>Ga0181536_10001225_pt1 | contig 30341 bp, 26 predicted proteins | sample PEATcosm2014_Bin_41_FD_121105 | JGI IMG/M metagenome (GOLD analysis project Ga0181536, IMG submission 121105) | Peatland microbial communities from MTU Mesocosm Facility, Houghton, MI, USA - PEATcosm2014_Bin17_60_metaG | ecosystem: Environmental > Terrestrial > Soil > Wetlands > Peat | place...
AGCATTGGGGCAGTTCGCGGCGAAGGCCAGTTTAATCCGGGTTCCGGTCTCCCGGACCCGCACCGCGATCTTCAGCAATCGCAGCCGGATCGTGGAGAACTCTCCACTCGCCAGCAGCCTGCCCCTGCGAAGGCGGGGGGTTCTGCCTTTGGGATGGCGTCCCGGATCGTTCGCATCAGCCAATATGCGGCGGTGTGCAAAATCAGCCGCATCTGGTTGGCGAGCGGCGAGCGGCAACTGGTCCGGTCGGACGCCAATTGGCTCTTGTGCCGCTTGATCAGATTTTCCGCCTGGCCCCGCGCACAGTAAATGTCTTCGCACAACCGCGTCACGACGCGGCTGACCATCGCGCTTGGGCAGCGAGTCCAACCGCCATGCGACCCCTGTGGCCCGGATCTGAAGGTTCTCACGCCGGGCCGGGTGCGGTACCCGGACGCGAGCGTGGTTTGCACCGGGCCGGACGACGACAGCGATACCATCTCTCCAACCGTCGTATTTGAGGTCCTGTCTCCCGCCACCGCCCTGACGGATCGCCGCGTCAAAGCCGCGGAATTCGCTGGTGTGCCTACCGTCCTGGTTTTCGTGCTGCTGGAAACCGGCCACCCCGAGAGCATCGTCCGCCGCCGCTCCACCGGCTGGGAAGCGGAAATGCCCGAGGGCCTCGACGGCCAACTCCTCTTGCCCGAGATCGGCGTGATGATCCCGTTGGCCGCGGTCTACGCCCGATAACCGCCGGCCCGGACAGCGCCCTGACACACCGCCCTAAACCCTTCCCCCAACCCGTCTTTTCCGGCACACTCCCGCCAAACCCCGGAGGTCCCGTTCGCCATGGGCGTTACCAGCCAACTCGCTGATTTCTGCGCCAACATCAAATTGTCCGCCCTGCCGCCCGAGGTGGTGACGCGGGCCCGGTTCCTCGTCCTCGACCTGGTGGGCAACATTGTCCGCGCCCGGCACGACGCCGAGAGCACGGCGGCGTTCGTGTCCACCGTGCGGGCGATGGGCATGGCAACCGGCAATTCCGGCGTGTTCGGCGATGCCGCGCGGTACAGCCCGGCGGGGGCGGCGTTCCTGAACGGGGCGCTGGCGCACTCGCTGGACTTCGACGACACGCATGCCGCTGGCTCGTTGCACCCTGGCGCCCCGGTGATCCCGGCGGCGCTGGCGGCCGGCGAGATGACAGGAGCGTCCGGCGCCGACGTGCTGGCCGCCATCATCGCCGGCTACGAGGTCACCTGCCGCGTCGCCCTCGCCCTGCCGGCGGGCGAGCATTACGATCGCGGTTTCCACCCCACCGCCACCTGCGGTGCCTTTGGCGCGGCGGTGGCGGCGGCTCGGGTGTTCGGCCTGGACGCTGACGGTGTCGCCGGAGCGATGGGAACCGTGCTGTCGCAATGCGCCGGCAGCTTGCAATTTCTCGCCAACGGCGCCTGGACCAAGCGGTCCCAGGTCGGATGGGCCGCGACCAACGGCCTGATGGCCGCGACCTTGGTGCGTGAGGGCTTCAAAGGCGCCTCCGAAGCGCTGGAGGGCAAGCATGGCTTCATGCGTGCCTACGCGCCGAACCCGAAGCCCGAGCGCGCGGTGCAAGACCTCGGAACAATGTTCGAGTTGATGAACACCGCCGTGAAGCCGTACCCGTCCTGCCGCTATGGTCATGCCGGCATCGACGCGGCGTTGGCGTTGCGCGCGGCGAACGATCTGCAACCCGCCGACATTACCTCGATCCGGCTGGGCTTGCCGCGTTCGGGCATGTTGTTGATCGGCGCTCCGGCCGAGAAAAAGGCCAATCCGGTGAACGTGGTCGACGGGCAGTTCAGTGGCCCGTTCGTGATCTCGGCGGCGCTGGCGACCGGGGCGATGGGCTGGGACAGCTACAAGCTGCTGAACGACGCGACGATTCGTTCTCTGCTGCCCAAAGTGACGTGCGAGTTCGATACCGAGATCGAAGCCGAATTCCCCACCAACATGTCCGGCAAACTGACCATTCAGGCCGGCAATCGGACGTTCGAGCAAAAGGTGGTGGTGCCGAAAGGGGAACCCTCCAACTTCCTGACCGAGGCCGAATTGAAAGCGAAATTCTTCGGCCTGACCAACACTGTGCTCGGCCCCGACCGCGCTTCCGCGCTGGCTGATGCCGTACTGGCGATCGACACCACGGCGGACGTATCTGGCCTGACGCGTCATGCCACCCCATTAACGGCCGCGCGAATGGCCGGAGAATAAACTCAGGAGCCCTTCCATGTTCATCCGCAATGCCTGGTACGTCGCCGCCTGGGCCGACGAGATCGAGGCCGGACCGCTGGCCCGGCGCATCTGTAACGAGCCGGTCGTGCTCTACCGCGACGCGACCGACAAGGCCGCCGCTCTGATCGACATGTGCTGCCATCGCGGCGCCCCGTTGCACATGGGCAGGGTGGTCGAAGAAGGGCTCGAATGCGGCTACCATGGGCTGATCTTCGACACCAACGGCGTCTGCGTGCGCATCCCGGGCCAGGAGCGTATTCCGGAACGAGCGCGCGTGAAGTCCTTTCCGTTAGTGGAACAAGACGGCTTTCTCTGGATCTGGATGGGCGATCCCGCCAAAGCCGATCCGGCGGCGATCGTTTCCTACCCGTGGCACAACGACACGATTAACTGGCCGCACAAGCACACGATGTATCCCATTAAGGCCGCCGCCATGCTGATGGTGGATAACCTGATGGATTTGACGCATCTGGGGTACGTGCATGGCTCTACCATCGGCGGCAATCCGATGACCCATGTCGAAGCGAAAATGGAGACGGTCCGGACCAATCTGGGCCTGAAGTTCACGCGTTGGATGTTGAACTCGGTGCCGCCGCCCACCTACGTCCGGGCCGTTGGGTTCGAAAACCGGATCGATCGCGCGCAAATGTTCGAGTTCATCGCGCCCGGCTCGATCGTACAACTCAGCGCCGCCGACGAGGCCGGGGCCTACGCGAACGGCCTGACCGAAAACAGCAAGCTGCAATTCCGGCTGTTTCATGGACTGACACCGGAAACCGACACAAGCTGCTTCTATTTCTGGTCCACCGCCAACGGCTTCCGTGCGGGCGATCCGACGGCCACCGAGCAATTGTTCAACGAAATCGCCGCCGCTTTCCTTGAAGACAAGAGCGTCGTGGAAGGTCAGCAGGCCCGTCTGACGGAACTTGGCGAAAGCGGACTCGTCGACATCACCAACGACGCCGCGCGCCTGCATATGCGCCGCACGGTGGATCGGTTGATCGCCGAAGAGTCGCGCGGCCTGGCGGCGGAATAGGCCGGTGTGGGTCCGCAACGCCTGGTACGTCGCTGCCTGGTCGCACGAGGTCGCGGACGAAAGTCTGTTGGCCCGCACCATTATGAACGAGCCGCTGGTGCTGTATCGCACCAGCAACGGCTCGGTGGTCGCGATGGAGGATCGGTGCTGTCACCGCCTCGCTCCCCTGTCCCTGGGGCGGCGTGAGGGCGACGATCTGCGCTGCATGTATCATGGCCTGAAGTTCGGGCCCGACGGCCGCTGCAACGAAATCCCAGGGCAGACGTCGATCCCCGCGAAGGCGATGGTGCGCCCCTATCCGGTCGTCGAGCGAGGCAGTTGGATCTGGGTCTGGATGGGCGAGGCCGCGCGCGCGGATGTCTCGCGGATTCCCGAAACCATCGCCGCCACCGATCCGGATTGGCACATCCAAATGGGGTGCCTGGATTACGCGGCGAATTATCAACTCATCAACGACAATCTCCTGGACCTCTCTCACCTCGCCTTCGTCCACGAGAAGACTCTGGGGAAAGGCGTCCCGCAATGGGCGACCGAGCGGCCCAGCATCACGCGGCTCGAGCGGGGCGTGCGGTTCCAGCGCTGGTTCCGCCGTCGCGGGCCATCGCACTATTTCGGCAAGCCGGGTGAGGTCTTCGATACCTGGAACTTATACGATTTCCTGGTGCCGGGTTTGTTCATTCAACGGCCGGCCTGGTATCCGCCCGGTACGGCGGAGCGTTATGCTGGCAAGGCACCGACTGAGGAACCGTTGTTCATCCGTTGCGACGATCAGGCCGTCATCCCTGTAACGGAAACGACCTCGCGCTATTTCTATTCCGCCGGCGGACGGTCGAAGGACACGAGCGCGGAACTCGCCGGGGAGATTTTCCGATTTACCGAAGTTGCCTTCCATGAAGACAAGGTCATCATCGAAGCGCAACAGAAGGTGATCGCCCAGGATGCTGGGCGGCCAATGTTGCCGTTGTCGATGGATGGGGGGCCGACCATGTTCCGCGGGATCGTGCGAGAGTTGATCGCGGCGGAAACCTCAACGGCCGGTGGCGCCAAAGCGGCGCGGGCCGGATAATGTGTTTACATGAAGGAGACAAGAAATGGCTGATAACGTGACCGGTCTGACCGCGCCGTCGGGCCTCAATCATCTGGTGCTGAACGTGCGAAACATGGACGATGCGCACAAGTTCTGGACCGAAGTCGTCGGCCTGAAACAGGTCGGCCAGTTGAAGCCGCGCCCTGACCGGCCGAACCCGCCCAATATGCGGTTCTATAGCTGCGACCACGCCGGCAAGGACAACCATCACGACATCGCTCTGGTGGAGAACACCAACCTGCCGGAGCCGCCGAAGGAATGGGGCATGTTCGGCATGCCGCTCGCGGTCAACCACATCGCCATCGCGTTCCCGAACCGCGAAGCCTGGCTGAGCCGGCTCGAATACCTGCAGGCGCGCGGCGTGAAGTTCAACCGCCGCGTCGATCATGGCATGACGCACAGCCTGTACATCAACGATCCGAACGGTTACGGGGTCGAGCTGCTGTACGAATTACCGCGCGAGGTCTGGGAAGGCGACATCGACGCCGCGTTGAACTACGCCACCAGCCTGCCGACCGAGGGGCCGGAAGCGTTAATCGATAACCCAACGGACGTGCCAGTGTTCCGCGCCAGGGAGACCGTCTGAGCCATGGCCAAACGTCAGAGCATCATGTGGCCCGGGTTCGCCCACCAGAACCCGATCCCCAACGCCAGCCGGATCGGCAACATCGTGATGTCGAGCGTGATCGGGCCGCGCGATCCGGTGACGGGGAAGGTGCCCGAGACACTGGATGAGCAGGTGACGAACCTGTTCCTGCAGCTCTCCGCCGCGATCAAAGCGGCCGGCGGCACGCCGGACGATTTCCTGAAGATCGAGTTCTGGGCGAAGGATCAGGCGGCCGGACGCGCGGCGCTGAACGGGGAATGGGAGAAGATGTTCCCCGATCCGGCGTCGCGCCCCGCGCGGCACACTCAGGCGCTGCCGGCGAACAGTCCGGCGCAGATCCAGTGTGCGTTCACGGCGGTGATCGGCGGGTGAATGAGGCGTGAGGAGGACCGTCGCGAGCGCGGCGGTCTTCTTTCACGGGCGAGCGGTCCCGCGGCGCGTTAATGATCGCGGCCAACGCGAAACGCCTTTGGCGCGGGCGAGGTGTGATCGCCTGGATCGAACATTGCCCGTCGAGACGATGGCGAGGTAGCCTGCCCAGGCGACGAGTCACCAGTCTGTCCCGTGACACTGGCTGCCAATTCGTGTGCGATCGCGGAGACATCAGTGATCCTGATTGGACAATACGACTCCCCGTTCGTCCGCCGCGTCGCGATCGCGCTGGACCTTTACGGTCTGCCCTATCAGCATCGCGCCTGGTCCACGTTCGGCGACGCGGATCTGCTGGCGCCATTCAACCCGCTGCGCCGCGTCCCGACGCTGGTGCCCGACAACGGCGAGTCCCTCATCGACAGCTTCGCCATTCTTGACTGGCTGGACGAACAGGTGGGTCCCGAGCGCGCTCTCATCGCACCGCATGGGCCGGAGCGGCGTGCGGCGCTGAAAATTTGCGCGCTTGCCACGGGCCTCGCCGACAAGGCCGTCAGCCTGTTGTACGAACGCATCCCGCATAAGGAAACCTCGCGGATTTGGATCGACCGCTGCCGCACCCAAATCGCCGATGCTCTGAGTGCCTTGGAAGCAAGTCGCACGACACGACCGGCGGCTTATTGGTTCGGCGAGAAAATCGGTCACGCCGATATCGCGGCCGCCTGCGCCATCCGGTTCACGCGAGAAGCGCATCCCGGGTTGTTCGATCCCGCGCGCTGGCCGGCGCTGGAGCGCCACGCGGCGCATTGCGAAATGTTGGAGCCGTTTCGCCGCATCGTTCAGCCGCTGGTCCCACCGAAAGGTCCGTGACTGGCCAACCGCGCCATCCCCCGCTAAACGCCCCCGATGCTCACCTTTCAGCCGGGCGCGCTGCGCGCCGTCACCCACCTGATCGCCCGCCGCATGGGCAGCGATGAGGCCGAAGCCGCCGAAGTCGCCGATCATCTGGTGCGCGCCAATCTCGCGGGCCATGACTCGCACGGCGTCGGCATGCTGCCGGCGTATGTCCGTCTCCTGAACGACGGGTTGCTCGTGCCCAACCAGACGCCCGAGACCGTGCTCGATGCCGGCGCGCTGCTGGTGATCGACGCCCGCCGCGGTTACGGCCAGCGCATGACCGCCGACGCCGTCCGGCGCGCCATCGCAAAAGCGAAAGAACTCGGCGCCTGCGTGCTGGCGCTACGCAACTCGGCCCATGTCGGCCGGATTGGCACCTATGCGGAGCTCGCCACCAGCCAGGGCTGTGCCTTCACCGCCTTCGTCAACGTCGCCGATCATCGCGACATCGCGGCGACATTCGGCGCCACGGAGCCTCGCCTGGGCACCAATCCGTTCTGCACCGCCGTCCCGGGACCCAATGGCGAGCCGATGCTGCTGGATATGGCGACCACGACGATCGCCGCCGGTAAGGCGCGGGTCGCCTACAACAAAAGCGTTCCGGTGCCGGACGACTGCCTGATCGACGCGGCCGGCGCACCGACGAACGATCCAACCGGTTTCATCCGCGACCATACCGGCGCGCTGAAAACCTTCGGTCTGCACAAAGGCTCGGGGCTGGCGGTGATGTGCGAGATCATGGCGACCGCCGTCGCCGGCGGCCAGGCGGCGCATGACCCGGCCAAAGGCGGCGTGCTGAACTCCATGCTGGCGATCGTCATCGACCTGGCGAAGATCGGCGACCCCGTCGCGGTCATCGCCTCGGTCGGCGCCACCCGCGCGCACGTCAAATCGGCCCGTCCCGGCCCGGGTGTCACCGAGGTCCTGACTCCGGGTGAGCCCGAGCGCCGGTCCGCCGCCCGTCGCAACGCCGCCGGGATCGAGGTCGACGAAACCTCCTGGTCCGACATCCGTGCCGCCGCCCTGACACTGGGCATTACCGAGGCCGAGTTCGAACAGGCTTCGCGCGCCAACAACTGATCAGAACTTCACGGATACCGAGGCCGAGGTGAACTGGAACAGCCCATTCCGCTGACCGCGGAACTCATTCGATCGCAGCACCTGCATGGCGGTGAATCGCGCATCCCAGGCCATGAGGGTGAAGCCGGCCTGGAACTCGCCGACAAATGGCTCGCGGGAGACGTGGCGGCTGGACTCGAAGGGCAGACCGTCGAGGGTCTCGTCCCAGGCCACCGCCTGCCCGTCGACGCCGGCGAATACATACCAGGCGAAGGGCTGCGTCTGCGCGTACGCATCCGTCCCGGTCAGACCGGGTCGAATCCTGGGCGCCCCGAAATCAGACTGGAGGCCCTGGCCGAGCCGCACTGTCCCGCCCGCCTGACCATAGATGCGAGACATTCCGGCGCCCGCCGTGACCGCGGGCAACGCGTCAGTCTCCAGGCCGCCGACCCAACCCAACGGCACACGCCAGGTGCGCTCGGCGGTCAGCTGAATCACCGGCTGGTTCCCGAGTTGCGTGCTCCAGCCACCGATGGAGCCCTGCCCGATCAGGGCCGGGTGGAATCGTTTTCCAATTGGATGGTGATCGTATGGTTCGGATCCTCCAACTGGTCAGCCGCGACGGAGGTCGCCAACGCTCCCAGCAGGACAGACGTCGTGAGCAACGCCGATGGATGAGTCGACATCAATGCTTCCTGTGGTGCGGCGGCCCGGGGGGGCCGGGCAGGAGACAAGGCACGCGCGCATCCGTCAATGCCCGCACTGCGCGATGCTTGGCGCCGGGCGTCGGACGCCTTAGTTTGCCGACCCGTGGGATGGGTGGCCGAGTGGTTGAAGGCAGCGGTCTTGAAAACCGCCGTACGTGCAAGCGTACCGTGGGTTCGAATCCCACCCCATCCGCCGGAATATCCGGGTAACTCACCGCTATTTCAAATTTATGATCCCCCCAACCGCGGTCGCCGGCGACAGCGGGGTGACGGCCATGCGGCCGCCGCGCTTCTCAGGGTAAGGTCCGCGAATGGGCTGGATGTCGCGCCGACGATGCTATTCGCCCACGCTTCTGTCGCTTTGAACGCCGGGGCCACGTTGCCGACCGGGTCCAGGATCATGAAGCGGCAAACCCAGGTGCCGTCCGGCGCTCCTCGGAAGCCCCGCGTCGTTTTCGCCCCGGGCTGGTGGGACAGGGGTTGATCTCAATCAATGTGGACCAAGGTGGATGATCCTAGGGTTTGATCAATTCCTTACCGACGGCGAAGCAGGAGCAATGATCGTGTCCTTACCGACGGCGAAGCAGGAGCAATGATCGTGCCCGAGCAAATGGCTGGCGGCGGCCTCCTGGCGGAGATGTATGCTCCGATCGCCAAACCGCGCGCCCTCGCGGGCAGGCCCCACAATCTGTCTGACTATCAGCGCATCCGCGACACATTCACCTGGGATGCCGCTCGTAAACTGTTGGACGGCCTCCCGGAAGGGCGAGGGCTGAATATCGCGCACGAAGCGGTCGACCGTCACGTCGGAGGCCAGCGCGCGGATCGCGATGCACTGCGCTGGATCGGCCGGGAGGGGGCTCGGAGAAACCTCACCTACCGGCAATTGAAAGCGGTGACGAACCAGTTCGCCAACGCGCTTCGAAGTCTCGGGGCACGCGAAGGGGACGTCGTGTTCGTGATGGCGGGCAGGATCCCGGAGCTATACATCGCGGTATTGGGCGCGCTGAAAGCAAAGTGTGTTGTATCGCCGCTGTTCTCGGCGTTCGGCCCAGAGCCGATCGCGACCAGGCTGTCGATCGGCGCGGGCCGTTTTCTGGTCACCACCGAGCCGTTGTATCGCCGCAAGGTGGAACAATTACGGACCCAGCTGGCGACGCTTGAGCATGTGATCCTGGTCTCTGAAACCGGCGAAAATGATGTCAGCCTCCCCGGCACGCTCGATTGGCGTCGTCTGGTCGACACCCAAAGCCCGGACTTCGTCATTCCGCCAACCGCGCCCGCGGATCGCGCTTTGCTCCATTTCACCAGCGGCACGACCGGCCGGCCCAAAGGTGCGATCCATGTGCATGAGGCGGTAGTCACCCACCACGTCACCGGTCTTTATGCGCTGGATCTGCATGATGACGACATTTTCTGGTGCACCGCCGACCCTGGCTGGGTCACCGGCACCAGCTACGGCATCATCGCGCCGCTGACCAACGGCGTGACCAGCGTCGTCGCCGAGGCGGAGTTCGACGCCGCGACCTGGTACGGCATCCTGCAGCGGGAACGTGTCACGGTCTGGTATACCGCGCCGACCGCGATCCGCATGATGATGAAACTTGGCGCGGACGCGGTGCGCGGCTTCGATCTCTCCGCGCTGCGGTTCATGGCCAGCGTCGGCGAGCCGCTCAACCCGGAGGCGGTGGTGTGGGGCCAACAGGCGTTCGGCCAGCCATTCCACGACAACTGGTGGCAGACCGAGACCGGCGGCATCATGATCGCCAACTTCGCGGCGATGGACGTGAAGCCGGGCTCGATGGGTAAGCCGCTGCCCGGCATCGACGCCGCTATCGCCCGGCGCGAAGACGACGGCACGCTGACGATCGTCGAGCAGCCGATGGTCGAAGGCGAACTCGCGCTCAAAGCCGGGTGGCCATCGATGATGCGCGGCTATCTGCACGAGGACGAGCGCTACCGGAAGTGTTTCGTGGGCGACTGGTACCTGACCGGCGACCTGGCGATGCGCGATGCCGACGGTTATTACTGGTTCGTTGGCCGCGCCGACGACGTGATCAAATCCTCCGGCCACCTGATCGGCCCGTTCGAAGTCGAAAGCACGCTGATGGAGCATCCCGCCGTCGCCGAGGCGGGCGTGATCGGCAAGCCCGATCCCATGGCGGGGGAGATCGTCAAGGCATTCGTCGCGTTGAACCCGGGCTTCTCGCCGTCCGAAGCCTTGCGCCGCGAATTGCTCGGTCATGCCCGCAAACGACTGGGCGCGGTGGTGGCGCCGAAGGAGATCGACTTCACGACCGGCCTGCCGCGTACCCGCAGCGGCAAAATCATGCGCCGCCTGCTCAAGGCGCGTGAGCTCGGCCTGCCGGAAGGCGATCTTTCCACGCTCGAGAGCGATGCGACATGACTGGCAAGGTGCATCTCGACCACGCGCATGTCCGGCATTTGCTGGTCGCCATGCTGCGTATCCGCCGGTTCGAGGAAAAGTGCTTCGAGCTGTACCAAAGCGAGAAAATTCGTGGCTTCATGCATCTTTACGATGGTGAGGAAGCCGTTTCCGTCGGGGTGATCGAAGCATTGCAACCACGTGACGCGATTGTCGCCACCTACCGCGAGCACGGCCAGGCGCTGGCGCGCGGCATTGGCATGGACGTGTTGATGGCGGAACTTTACGGCAAGCAGGAAGGCTGCTGCCGAGGCCGCGGCGGGTCCATGCACATCTTCGACCGCGCGACCCGGTTTTACGGCGGCAACGCCATCGTCGGCGGCGGCCTTCCCCTCGCCGTCGGCACGGCGCTGGGCGACAAAATGCTGGGCCGCGGCGCGGTCACCGCCTGCTTCTTCGGCGATGGCGCGGTCGACGAGGGTTCGTTTCATGAGAGCATGAATTTGGCTTCGATGTGGCAACTCCCGGTGCTGTTCGTGTGCGAGAACAATCTCTACGCGATGGGCATGGCGTTGCAGCGTGCCGAGGCGGAAACGCATATCGCGGCCAAGGCCGCCGGGTATCGCGTCTCCAGCGAGGCGGTGGACGGCATGGATGTCGTCGCGGTCGAAGTGGCGGCGCAACGCGCGGTCGAGGCAATCCGCCGCACCAACGCGCCCTTCTTGCTGGAGTGCCAGACCTACCGGTTCCGCGCGCATTCGATGTTCGACGCCCAGTTGTATCGGCCGAAACAGGAAATCGAGGCCTGGCGAGAGAAGGATCCGATCTCGCGGCTGCGCTCGTGGCTGGAGCAGGCCGGCATGCTGCATGAGCAGGAATTCGATACGATCGAGGCCGATATCGCGGCCGAAATCGACAACGCCGTCGCTTTCGCCGAGGCGGGCACGTGGGAGCCGGTCGAGGAACTGGAACGCTTCACCCTCATGGATCGGGTGCCGGAATGAGCGACACCAGGACCACGTCACAACGCATGACTTACCGTGAAGCCTGCAAGCAGGCGATCCGCGACGCGATCCTGGCGGACCCTCGCGTTTTCCTGATGGGCGAGGACGTCGCCCGTTACGGCGGCTGCTACGCCGTCACCAAAGGACTCGCCGACGAACTGGGTGAGGAACGCATCCGCGACACCCCCTTGTCGGAGGGCGGCTATGTCGGTGCCGGGATCGGCGCCGCGCTCGCCGGCATGCGGCCGATCGTCGAGATCATGACGGTGAATTTCAGCCTCCTGGCGCTGGATCAGATCGTCAACAGCGCGGCGAGCATTCCGCACATGTCGGGCGGCCAGTTCGCCGTGCCGATGGTGATTCGCATGGCGACCGGCGCGGGACGGCAACTCGCCGCGCAGCATTCGCACAGCCTGGAAGGCTGGTACGCGCATATTCCGGGTCTGAAAGTATTGGCGCCCGCGACGGTCGAGGATGCGCGTTACATGCTGAAGCCCGCGCTCGACGACCCAAATCCGGTGCTGATCTTCGAACATATCATGTTGTATGCGCGCGAGGACGATCTCGATCCGGCGGTGACGGCGGTGGATATCGTTTCGGCGAAGATCCGACGGCCGGGACGCGACGTCACGTTGATCACCTATGGCGGCAGCTTGTTCAAAACCCTGGAGGCGGCGGAGTTGCTGCGGCAGGACGGGATCGAGGCGGAGGTGATCGATCTGCGCGTGCTGCGGCCGCTCGACATGCCAACCATACTGGGTTCGGTGGCGCGCACCCGGCGCGTGGTGATCGTCGACGAGGGCTGGAAGTCGGGCTCGCTGTCGGCCGAGATCGCCGCGCGGATCGTCGAGCAGGCGTTTTTCGAACTCGATGCGCCGATCCGCCGCGTCTGCTCGCATGAGGTGCCGATCCCCTATGCCGCGCACCTCGAAGAGGCCGCGGTGCCACAGGTGCCGGCGATCGTCGCGGCGGCGCGGGGATTGGTGAAGGGCGAATGATCGAGTTCCGCATGCCGTCGCTTGGTGCCGACATGGAAGCCGGTACGCTCGTCGAATGGATGGTCAAGCCCGGCGACAGCGTGAAGCGCGGCGAAGTCGTGGCGGTGGTGGAAACGCAAAAGGGCGCGATCGAAATCGAGATTTTCAATAGCGGCGTGGTGTCCGAGCTCGTCGTGCCGGTTGGGGAACGTGTTCCGGTCGGCACCATTCTGGCGCGGATCGGCGGCGCGATGCCCGCGGCGGCGGCGCCGCCCAAGCCTCCCGCCGCGGCGGAGGCCCAACCTCCCACCCCGCCAGCGCCTCCCGTCGTGGCGCCGCGGCCGGTGATGCCGGTGGTTCCCGTCGCACTGCCCGCGGCGGCCGCGCCGGCCCGTAAGCCGGTGTCGCCGGCGGCGCGCCGTCTCGCCGCCGAGCGCGGCGTCGATCTCCAGCAACTCACGGGAACCGGACCCGGCGGTGCGATCACGGTGTCGGACGTTGAAGCGGCCAAACCAACCCCACCGCCCGTCGAGGTGACACGGCGACGGACGGGCTTCGATCCCGCGGCGATGCGTCAGGCCATCGGCGCCGCGATGAGCCGGTCGAAGCGCGAAATTCCCCATTACTACGTCACCCAGACAGTGGAGATCTCCGCCGCGTTGCGCCGGCTGGAAAAGATGAACAGCGAGCGACCGCCGCCGCTTCGCGTGCTGCCGGCGGCACTGTTTCTGCGGGCGATCGCGTTGGCGATGGCGAAGACGCCCGAGTTAAACGGGTTTTGGGAGGACGGCCGGCTCCGCCCAGGGGACGGTCTGCATATCGGGTGGGCGATCGCGCTGCGTGGCGGCGGGCTGGTGGCGCCCGCGATTCGCGACGCCGGCCAGCGCTCTCTCGATGAGTTGATGGCCGCGATGCGGGATCTTGTTCAGCGCGCGCGCGCATCAGGCCTGCGTGGCTCCGAATTGAGCGATCCGACCGTCACGGTCACAAGCCTCGGCGATCGCGGGGCGGAGAGCGTGTTGCCGATTATTTATCCGCCCCAGGTGGCGATGATCGGGATCGGCCGGATCGTGACGCGTCCCTGGGTCGTCGATGGTGCGATCGGGCCACGCCCGGTCGTAACCGTGACTTTGGCCGGCGATCACCGCGCGAGCGACGGGCATCGCGGCGGCATTCTGCTCGCGGAAATCGATCGTTTGTTGCAGGAGTCGGAAACGTTATGAACGCAACCGAAGCGAAACGTCTGGTGCTCGACGTGCTGTCCGGCATCGCCCCGGAAGCCGATTTCGATACTCTGCCGGGAAAAGCCCAGTTGCGGGATGAGCTCGATCTCGACTCGATGGATTTTCTTAACTTCATCGCCGGGTTGCATGAGCGGACCGGGCTCGACATTCCGGAGGCCGAGTATCCGAAGCTGTCCACGTTGGACGGGGCGGTCGCCTGGCTCAGCCGTTGAGTGGCGGGACGCTGCCGGCGATGGATGCCATCAATCTGCACGACTACGAACGTCTTAGCCCGTTCGAAATCAAGGACGAGTTGATCCGGCTGGCTCATGCATCGGGACAGACGTCCGCCCACGCGTTTCTTAACGCTGGCCGCGGCAATCCGAACTGGGTCGCGACGCGGGCGCGGGAAATGTTTTTTCTGTTGGGCCAGTTCGCGATCAGCGAATCAAAGAGCGTCATGACGGACCCCGCCGGCCTTGGCGGCATGCCTCGCGCGCCGGGGATCGCGGACCGGTTGCGCGCCTGGCTCGACGGTCAGGGAGCCGCTTCAGACGGCATTGGCGCGCTGATACGGTCCGCGATCGAGACGTTCTCATTCCAACCCGATGGGTTCGTCCACGAACTGGTCGACGCGATCATCGGCGACAATTACCCGGTACCCGACCGGATGCTTATTCATGCCGAGCAGGTCGTGCATGAGTACCTGGCACAGGCGATGTGCGGCCTGCCGCGACCGCCGGGCCGGTTCGACCTGTTCGCGGTGGAAGGTGGCACAGCCGCGATTACTTATATATTCCGTTCACTCAAAGCCAACCGCCTGTTACGGCCGGGCGATCGCATCGCGCTCGGGACGCCAATATTCACCCCTTATCTTGAGATACCGGAGTTGGAGGATTACGGTCTCGAACCGGTTTACGTGGATGCCCCACAAGAGAGTGGATTCCAGTTCACCGATACTGAACTGGCGAAGCTCAAGGACCCGAGAGTAAAGGCATTCTTTCTGGTTAATCCCGGAAACCCAACCTCGGTCGCGATCAGCCCGCCGGTGCGGCGGAAGATCGCCGACCTGGTACGGATCAGCAGGCCGGACCTGATGCTCTTAACCGACGACGTGTATGCCACGTTTGTTGATGACTTTCGGTCGCTGGCGGGAGAGCTCCCGTATAACACGATCGGGGTTTATTCATATTCGAAGTATTTTGGCGCCACGGGCTGGCGTCTCGGCGTCATCGCGATCCACCAAAACAATGTGTTCGACCAGACCATCGCCGCTTTGCCGGGCGCGGATCGCCAGGCACTCGATCGGCGCTACGGCATGTTGGCCCTGGAGCCGGCCAGGATGAAATTCATTGATCGTCTGGTAGCCGACAGCCGCGACGTGGCGTTGAACCACACCGCCGGTTTATCGCCACCACAACAAGCGATGATGACATTGTTTTCTCTCGTCGAACTGGCCGACCGGGACCAAACCTACCGGAAGGCGTGCAACGCTCTGCTGCGCCGGCGGGTGACCGCGCTGCTCGACGGTCTCGGTCACCACGTGACTCCTGGGCCGTTGTTCGACAACTACTACGGTCTCATCGACCTGGAGTATTGGCTGCGCGAATATCTTGGCGAAGACGTGGCGCGATTCATCAGACAGAATGTGCATCCGCTCGACATTGTGTTTCGTCTGGCTCGAGACCACGGCATCGTACTGCTCAACGGCGGCGGGTTCCATGCGCCTGACTGGTCGGCGCGTGTATCGTTCGCGAACCTGGAAGACGCGGTCTACGATGACATCGGTCGTGCGCTAAGGGCGGTCGCGCAAGATTATGTGCGTGCGTACCACGCCAGACAGCGGCTGAATGCGGCAACGCCCGCGCCAACGGTGACGTGACGGCGGATCGCAGCTGCCCGGTCTGGCCGTGGCGCGGCGTGGCCCTTGAACCACCTCTCCAACGGAGACACAATGACCGCCGGGATGTTACAGGACGTCGGGGCGATTGGCTTCGTGACGTCGTCTTCGCGGCTGTATGCGTTGTCCGTAACACCGGCGGCGCAAAGCGACCAACCGCGCGTATCTGCCCCACCACCAAGGCACCATCATGAGCACCGATCGTCACGATATGAGTCCTCTGGTCGATCTGACCCGGCGCCGCGCCACTGGGCCTACGCGGAGTGCCCACCCGGTCTATGTCGATCTGCTACCGCCCTGTAACAACGCTTGCCCGGCCGGAGAGGACATCCAGGCGTGGCTAGGGCTCGCCCAGGCGGGCAAGTATCGGGAGGCGTGGGAGACGCTGGTGCGCGACAACCCAATGCCGGCGGTGCATGGCCGCGTCTGCTACCATCCGTGCGAAACGGCCTGCAATCGCCGCGAACTCGACGCGTCAGTTGGCGTGCATGCCGTCGAGCGCTTCCTCGGCGACCTCGCCACCGCAGAGGGCTGGTCCTTCAGGACCGGGGATGCACCGAGCGGCAAACGGGTGCTCGTGATCGGTGCCGGACCGAGCGGATTGTCGGCGGCTTATCACCTCGCGCGCATGGGTCACACGGTCGAGATTCACGAGGCCGGACCAGTGGCCGGCGGAATGATGCATTTCGGTATTCCCGCGTACCGTTTGCCCAGAGAAGACCTCCTGCGCGAAATCCGGCGGATCGAGGCCATGGGAGTGAAGATTGTCCTCAACCATAAGGTTGAAGACGTGTTGGCGGAAATCGCCGCGGGTCAATTCGATGCCGGCTTCCTCGCGATCGGCGCCGACGTTGGCAAACACGTCGACATTCCGGCGCGCGACGCGGTGCGGGTGCTCGACGCGGTTTCATTGTTGCATGATGTTGGCACCGGTGACGCGCCGCTTCTGGGCCGCCGGGTGATCGTGTATGGCGGCGGCAATACCGCCATGGACGCCGCGCGCACGGCGCGGCGGTTGGGTGCCGACGAGGCCCTGATCGTCTATCGGCGCGACCGGGCGCACATGCCGGCGCACGGCTTCGAGGCCGATGAAGCGCTCGATGAAGGTATCAAAATCAAATGGCTCACCACCATTAAGGAGATTGTCGGGCCCAACCTCACCGTTGAGATGATGACGCTTGATGACAGCGGCCGTCCCCAACCGACAGGACAGTTCGAAACCCTCTCCGCCGATGCGGTCGTATTGGCGCTTGGGCAGACCACGGAGAGCGGTTTCTTGCGCGATGTGCCAGGGATCGCGTTTGGCGCCGATGGCGCGGTGGTGGTCGATGCGAATATGATGACCGGCCATCCTGGGCTGTTCGCCGGCGGCGACGCGATCGCTGGCGAAAAGTCCGTCACCATTTCCGTCGGCCACGGCAAGCGCGCGGCAAGGCATATCGATGCCTGGCTGCGCGGCGTGCATTACGAAGCATCACCGAAGGCGCCGGTCGTCACCTTCGGCATGCTCCATTTACCGGTTTACAGCGATGCCGATCCGAGCGCGCAACGGACTTTGGAAGCCGCCAGCCGGATCAGTGGCTTCGAGGAAGTCGTGAGTGGACTGGACGCGAAGGAAGCGCGTCACGAAGCCCAGAGGTGCCTGTCGTGCGGCAATTGTTTCGAATGCGATAATTGCTACGCCGCGTGCCCGGAGACGGCGATCGTCAGGCTGGGTCCAACCCACGGATACCAGGTCAACATGGATCTTTGCACCGGCTGCGCCGTGTGCGTTGAACAATGCCCGTGCCACGCGATGGAGATGGTGCCCGATGTCGCGCCCCCTCCCCGTGGGTCTGCCCGCACCACGGGAGCCACACCGTGAGCACGCGCACAACGATGGACGGCAACACGGCCGTCGCGCATGTCGCCTATCGGGTCAACGAGGTTTGCGCGATCTATCCGATCACCCCGTCGTCAACGATGGCCGAGTTGGCGGACGAGTGGGCGGCCGATGGGGTCACGAATATTTGGGGCAACGTGCCGGTCGTGCAGGAAATGCAGTCCGAGGGCGGGGCCGCCGGTGCCGTACATGGCGCTTTGCAATCGGGTGCGTTGACCACGACGTTCACGGCCTCGCAAGGCCTGATGCTCATGCTGCCGAACATGTTCAAGATCGCCGGGGAGTTGAACGCGACGGTCTTCCATGTCGCGGCGCGGTCGCTGGCCACGTCAGCGCTGTCGATCTTTGGCGACCACGCGGACGTCATGTCGGTGCGGCCCACGGGGTTCGCGCTGCTCTGTTCCGCGTCGGTGCAGGAGGCACATGATTGCGCCTTGCTGGCGCAGATGGCCACGCTGGAAGCGCGGGTGCCGTTCGTGCATTTTTTCGATGGCTTCCGCACCTCGCACGAACTCAACACGCTGGAGCTGCTAAGCGACGCCGATATCCGGTCGATGATCGATGACGACCTGGTGCGGGCCCATCGCGCCCGCGGATTGAACCCCGAGCATCCGTTCATCCGCGGCACCGCGCAGAACCCGGACATCTTCTTCCAGGCGCGCGAGGCGGTTAATCCATATCATGCGCGGGTGCCCGCGATCGTTGAAAGCGCCATGACGCGGTTCGCGGCGCTGACCGGCAGGAACTACCGCCTGTTCGACTATGATGGCGACCCGGACGCTGACCGGGTGCTGATCCTCATGGGGTCGGGCGTTGAGACCGCGCGCGCGGCGGCGGCGGTATTAAGGGCCGCCGGCGAGAAGGTTGGCGTCATGCAGGTGCGGTTGTTTCGTCCGTTCTCGGTCTTCCATTTGCTGGCGGCACTGCCGGAGTCGGTCCGCCGAATCGCGGTGCTCGACCGGACCAAGGAGCCCGGCGGCACGGGCGAGCCGCTGTTCCAGGATATCGTGACGGCCCTGGCCGGCGCGGTCGCCCGCGGCGAGCGGACGACGATGCCGCACGTGATCGGCGGCCGGTATGGCTTGGCGTCGAAGGAATTCACCCCGGCGATGGCCAAGGCCGCGTTCGACGAACTGAAAGCGCCGCGGCCGAGGACCGATTTCACCGTCGGGATCAATGACGATGTGAGCCATGGCAGTCTCGCGATCGACGAAAGCTTCATGATCGAGACAGACACCGTCACGCGTGCCGTATTCTATGGACTTGGCGCCGATGGAACCGTGGGTGCCAACAAGAATAGCGTCAAGATCATCGCGGAGGATGCCGGCCTGTACGCGCAGGGTTATTTTGTTTACGATTCGCATAAGTCCGGTGCGCAAACGATCTCACATCTCCGCTTCGGACCGGAGCCAATCCATGCGCCGTACCTGATTGCCCAGGCGGGCTTCGTGGCGTGTCATCAGTTCATGGCGCTGGAGCGGCAGGATCTGCTGAACGTGGCCGCGCCGGGAGCCACGGTGCTGCTGAATGCGCCGTATCCAGCGGCGGAAGTCTGGGATCGGCTGCCGCGTCCGGTGCAGGAAACAATTGTCGGCCGAAAGCTCCGCTTGTTCGTCATTGACGCCTCCGCGGTGGCGCGCGAGGTCGGTCTGGGCTCGCGGACCAACACGGTCCTGCAAACCTGTTTTTTCGCGATCTCCGGCGTCCTGCCACGCGAGAAGGCGATCGGCCACATAAAGGACACGATACGCAAGACATACGAACAGAAAGGCCAGATGGTCATCGACAGGAACTTCGCGGCGGTCGACGGCACGCTGGCCCGATTGAGCGAAGTGGCGGTCCCCGCGATGGTCACGAGCCGGCTGGAAATGCCGCCATTGGTGCCAGGAAACGCGCCGGATTTCGTCCGCACCGTGACCGCGCGCCTGTTCGCTGGTCTTGGCGACCAAATTCCGGTCAGCGCGATACCAGCCGATGGTACCTTTCCGTCGGGCACGGCGGCGTTCGAAAAGCGCAACATTTCGGACACCGTCCCGGTCTGGCGGGAAGACCTTTGCGTGCAGTGCGGACAATGCGGCTTCGTCTGTCCGCACAGCGTCATCCGGGCGAAATACTACAACGAGGATGGGCTGGTTGGGGCGCCGGACAGCTTCAAATCAGCCCCGGTCAACGCGCGCGGCCACCCGGAAGCCCGCTTCACGCTGCAGTTCTATGTCGAGGACTGCACGGGGTGCGGCCTCTGCGTCGAGGCCTGCCCGGAGACCAGTCTCCGCGAGGCCGGCGTCAAAGCGATCAACATGGCGGACAAGCTGCCGTTGTTGACGGAGGAGCGCGCCAACATCGCGTTCTTCGAATCGTTGCCGGTAAACGATCGCGCGCGGGTGGATTTCGCCGCTGTCCGCGGCGTGCAGTTCCTGGAACCGCTGTTCGAGTTTTCCGGCGCCTGCGGTGGCTGCGGTGAGACGCCGTACCTCAAACTACTCAGTCAGTTGTTCGGCGATCGGGCGCAGATCGCCAATGCCACCGGCTGCTCCTCCATTTACGGCGGCAACCTGCCGGTTACACCTTGGACGAAGAACGCTGAAGGCCGCGGGCCGGCATGGTCGAATTCACTGTTCGAGGACAACGCTGAATTCGGGCTTGGCTTTCGGCTCGCGGCCGACAAACATCTCGAACTCGCTTTGTCGCTGCTGGCCAGCCTCGCGGACAAAGTTGGACGGGACCTCGCCGAGGCGATCATCAAGGCACCGCAGGTCCAGGAGTCCGAGATCCGCGCGCAACGGGTCCGGGTCGCACAGTTGAAGACGCGGTTGCTCGGCATCAAAGAACCGCTCGCCCAGGACCTGCTGTCTGTGCTTGACCATTTGGTTCGGCGGAGCATCTGGATCGTAGGCGGCGACGGGTGGGCTTACGATATCGGCTATGGCGGACTCGATCACGTGCTCGCCAGCGACCGCGACGTCAACGTGCTGGTACTCGACACCGAGGTTTATTCCAACACGGGCGGACAGGCGTCGAAGGCGACACCGCTTGGTGCGGTGGCGAAGTTCGCCGCTTCGGGCAAGCGGACAGCGCGAAAGGACCTCGCGCTGCAGGCGATCGCCTATGGCAACGTTTATGTGGCCCGGGTGGCGATGGGTGCGAATCCGCAACATACATTGCAGGCGTTTCGTGAAGCGGAAGCATATTCCGGGACGTCGCTGATCCTGGCCTACAGCCATTGCATCGCGCATGGAATCGATATGCGGTTTGGCATGAGGCAGCAGAACCTGGCGGTGGCGAGCGGATATTGGCCGCTGTTCCGCTTCAATCCGATGATGCGGACGGTGGACGAGAATCCGTTCCGCCTCGACTCGCCGCGGCCACGTATCCCGCTGAAGGCGTACGCCTACAACGAACTTCGCTACAGTTCGCTCGCGAAGACACGGCCGGAGGAGGCGGAAATGCTGCTCGCGATGGCGCAGGCGGCGGTCACGGAGAAATACCGGCAATATGAGGAACTGGCGGGTCGTGAGGGCACAAGGTTCCATCCCGACGGGCGGGCGGCACTGGCGGACACCTCTGGGCGGCGGCGGCGTGAGAAGTCCGCCCTCGCACCCGGCCAATAGCACGCGACGCGGGAGTTCATCATGTCGTTGGCAACCAGCTACCTCGGTCTCGAACTGAACAGCCCCTTGGTCGCGTCGGCGTCGCCGCTGAACAGCAATCTCGGCAATCTTCGCCGCCTGGAAGACGCGGGCGCCGCGGCGATCGTGCTGCCGTCGTTGTTCCAGGAGCAGATCGAGGCTGAGGCTGAGGCACTGGAGTCCCGCGTGGATGCCCACGCGGAGAGTTCTCCCGAAGCGCGGTCCTATTTTCCCGCCGCGATCGATGGTCCGTACGGGGTACGTCCCGACCGTTATCTTGACCTCGTGCGCCGCGCGAAGGAGGCCGTCTCGATCCCCATCATCGCCAGCCTGAACGGATCGTCGCGCGCCGGTTGGATCGACCACGCGCGGCTGATCGAGCAAGCCGGCGCGGCGGCGCTGGAACTGAACATGTACCATATCCCAGCCGACTTGTTTGAGTCCGGCCGCGACGTTGAGGCCCGATATACCGACATCGTGCAGGCCGTGTGCGGATCGATCGCGCTGCCCGTTTCGATCAAGCTCACCCCGTATCTCAGTTCGTTCGGCCACTTCGCCACGACGCTCGTGGAACTTGGTGCCGCGGGGCTCGTGCTGTTCAACCGCCTGCTGGAACCTGACATCGATCTCACACGGATGAGACTGGTGGACGCGCTTGCCCTCAGCGATCCCGCCGAGATGCGCCTGCCGATGCTTTGGATCGCGATGCTTTCCGGGCGCACGCAAGCATCGTTGGCGGCGTCTGGCGGCGTGTCCGGTGTGACCGACGTCGTGAAATATCTGCTCGCGGGCGCTGACGTTGTCATGACGACCTCAGCGTTACTTCGCAACGATATCAAATACATGGCGACGCTGGCCGGCGGATTGCACAAGTGGATGGAGGAACGCGAAATCGCCTCGCTCGCCGACATGCGCGGCATGATGAGCTGGCATCGAAGCCGTGATCGCGATGTCTATACCCGTGCGAATTATCTTCGGATTCTTGAGCGATACGCGGCGCCGTGAAAGCCGGCCTCCCGAGCCGGCCTCCCGAGTTGCCATCATCGGTGCGCCGCTTCATGCTCCAGACGACACCACCGCGAGCGAGCCCGTCATGATCCATCTGAGCGACAAGGGAAGGGATTATCTCCAACGGGTCCGGGACATCGGCCCGATGATCGACGCCGCCGCTGATGAGATTGACGAAAATCGCGATCTGCCGCCGTCGTTGTTCGCCGCATTGCGCGAGCGCGGGTTGTTTCGCCTGGTTCAACCCACCGAATACGGTGGCGCGGAGCTGGATCCGCCTTCATTGGTGCAGGTGATCGAGGCGATCGCGCGGCATGACGCCAGCACGGCATGGTGCCTCGGCCAGACCAATATCTGCGCGATAACTTCCGCGTATCTGGAAGCGCCGGTCGCGCGCGACATTTTCGGGCCGGATACCGGCATCCTCGCGTGGGGGCCTGGCCCGGGGGAGGCGCGGGTCGTGCCGGGCGGGTTCGAGGTCAATGGCGATTTTGACTTCGCCAGCGGCAGCCGCCTCGCCAGTTGGCTGGGTGCCCATGTGCCGGTGATCGAGCCAGATGGCACGCGGCGACTCGGGTCCAACGGAAAACCCGTTACCTACACAATGTTTTTTCCAAAAAGTTCCGCGACGGTCCGCGATACGTGGCAGGTCATGGGCCTGCGCGGAACCGGCAGCGACAGCTATACGCTAACCAAACTATTCGTCCCGGCGGCGTATTCACTCGCCCGAGACACCGCCGTGAAGCCACGCGTGCCTGGGAAATTGTACGTCTTCACGCCAAGCACGCTGTACGCCTCGAGCTTCGCGGGGATCGCACTGGGTATCGCGCGCGCGGTCATGGAATCGTTCATCAATGACGTAAAGGATACGAAACCTCGTGGTGCGAGCCGAACACGCGGAGAAAGCCACGTGATCCAATCCCAGGTGGCCCAGAACGAGGCACGCCTTCGATCCGCACGGCTGTTCTTGCTCGGTTCCGTCAGCGAAATCTGGGAGGAGGCGCAAAAGACCGGCGTCCTGACCCAGGACCACCTCGTCACCATCCGCATGGCGTCCACCTGGGCCATCCAATCCGCGCGCGAGGTGGTGGCGCGACTTTACGCGGCGGCGGGTGCGCTGGCTATTTTCAACAGCCGCCCGTTCGAGCGGCGGTTTCGCGATATCCACACCGTAACGCAACAAATCCAGGGGCATCCCGCGCATTTTGAAACGGTCGGACAGATTTTGCTTGGGCGAGAGCCGGACCGGCCCATGTTCACGTTCTGATACTGTCGCCGCTCAAATCTGCGCATGAATCCGGAACCCGAATACATGCACCGGACCGCGGTCCACGTTGTACGCGGGATGGTTCACCAATTGGTAATCGAAGGTGACGTTCAACCATTTCGTCGCCGCGACGTTGTAGTACGTTTCAAATATCTGTTCGGGACCGGCATTCGCCGGCTGTCCAACGCCATCGCCGACCAGCACTCCCAAACCGCCCGCGCGGAAGAAGTTCAGCCGGTCACGCGACGCCGCGTTGATCACGAACGCCGCCCCCAACACATCATCGTCCCGGCCCCAGCGCGTCCCCATCATCGATAGGCCAACGGCGGCGGATTGGTCGATATCGGTGAAGTCGAACGTCTCATAGCGTCCGTCCGCCGCGCTCAACCGCGCGAACATGCCCAGATCGGCGGTCAACGACTGCTCGAGATTGAGTGCCGCGCCTGGGCGATTATTGAGGTGACGCAGCGACGCCAGCGTCGGTGCCACTCCGGTCGCGGCGACGGCCTGGGTGAACGTGTTCAACCGCGCCATCAGACCGCGGTTCATATACAGGAGCAATTTCAGCTTGCCCGGCTGACCGAAGATGGTGTGGCGTTCCTCGGCCTCCACCACTCCCTCGAACTGTTGGCCGGGCCGCAGGTCGAGGTGTTCCGAATTCGGCGTGGCCGACAGATCGAACAGCGCCGCCCGTAATGTCCACCAGTCCTGATACCACTCGGCCGCGGCGCCGTACGTGTACCCCCAGGAGTCAGCGGCGTAGTCGAAGGCACCACTGTCGATCAGCGACCAGTTCATGAAGTCCGCGCGCGGGTCGTGAGCATATTTGTTGGTGTCGAAGAGGTCGGCCACGCTGAATTTACCGAATGTGATGACGACACGGTTCGAGTCCTGTGTGCCACCGAGCACGTTCTGATCGGACTCAACCTTTTCCGTTCCGCCGCCAAGCCCAATCGTCTGCCGGATGAACGCTCTCGTCATGCGATAGTACGGATCGCGTTCCCCGACCTTATAGGCCTCACCGCTGGTGAATCCGGCAACGCCCAAGGTGTTCTGCAGACCAAAGCCCTGATCGGCCTCAGGATTGATCCAGAATTCAGCGCCGCGCCACAGACGCAGTCCGGCATAAATCGTGGCATCGAATGTCTCGGCACCGCGCCGGCCGCTATCCAGGCTTTGCGGGCCGGTCGGGACGCTCGAGCCGAAGCCGGGGTGGTACTGAAACAGAAAGGTGCTCTGGGCGTGCACCGCCCAATTCTCCGGCGCCGCCGCCTCGTCGGCGGGGGGGGGCGCCGCGGTCGTCTGGACATCGGGCATGGTCGGCGGGTCGGCCGCGGTCGCGATGCCCGGCAGCAACAGCAGCACCGCCACCAGTGCGGCGCCAGGTATTAATGTCATCGCCCCCAGGGAGACTGGCTCGAACCGCCGGTGCGACCCTTCAGTCACGTTGCAACGCTTCGGTTTCCGATCGCCAATCATGCCAACCCCTCAATAACCCGTTTGTGTTACAGTTTGACGGTCGCCTGCCAGCCCAGCCCGATGGCCGGCTTCAGGCAGCTGTGCCTACGGTCCAGTTGGCTGAGCGGACCGATGGGGACTCATCCAGTTCGGCGACCACCTGGTCCAGTTCTCCGGCGTCACCTCCTCGGCCTGCTCTGGCGTAGCCGGTACGCCCGGAGGTCGCGGAGCCGGGCCAACCGGCTGGGCTTTGCACGCCATCGGCTCACACAGAAAGCTGACCGCCGCGAAGGCAAATATCGCGCGAGCCCCTGAATTGGTCGCGGAATGAACCGGCGTATACGCGCTCACGCGGTGGAAACCAGAGATGCCAACCTCCATGTCGAGCGAGGCGTTGGATGGAAGTTCGTCCGATCTGCCGGGCGGCTAGTTGGACGGCAGGAAGGGGATGTCCACGCCAAAGGTCTGCAGCAGCAGGACGGTGTTGAGAAGCAGCACGGCCGCGGTTCCGGCCAGCGCCGCGATCCGCGTCAGCCGGCCATTGACGAACTCGCCCATGATATCGGCGCGCTGGGTGAAGATCAGTAGCGCGATCATGGGGATCGGCAGGGCGATGCTGAGCACGACCTGGCTGATCACGAGCGCATTCGTTGCATCGACCCCAAGGGCGACGACGACAAAGGCCGGCACCATGGTGACCAACCGCCGAACCCAGACCGGGATGCGGAAGCCGACGAAGCCTTGCATGATCATCTGACCGGCCATGGTACCCACGACCGAACTCGACACGCCCGAAGCGATCAGCGAGACGAGGAAGATTCCGGCCGCGCCGATGCCGAGGAGCGGCGTCAGGGTATGGTAAGCCGTTTCGATCTCGGCGACGTCGCTATGGCCCGCGTGGAAGGCGCCGGACGCCATCATCACCATGGCCATGTTGACCAGGCCGGCGAAGGCGAGCGCGATCACCACTTCCCGGTTCGAAAAATCAAGCAACTTCCGGCGTTCGGCCTTGTCGCGGCCAGGCGCGCGCGCCTGGGTCAGGCCGGAGTGCAAATAGACCGCGTGCGGCATCACGGTCGCGCCAATGATGCCAACCGCGAGGGTCAGCGCCGCGGCATCATCCAGCTGGGGCAGGACCGAATGCAGGGCGGCGGCGCCCCAGTCGACCGGGGCTATAAACATCTCGAGCAGGTAGCAAAGGCCAATGATGCCGACCAGGCTGCCGATGATCAGCTCGACCGGACGGAAGCCCTGCCTCTCGACCAGCAGGATGGCGTAGGTCACGATCCCCGTGACCACCATTCCCCAGAACAGCGGTAAGTTGAACAGCAGCGACAGGCCGATGGCGCCGCCGAGAAACTCCGCCAGGTCAGTCGCCATGGCGGCGACCTCGCTCACGGCCCACATCGCCCAGACCACCGGTTGGGGAAAATGCTCGCGGCACATCTCGGCGAGGTTGCGGCCGGTGACGATGCCGAGCTTCGCCGAGAGGGCCTGGAACAGCATCGCGATCAGGTTGGCGAGCAAGACAACCCAGAGCAAACCATAGCCGTATTTCGCGCCAGCCTGGATGTTCGTCGCGAAGTTGCCGGGATCCATATAGGCGATCGAGGCGATCACCGCCGGACCCGCGAACAGCATGGATGTGCCAACGCCGCGACGACGGCGGCCGGCGAGCGTGTCACGGATGGCGAAGGTTGTGCGATCAGTAAGCGTCTGCCTGGCCGCGATGTCCGTCATCGCCAACTCTCCCGTTGCCCGTACTGTAGATTGTAGCCATAGCTACATTGTGGTCAATAGGCTACATTCGCAAACGGCGCGACATTCTGGAGAACGGACATGAGACGGCGGCGGTGCGACCGGGATCCGGACCCATGAGGCGACCGGCGCGGACATTCGAATTGCCGGAGAGGTCGGTCCAGGCACTGCGTTTCGGCAAGGCGCGAACTGCGCGCTTTACCGCCCTGCTTGAGGACTATGTCGAACTCATCGCCGACCTGCTGACGACGGAGGGTGAAGCTCGTTCCGCGGATATCGCCCATCGGTTGGGCGTATCTCATACCACCACCGTCAAGACGATCGGACGCCTGAAGTGGTTGGGGCTGGTTACCGCACGGCCCTACCGCGGTGTGTTTCTAACTGAAGCCGGGAGCGTCTTGGCCGAGCGCGTGCATGCCAGGCATCGACTGGTGGTCGATCTGCTGGTTGCGGTCGGAGCACAGACCGAGGCCGCCGAGTCCGATGCCGAAGGGATCAAGCACCACGTGTCGGATGAGACTCTGGAGGCATTAGCGCGGTTTCTCAAGCTGCGCGCATAGTCAGACCATATCGGAATTGCCGTTCGCTTACTCGGCCCCCAGGTTCAGGCGGTCGTACCCACGGTCCATGTCGCTGAGAGAACAAGCGGGGAATGTTCGAGTTCCGTGACGACCTGGTCCGGTTCGTCAGCGTCGGCCGTGGTTGGCACCAGATGGGCCGCGAGTTCAATTTGGCTCTCGCTCTCCGACAGAGCCTCGATCTCCCGGATTGGATAGCTGAAACGCGACAGCACCTCGTCCAGCAGATCCCTGACATCGGCCACATTGGCGCGATCGCAGGTCGCGTGAACGCGATACTGCGCTTCCGTCGTGCCTTCATCGATCGGGCGCCGGTTGACCCAGTTCACCAACGGCCGCAAGAGCGTGTTTCCGGCGAGGACGAACCCGGTTACCGCGACGGCCTCAAGCGGAAGCCCGGCACCCGCGAAGGTGCCGACTGCGGCGGAACACCATAGGGTCGCCGCGGTGTTGAGGCCCCGAATGCTCGCGCCGTCCTTGAGGATGATGCCGGCGCCCAGGAAACCAATGGCGGACACCACGTAAGCGATGATGCGGACGGCGCCTTCCGTGCCGGTAAGCCGCAGCCCAAGGTCGGAGAACGCGGCGGCTCCGACGGCGACCAGGACATTGGTCCGCGGACCGGCGTTGCGCTGCCGCCATTGCCGCTCAAAGCCGATGCTGGTGCCCAGGACAAAGGCCACGCTCAGCGCCAGAAACGTGTGCGGGAATGCCATGGCCGAGGCCACTGTGGATTTTATTGACCGGTCGCGACCTGGACGACCTTGACGGCCACCAGGATGACCGCGGCGATGAGGTAGGCGCGCAGGATGCCCATCCAGACCCGCTTGCCGAGGCTCAGCCCGGCTGGAGGCAGCGCCGCGAGCGGTGGCATCCGCCACGTTGCCCGGATCGCGCGCAGGTGGGCCTGGAGGGCGGGACCATTCGCCGTGGCCTTCCGGAACCCGCCTCTGCCTGGCAACGCGAGCGCCCCGAAGCCCACGACCCCAAGGACGCTACCGCCGCCAAGGATCGCGAGGATCGTCTCGCCGGTCATGTCCGGGAACACCGTCGCGGCGGTCAGGATCATGGACAGCATCACCAGGACCCAGATCACCGCGCCGGTGAACAGGTTCAGCCAGCGCCCGTTGACCCAGGGTCCCAGCACCGCCTTGTCGTTGCACAGCAGCAGCAAGAAAACGGTCGCGGACGGCAGCAGCACACCGGCGAGCGTTTGCACGGCATTGGTCAGCAGGCCCAGCAACGTGTCGTTGCCATACAGAACCAGGCAAGCCGCGACGGCGATCAACCCGGCATAAACCGCGTAGAAACCTCGGGCATCGGTGGCCTTCCGGTGCAGCGAGTGGCGCAGCGAGAGCACGTCAGCGATCGCATAGGCGGTCGCCAGAGAAACAGCGGAGGCACCGATGATGCTGGCATCGAGCAAAGCCAGCGCGAACATCACACCCGCGGCACGGCCGGCATAGGCTTGCAGGCCGGCGGCGACCGAGCCCGCGTCGGAGAACTGGCCGAATCCAGGCGTACCCTGGAACGCGACCGCGGTGAACGCCATCATGGCGATCGCGCCGACCAGCACGACGGCGATGCCGATCAGCAGGTCGGCCTTGCCGTAAGCCATGAAGTGCGGCGTGATTCGCTTGTCGATGACATAGCTCTGCTGAAAGAACAGCTGCCACGGCGCGATCGTCGTGCCGACGATGGCGATCACCAGCAACATGACGTCCGACAGGTTGGCGCCAACGGGAAAACGCGGCACCACGAGATCCCGCCCGATGCCGGTCAGCGGCGGGTGCGCCATCAGGAAGACCGGCACGAGCAGCAGGCTGAAAAAACACAGCCCAAGCGAGAACCGCTCGAAGCGCCGGAAACTGCCGGTGCTCGCCGCGGCGATGATGACGCCGGCCGCCACCACGACGCCCCACGGCCGCGGCACACCGAGGTAGCCAAGCGCGAGATTGATGCCGATGAACTCGGTGACGATGGTCAGGCCGTTCAGCAGGAACAGATCGATGACGCTGAACGTGCCCCAGAACCGGCCGAAACGCTCGAGGATCAGCCGCGCGTGGCCCACGCCGGTCACCGCGCCGAGACGCAGGACCATTTCCTGGTTCACGTAGAGGACCGGTGCGAGCAGCAGCAGTGTCCACATCAGCGCGGTGCCATAATTCTGGCCGGCCTGACCATAGGTCGAGAAAGCCCCGGCATCGTTGTCGCCGACCATGACGATCAGGCCTGGGCCCGCGATCACGGCAAGCGTGCGTAGCCGCGCGCGCCAGGTCCCGCGATGCCTTGTGTCGCCCTGGTAAATGGTTCCAAGAGCGCCCTCGATGTCGCCGAGATGGGCGGCATCGAGGACGGCGGGGCGGACGGGGTTTTTGAGAAGAACATCTGACATGATGGATTCACCGCGAAGAAAGGACGCCAACGTGTCCCGCCAGTACGGCGGAACGGATCGAGCAAGGTGGAATGGCGCGGTGGAACCGCGCCAGCCCCTCAGTCTGGAGGGAATTCCGGCGCTGGGTCGTCCGTTTGCCAGCGGCAGATCGGCCTTCCGTCGGGCGCGATGAGCCACCGCGCCAACAACACAGGGCGTGACAAGTCCGCGCGGCGCAGTGCCTCGCGCAGATGGACGGGCACGGCGTGTGCCCGCAGGACATCAACTGTGAGGAAGGCGGTCATGGCCCTCTCCTCCGACTCAAGCGGTTGCTCGAGCCCGGGAGGGCCTGGCCGCCAGGCCCGGGGCTTATGCGGAGGGCATAACGGTCACATGCTCAACCCGGGCGGCGGTCCAACCCAGCAGAGCGGTCACGGCAGGCGGCAAGCGCCGACTATGGCTCTCCGAGGGCTGGCTGGTAGGTCGCGGGTTCATGTGATCCCTTGCTGGTTGCACGGATGGGTTCAAAGCCGGTCAGGCGTGGACGCGGCACCACGACGCTGGCACGTCCGGCGGGAGCGGCTTAGTCCTGTCCGGGCGTCGGGATCAAGACTTAATTTGCCCCCGAACGGCAAGAATTCCGTGCCGGTGAAACACGTTAGCGGCAATCGGCCGCCTGGCGCGGCGATGCGGCGGACACTGACCTGGGAAGCAAGCAGCCCAGACCATGCAACCCAGATCAGCGCGGCGGGCCGTTCGCTATTGATGCAGCAGTTCTCATTTTACCAGACCGGGCGGTTTTCGCGGCTGTTGCCACGGTGAACGGTTGATATTGAGTTTGGCCTGACCGCCTGGGTGAGTCTCAGATGCAACAGTTTCGGCGTGATCGCC
>Ga0181536_10001226_pt1 | contig 30333 bp, 24 predicted proteins | sample PEATcosm2014_Bin_41_FD_121105 | JGI IMG/M metagenome (GOLD analysis project Ga0181536, IMG submission 121105) | Peatland microbial communities from MTU Mesocosm Facility, Houghton, MI, USA - PEATcosm2014_Bin17_60_metaG | ecosystem: Environmental > Terrestrial > Soil > Wetlands > Peat | place...
CCGGGAAGTGCGGGGATGCAGAAACGGTGGCGGGATCGCGATGTCCAGATTCGGGGAATGACGTTCGAAAATGGACACTGGGGGGGGGTAGGCGCGGACTGAAGTCCGCGCCCTCGGCGAACTAAAGTTCGCCGCTGCACGCTAAAGCGTGCGCCACGTGGCCGCTAAAGCGTGCGCCACGTGGCCGCTAAAGCGTGCGCCACAGCTACACCGCGTCGGAAATGCTGGTGAACGAGAAGTCCTTCACCACGATCGCGGGCGCGATCATGCCTTGCCCTTCGCCGCCGCGCACGCGCACCGGCGTGCCCATCGCTACGGTGTTCTTCAGCATCTCGACCGGACTTTGGTTGAAGCGGAAGTTCATCACCGGCGCAGTGACTTTGCCTTGTTCGATCAGGAAGACGCCATCGCGCGTAAGTCCGGTCACCTGCATGGTCTGTGGATTCACGACCCTTATATACCAGAACCGCGTGACCAACAGCCCGCGATCCACGGTAGCAATCAGATCGGCAAGACTCTTTCCGCCGCCGTCCAGCACCAGGCGATTGGGGGCGGGCGTCGGCTGCTTGCCGGCTTTGGCGGCCCAATAGCGGTCGTAGACCAGGTTCTTCACCACACCGTTTTCGATCCAGGTCATGCGCTCGGCGGGCAGACCGCCCCCTGCGCCGCCACCACCGCCGCCAAAGCCGAAGCCGCCTCCACCGCCCCAAGGAAGCGACGAGTACAGCCGATTGAATGGGTCCGACTGCAACGTGATGAATTCCGGGAACAGTTTTTCGCCGGCCAGTGTGCCGCCGCCCTTCTTGCTCAAGAAGCTGCGACCCTCTTCGGCTGCGCGCGCCTGCATGCCGAAACCCATCATCTGCACCAGGTCGCCGGTGGCCGTCGGTTCCAGAACTACGGTGTACTTTCCGGGATCGAGCCGCTTGGGTTCCTTCCAGCGCAGGCACTTGTCGATGGCCGTCTTCGCGACTGCCGCGCCGTCGATGCTCTCGATAAGCACGGCCGGCTGGGAGGCCCAACCGGAGCTCGTTCCGGCCGCATTGCGGAGGGTCACCGAGAGATGCGCGTCGGTGACTCGCCCATATCCGAAATTGCCCTGCTTATTGGCGATCGCAGCCGTCTCCGCCGAGCGCTCGAAAAACCCCGCGGCCAGCAGGTGGTTCGCTTTGGCGCCATCCATGATCGCGCGGATATGCGGAATCATGGCCTGGTTGCGCGCGCCGGCGGTGGAAGCGGCATAGTTCTCCAACTCGGGATACTTCTGTTTTTCGAGCGGCGGCACGCGCTCCGGGTTGGGCGGCGCGATCATGGCCAGACGCTCGGTGCGCTTCACCGCCTCGCGCAACGAGTCGTCGTCGAATTCGTCCACGCGCGTCGAGCCGCTCTGCCCGTCGCGCACCGAGGAAATCGACATGGACTGCTCCACGGTGAAGCCCGAGGTCGTCACATCGTTCAGCGCGAAACGGATAAACGCGCGTTCCGAGCTGTTCACGCTGATGTCGCATTCCGGAAAGGTGGAAAACGAGAGCGCCTTCTCGGTGATCTTCTGGGCTTGGTCTCTTGTTAGCATGGATTCCTCTCACAAAGAGCGGGGCTAAAGCCCCGCGCGGGCTGAAGCCCGCCCTCCAGTCAGTCTGTTTGAATAACGTTCACTTGGCGGAAGCGCGCTGGCGAACAGCCGTGGCTGACGGAGTTGATCTGCTCGGGCTCGCCCTTGCCGTCGTTGGGCGCGCCCCACTGCTGCCAATAGCTGGGTCCGGCGATCAGGTCCAGCGATTGCCAGAAGTCGGTGGTGCGCGACTGGTACGCCACCCGCGAGACCATGCCCTGCTTCTTGCCGTGCTTGATCTCCCAAAAGGCGTCGCCGCCGAACTGGAAATTGTAGCGCTGCTGATCGATCGAGAAGCTGCCATCGCCATCGATCAGGATGCCGTCGTCGACGCCGGAGATCAGGTCATCGAGATTGGTCTCAGACTTACCCGGCTCGAGCCAAACGTTGGGCATGCGCTGGAACGGAACGCTGGACCAGTTGTCGGCATAGCAGCAGCCGCGCGACTCGCGCTCACCGATCAGATGGGCCTGGTCGCGGATGGTCTGATAGTGTTTGAAAATACCCTTCTCGATGATGGGAAACTTGGTGGCCTTCACTCCATCGTCGTCGAAGCCCGTGGTGGCCAGGCCGCGGTCGGTGGTGCGGTCGCCCCATATATTCATCAGGTCGCTGCCCACGCGCAGCGTGCCCATCTTGTCCGTGGTCAGGAAGCTGGTGCCGGCGAAGTTGGCTTCGTAGCCCAGCGCGCGATCCAGCTCCGTGGAATGCCCGATGCTCTCGTGAATGGTGAGCCAGAGATGGCTGGGCATCAACACCAGGTCCTTTTTGCCGGGTGTGACCGGCGGCGCGTTGAGATGTTCAATGACCTCCGCGCGGATGCGCTGCGCGTTTTCGACCAGGTTCATCAGCGGCACATATTCGTAGCCGGCGGTGACCTGCTGGGGCTGATAGCGGCGCGACTTCGAAAGCCCGCGCTTGAAGTCCACCGCCGTGGCGTTCACCACGGCGTAAGTCTGCAAATTGAGCTGCTGGATGGAAGATCCCACCGACGACGCGAAGTACTTGTCTTCGGAGCGGAACGACAGATTGCAATTGGCCGAGAAGACTCCCTTTTCTTTCTTCACCTCGGCGGCCGCCGTGCGGATCAACTCCAGCTTCTCTTCGAGCGGCACCGCGAACGGGTCGCGTTCATGCGGCGTCTGCCAGCGCTCGCGATAGACGGGGACCGGCGCCAGTTCGACTGGCTTGGAGCGGATCGCGGCGTTGGCGCGCGCCACCGCCACCGCCTCGCCGACCATGCGCGCGATTTCTTCCTTCGCGACCAGCGGAGATGCAGCGAAGCCCCAAGCGCCATCCACGATCACGCGCACGCCGAAACCGAACGACCCGCCATCGGACACCATCGGCACTTCCAGGGTCTTGCCCGTGCCGCGCTCGGGGTTCAGCCGCACGGTGAGGAATTGCTGGCGGTAGCGAATGATACGGATATCGGCGTACGAGGCTTTGAGCTTCCTGGCTTCGCGCAAGGCCACCGCGCCCAGGTTTTCCAGATCGGGGTTGGGTTTGGTGGAACCTTCCGGCGCGGCAAACAGGCGCGTGGCCAGCGCCGCGACCGTGCCGGACCCGATGAACGCGCGTCTGGTGAGCATGGTTATCGCCTCCCGAAAATACTGAGTATACACAGTGGCGCAGCGGGCAGGGACGCCGGTGCGCGACACAAATGTGGAGATTCCCGCCACGCGATCTGAGCCGACGGATCGTATCACCCTTGGTTTTATTTATCCTCATCTGCGTTCATCTGCGTTAATCTGCGGCCAGGTATGCTTTTCTTGGGCGCAACGGGAACGTCAAAACCCGATATTGGCCGCAGATGAACGCAGATGAACGCAGATAGAACGAGCCAAACGGAAGTTGGCCTGAGGCTGACGATGTTTACAGAGCGCCCCTTAGACAGTCGGCGGCCCGTGACCGGTTTCTCCCTTGTCCGGCGAGGCTGGCTGAGCGGCCTGAAGTACGAGTACGCTCGGATCTTGCAGTTTCCTTTGAGTTCTTCGCGACTCTCCACTTTTGTCTCGCACACCCACGCCCGGATTCACTTGCCGATGCGCCGTCCAAACGCATACAATGATTTTCGGCGGTATTTCCGCCGCTCCGAGGGGGACTGTGTCGGATCGCGCAATTCTATTCCTGTTCAGTGTGGTGGTCGAGATTGCGTCGCTGGTGGCGGCGGGCTGGCTGCTGGCCAGCGGTCAAGCCGGATCGGTGGATGGTCTCTTCCTGCTTCTGACGTGCCTGCTAGTCGCGCTGGCGTTCGGGCTGTACCTGGCGTTCATGATCCGGCGCGCGATGGAACCGCTCCCGGCGCCCGCGGCGCAGCCGGCCAAAGCGAGTGCGGCCGCGACGGCGCAGAGCAAGGCAGCGCCCGCTCCCGCCGCGCAAGGGTGAACGACCGCTTGCTTACGCGCGCGGCTCCGTAGACCGATTCCGGGGGCGCACCGCAGCCCGGCCAATGCCGCTACGGCTTCTTCGGTGCGGCCTTCTTAGCGGCGGCGGGCTCCGGCGGCGGCCCTTCGCGCTTGATCACGATGCTGACGATCTTCACGGGTGTCAGCGGCTTCTCCTTATTCGTCGGCACGTTCACAATCTTGTTGACCACATCCTGCCCTTCAATCACCTGACCGAAAATCGTGTGCTTCCCATTCAGGTGCGGCGTGGGTACCACCGTGATGAAGAACTGGCACGCGCCCGTGTGCGGCGTCCCCGTGTTCGCCATGGCCAGGCGTCCTGGCACATCGAACTTGAGGGTCGGCACAAACTCGTCGGGAATCGTAAAACCCACCTCGCCGAATCCATTTCCCGCCGGATCTCCGCCCTGGATCATGAAATTGGGGATCACGCGGTGAAAGGTCGTACCGTTATAGAGTGGACGTTTCACCATCGCGCCGGTCTTCTGGTCTTTCCATGCCTTGGCACCCGTCGCCAGATCTTTGAAGTTCTTCACCGTGATGGGCGCTTCTTTCTCGAAGAATTTCACCTTGATGGCGCCCATGGATGTGTTAATCGTGGCGTAGAGGCCCGGCTCAGGGGCGGGCGGCGCGGCGGGCGCTTCCGCGGGGGGCGTTTGGGCGAACGCCCCGGCCACGATAGCGAGCAAGCCAATCGTTGTTTTCATAGGGATCATTTCCTTTCACCGGCGGGCAAAGCGATGCTCCGCCTAACTGGACAATAGCCCCTCATTCTATCCTGTTTCGCGGCGTGATAAGCTATCCAAGGCGTTGAGAGAACCGCTAGCTGCAATGGAGATGCAATGAAGAAACTCTGGCTGCTACCCTGCCTCGCCGCGACGCTCATGGCGGCGGACGTGTCCGGCAAATGGACGGGAACCGTGAATGTGGAGGACCCTAGCGGGGGCCCCAATATCGAGGTCCGGGTGCGCGCCGACCTGCGGCAGACGGCGGACGCGATCACGGGCGCCATCGGGCGGCAAGAGGACCAGACCGGCGAAACCATCCGGAACGCCACGCTGGATGGCAAACGCCTGAGCTTCGAGGTTTCCTCTACGGAAGCGAATGGCCTGGTCAAGTTCACCCTCACGCTCGACGGCGACCGGCTGGACGGCGAAATGAGCGGATCGATGGATGGCTCCCCGATCACCGGCAAGGTCCACTTGAGCCGCGAGGCCCCGCCCGCTGCCGAGCCGGGCCCAAAGGGCACGCCGTAAGGGGCGGGCGGATGCCCACTGCCTCGCCGGCGCGATGTCAGTGCGCCGCTTCACGGTTGTAATTGACGTATCATTCGGTACGCACACGACCGGGGCGTGGTCCATCGCGAGGTGAAACCCGCGAGCGTCAGATCACTACGACGGAGTCGTGAAGTGCTGGATTTGGGACTGGCGAGGACTGTGATATTATGCCTCAATATCATGCTGGTAATTCGCGACGCCCAAATGGAAGTGTTTCGCGCTCTAGCCGAGAGAAACTTCGAAGCACTGGCGATGGAGCACTTGAAATCCCTCTTCCCCTCGGAATGCGCGGCGCGTGGCGATGACGCAGTTCTCGAAAGCATCCGGGTGGGCGTGAACAAGGCGCGCGGCTACGAACTGGCGACCGAGATTCACTTGCTGCGGTACCTCAGGGTCATGTTTGTGCTGGGAGACGGGTTCGACGAGCAATCGAACTGGGCCCGCGAAATCTTAACGGACCCCGAGTTGTCGCCCGAAACCAAGTCGAGCGAGTTGATTTACGGAGTGGTAAGCGGCCAGATCACACCGGGCCGGTAAGTTTTCCATGGCAGGCACAGCCCCAAGCCTTCTCGGCGGAGATGCCGGGCGAAGCGTCGATCCACGGGAGATCGTTACCTCCTGCTCTAAGCAAGAATGGACCATCGAGGTCACCGTAAGAAGCCTCGATGCCAAAGGGGACTATCCCCACGGCTTCATTAAGGTCCGGTTGGCCGGCGAGAATATCCAAACTCGCGCCGACAAGAAAAAGATGCGGGGAGCCGAGGCCTTATATACCTTTACCGGGAGGGGGCCTGCGCGCTACGAAGCGACCACCCAACTGCCTACGGACTGGTACCTGCTTGCTGCCAAAAGCGTGAGCGCCGGTCCGGGTCAGCCCAGGGTCCAGAAAATCGTCCTGGAAGTAAACAAAATGGCTTGGGTGGGCATCCTGGTGATCGACGAGGATGGCCGGCCGGCTCCGGGCCTTTCCTACTCTTTCTCGGTGCCTGCCGGAAGCGATCCCGCGGCGGGCACACTGGGCAGCGACGCTTCGGCGCGCCACCAGGTGCGCCGGGGAGCCTGCAAAGTGAAATTCCTGGATGTTCCGGCCGGAGCGCTGGCCCGCGACGCCGCAGCTACAGGACCAGCGCCTGGCGCCAAGCCGCTGCAAATCCAGCCCGCACTGCTCAAACAGAAACAGGTCACCGCCCAGCAGGGGGACTCTCTCCTCAGCATCGCCTGGGCGCGCCTGCGTCCCGATTGGAGACCCGTTTGGAATGCCAATGTGCCCTTACAACAAGCTCGCCGCGACCCGCAAATGCTCATGCCGGGCGACGTTGTCTCCATCCCACCGGCCGTTCCCGACGAATTCATGTGCGATCTGGAGCAGGTCAACGTGTTCCGGCTGAAGCGCCCTTGCGCCATGGTAGATATCGTCCTGCGCAATGGCTATGGCTATTCGCTGGCCGAAGTCCCTTATGAGGTGCGAATCGGCTCGTACACTTCTGCCGGTACCACGGATCGGACGGGCCGGCTGTGCGAAGTAGTGCCGCCGAGCGCAGCCGAGGCCACGCTGGCCGTCTGGCCGCAGGATAACGCCCGCCGCCGGCTCTGGAAGCTGGAGATCGGGAAGCTCCTCCCGGTGTTGGCACCCGACGGAACCGCCGTACCCGATCTGCGCGGGGTGCAGGCGCGGCTCGCAAGCCTGGGATTCTATAGCGGACCCATTGATGGAGATCCGAACAAAACACGCCCGGCTGTTGCCGACCTGCAGGATTTTGCCGCGAACCCCAAGCCCGACGGTATTACCACCGTCACGGTAACGGCACTGCTCGAAGCCCTGCACAATTCCCTGGGGGTTTCCCGATGAGCGACACGAGGTACCTGTTTTGGGACGGCGTGGTTAACGTTGCAGATGACGGCACGGTGGATGCCACCATCTCGTGCCGGAACGGGTACCTGGGCCCGGCAGTGCCTGTAGCGTCGGCAGAACGCGAGGCCCAGGTTACCCTCCGGGGAACGGACCGCCCGCCCGCCGGCCAGAAACCTCTGGCGGCCGGGTTGGCCGAAGCGCGCACGGTTTTGGCCAATCTCGTCGAGCCTGCCATTCGGCTCCGGGTGCTCGCGGTGGACCCTTGGTTCGTGCCCATCATGGACCTGATGGCCATCAAGGTCAAGCTCTGGTCGATCCAGTCGATCGGGAGCTTGCTGCTGCGTATCCGCAGGTGCACTCCGGCGGGGGCGTTCGACCCGGTGATCTACCAGGAGGTTTTTTCCGGCGCGGAAGTGCAGCGACTGCCGGCGAACGATATCAGCCAGGGCGAAGCGCCGGCCGTCAAACAGGCCCGCGAGGCGGCGCGCGCCGCACAGACGCCGGCCCGTTGTTTGAGCCACTGCCGGGTTGAAATCTGGATCAGCACGCAAGCCGAATTCGCCGATTGGACCGGCGCCACGATCGGCATTGAACTCTTCGGGCAGGATGCTGCCGAGCCCCTCAGACTGCGCGTGAATCACCTCTCGGAGCCCGATCCCGTGCCGCTGTGGGCGCAGCCGGCGGAGGCCGGCTGGCAAACCCCGCCTTACCAACCCGCGATTGCGAATTGGACGGCTGCGTGGCAACAGCGCTTGTTGCCCGCCCAACGAGCCGCCGCGGTCGGACCGCGTAAGACTGATTTCTGGGTAGGCTGCTCGCTGATCGAGGACATCATGGCGGGCAGAAAGGCGTTAAAAATTTATGACCACGAGCCAACCGATACGCTCGCCTCGTACGCAAATGACAAAACTTTCGAGGGGTTAGGTCCGGGCAAAACAGCCGATGGTGTGACCGCATACCCGGATTTCCGGCGCCGCATTCGCTGGGCTCTCTATCAAATCTGCGCGTACACCCGAATCGGCATGCAGCTTTTAAGGGAAGTTGCAGCAGACATGGCGCATCCGGTGGACGTTTACCCCTCCGCTCAAATCGCGAAGTTTATCGAGGGCATCGGAGTGAATCCCGCTGGCGGGATCAACGACGACTTCCAGATGGAGACGCTGATCGAGGCGAAGCGGGCCGCGCTGGTGGCCAACCCGGCGCTCGACCCGAGCCCGGCGCCTGCCCCCGGATTCGTAACCGGTCCCCTCAACAAGCGAATTCTCCCCCGCCTGAACTTTGCCGCCAAGCTTCTGGCCGGCAACCAGATCGGCTCTACCAACGGAGCCGGCTGCGCTTCCAAATTCTTCTTTCATCCGACGAACATGCTGAGGCTCGATGCGGACGCTTACGTCGTGCAAATGCACCTAAACCGCAACGCCGATCTGGTTTTCCAGCACAATCTTCCGGGTCACGGTCCTTCCCAGCGGACCGTCGCTCTGGCCGATCCCTGCGTCGGCAATATCGATTATTTCCTTTCTCCGGGCAAGACCGAAAGGCGCAGGCCCAGCATCGAAACTCCTTTTTTCCTCGCTCTTGTGCACGAATTGGTGCATGCCCGCCGATTTCAGCTTGGCCGGAACACGGAGTTTGACGCGATGATCTCAACCGGCTATCATCCCTCCTCCATGCTGGCAAATGCTTTGTTTGGAGGGGCGAACAGCCCAATCAGAGGGAATGTGGTGAGCCGCTATGACAAATACAATCTGGAGGAGTTCGACACCATCGAAGGAACCGGCGTGCCAGTGACGCTCAGCGCAACGGACCAGGCCGCCTTGATCGCAAGCGCCGTTCTCCCCCACGGCGCGCCTGCCCAGCTCAGCGTAACCGAGAACAAGGTTCGTGAGGAGCTGGGTTTGCAGCCCCGCTATCGCTACGTGGATGACAGAACCAGGGGGACCGATCAGCCGGTTGCCGATAACACGCTGCCGCCGCGCAAATTCCTGAAGGGCGTAGCGAAACTGGTCCCGCCGCTTTTAGAAGACCCTGACTTCGGCGACGTCAGAGACCAAATCAACTGGATTCTCGCTCAAGCGTTGTTGCCTGCGAATGCTGTTGCGCTGGAAGACGGGGTCAACTACTTCAAGTACGGCGACAGCAAGTTCAGTTGGTGCTATTTTTTCTCCCGGACTTTCGATGATGAAGGAAATAAGACATTGGCCGTCCAGATTTATGACGAGATTAGCCTCAGCCGCCAACCCCCGGCGATTCTCGCAGATACGCTCGGCGTTGTGGACCCGGCTCTGCGGAACGCCCTGGCCGCCTGGGACGGGGTGGCTGCGCCGGCGCTGCCGGGCAAGATCGCCGCAGTGCAACGGTTGGTGGTGGCTTTGATCGCGGCCGATCCGGTCGAGCATCAGAAGCTCATGTTTGCGCCCAAGCTGAAATTGCAGTCGGTTGAAAATACCCCCGCCAAATCGGTCGAGGCATTCGCCGCCCTGAAAGTGATGGACAACCCGAACATAGATAGCATCGCGGACAAGGCCATGTATCTGCCCAACCGGCCTTATGACAACCCTTTGACCTTGCGGCATATGTTGATCCATGAGCCAATGCATATGCACTCTTATCAGGGCAACGGTTTCGTAAATTGGGATCTGGGACCTCTGGCGGCCGAGATGAGCTGGTTAGGCGATTACGATGATGAAGCTGTAGGAAGCAACGCAGAAGTCGAGAAGGGCTTGCGGGAACAAATACAACGGACATTCAACGAAGGAGCCACGGAGTTGTTTTCCCGTATCGTCACCTACCGGCTCAATTGTCTGGCCGGCAAAATCGTCTCGCAGGTCGATCAGTTCAACAACATCCCCTCGTACGAATATCCGACCCGGCTGGTTTGTCAGGCGGTGCGCGACATTGATGCCGCCCAGGATGCCGCCGGCGCGGTTCACGACGCTAACGGGCTCACCAACGGCATGAAGCTCCTCGCGCGGGCCTACTATGCGGGCCAATGGGGGCCGTTCAGCGCTGCGCTGCTCGCCGCGACGCAGCAGCGTCGCTATCTGCAGGCGGTCCCTGCGGTCCCTCGCGTTCCCAGCTATTGGAAATGGGTCAGTAAGGTCAAGCATCAGGGCCTGGAGTACACCCCAGACAGCGAGGGCACCGACGCTGTCACCGCGCTGAACGTCACATTTGGTATCAACTGGCCGCTTCCGGACGCCATGCGGCTGTCCTTGACCAACAACACGTATGTCGACCCGGTCCTCGAAACGGTCCCGCGGCCTCTAGCCCCCGGCATGCATTGCGTCCCGGCCCCACCCGATCCGCTGCCGCCGCCTGAGCCTCTCGAGGTCAAATGCCCTTGCTGTAATAAGCCCGTCGACATCCCGGACGAGAGCCTTTACAAGAATTAGCCCTGAGAGTGAGGACCAATGGATGGTAGAAGGGCCTGGCCTGACGCCCGCCGTCCGCGTCATCCCGTTTGCCCAGGCCGTCTGTGAATACACCAAATACGCAATCATAGCCGGTGCGAGGTCCCACGATGAGTAAACCGTTCGATATCGGCGAAGTGCTTCGCCGAGGTGGGACGATGCGCAATTTGGGGAGCCGCCCAGATCCGCTCGCAGCTACTTCACTCAGCAGAAGTACATATGGGGCAAGACACCGGAGGAAATGGCGGCGATTCGCGGAATCTTCGGCAAGCTCCAGCGTGGCGCCTTACGTATTGCAGTTCAAAGCGCCGTTGAAGCGCGACCTGCCGGCCAAGGCACCCGCACCGCAATGGACTCTTGTGCGGGCCATAGAAGAAGTGTATCGCGCGCTTAAAGCCCGGCCAGACGTTCCATAGCTCGACTCTGCGATGAGCATCCGGTTCCGGACGACGGCAGGCCCGTCCCACCGCCCGCCAGCCCCTTGGTAAAATAGAAGTTACCACCCCCCCGAAGGAGATCACTTGCCCGATCAGGAAAACCCGCCGCAAGGTCCGCCCGCGCCTCCGCCCGGCCCCCAGATGCCGCTGAGCGGCGGCGACCGGAACCTGGTCCCCATCAACATCGAAGACGAGATGAAGCGGTCCTACCTGGATTACGCCATGAGCGTGATTGTGGGCCGCGCCCTGCCCGACGTCCGCGACGGCCTCAAGCCCGTGCATCGCCGCATTCTGTTCGGCATGCACGAGATGGGGCTTACGCCCAACCGGCCCACGCGTAAGTGCGCCAAGATCATCGGCGAGGTGATGGGCAAGTATCACCCGCACGGCGATGCGCCCATCTACGACGCGCTGGTGCGCATGGCGCAGCCCTTTACCATGCGCTACACGCTGGTGGAAGGTCAGGGGAATTTCGGCTCCGTCGATGGCGACCCGCCCGCGGCCATGCGGTATACCGAAGCGCGCCTGGCGCGCATCACCACCGCGCTGCTGGAGGACATCGACAAGGAAACGGTCGATTTCCGCCCTAACTACGACGAGAGCGAGCAGGAGCCCGAGGTACTGCCCACGCGCGTGCCGAACCTGCTGGTCAACGGTTCGGCCGGTATCGCCGTGGGCATGGCCACCAACATTCCCCCGCACAACCTCACCGAAATCGTCAACGCCACCATCGCGCTCATCCAGAATCCGCACACGCCGCTGGCCAAGATCCTGGAGATGGTGCCCGGCCCCGATTTTCCGACGGGCGGCTTCATCCTGGGCCGGCAGGGCATTATCGACGCCTTCACCAAGGGCCGCGGGCAACTCAAGCTGCGCGCCAAGGCAGCCATCGAGACCCGCGCCAAGGATCGCGAGGACATCGTGGTCACCGAGATCCCTTACCAGGTGAACAAAGCGCGGCTCATCGAAAGCGCTTCCGCGCTGGTGAACGAGAAGAAGATCGAAGGCATTTCGGATATCCGCGACGAAAGCGATCGCGACGGCACGCGCATCGTCTTCGAGCTGAAGCGCGGCGAGCAGGCTGAAGTGGTCCTGAACAATCTCTACAAGCACACGCAGTTGCAAATCGGCTTCGGCGTGATCATGCTCTCCATCGTCAACGGGCAGCCGCGCGAGCTGGGCCTGATCGATTGCATCAAGTACTTCATCGAGCACCGCGTGGAAGTGGTCCGGCGGCGCACCGACTTTGAGCTGCGCAAAGCCCGCGAACGCGAGCATCTCCTGCTCGGATTCAAGAAAGCGCTGGATAACCTGGACGAGGTGATCCGCATGATCCGCGCGGCGCGCGCCCCCCGCGAGGCCCGCGATTCGCTGATCGCCGCATTCCAGTTCACCGAACGGCAGGCGCAGGCCATCATCGAGCTGCAGTTGCAGCGCCTCACCGGCATGGAGCAGCAGAAGATCGCCGATGAACTGGCGGAAATCCAGCGGCGCATCGCCGGGTACCTGGAGCTGCTGGGCTCCGAGAAACTGGTGCGCGACGCCATCATCGAAGAGTTGAAGGAAGTCCGCAAGGCTTATGGCGACGAGCGCCGCACGCAGATCATCGAAGACACCGGCGAGATCCGCCTGGAAGACCTGGTGGCGGTCGAGGACGTGGCGGTCACCGTCACCCACGGCGGCTATCTCAAACGCACGTCCGTCGATACATACCGCAGGCAATCGCGCGGCGGCAAGGGCCGCATCGGCATGGGCACGCGCACCGAGGATTTCCTCGAGCACCTGATCGTGGCCTCGACTCACAGCTACCTGCTGATCTTCACCGACAAAGGCCGCGTGTACTGGCTCAAGATTTACGAGATTCCGGACGCCGCCACCGTGGGCAAGGGCAAGCATGTTTCGAACCTGATCAACCTGCAGCCGGACGACACCGTGAAGGCGTTCATGGCGGTGCGCGAATTCGTGCCGGACCAGTTCATCGTGATGGCCACCAAGCATGGGGTGATCAAGAAGTGCGAGCTGACCGAGTTCGACAATCCCATGGCGCGCGGCATCATCGCGGTATCGCTGGATGAAGGCGACGAGCTGATCGCGGCGCGGCTGACCAATGGCGAGAATTTCATCTTCCTGGGGTCTCACGACGGGCAGGCCATCCGGTTTGCCGAAGGCCAGGTGCGTTCCATGGGCCGGCCGGCGCGCGGCGTGCGGGCCATGGACCTGGACGCGGGCGACTACCTGGTTGGCATGGAGATTGTCGAAGAGGAGGGCCTCATTCTATCCATCTCCGAGAATGGCTTCGGCAAGCGCACCAAGCTGGCCGATTACCGTTTGCAATCGCGCGGCGGCAAGGGCGTCATCAATATGAAGACCTCCACGCGCAACGGCAAGGTAGTCGGCATTCTGTCGGTGAAGGAAGATACGGACCTGATGATCGTGACCAAGAACGGCAAGATCATCCGGCTGGAATCAGCCGAGATCCGGCAGGCCGGCCGCTCCACGCAGGGCGTGCGGCTGGTGCGGATGGAGGACGACGACCAGGTGGCGGCGGCGTCGGTGATTCCGGAAGCGGCGGAGAACGGCGAGGGGAAGAACGGCGAGGATGGGCAGCCGGAGCTGCCGCTGCAATAGGACAGGCCTCCGGGCCTGTCCCGTTAGCCCTCTACCGCCGGCTCCCGAGGCTTGCTGGCGCGCGGCACAGCCGCCTCGGTAAAGAACGACTCATCGAGCGGCGGAATGTCCGAATAGTCGATATCGGCATCCTCCATCCGATCAAGCTTCGTCAGGTCGCTTGCGATGGTTTTTTTGATCATGTCGGTTTTCCATTGAGCCCTTTTGCTCGCTGCACGCCAGTTTGCGAGTCCGACTGTCACGAATAGCATTATTGCGGCCGCGCCATTGGGACAGGCGCGGGCATCAGCATCTGCATTGTTTCGCGCACCCCGCGCAGTACCCAAATCGCCTTCGACTTGTGAAACGTCGCTGTGTAGATGATGCTGTCTCGACCTGATTCGAAAGTGAAATCGACGAGGGCTTTATCTCCAGTTTCGTTGCATTGAGGCTTTCCGTTCCCCTTCCACTTTCCAATCGAGAGAGCCTGTGCGGCACGTTCTGCCAGCGTTTCCAGATTCGATCCAACCAGAGGCGCGGGTTTCGACTCAATGTATTCGATCGCTTGTGAAACCGAGCGCACTCGGGACGAATTCCGTCTTCGTGCTTCCTCGAGTATGCCCCGGCTTCGTGGAGACGCAATCAGCTTCAGCGTCTGGATCGCTCCGGCATCAACCCACGCGTCGTCAAATTCGCTGAGCGCCCATTTGCGCAAAAAGGACCAATCCTCGTCCGTGCTAGGTTCCAGGAGCGAACACGCCACGCTGTAAGCCCAGCGATTGGCCCCCCCGGCCGCCTCGGTCGGGGGGGAGACTGGATTATTACCCGGAGATCTTCGGGTACGGCGATGAACGCCAGGAGACTTACAGCCATTTCGCCAAACTCCGGATCCTGGACCAGTGAGCGCAACGCAGGACGTAACCGGTCTCCACAATAGAACACCGCTTCGGGGAAGCGCTCTTCATCGTGCTCGAGGTAACGAGCCATCAGCCTTCGGAGTGCCTTGTGCTGGGGCGAGCCGCGTAGCCCAGCGACACGGAGTACGTGTTGATCGCCAATCTGCGACGGGCAATCCCCTCCGACAGGTACGCCCGAGAGGCTCAGCGGCAATACATAAATGAACATGCGCGCAGTGACTCTCATGTTCGTGACATTCAATTCTATCCGATCCTATTTGGCGTCGATAGCCCAAATAAGGAAACGCCACCACGGTGCGAATCCCGTCGAAGATTACAGTGACCAGAGGGCGGCTGCCTCCGGGCTGCGCTAGGCTATGCATCGATTGGCTTGACCCTGCCGCTTTCCAGATCGTCAAAGCGCCGGTCGAGCATTTCCCGCGCGTGGGCCAATTCGTCAAAGTAACCGGCAACGGCATCCTCAACCAACTCGCCGCTTGGGCGTCCGCTCTCCCGCGCCATCTGCTCAAGCTTCGCTTGCAGCTCAGGCTTGAAATGCACTTCCATGCTCTGGCTCCTTTCGTCATCCGACCGCAACGGCGCTAGGTCCCACCCCGCCTCAATCATTTCGCAGCGCCCGCAACGGCGGGCGGGCGGCCTGGGAGGCCGCCGCAGGCCGAGGGCCTGCCCCACCTCAGGCTGCGGTAAGCTAATGTTGTGCGACTGCTGGTAGTGGAAGACGAAAAGCGGATTGCGGATTTCCTTTGCCGCGGCCTCCAGGGCGCGGGCTACGCCGTGGATGCCGCCCCCAATGGCGCCACCGCCCTGGAGTTCGTGCATGCCACCGACTACGACCTCGTCATCCTGGATATCATGCTGCCCGATATGGACGGTCTCCAGGTGCTCGAGAGAATGCGCAGCCGCAAAGCCGGTCCACCGGTGCTCATCTTGAGCGCGCGCGGCGCGCTCGACGACCGGGTCCGCGGCCTGGAGCAGGGCGCCGACGACTACCTGGTCAAGCCCTTCGCGTTCGTGGAGTTGCTGGCCCGCGTGCGCGCGCTGCTGCGCCGCGGCCAGCCCGCTCCCGAGCGCCTGCAGGTGGCCGACCTCACGCTCGATTGCATCCGCCGCAAAGTCACCCGCGCCGCCGAGCCCATCGACCTGGCCCCCAAGGAATTCGGCATCCTCGAGTACATGATGCGCAACAAGGGCCGCCCGCTCAGCCGCACCATGATCGTCGAGCACGTCTGGGACATGGACTACGATGGCCTCACCAACATCGTGGACGTCTATATCCGCCACCTGCGCAGCAAGATCGACGACCGCTTCGCGCAGAAGCTCATCCAGACCGTGCGCGGCATCGGGTACATGATCGAGGCGCCCGCCGAGAAGCCGCCCGAGCCGCCCGCGGAGCAGCAGGTGTAACGTGTCCGAGAAGCGGCATCTCACGCGCGGACTGCGTTTCCGCCTCACGGCCGGATACGCGCTGCTGTTTGCGCTGCTGCTGGTGGGCACCGCCGCGCTCTTCCGCGAGCGGCTGGCCTACACCCTGAATTCCGAAGCTCACGATCTGCTGGAGCAGGAGTGGGCCGCCATGAAGGGCTATCTGCACGTCGAGAGGGTTGCCACGCGTGGACATGCCGCCGAGCACGAACCTTGCCCGCCCTACAAGGCTACTTGGGAGTACGACAAGGTCGATCCCGACGAAGACTTTGCCGTGGAGCGGCTGCGGCGCGTTTATGTGCTCAGAGATGCCAAAGGCTGCGTGATGGAAGTCTCTACCATCTACGAGTCGATTGGCATCGAGCCGCCCAAGGAAATCGAGGCGGCGATCAAGAGTGGCCAGCCGGTCTGGAAGCGTCGCGTGAGCCCGCATGGCATACCGTATTTGATCCGCGCCGGCGTGGTCTTCGACGACAAGCACCACAGCCCGTTCTACGTCGCCGTCGGGCGTCCTATGGACGAAGGCGAGAAGATCCTGAAGCGCTACACCTGGATGTACGCCGGGCTGATCCCGTTCTCGCTGCTCTGCGGATGCCTGCTGGGATGGTTCCTTACCGGCCGCGCGCTGATGCCGGTGATGCAAGTGGCGCAAGCCGCGCAACGCATCACGGGCTCCAACCTGAGCTTGCGTATCCCCACGCGCGGCGCGGGCGATGAGCTGGATTACCTCATCCTTACCTTTAACCGCATGATCGAGCGGCTGGAAAACTCCTTCCAGCAGATTCGCCAGTTCTCGACGGATGTCTCGCATGAATTGCGTACTCCGATCACCGCCATCCGCGGCCAACTGGAGGTGGCGCTGTTTACGGCCAAGACCGTGGAGCAGTATCGCGATGCCACGCTGAATTCCCTGCAGGATATCGAGCGGCTCTCGCAAATCGTGCGGGCCTTGCTCCTGCTTTCGCAAGCCGAGTCCGGGCAGCTCGCGTTGCAGAAGACGCGGCTGGATCTGGCGGCGGTGGTGCGCGACATCGTGGAGCAATTCCAGATACCCGCCGAAGGCGCCCGCGTCGAGCTTTCGGCCGATCTGCCGCCGGAGTCCGCCGCCGAAGTGGATCGCGTGCAGATCGAGCGGATGCTTTCCAACCTGCTGTCCAACGCCCTGAAGTTCACGCCCGCGGGCGGCCGCGTACACGTCGCGCTCGACAGCTTGCCGGAATCGATTTCGATCGAGGTGGAGGACACCGGCTGCGGCATCTCCGAGGAACACATCCCGCACATCTTCGAGCGCTTCTACCGCGTGCCGGCGCAGGAAACCTGTGGGAATCCGGAGCCGGGGCTGGGGCTCGGGTTAAGTTTCGTGGCATGGATCGCGAAGGCCCATGGCGGCACGATTCGCGTCCACAGCGCGCCCGGTAAAGGCACGCGCTTCACTGTGACGCTGCCTGCCGCCGCAGCCGAACCGGCGCCGGTGGAACCCGTGCCGACCGGAGCTGCAGTGGGGCCGCACTAGAATGAATGAACTTTAATCCGAAGTTTACCCAGCCTTCATTCCTCTTTTTTAATCTAAGGAATGTGCGGCTCCTTTTGTGCGGTGTGATCGGTGTGCTTCTGGCCCTGGCCGGCTCCAATCCGGTGCGTGGCCAGGACCCGGCGCCTAGCGCGCAGCAACCGGTGGATCAATACTTTGCCGGAGTTGTGACGGCCCTGACCGAAGAGAGCATTACTCTCACGCGCACGGTGTTGGGCAAAGCCACGGTGCGCGCGTTCGCCATCACCGCTGAGACCGTGGTACAAGGCGGCGGCAAGCCCAAGCTGAAGCAGAAGGTGACGGTGAAGTGGGTGAGCGGCGAGAATGGGGACCGCGCGGTGAAGATCATTCTGCGCGGGTCGGCGCCGGCGCCCAAGAAGCAGTGAGGGGAATCTCCGCCTCCGGCGTGCCGAGCCCGCGCACGGTCATATGTCGTCTCACCGGAAGCTACTTGTACGTCATTCGACCGCTATCGTGACGGTGTTTGAAGCCGTCCCTTCCATCGAGATCACAACCGGCACGGCGTTGTTCGCGGCCAATCCCACCGGCACCTGTGCGTTCACCTGGTACAGCCCCACGTAACCGGGCGCGAGGCCGGAGAACGATACGTCGGTCGGCACACCGCCGACGGTTACTGTTGGCGTGGTGGTCGTATAAGCGAGCGGGCTGAGCGGAGCGGGCGAGCCGGTCTGCGGCTGATTGCTTACCGGACCGAGGCCCGTGCAGAAGATCTGCAAGACAGTGCTGCCGGGCGTTGCGGGATTCGAGACATCGACTAAGTGATAGGACCCGTTGAGGATCGCTCCCTGGCCCGACCCCGTGGAGTTGGTGCTGAAGATCGCGGGCGCGAAGGTAGCGAGATTCACTGTCTGAGCGGCGCCGTTTTGGCCGCTCAGCGAGGCGGCTAGGTTGGCTTGCGGTTGTCCAGCGAGTTCCCAAGGGACCTGGAGATTCGCCTGCCCGCCAGAGACAAAGAACAGCGGTGCGGGCGCGCCGGAATCGAACTGCAGGGATAGCCCGGAGAGACTGGACGGCAGCGGCAACCCCGTGGCGCTGACTGGGGTGGAAACGAAGAAGTCGCCGAACACCGAAGCGATACTACCGGGGGCTACAGGGGATGTATAGCTGGCAGCGGTCACTAGGCCTCCTGGGTTTATAGAGGGCTGCGGCACGGTCAATTTGAGCGAGAACACATAGCCATTCCCGCCAGCTCCGCCGGCCGTAACGGTTCCATAGAGAACCCCATCGCTGCCCATCACCAGGGCGTCCGGGCCACCTCCGTCGATCCCGCAGGTGAAGTTGTGCAGCGTGGTCTCGGCCCATGCTCCGCCGGGGGTGGACGGAGGCGTCAGGGAGAATAGCGTGCCACAACCGGAGCTACCGGTGTATGCGGTACCATGAAGCGCCCCATCACCTGCGACGCTGAGGCCGACGATTGGGGTCCAGACACTTGGCTCCGTGAAGCTATAGAGCGTGTTCTCTACCCAAGGGCCGCCCGCCGCCGCAGGCGGCGTCAGCGACCACAGGCTCCCGTAGGTTTGGGCGCCAGAACTCCAAACCCCGCTCGCGCTAGCTCCGTACAGCACTCCTCCCTTGCCTACTGCGAGCGAGTAGGGCTCGGCATCCGTAAACGTGTAAAGGACGGTTGCCGTCCACGGCTGGTTGCCGCCTCCGGCTGGGGGTGACAGCGACAGCACCTGGCCAGTTGGCGGGTTGGTCGTGGAGTACGTGGCCAGGTAGGGCAACCCGCCGCTGCCAATCACTACGTTGGAGTATCCGAGGCCCGCCGTAAAGGTGTAGAAGCTGGTTTGGATCCACCCGCCGCCCGGTGCGGCTGGCGGCGCCAGGGAATATACATAGCCGGAACCGGCATAGGTTGCGCAGGTCGAACCAAACAACGGGAAACACGGGCCGGCGACGGTTTCCCCATAAAGCACCCCAGCGCCACTCGTCACGAGGCTGGGGTCGGGGGTCACTCCGTAGAAACTAAAGAGGACGGCCTCGGCCCAGGCGCCGCCGGGAGTGGTGGGCGGAGTCACCGAGAAGAGGGTGCCGCAACCCGGGGGGCCACCGTAGCCCCTGAAGCAGGCGGAATCGTCGCCCCCATAAAAGGTGGTCCCGTAGAGCACCCCGCCACCACCTATAACCACCCCCCCAGGCTCAATCCCGTCGTGGCCGCCATTCTCGCCGCCAGCGAAACTATAGAGTACGGTCTCGGTCCACGCGCCGCCGGGGTCTGTCGGCGGCGTAAGCGAGAACGCGGTGCCGGCGCCGTACGTACCGCCGCCCGCAGTGGTCCCGTAGAGCACACCGCTGCTGCCGATCGCAAGGCCTTCGGGGCCGGTGCCGTCACAATGAGCGGCTCCCAAGCAGGCGTTAGTGCCGGTGAAGTTGTAAATCGTGGTCAGGGTCGGCGATAGCGTCTGAGCCCGCGCGTGCGAGGCAAGGCTCAGCCACACCGACAGCGCAAGCACATAAATTCGCATGGAATCTCCGCGGACGCGGCGATTACAGAGTACCATCTCGGTTTTCGGATGTCAACGTCTTTTAATTTTGGGTGAAGAACGCAGGTAATAAGTTGAAGAACGCAGGTAATAAGAAAGAGGCAGAATGAGGCTCGGTCACCCCGCCGCACAGCCCTACTTCACCCTTCGTTGCAGTTCAGTTACAGCCGCCACCATCTGCGGAGTCGGCGCGGCATCGGCCCCCTCAATGGCCTCCAGCAACCGACTTAGCTCCCCGTTGACCCGCGCTTTGTCCGGCGACTTAGTGCGGCTCATCAACCCGACCACCTGCATCGCCAGGTCGAACTGCTGCTTCAGACCGGCCGGCGGTGTCTTCACGCGCGGGTCCATCTTCACGGTGAGGGGTTGCGTAAAGCTCTTGCCGTTTACCGTCAGCTTCACGGTGTAATCGCCCGGCATGGCAATCGGGCCGCGCGGCTCGCGCGGCGTATCGTGATAGATCGCCGTCATGGGATAGCCGCCGCGCAGCGCGTCCGGCGGCGTATACCGCAGATCCCAAACGAATCGATGCATGCCCGGCGCCGCCGGCGGAATCTGCGGCGGGCGGATCCAGTAAGTCGGGACGTTCAGGTCTTTCTCAGGAGGCTCGGGCTGGTCGGCACTTGAATAATGCCGCACTAACTTGCCCGCGGCATCCAGCACTTCAATTACAACCGAGTCTGACGCATTCTTCAAGTAGTAATAGAGGATCGCTCCATCCGGCGGATTCTGCCCGCCAGGCTCCTCGGGCGGCAGCGGCGTGTCGGTGTTCTTGTTCCAGCGGACGCGCACGGCGGTCTGCGGCTTGAATAAGTGCGCGTCGGAGTTGGCAATCGCCGCGCTCGCCTGCCGCAGCGGCGTGATGTCGTCCAGTATCCAGAACGACCGGCCGTGAGTCCCCGCCACTAAGTCGTCTTCGTGGATCGTCAGATCGCGGATCGAGGTGGCCGGCATGTTGAGGCGCAGCGGCTCCCAATCGTCGCCATCGTCGAACGAGACCCAGACCGCGTGCTCGGAACCGGCGAACAGCAGGCCTTTGCGCCGCGGATCTTCGCGCACCGTGTTGATGGGCGCGTCACCGGGCAGGCCGCGCGTGATCTCCTTCCAGGTCTTGCCGAAGTCGTGAGTACGCCAGATGTGCGGCGCCAGATCGTCGAGCCGGAAGCGGTTGATGGCTGCATAGGCGGAGGCCATATCGAAATGCGACGCGTCCATCACCGATACTTTGCTCCAGGGAGTGAGCGCGGGCGGCGTGACATTCGTCCAGGTCTTGCCGGCATCGCGCGTGATGTGGATCAGGCCGTCGTCGGTGCCCACCCAGATCACGTTGCCGTCTTTGTAAGAAGGCGCAATGGTGTAGATGACGCCGCGATGCTTGCCTTTCTCCGGATCGGCGGAGGTGAACACGCCCAGGCTGGGAGGGATGTCGTAAGTGGCGCGGGTCAGGTCCGGACTGATCTCTTCCCACGATTGGCCGCCGTTGATGGTGCGCAACAGATACTGTGAACCGAGATACAGAACGTGCGGATCGACCGGCGAAAACAGCAGCGGCATGGTGCGCACGAAGCGATACTTGCCGCCACGCCGCCCCAGCACCGGACCGACTGACTGCACCTCGCCGGTCGCCTGGTCGTAGCGCGACACTTTGCCGCCATAGATAATGCCGGGGTGGAGCGGATCGGGCGCCACGTAGCCGTACTCTTCCACGCCTACGGGATGCCAGTCGCGGAAGGTGATTTCGCCGTCGTCGCCGCGGCTGGACGTGCCCACCGAGCCGCTCTCCTGCTGTCCACCGTAGACCCAGTAGGGGAAGCGATTGTCGGTGATCACGTGATAGAACTGCGCGGTGGGCTGGTTGTACCAGGAACTCCAGGTTTCGCCGCCGTTCACGCTGATGGTAGCGCCCTGGTCGGACGCCAGCAGGATGATGCTGGGGTCGTCCTGGTTGATCCAGATGGTGTGATAATCGTCGCCGCCCGGCGCGCCCTTGATGGAGGTGAAAGTCGCGCCGCCGTCCATTGAGCGGTAAGTGGAAGTGTTGGCGATGTAGATGACGTCCTTATCTTTCGGATCGACGCGCACGCAGGCGAAATCGGAGCCGCGCCCCCAGACGCGCTCTTCATGGTTGACGCGCTGCCAGTTGGCGCCCGCGTCGTCGGAACGGTAGACGCCGCCTTCCTTTGCATCCACCAGCGCGTACATGCGCCGCGGATCGCTGGGCGCGATGGCGATGCCGATGCGGCCCAAACCTTCGGCGACCGTGGGCAGTCCGCCGGTGAGCGGCTGCCAGGTGCTGCCACCGTCGGTGGACTTGAATAGCCCGCTGCCCGGCCCTTTGAACGACTCGCCGATCTCCCAGGGCGCTTGGCGTGCGGCCCACAGCACGGCATACACGGTCTGCGCGTTGGATGGATCGAAGGCCAGGTCCACCGCGCCGGTGTTCTCGTCCTTGTACAGCACCTTCTGCCAGGTCGCGCCGCCATCTGTGGAGCGGACGACGCCGCGCTCGGCGTTGGGACCGTAGGGATGGCCAAGCGCCGCCGCGAAGACGCGGTTCGAGTCATGCGGATCGACGACGATGGCGGAGATCTGCTGCGCGTCGTGCAGGGCGAGGTGCTGCCAGCTTTGGCCGCCGTCGGCCGATTTGTAGATGCCGTCGCCGACCGAGAGGTCCGGGCGCTGGAGACCTTCGCCGCTGCCTACATAGATGATGCGCGGATCGGAGGGCGCCACCGCCAGCGCGCCGATGGAGCCGGTGGCCTGGTCGTCGAAGACCGGTTTCCAGACGCGGCCGGCGTCGGTGCTCTTCCAAACGCCGCCGTTGTTCGCAGCGATGTAGAAGACGTTCGGCTGGCCAGGCACACCGCTAGCGGCCACGGTGCGCCCGCCGCGAAACGGCCCGATCATGCGCCAGCGGAGACCGCTGTAGAGTTCGGGGCCGAACGATTGCGCGCAGGCGATGGGCGTCAGCAAGGCCGCCAGCAGCCACTTCGGCAGGGCGCTCATGCGTTGCCGCCGGCGAACGCGGCTTTCGCGCGCTGTGCGGTCTCTTCCGGCGTGAGGTCTTCGAGATGCGTTGCGATGGCCCACACGAAGCCGGCGGGATCGCGGAGTTGGCCGTAGCGGTCGCCCCAGAATTGATCCTGCAACGGGAATACGACCTGGCAGCCGTTGGCTAGCGCCTGCGCCCATGTGGCGTCGGAGTCGGGAACGTACAGGTTGAGATGCAGCGGCCAGTTGCCTTCGGCGATGGGCGGTGCTCCCATTTCCGGGAACGTGTCGTTGAGCATCATGAGGGTATCGCCGATCTTCACGCTGGCGTGCATCAGCTTGCCGCCGGGTCCGGGCGAACGGCTGATCTCGACCGCGTTGAAGGCGCGTTTCAGGAAGTCGATGTAATCGGCGCAGCCGGGCACGGTCAGGTGCACGGTGAGCGTGGAGAATCCAGGGGGGATGGGTTGAGCAGCTTTTGCCATATCCCGCACATCATAAACTCTAGGCGGGTCTTCTGGCAATCTTCTCTCACGCCGGCGGTAATCCACGTGGACGCGACCCGCGCCGCTAGCGCCTCTGGCGACGGCGCTTGACGGCTATGATAGCGGCGCACGCCATGGCGGTGAGAAGCGGCAACGTGCCGGGTTCAGGCGCCGGCACGGGATCGAACGAGTAGGGGACGCCGCCCAAAGGGTTACCGCTGGTGTCGAAGAAGGTAAACCCATCTTCTTCCGCCGTGCCGTATTCCGTGCCGTTTTGGTATGGGTACGCGTCCGCGCCCGCGGATAACGAAAGAGTGAGTATCTGAGGAACGTTATACTCGAACGGTATTGAAGCCCAATTGCAATGCAAGGGTGGGCCGCTCCCGCCTTGAGACAGTTCACACCCGCCCAACGATGCCGATGCCCCGGCCGAGTCACTGCCCTGACGGTCGCCCTGGACCATCAGAAGGGGTTCGGCAAAGCCATCTCCGGATCCTCCCCAAACCGTGAACACATAATCCTGGGTAAACGACGCCGATGCCGAGGCGCTCTGGCCGTACCCCGCCCACGCGCCGGCGCTCACGTATTGTCCCGTCACACTAACCTCGGCTGACGCACCGGGGTTATAAGACCCGCACGACGCGGAGTCGCTTGTATACGTGGTGACTTCGCCGCTGCACGAGGCGTCCAGGTAGATAGTGCCCGCGAAACTGGGAACGCAGACAAGAAGGAACGAAACGAGAACGCGCATGACGCCTCCTTCGACAGGGTTTGGTCTTGGCTCCCTAGCCGACATCGATTACACACCCATTATTGCGTTGCGGCTCTTTTTATCTTGATTCGTTGGCGCGCGGCCTGAGAGGCCGCAGCAGGCTCGGTGGACAGGCCAGGAGGCCTGTCCTACTTATAGACGATTCCGGATTTCATTACGAAGCGCACCTTTTGCAAAGTGCGCACATCGCTGAGGGGATCGCCGTCCACGCCGATCACGTCCGCCCATTTGCCCGGCTCCAGGGCGCCGGTGCGGTCGGACCAGCCCATCAGTTCGGCCGCATTGATCGTGCCGGTCTGCAGCGCGGCGAGCGGCGTCATACCGAGCTTCGTCACGTAGACCTCCACTTCGTGCGCGTTCTGGCCGTGAGGATAAACGGCGGCGTCCGTGCCCAGCGCGACCTTCACGCCGGCGGCGACGGCTTTCCGCTGGTTCTCGACGACGGCGGCGCTGACGTCCATCATCTTCTTCTGGAACATCGCGGGCAGATGCCCGCTCTCCCGCATCCAATCGATGAGGTAGAGCGTGGGGACCAGCCAGGTGCCGTGCTGCTTCATGGCGGCAATGTCGTCTGCGTCGATGTAGGTCCCGTGTTCGATGGAATCGACGCCCGCCTGGGTGGCAAAGAGGATGCCCTCCGCGCCATGTGCGTGCGCGGCAACCTTGCGGCCCAGCCGGTGCGCATCGGCCACCAGAGCCTTCAATTCGTCGAGGCTGTACTGGCTGGCCTTGGGATCGTCGCCCTTCGACAACACGCCGCCCGTGGCGCAAACCTTGATCAGATCGGCGCCGTACTTGATGTTCTGGCGAACGCGCTGCTGGACGGCGGCGATGCCGTCGGCCACTCCATCCGCGGTGGCGTGGTATTCGGCGGGCAGGAAATTGTTGTCGCAATGCCCGCCGGTGATACTCAGCGGCGGTCCGCTCACTTGCATGTGCGGACCTGGGATGTAACCCGCGTCGATGTAGTCGCGCAGAGCTACATCGGAATAGCCGGATGCGCCGACGTTGCGCACGGTGGTGAATCCGGCCTCCAGCGTGATTTTCGCGAAGCGGACGCCGTTGAGCCCTTCCCGCACGGCGTCGGTGGAGAGGCGGGTGTACGGGTCGAAGTCATTCGCGAAAGTGAGATGGGTATGCACGTCGATCAGGCCCGGGAGCACGGTCATGGAGCGCAGGTCGATTTCGCGGTCGCCCGGTTGCGCGGGCGTGGAGGCGGTCGCTGCGATTGCGGCGATTCTGTCGCCCGCGACGATGATGGTCTGATCGGCAGGCTCCGCGCCGGTGCGGACGTTGAGTACGTGGCCGGCGCGAATCAGGATCCTGGATTGCTGCGCGGCCACGGCGGCGGCTAGCGCGATCGTTAAGAGAAGCGAACGGCAGACTGACATTTTGGGAGTATAACACTGGGTGCAAGAAAGAACGGCAAACTGAAGTTCGCCGCTGCACGCTAAAGCGTGCGCCACGTTAAGCTGATCCAGTGAGCGAGAGACTCTACTATAACGATTCGTACTTGCGTGAATTCCGCGCGCGAGTGACGGGCCGCTCCGACGACGGGCGCCGCATCTACCTGGACCGCACCGCGTTCTATCCGGCGTCGGGCGGACAGCCGCACGATACGGGCTCGATCGCGGGCGTGCCGGTGGTGGAGGTGGAAGACGAAGGCGAGCGCATCGCGCATGTGGTGGCGGGGGCGGTCGACGCGGACGAGGTGGACTGCCGCATCGACTGGGAGCGCCGCTTCGATCACATGCAGCAGCACAGCGGACAACATCTGCTCTCGGCGGTCTTCGTGGAGCGGTTCGGCATCGCGACCGTCAGCTTCCACCTGGGACAGGAGAGCTCCACGATCGACTTGGAAACGGCTACGCTCGATCCCGCGCGGGCGCTGGAAGCCGAGCGGCGCGCCAACGAGGCGGTCTTCGAGAACCGGCCGGTCGCAGTTTCATTCGAGGACGCCGCCGAGACGCGCGACCTGCGCAAGCCATCCGAGCGCGCCGGCACGCTGCGCGTGGTCACGATCGACGGTCTCGACCGCAGCGCTTGCGGCGGCACGCACGTCGCGCGCACCGGAGAGATCGGGCCGATCCTTTTGCGCAAGTTGGAACGAATCCGCAACACCGTGCGCGTGGAGTTCCTGTGCGGCGGGCGGGCCGTCCGCCGCGCGCGCGCCGATTTCGACGCGCTCTCCCGCGTGGCGCAGATGGTCTCCGGATCGCTCGACGAGGCCCCGGGACTGGTGGCAGCGCAGTTCGAGGTGGCGCGCGCTGCCGACAAGTTGCGCCGCAAGCTGGAAGCGGAGCTGGCGCAGTATCAGGGCAGGGAACTGTACTCCGCCACAACACCGGACGAAGCCGGGGTGCGGCGCGTGTTGCGCCGCCTGCCGTCCGGCAATCTGGAGGATCTGCGCGCCATCGCGCAGAGCTTTACGGCGCAAGCGAAAGCCGTGTTCGCGGCGGCGCTGGACGAGCCGCCCGCCTTGCTGCTGGCCGTGTCGGCCGATAGCGATGTGGATGCCGGCAAGCTGCTAAAGGCCGCGCTCACCCAGGCTGGCGGACGCGGCGGCGGCAATCGGCGGATGGCACAAGGCAGCCTGCCCAGCCGCGAAGCTTTGGAGCAAGTGCTGAGCCAGATCAGAATATCTTGAAGCGCAAGCGCAGGAATTTCTGCGGATCTTCGCGAAACTCCTTCACGGTGGATTGCAGTTGCCGCAGCGCGCCGTTCAGCGACTCATACGCCTGCGCGTTCGAGAGCATCTGTCCCATGCGGCTCTCGCCAGAGTTCAGGGCGTCCACGTTTTCGATCCAGGCGGCCAAGCGCCGGTTCCATGCGATATACGCCGCGTCACTGGCGATCAACTCGCCGCCGGCGCCCTTGCCGGCGTTGAGATCGGCCAGCGTATGGCGCACCTCGACGAGCTGATCGCGGATCTGATCGTATTGGGTAGTGTCCCGCAGGAAGCGGTTCGCCTGCAATTGCGCGAGCCGGTCATCCAGTTGCCGCAGCGATGCGCTCAGGTTGTCGTGCATGGTGGCGGTGTACAAGGCTTGTCCCAAATCGGACTGCGATCCGGTGGCCGCGCGCAGTTTCTTTTCGATGTCGGCAACCCCATCCAGAAACTGCTGGTACAACGTGTCGCTCACCACGAATTGGCCGAGCGGTCCTTTGCCGGCCTGGATGTCTTGGATGACCTGATCGATTTGGCGCAACTGCGCGTCGAACTGCCGCAGATCGATGTTCTGCATGAAGTTGGATGGCGGCGGGAAGCGCAATTCGCCGCCGGCCTGCACGTGCTGTGGACTTCTCCCCATGTTGATGTCGATGTACTTGTCGCCCAGCAGGTTCGCGCTGTCGATGGTGGTGACGGAGTCGTCGGGGATGTAGGGCAGGAAGTCCGCCTCGATCTTCAGGCGCACCTCCACCACGCGATTGGGATCCTTCGCGCGGGTGAGGCGAACGGAGGCAACTCTGCCGATTTTCACGCCATTCAGTAAGACATCGGCGCCTGGCTCGAGTCCTGTCGAATCGGGAATGTAAGTGGTGAGGTATGTCTTGGGCTTCAGCCACGTTCCGCCGCTCAACAGCGAGACCAGCACGGACAGCACTGCAATTGCGGACACCGCCACTAGGACGATGCGGAGCTTCGCCCAGCGGAGCTTATGGGGAGAAGGCATGCTTCTTTTCGATTGTAGCTGAAGAGCGGGGCTGAAGCCCCGCGCGGGCTGAAGCCCGCCCTCCTAATCAGTGGCGGGTCAGGTTCTCGAAGAGGAAGAGGCCGCTTTTGCCGGCGACCACGAAGTCGAGGTTGCCATTGCCGTACAGGTCGGCCACGGGGATCTGCATGCCGCCTCCGGTGCGCGTGCTGTAGTCCACCACGTGCTTGACCCATTCGATCTTCTTGCCGCCATCCAGGCGGATGAATTCGTACCAGTAGATGCCCAGCGGCTCGCGCTCACCCGGGTCGTGGCCGTTGTGCGCCATGTAGCGCTTGCCGGTTAGCAGATCCATCTGGCCGTCGCCGTTCAGATCGACCAGCGTCAGGGCATGCGCCTGCGACCAGCTTTCGTCGATGATGTGCTTGGTCCAATGGCCATCGGCGCCCTGCTCCAGCCAGAAGATGCCGTAGTTGTGGGCCATGGAAGCGATAATGTCGTTGCGGCCGTCGCCGTTCACGTCGTAGACGTAGATGAACCCGGTGTCGCCCAGATCGAAATCGGGATGCCACTTCCAGACGCCGTTGCGCGGGTCGGGCGGCACTTCGAACCAGCCCTTGGGAGTGATGATGTCGTTGCGGCCATCGCCATTCACGTCACCCGCGCCGATGCCGTGGCCCCAGCTTTTGGGGCTGACGATGTGCTTGACAAAGGCGCCGTTCTTCGCCTCATACCAGGCCAGCGGCATGTTGGTGTCGCCGAATTCGGGAAGCACTTCCTGGGCTTTGCCATCGTTATCGAGGTCCACCAGGAAGGCGAACTCCACGGGCGAGCCGGTCTCGATCATGTGTTCCTTCCATTCGCCCCCGCCGGGGCCGGGGTTCGCGCTCCAGAAGAGCCGGTGCGCGAACCAGGAGCAGCTCACGATATCGATGCGGCCGTCACCGTTGACGTCGAGCGGCAGATCCGAGAAGTTATCGATGTAGTTGTTGGTGTAGGGCAGGGAGCGGAACTTGTGCTTCGTCCAGTGAGGGCTTTCGTACCAGTTCTCGCCGGAGACGATGTCGGGCCGGCCGTCGCCGTTGATATCGGCGATGGCGCAGCTTTCGTTGGCGCCGAGGTCGAGGGTGTGCTTCTCGAAAGGGATATCGGCAGGGCGGGTGGCGGAGCGTTGAGCAAGCAAGGCCAGGACCCCGGCCAGGCAGAGGCACGCGGCGAAAACGGGGCGGGAGTATTTTCCAGGCATGCGGTGATTGTAACTCGGGGTATGCTGGGTGATTATGCGAAAGCTATTTGGCGTGCTCGTTCTGGCGATCGTTTGTTTGGGGCAGGAGGCCGGAGATCCGTGGGCCAAAGCGGAACTGATGGATCCCGCGGCGCTGGTTGAGGCGCTGCACGCGGCCAAGCCTCCGGTGATTTTGTGTACGGCGTTTTCGGTACTGTACCGCAGCAAACGCATTCCGCATGCGCTGGAGGCGGGGCCGGGATCGAAGCCCGAAGGGATCGCCCTGCTTAAGAAGGCGGCCGCGGACCTGCCGAAGGATGCCGATATCGTCCTTTATTGCGGCTGCTGCCCGATGGACAGGTGCCCAAACCTCCGGCCGGCGTACCGTGCACTGCGGGAGATGGGCTTTCAGCACGTGCGCGTGCTGAACATCCCCACCAACATGCATGTGGACTGGTTCGGCAAGGGGTATCCGGCGGAGGCAGGCAGCACGGCGGGCACGCTTTAGCGTGGCGCGCCCACAGCCGTTCGGCTGGCTGCATCTCCTGAACAAAAAGGCAATCTGGGCGCAATGTCAGCGCTTCAACATATCCTCGACCCACGGCGGCGTCGCCTGCATCAGCCGCCCCAATTCCGGCTCCAGTTGCTCCATTTTGAGCTTCATCTCCCAAGCCACCTGGCGATAGCTGAAGTGGCCTTTCACGCCACTGCGCGGACGCTACCGCTTGCGGCCCTCGCCATTGCCGGCTACTCGCCGCCCGGATCTTTGCACTCCCTAGCGCGCGGCTGAACGCCGAGTACCTCGGTCAGTAGGCTCGGAACGCGACATCGGAACCGATTGAGCCGCTCTAGCCGCCCAGCCAGGACGCGCCCAGAGTAGAAACCGGATTGAACTTCATCGATGATTCGATCGAGCGCCAACTTGTCGAGCTCCGAGTGTACGCCGATCCACCATGCGGTGACTGTTCCCACTGCACCCACGCTGAACAGCACGATGAGCAGCACCGTAGCCAGGGTAGAAACCGGATTGAACCTCATCGATGATTCGGTCGAGCGCCAACTTTCGATCGCTCTCTGCGTACCACATTTTACCGCTCCCCCGTTGCTGGTGTTAGCGCCGGTGAGAGAGGGCACCAGGATGGCCGCCTAAGGGATGCACCAAACGGCTCATTTGGACCGCTGCGAGCACACGACAGTGCCGGCGCGCGTAAGCGCGGCGAGGTGCGATGA
>Ga0181536_10001228_pt1 | contig 30331 bp, 28 predicted proteins | sample PEATcosm2014_Bin_41_FD_121105 | JGI IMG/M metagenome (GOLD analysis project Ga0181536, IMG submission 121105) | Peatland microbial communities from MTU Mesocosm Facility, Houghton, MI, USA - PEATcosm2014_Bin17_60_metaG | ecosystem: Environmental > Terrestrial > Soil > Wetlands > Peat | place...
AAAATCACCACGATCGGGACCACCGTGAACCCCAACACGCGGCGGGTGTTCCTGCGGACGGAGATCGCCGACCCGCAGCACGTGTTGCGGTCCGGCATGTTCGCCACCTTTGTCATCAACACCGGCGAGGCACAGCACGCCCTCGCGGTTCCGGCGGCGGCCATCGCCCGGGAAGGCGACGGCACGATGACCGCCTGGGTGACCACCGATCGTAAGCGCTTCACCCGGCGGCAGGTCACTCTGGGCGTGCAACAGGAAGGTTATGACGAGGTGCTCGGCGGGCTTCAGGCCGGCGAGTTGATCGCCGCCGACGGTGCCCTGTTCCTCGATAGCGCGGCCGCCGGAATTGTCGATTGAGCGGACCGCGTGACGCCGCCAGGCCGAAAGTAATCCCATGCTGAAATCCATTCTCGCCTTCGGGCTGACCCGGCGCCCGATCATTCTGCTCGGGCTGCTGGTGTTCGTCGGCGGCGGCATCATCGCCTACTCGCAGTTGAACATCGAGGCCTACCCGAACCCGGCTCCGGTCATCCTGGAAATCACCGCGCAGTCCGCCGGGCTGTCGGCCGAGGAGATGGAGCGCTACTACACGATCCCGATGGAAGTCGGCCTCGCGCCGACCCCGGGCGTGGCCAATATCCGCTCGACCTCGTTTTATGGCCTGTCGTTCGTTCGGGTCACGTTCAACTACGGCGTCGATTACTACTTCGCGCTGACCCAGGCGGCGCTGAGCCTGCAGCAGAATGTCAGCTTGCCGAACAACGTGCTGCCGCAAATTCAGGGCTCCAGCCTGGTCGGCGAGGTGTTCCGCTATCAGGTGACCGGGCCGCCGCATTTCGGGCTGACCAACCTGCGCACCATCCAGGACTGGATCCTGCAGCGTCGGCTGCTGACCGTTCCCGGTGTCGTGCAGGTGAACACCTGGGGCGGCACCACCAAAGAGTATGAAATCGAAGTCGATCTGAACAAGCTCGACGCTTATGGCGTGACCTTGCCGCAGATGCTGACCGCGATCGGCAACGCCAACATCAATGTCGGCGGCCGCACCATCAATATCGGTCAGCAGTCGGTGAATATCCGCGGCGTCGGCCTGATCGACAGCGGCGGCGCGACCGATCTCACCAAGGGCTACAAGGTCAGCGACATCGAGGACGTCGTCCTGACCCAGGTCAACGGGGTTCCCGTCACGATCAAAAACGTGGCCAAGGTCTACGTCGGATACACGCCGCGGTTGGGCAAGGCCGGCCGCGATAACGAGGATGACGTGGTGGCGGCGATCGTCGTGATGAATCGCACGCTGCACACCAACGACGTGGTACCCCGCGTCAAGGCCGAGGTCGAGAAGATCAACACCGACGGCAGCCTGCCGCCGGGGGTGAAGCTGGTACCATTTTACGACCGGACCGATCTGGTGTCGGTGACGACCCATACCGTCATGCACAACCTGATCTTCGGCTGCCTGCTGGTCTTCCTGATCCAGTGGGTGTTCCTCGGCGATCTGCGCAGCGCGATCATCGTCGGCGTCAACATTCCGTTCGCCTTGTTCTTCAGCATCATCCTGCTGGTCCTGCGCGGCGAGGACGCCAATTTGCTGTCGATCGGCGCGGTCGATTTCGGCATCATCGTCGACTCGGCGGTGATCCTGGTGGAGAACGTGTTTCGCAACTTCCAGGCCAAACCCGAAGACCGCAGCCGGGTTCTGGAGGATCTCGCGGAAGGCGCGTTGGGCGACGATCCCACGGCGGACTCATACTCGCGGACGCCCAACACCTGGACCAATCGATTGCGCCTGATCCTGATCAGCGCCTTGCAGGTCGATCGGGCCATCTTCTTTTCCACCGCCGTGACCGTGGCCGCCTTCGTTCCGCTGTTCACCATGCAGGGCGTCGAGGGCCAGATCTTCAACCCCATGGCGCGTACCTATGGCTATGCCCTGGCCGGCGCGCTGATCGCCACCTTCACGGTCACGCCGGTGCTGACCTCGTATCTGCTGCCGGCCCACGTGAAGGAGACCGAAACGATTGTCGTGCGGCTGTTGCACCACATCTACACGCCGGTGCTGCGCTGGGCTTTGGTCAACCGCAAGCTGGTCGCCGTGGCCGGCCTCGCCTTCCTCGTCGGCACCGGGTTCATGGCACGGTCGCTCGGCAGCGAGTTCCTGCCGGCTCTGGAAGAGGGCAATCTGTGGATCCGCGCGCAGATGCCGCCGACCATTTCGCTGGAAGCGGCGATGCCGTACGTGACGAAGATGCGGCAGATCCTGCTGCGCCACCCCGAGGTCATCACGGTCGTCTCGCAACACGGCAGGCCGGATAACGGCAGCGACGCGGCGGGCTTTTTCAACGCCGAATTCTTCGTGCCGCTGAAGCCGTTCGACGAATGGCCGGCCGGCTACGTGAAGGACGACCTGATCAAGGACCTGCAACGCGAGTTCAACGCCGAATTCGCCGGCATCGGCTTCAATTTCTCGCAATACATCCAGGACAACGTCGAGGAGGGCTTGTCGGGAATCAAAGGCGCCAACTCGGTGAAGATCATCGGCCGCGATCTCCCCACGCTGGAGTCGCTCGCGGACAAGGTCGAGCACGAGATGGCCCAGGTGCAAGGGGTCACCGATCTGGGGATTTTCCGGGTGCTGGGTCAGCCCAACCTGAACATCACGGTCGACCGGGAAAAGGCAGCCCGCTACGGCCTCAACGCGGGAGACGTGAACACCATCGTGCAAGCCGCCCTGGGCGGTGCCGTCGCGACCACCCAGCTCGAGGCCGAGCGGCAATTCAGCGTCGTCGTGCGGCTGGCACCGAAATACCGCGACGACATCGACTCGATTCGCGCCATCCGGGTCGGCTACACGACACCCGCCGGCAGCAATGCCTACATTCCGTTGAGCGAACTCGCGACCATTTCATTGGACACCGGTGCGTCCTATATCTTCCACGAGAAGAACGAACGTTTCATCCCCATCAAGTTCAGCGTGCGCGACCGCGACCTGGGCAGCACCGTGGCCGAGGCCCGCGCCCGCATCGCCGCCAACGTGAAACTGCCGAGCGGCTACCGGTTGGAATGGGCCGGCGAGTTCGAGGAATTGCAGCAGGCGCAAAAACGTCTCGCCATCGTCGTGCCGGTCAGCCTGTTTTTGATCGTGGTGCTGCTCTACGCGCTGTTCAACTCGTTGCGCGATAGTCTGCTGGCGCTGTCGGGCATTCCCTTCGCGGTGTCCGGTGGCATTCTGGCGCTGCTGTTCACTGGTCTCGATTTCAGCATCTCGGGCGCCATCGGCTTCGTGTCGCTGTTCGGCGTGTCGGTGATGAACGGGATCCTGCTGATTACCTATTATAATCAGGTGCGGCTGGCGACCGGCGCGGCGCCGCTGGACGCCATGTTCCAGGCCGCCAGTCAGCGCATGCGGCCGATGCTGATGACCGCGTTGTCGGCTTGCATTGGCCTGTTGCCGACCGCGATCTCGACCGGCATCGGCAGCCAGGTGCAACGCCCGCTGGCGACCGTGGTGGTCGGCGGGATGCTGCTCGGGCCGATCCTGCTGCTGGTCGTGGTTCCGGCGGTCGGCCTGTTGTTCCTTGGCCGCGACAATGTCCCGCCGCCGGAAAGACCGGCCGGACGCATGATCCCGGATTGCTGATGCCAACCGGCCTTCCTCCCGCCATGAGCGCAAGCTGTCATTGCTGATGCCAACCGGCCTTCCCCGTCATGAGAGCAAGCTGTCATTGCGAGCAAAGCGAAGCAATCTCCATGCGCGGGGGACACAGAGATTGCTTCGTCGCTTCACTCCTCGCGATGACAAATGTCGTGCCGACACAACCCGATCGGGAAATGCGCCGATACAACCCCACACCAAGGAGCCTCGTGTCATGCTCGTACGGATCGTTCTGGGTCTTGCCTTGATTGGCGGCTCCGGCATCGCCGCCGCGCCGCCGGCGCATGCCGCCGTGCCACCGGTCCATCCCGCCGCGCCCGTCGCCCATCCCGCCGGCGGCGTGGGTCCTGGTGCCGTCGGCGGACCGGCGAAGCAGCAGGCCGGCATCGTGATCGGCAAGCCGATCCTGAAGCACCACTAGCCGGGAACGATGAACCGCGCGCCGTGCTACGGTTCGATCAGCCCGCCGGCCGCGGCCTTCACCGCCGCGTGCATGCGGGTCACCGCGTTCAGTTTCACGCGGGCGTTGTCGATATGAAAATCGACCGTCCGCTTGGTCAGATCGAGGATCTGCGCGATGTCCGCCGAGGTCTTGCCGCGCGCCGCCCAGGTCAGGGTCTCAATCTCACGGTCGGTGAGGTCGACCTGTTTCGGCCACACCGCGGTCCGCGCCACCCGGGCGATCCGGGCCGTGATGATCGCGGTCAGGATGTCGAAATCGATCGGCTTGGTGATGTAGTCGTCCGCGCCAAGACGCATTCCTTTCAGTTCGTTGGCCCGATCGGACAAAGCGGTCAGATAGACGAAGGGCATCTGACTGAAGCGCGGCGCGATGCCGACCAGCCGCTCCAGCAGATCGAACCCGGACAGCACGGGCATGCGATGTCGGACAGCACGATGTCCGGCTGCTTCGCCAGGATCGCCTGGAAGCCTTGCTCGCCATCATAGGCCATGCTGACCTTGAAGCCGCGATCGACCAGTTCCTCGGCGATCAGGCCGGCGGTGTCACGGTCATCGTCAATGCAGAGAACATGCCGGCGCGGTGTGCTCATCTTCTACCTGGGACAGGCGACCGGGCCCTCGGGATGCGACGCGCATGCCGTTAAGAGTCGCCACGATTGATGTAAATCACTATCATGTTGCGCTGCAGCAGTCAAGTGTAAGGCGCGTATATGCAATGAATCGGCCTGGTATATACAATCTGAATATTCGGCGATTTGCCGCGACCCGCCCCGGCCGCCCGGCGCCGTGAATTACTGGCACTCGCTCCGCGGCCGGCTGTCACTGGTCTTCTTGTTGCTGTTCGCGACAATCGCCAGTCTCGGTCTGGTCAGTGTCTGGAGCCTGAGCAACTCGAACGAGGTGTCGACCGACGTCCGGGACCGCTGGCTGCCCAACACGCGCCTGCTCGGCGATCTGAACAACTTCACCTCGGATTACCGCACCGCCGAGGCGGACAGCCTGCTGGCGTCGACGCCGGCCGAACTCGCCGACAGCGTGCGCGAGATCCAGGTGCTCGATCAGGCAGTGCTGCGCGCGCAACGCGGCTACGAGCAGATCCATCACGGCCGCGAGGAAGCCGATCTCTACCGGCAATTCAGCGCGATCTGGGCTGACTACAAGGCGTTGGCCGGTCAGGTCGCCACGCTGTCGTCCGCCGGTCGCAATGCCGAGGCGGCCCAGCTGTATCAGACGAAATCGCGAACCAGCTATGACGCCGCGAGCGACCTGCTGGGGCTGCTGACCGAACATAATGTGGCCGAGGCCGCGCGCGCCAGCGAACGGTCGGTGCGCGCCTTTGAACAGGCGCGCTGGCTGATGGGCAGCGGGCTGGCGGCGGCGGGCCTGATGTTGGTCATCGCGATTTCTCAGGTCACCCGGCGGGTGTCGCAGCCGCTGCTCGACCTGGGGCGGGCGATGCGTCAACTCGCCGCGAACGACACCGGGATCGAGATCGGCCATACCGGACGTCCCGACGAAATCGGGGAGATGGCGCGCGCCGTCGTGGTGTTCCGCGGTAACGCGATCGAACTGGCGCAAAGCCAGCGCGGCCTGGCGCAACAGGCCACGATGCTGGAGGAAAAGCTGGCGCACGAACAGGATGTGACCCAGTTGCAGCGCAACTTCGTGTCGATGATAACGCATGAATTCCGCACGCCGCTGACCCAGATCGACGCGCAGGCGCAACGGCTGATCAATTTGAAGGAGCGGCTGGACGCCGAGGACGTCAGCGAGCGCGCCGGCCGGATCCGCGCCGCCGTGACCCGGATCATCCGGTTGATCGACAACCTGGTCGACACCTCACGCGTGATGGACGGGGACGCGAACCTGTTCTTTCACCCGGAGCCGATCGATCTGACCGCTGTGTTGCGCGATGTCTGCCGACTGCAGCGGGAAATCTCGCCCGGCGCGTTGATCCTGGAGGATTTCGGCAAACAGCCGCTGCCGGTGGTTGGCGATCCAAAGCTGTTGGCGCAGGCATTCAGCAACCTGCTGTCCAATGCCATCAAGTACTCGCCGGCCGATCCGAAGGTCAGGCTGCGGGCGACGCTGGCTGGCGGCGCGATATCGGTCGCGGTCGAAGACGACGGCATTGGCATTCCGGAGCGGGACCAGGCACGGATCTTCACGCGCTACTTTCGTGCCAGCAACGTGGGCGGCTTCGTCGGCAGCGGCGTCGGGCTGTTCCTGGTCGCCACGGTGATGCATCTGCACGGCGGCGAGATCGCGGTGGAAAGCACGGAGGGCAAGGGATCGCGGTTTACCGTGACGCTGCCCGAAGGGCAGACTGAGGCCCTGATGCCATGTCAGTCGGCGGTCGAGGGTTCGTGAGGCCGGCACGCGCGTGGACCGTGGAAGGCACCGGGGTTTCACCCCGGACCCCACCAGGAGGCAAAGCCCCTGGCGGGTTCGAGGACGGAACCCTCGCGCCTCTGCGGTTCAGGCCCTCGTGCGCCGCGCTTGACTTCGCCGCCACCCCGCCCGCATAACCCCGCCCATCCGGGACTTTTCAGTCACCCGGTCCCCGCCTGACGCGGGGGCTCCGCCGCTCCGCGAGGGTTCGCGCAGCGGCGCATCGTCGTTTTGGGCCAGGCCCAGGAGGGTTGTCACGTGTTCGAGGCTCTGTCCGACAAGCTGAACGGCGTCTTCGACCGCCTGCGCGGCCGGGGCACGCTGAACGAGCTGGACGTCGCCGAAGCGCTTCGAGAAGTCCGCCTCGCGCTGCTGGACGCCGACGTCGCTTTGCCCGTGGTGCGCGACTTCATCACCAAGGTCCGCGACCGCGCCATCGGCGTCGAGGTCCTGCAATCCGTCTCCCCCGGCCAGCAGGTCGTCAAAATCGTCAACGACGTGATGATCGAGGCTCTGGGCGGCGCCGGCGCCGTCCTCATCAACCTCAACGCCGCCGCGCCGGTGCCGATCCTGCTGGTCGGCCTGCAAGGCTCCGGCAAGACCACCACCGCCGGCAAACTCGCGCTGCGCTTCCGCGAGCGGCTGAAGAAAAAGGTCCTGCTCGCCAGCCTCGACACGCAACGCCCCGCCGCGCAGTTGCAGTTGCAGCAACTGGCCGAACAGGCGCGCGTCCCCAGCCTGCCCATCATCGCCGGCCAGACGCCGGTGCAGATCGCCCAACGCGCCATGGATACCGGCCGGCGCGAGGGCTACGACATCGTCCTGCTCGACACCGCCGGCCGCCTCTCGATCGATGAGGCGCTGATGGCGGAGGTGACGGAAATCCGCGACGCCACCAACCCGGCCGAGACGCTGCTGGTGGTCGATGCGATGACCGGCCAGGACGCGGTCAACACCGCCAAAGCGTTCAACGACGCGGTCGGCGTCACCGGCATCGTCATGACTCGTATGGACGGCGACGCCCGCGGTGGCGCCGCGCTGTCGATGCGCGCCATCACCGGCGCCCCGATCAAGCTGGTCGGTGTCGGCGAAAAACAGGACGCCCTCGAAGACTTCCACCCCGAGCGTGTCGCCGGCCGCATCCTGGGCATGGGCGACATCGTTGGCCTGGTGGAAAAAGCCTCCGAAACGATCGACCAGGCCGAGGCCGAGAAGCTCGCCGCCAGAATGATGCGCGGCAAGTTCGATCTGGAAGACTTCGCGGCGCAACTGCGGCAGATTCAGAAGATGGGCAGCCTGTCCGGCATCCTCGGCATGTTGCCGGGCGTCGGCAAGATCAAGCAGCAACTGGAGAACGCCGATCTCGACACCAAGATCCTGAAACGCCAGGCGGCGATCATTTCGTCGATGACGATGAAGGAACGCCGGGTGCCCGACATCATCAAGGCGAGCCGCAAGAAACGCATCGCCGCCGGCTCCGGCACCTCGGTGCAGGAAGTCAACAAACTGCTGAAGCAGTTCGACCAGATGACCACCGTCATGAAGCGCATGAGCAAGATGGGCCAGAAGGGCCTCATGCGTAACGGTCTTTCGGCGCTGATGCCGAAAGGCATGGGCCAACAACGCCGACCATTCTGATCAGTTAAGGAGAAAGCCTCACATGGGTCTCAAGATCCGCCTCGCCCGCGCCGGTGCGAAGAAGCGTCCGTACTACCACATCGTCGTGGCCGACAGCCGCAGCCCGCGCGACGGCCGTTTCATCGAGAAACTGGGCTCGTACAACCCGATGCTGCCCCAGGAGCACGCCGATCGCATCCGTTTGCAGCCGGAACGGATTCAGCATTGGCTGAGCCACGGCGCGCTCGCCACCGAGCGGGTGGCGAAGTTCCTCGGCCATGCCGGACTGGCGCCGATGCCAGTGTGGAAAGAGTCGCCGATCCAGTCCGCGCCAAAGAAAAAGGCGCAGGAGCGGGCGAAGGCGGCCGAGGCCGCCGCCGCGGCGGGCTGAGTTGGCCGACCGTCTTATCCTGCTGGGTGTGCCCATCCTTTTGGGTGTGGTTGGCCGCGCGCATGGCGTGCGCGGCCTCGTGCGGGTGACCAGTCACACCGCCGATCCCGCCGCCTTGACCGGGTACGGACCGCTGTCCGATCCGTCGGGACGGCGTTTCACGCTGCGTTGGATGGGCGACGGCATCGCCGAGATTTCCGAAATGATCGACGGCGAATGGGTAAAAGTCGCCGATCGCACCGCGGCGGAACGGCTGACGAATACCAAACTGTTCATCGAGCGCGACCGGTTGCCGGCGCCGGAGGCCGATGAATATTACCTCGCCGACCTGATCGGCCTGGCGGCGGTCGGCGCGGACGGTGCGCCGATCGGTATCGTTTCGGCCGTGCATGATTACGGCGCCGGTACCAGTCTGGAAATCGCCCGCGCGCACGCCGGTTCGTTGCTGATCCCGTTCACCGCGGCCTGCGTGCCTGACGTGAGTATCGCGGCGGGCCGGGTGACCATCGTGCCACCCGACGAGGTCGATGTTCCGGATGAGCATCAGGAGACGAGTGGTGACGAGAACGTCGCCACCCTTCCCCGTCATCCCCCGGCTTCGCCTCCCCGTCATCCCCCGGCTCGTTCGGGGGACCCAGCGCGGCACGGTGCGGGAACCGATCCCCGTGACGAGCCAGGGGCTGACGGTCATGCAACGAGTGATGACGCCAATACCGCGTCGCGCACGGCCGGCGCGCACCCAACCCAAACGGAGGCCGCCGTATGACCTGGCGCGCCGCCATCCTGACGCTATTCCCGGAAATGTTTCCCGGACCGCTCGGCCACTCGCTGGCCGGGAAGGCGCTGGACAACCGCATCTGGTCGCTCGAAACGGTCCAGATCCGCGACTTCGCCACGGATCGGCATCATTCCGTCGACGACACGCCCTGCGGCGGCGGCGCCGGCATGGTGTTGCGCCCCGATGTGATCGACGCCGCCCTGGACCAGGTCGCCGACGGCAGGCCGATCCTGTGCCTGACCCCACGCGGCCGCCGCTTCTCGCAGGCGGATGCCGTGCGCCTCGCCGCCGGCGACGGCGTGATCCTGTTATGCGGCCGCTACGAGGGCATCGATCAACGCGTCATCGACGCCCGCGCCATGCGGGAAATCAGCCTCGGCGACTACGTGCTGTCGGGTGGCGAGCCCGCCGCGCTGGTCTTGCTCGACGCCATCATCCGCCTGCTGCCGGGCGTGATGGGCGCCGCCGACAGCGCCGCCGAGGAAAGCTTCTCCCACGGCCTGCTGGAATACCCGCACTACACGCGGCCGGTGGAGTGGCGCGGCCGCCGCGTGCCGGAGGTCTTGCTATCGGGCCACCACGGCGCCGTCGCCGCGTGGCGCCGCGCGCAAGCCGAACACATCACCAAAGAGCGCCGCCCCGATCTCTGGGCGGCTCACATCGCGGGCTTACCAGACGCTGTCTCTGGGGCCCCACTCATGACGAAAGGACGCCTGCCATGAACATCATCCAGCAATACGAGGCCGACCAGATGGCCAGCCTCAGCGCCGCCCGCGCGGTGCCGGAATTCGCCCCGGGCGATACTGTGCGCGTGGCGGTGAAGGTGGTGGAAGGCGACCGCAGCCGCACCCAGGCGTTCGAGGGGGTCTGTATCGCCCGCTCGAACAAAGGCCTGAACAGCAACTTCACCGTGCGCAAGATCAGCTATGGCGAAGGGGTGGAGCGCGTGTTCCCGCTCTACGCGCCGACGATCGCCGAGATCACCGTGATCCGCCGCGGCGATGTCCGCCGCGCCAAGCTGTATTACCTGCGCGGCCGCCGCGGCAAATCCGCCCGCATCGCCGAGAAGGCCCGCGCCATCGTCGGTGCGACCGAAGCGGCACCGGCGGAAACGCCGGTCGCCGAATAGCAGCCGCCGGCGCACCAGCGTCGGGCGACCGCGACGGTTGAGTCGCGGCCGGCCACGCCGCGCGATCGGTCGTTGCCACGGCGTGGCCGGCCTGCTATTTAATGAGACATGGGAACGCCAGCGGCCCGCGTCAGCGACATGCATGTTTGCCCGATGGTCACGGGCATCATCCCGCACGTTGGCGGCCCGGTACTGCCGCCCGGCGGCATCACCGTGCTGATCATGAGCCTGCCCGCCGCCCGGGTCGGCGACATGTGCACCTGCGTCGGCCCGCCCGACGTCATCGCGATGGGTAGCCCCACGGTGCTGATCGGCGGCATGCCCGCCGCGCACATGGGATCGGTCACCGCGCACGGCGGCGTCGTCATGGGCCTGGGCGTTACCGTGCTACTATAAGGCAGCGCCCAGGGGTTGGGTCCGCTTTATCATCAGGTTTGCGTCCGGCGCGTCACCGCTGTCATCGCGAGCGACCGCTGTCATCACGAGCGACCGCTGTCATCGCGAGCGAACTCTGTCACCACAAGCGACCGTGTCATCGCGAGCCGCCCGTGTCATTGCGAGCGAAGCGAAGCAATCTCCTTGCTCGTGCGCACGGACAGCGAGATTGCCTCGTCGCCAGGCTCCTCGCGATGAAAGGGGTTCGTTCCCGCTCACCAGGATCGGAAGCCCTCTACAGCGGGATCGCCAGCAGGTTCGGAATATTGAACGTATCGCAAATCGCGACCTTTTCGCGAAACAGCGGCGCGCCTTCGCTGAACGTGATCACATCCAGATACTGACCCACGCTGAACAGTTTTGTCTGCCCTTCCAAATCCGTCTGGTAGACGGTGTAGGCGGCGACGACATCGTACTCGTCGCCCCGCGCGCCCAGCACCTCGACATTCGTCACGATGTGCCGCGGATAATGCAGGTTATAGATGTTCGCCGTCCGCAGACTGCGGATCCGGTCGATCATCATCGCCCGGCTGTCGCAAAACAGAATCGCCAGCTTCGGTTCCCGATGCCAGTTCTCGCGCGGAATGACCTTATAGACGCCGCGCTCGACGAACAGCTCCGGCCACTCCTCCAGCCGGTCCTCATCCAGCAGCCGCGCGTAACGATATTCCAGCGCCAGGATCGCGTTGTAGATGTCGGGCGCGATCATCACGTCATGATCCCCCGATAGTAGCGCCAGAACGCCCGCACCGCGTCCTCGCCTTGCATGTCCTGCTCCGGATCGGCGTTGACCGGACCGAACTCCAGGAACGCGCAGTCCTTGCCGTCGCGCACGATCGCGCGCTGGATCAGTTCCACCGCCTCGCCGTCTTCCATCGAGATCAGGCCCGCCGGCCCCACCAGATTGGCCTGCTTCAACCGCGCCGCCGTGGTTTCCGCGTCATCGTCCGCGTAACCGAAATAGGTCCAGTACAACTCGAAGTCGTCCGGCGCCTTCGGCCTTATGTGCCGCGTCGCCAGCGTGTTCATGATCTGCTGCACCACCACGCTGGGAAAAATACTGGTGATCGCCAGGTTGATGTTGTCGTTGAAGTCGGGCCGCCCCGCCATCAGCGACGGATCGCTCAACGCGTAACCGGCGATATAGTTGTCGTCCCCCACCGTTTCCGTTGTCGCCGGCTTCGCGAAGTCGTCGCCATATTTGCCGCCCACGCTATGCGCCCGCGCCCGGTCATGCCCGCGGAAGCCCTTTTGGTTGCTGCGCCAGGTGCCGAACGTCGCATGGAACCCGTGCAACAGCGCCGCGTGATACGGATCGCGCGTGTTCTCGACATAGAGCTTCCAATTGCCATGAATCCGCTGCCGCATATGGCCGAGCACCTTCACCTCGCGCGAGAACAGCCGGTCGATCGCCTCCAGCAACGGCTCCTCAAGGAAGTCTTCCAGGCTCGGCGCCGCCGGATCGAATGTCGCGAAGATCACCCCTTTGCGCGACGCCACCCGCAATTTGCGCAATCCATGCGCCTTCATATCGAAATCCGGCGCGTAGCCGCCAAACCCCGTCGTCGCCCGCCGGTACGGCACGCTGATCAGATCGCCGCGCCCGTCGTAGCACCACTGATGATAAACGCACCGATGCTCCCTGGCGTTGCCCGAGGCATGCCGCTGCACCATCGCCCCCCGATGCGCGCATCGATTCACGAACACATGCAACCCCCCATCCTGGGCTCGGCTCACCACGACCGGCGTGTCGCCCACGAATGAGGTCTTGAAGTCGCCAGCCGCCGGGATCTCCGCCTCCAACGCGACGTAGTGCCACAGCGGACCGCGGAAGATGCGTTCCTGCTCGCGCTCGAACACGTCCTGGCTGGTATAGATTTCGAATGGCACCCGGGTCCCGTCAGTAACGGGCCAGGCAACACCGGCGGTTTGCTCAGACATGGCCGCGCCCTCCTGGGGGGAAACTTAGCCCGTGCCTGCCGCCGCGTCGATGCCGCGTGAACTCCGCGGCCGGCAAGACGATGGCGCGGCGTCACATCCGTTCCGGTAATTTAACGAGAACCGACCGCCTGAACGCGTGTCCATTCCCGTCGTTGGTCTGGTCTGGCGACGACCCCTGTCTGGCAGCGACTCCTGTCTGGCAGCGACTCCTGTCTGGCAGCGACTCCTGTCTGGCGGCGCCCCCTGTCTGGCGGCGCCCCCTGTCTGGCGGCGCCCCCTGTCTGGCAGCGTCCCCTGTCTGGCAGCGACCCCTTGTCATTGCGAGCGCAGCGAAGCAACCTCCCGGAGGTCGCGCATCCGCCGGGTTCGCCGCGCCTACCCGCGGGCCTGGCGCCATAGGCGGCTCGGCACGGTACTTTATTCGTCATGGCCCGGCTCGACATTCGTCTTGGCCCGGCTCGACCGGGCCGTTGGCATCAACATGATGGTGCTGCAGATGGCCCGGTCGAGCCGGGCCATGACGGTTTGCGAGCCGGGCCATGACGGTTTGGGAGCCGGGCCATGCCGGTTGGTTGCGAGAATCACCCTTTTCGCCGGCCGCCATGAAACTACAAAGTAATAATCTGCCCGCCGCCCACCGCCGCCAGAAACGTCGCCACCCCCGCGATCTCAACGCCCGGCAGCAACGCAGCCGGATCGATCGCCTCGGCCCGCAATCCGGCCTCGCACGCGAGCAACCGCACGCCGAGTTCGATCGCCGCCTCCCGCAATTCGTCCAACCCGGCGACCCCCGCCGCCCGCACCCGCGCGTCACGGGCGGCATCGTCCAACCCGGACCAGTCCCGCGCCAGTCCCAGACAGCCGCGGTTGCTCGCGAATAGCACGACCGAGCGGCCCAGCGCGGCGGCACCGGCGGCGAGGACGAAGGCGTAGTGGGCGCGGTCGTGGCGACCGGACAGCAGCAGCAAACCCAAAGGCTCAGACGGCACAGGCGGGCCCGGACGTGTCGGTGTGCTCGGACAGGTCGCGCAGCGTCGCCTCCGGCCCGCAGGCCTTGCACTTCGGATCGGGCCGCAGCGTCACGGTGCGGAACCGGCTCGCGAGCGCGTCCCACACCAGCAGCCGCCCCGCCAGGCTCTCGCCGATGCCCATAATTTCCTTCAGCGTTTCGGTGGCCTGCAGCGTGCCCATCACGCCGGTCACCGCGCCCAACACGCCCGCTTCGCTACAGGTGGGGACAACCCCGGGCGGCGGCGCCTCGTGATACAGGCAGCGGTAGCACGGCCCGCCCGCATGCGGCTTGAACACCGACAGCTGCCCCTCGAACCGCAGCACCGCCGCCGACACCAGCGTCCGCTTCGCCAGCACGCACGCATCCGACACCATGAACCGCGTGGCGAAATTATCCGTGCCGTCGCAGATGATATCGTAGCGCCCGATCAGATCGAGCGCGTTGTCCGCCGCCAACCGCAGCTTGTGCGGCTCCAGCCTGACCTCGGGATTGATCGCCCATGCGGCATCCGCCGCCGACAGCGTCTTCGCCATCCCGATCCGCGCCGTGGTATGGGCGATCTGCCGTTGCAGGTTGGACAGGTCGACCTCGTCGTCATCGACGATGCCGATCGTCCCGACCCCCGCCGCCGCCAAATACAGCAGCACCGGCGAGCCCAGGCCGCCCGCGCCGATCACCAGCACGCGCGCGGCCTTCAGCTTCGCCTGACCGATCCCGCCGACCTCGGCCAGCAGGATATGCCGGGAGTAACGTTGCAGTTCGTCGTCGGTGAAATCGAGATCCATGCCGGGAACATGGCCCCGCCCAGCCGAGTGATCAAGCCTGGCGGCCCCAATCGGCGGGCCACCTGGAGCAGCATTGTGCCGCCGGAGGTGGCCCGGACGGGTTGGACGTTACCCCGCGTTCAGCACGCGCCAGATTCGCTCGCTGGTCACCGGCCCATCCAGGATCCCGTCCCCGCCCAACGCATCCGCCACCGCGTTGTTGATCGCCGGGAACACCCCCACCGCCGCCGCCTCGCCGCAGCCTTTCACGCCCAGCGGATTGGTCGTGCACCGCGTATTGTTGAAGTCCAGATTGAACGCCGGAAAATCGTCCGCCCGCGGCATGGTGTAGTCCATGAACGATCCGCTGACGCACTGACCCGTCTCGGCGTCGAACACCGCCTGTTCCATCAAGGCCTGCCCCGCGCCCTGGGCGATCGCCCCATGCGCCTGGCCCGACGCGATCATCGGATTGACGATCACCCCGTAGTCGTCGACCGCCGTATGCCGCACCAGAGCGACCCGGCCCGTACCGCGATCGATCTCCACCTCCACGACATGCGTGCCGTTCGGGAACGTCATGTGCTCCCGTGTCCAAAAGTGATACGTATCGAGCGGCGTGCCGGCCTCCCGCGCTGTCGCCGCGACATCCAGCAAGCCCACGCGCCGGTCCGTCCCCGCGACCGAGAACGCACCGTCAGCGAAACCGATATCCGCCTCCGCCGCTTCCAGCAGCGACGCCGCGATCGGCCGTCCTTTGCCGACGATTGCCTCCGACGCGCGGAAGATCGCCGTGCCGCCCATATAGGTCGCGCGCGAACTGCCGTGTCCGCCGCCGGCGCGGATCACCGCGGTATCGCCCTGCACGAGACGGACGCGGTCATTCGGAATCCCCAAACAATGTTCCAGAATCTGCGGAAATGTCGTCTCGTGTCCCTGACCGATGGTTTGCGTGCCGGTAATCAGCAGCACGGTGCCATCGTCCGCGAACCGAATATCGACATTTTCCGACGGATTGCCGCCGGTCGCCTTGATGTGGCAGGCAAAGCCCAGACCACGCAGCAACCCGCGCGTCTCGCTGGCACGGCGGCGCGACGGAAATCCCGGCAGATCGGCGGCCGCGAGCGCCTTGTCAAACGTTTCCGCGAACGCGCCGCTGTCCACCGCGTAACCCAACGCGTTGGTCATCGGCGTGCGCGCCATGTTGCGTCGGCGCAACGTCGCGCGATCGAAACCACATTGCCGCGCCGCCGCGTCGACCAACCGTTCGATCACATTGATCGCTTCCGCGAATCCTGGGCCTCGCGTGACGCCGATCGGCGTGGCATTGGTCAGCACGGTCCGAATCCGCAAGCCGACCTGGGGAATGGTGTAGATGCCACCTTGCAAATGCGGATACTGGAAGGTCTGCAACGACCCCGCGCCGCCGCACATGTACGCGCCGATGTTGGCGATGCTGTCGACGCGCAGCCCGAGAAACCGGCCATCGGCGTCCAGCGCCAACGCCGCCTCCGCGAGATGATCGCGCGCCTGATGATCGCTGACGAACACCTCGGACCGGCTGGCGATCCATTTCACCGGCCGGCCGCAGCGTTTCGCCGCCCATGCGATCAGCGCCTGCTCGGGATAGGGAAAATTCTTCGCGCCAAACCCGCCGCCGACATCGGGCGCCACGAAACGCAACCGCTCGGGCGGCACGTTCAACACGCGCGCGATGGCGTCGCGATTGCCGTGCAGACTTTGGCTGGAGACATGCGCGACATATTGTTCCGCTGCCGTGTCGTAAACGCCGATGACGCCGCGCGGCTCCACCGGGTTGGTAACGATCCGATGGTTGTGCAGGCGAAGCGATACCACATGCGCCGCGCCGGCGAACGCGGCGTCGGCATGGCCCAGCCGCCAGTCCATGCATAACAGATCGGGGATCGCGGCGGCGGCCTCCGGCGCCATCACCGCCGGCCGCGGCGCGTAATCGACCCGCACCCGCTCCGCCGCATCCAGCGCCTGGGCCTTGCTGCCCGCGACGACCAGGGCGACCAGTTGCCCGACGTAACGAACCTCGTCACGCGCCAGCAACGGCAGCGGCGTGAAATGAAACCGCTCACCGGTCTGCACGTTGGCCTCGACCGTCGGCGGCAAATCGTTCAGCCCATCCGCCGTCACGTCCGCCGCCGTCAGCACCGCCAGCACGCCGGGCGCCGCGCGCGCCTCCGTCGTATCAATCGACGCGATCCCCGCATGCGCGTGCGGCGAACGCACGAACACCGCGTGCGCCACACCGGGAAACGCCAGATCGTCGAGATAGGCGCCCTTGCCGATCAGAAATCGCGCGTCCTCACGCCGCCTCGGTGAGGCGCCGAGTCCGAAACGATCCCCGTCCATGACCGGGTTCAGTCGCGCGCGCGCTTCGGGAACTGCATGCAGAGCAGATCGGCGCCCAGCGGGCCGGCGAACATTTCCATCGCCGCGTCGTCCGGTGCCACGAACACGCAGGAGTTCACCGGCAACAGCGCGCCGCCCGGCACATGCGCGGTCCCCGCGCTGACCAGCCAGAACTGCCCGCCGCCCGAAGCCGGCTCAGGCCCCCGCGCCACACCGCCGGCCTTGACGGTGTAGCGCCAGGTGCCGAGCCCGTCCTTGGTTTCCTCGATCACCGCGCTGCCGCTGACGTCGGTCAGTGCCGCGAGTTCGGCCTCGGTCAGCGGCGCGAGCGGCCCGCAGGTGGCCTCCCGGTGCTGGAAGCGGGCGCGGGCATCACGCAACTGCTGCCGTTCGGCGGGCATGTAGCGGGCGCCGGGATCCCAGGCGTTGCGCAGCGTGAACCAGGAGATGCCTTCGCCGGCCGCGACGATCGGACCATAAGCGGAATAAGAATCGGTGTAGTGCACCGACACGGTCGCGACGTCATGGACACCGAGCCGGCCGCCGCCCTGGACGATGACCTGATATTGATCGGCCTGATGGAAATGCGGCTTCACGATCGCGGCCGCGTCCTTCTCGACCAGGAACGCCATCGGGTAAACGATGGTGGGGTCCGGCGCGGCCTCGCCGTCCTTCAGCGTGTTGCGGTTCTTGCCGATATAGGTGGTGTGCCAGCCATTGCCGGTGCGCCGGCGGTTGGTCTGTGCCGCGACGGTGCTGTCCGCTGTCAGGATCATGGAACTGCCTCACGTTCTGTCGTTGCGCGCAGCATAGCCGAAACCGCGCCGGACCGCCAGTGACCCTTGCCAGTGACCCTTGCCAGTGACCCTTGCCATCGCACCGGCACCGGGTGTTGATGCGCCACCCTTGCAATGGAGAGACCCATGTCCGCGAACCCCTTCGACCTGACCGGCAAGGTCGCCCTCATCACCGGCGGGAATTCCGGTATCGGACTGGGCATGGCGAAAGCCCTCGCGGCGGCCGGGGCCGACGTCGCGATCTGGGGCACCAACGCCGCCAAAAACGCCGCCGCGCGCGAGGAGATCGCCAAAGCCGGAACGCGCGTCCTGGCGCTGGAATGCGATGTCGGCGATGAGGCCGCGGTCGAAGCCAATTTCGCCCGCACTGTCGAAACATTGGGAAAGGTCGATGGCTGCTTCGCCAACGCCGGCGTCTCCGGCCGTTCCGGCGGCAAACCGTTCTTCGAGATGGCGGCGGAGGAATGGCGCCGCGTGATGCGCGTCAATCTCGACGGCGCGTTCTTCACGTTGCGCGCCGCGTCGAAGCACATGGTGCACGACAAAATCGAGGGCGTGCTGGCCGGCACCGCGTCGCTGGCCGCGATCGAGGCTTCGCCGCGCAGCGAGCATTACGCCGCGACCAAAGGCGGCATGATCTCGATGATGAAGTCCCTGGCGGTGGAACTGGCCCGTTACGGGATCCGCGCGCATTCGATCTTGCCGGGTTGGATCGATACCAACATGACCGAGAAGACGCTCGCCAGCGACGGATTCCAGAACAAGGTGTTCCCCCGGGTGCCGATGCGCCGCTGGGGCACCGGCGACGATTTCGGCGGCATCGCGGTGTATCTGATGAGCTCCGCGTCGCGGTATCACACCGGCGATACGTTCGTGATCGACGGCGGGTATTCGTTGTTCTGAGCACGCAACGTCGGCGGCACGAACGTCCGCCCCCCGCTGTCGTGACGCGCGTCGTCCATGTCGCGGGTTGTCCATGTCGCGCGTTGTCCAGTGTCATTGCGAGCGCAGCGAAGCAATCTCCATCAGTGGGGACCGGGAGATTGCTTCGTCGCGTCGCTCCTCGCAATGACAGCAGCGGCTCGGCCCCCGCGCTTTCCGTCATGGCCCGCGCGCCTCCCGTCATGGCCCGGCTGGTCCGGGCCATCTGAACCAGCACCACGCCGCGACAGTTGGCCCGGACCAGCCGGGCCATGACGTGACAATCACACCGTCCCCACCGTCCGGATCCGCGCCCGCGGAAAAATCTCCAGTTGCGACAACACTGCCGTGCCGGGTTTGACCCGCTCGACGATCGCCCGGACATGGGCGCGGATCGCACCGCTGCTCAGCACGACCGGCAATTCCCCGCCCGAGGACGCCTTCTCATAAACCTCGTTCAACCGCCGCACGAATTCCTGCAATTTCCCCGGTGCCATCGCCAGTTGCCGTTCCTCCGGCGGCCCGGCCAGCGATTCGGCGAACGCCGCCTCCCAGTCCGGCGAGAGTGTCAGCAGCGGAATGTAACCCGAGGTTCCGGTGTGCTGGTCGCTGATTTGCCGCGCCAGCCGCGCGCGCACATGCGCCACGATCGCGGGGATGGCACGGGACGGCGCGCCGCAGGCCTCCTGGATCCCCTCCAGGATCGTCGGCAAATCGCGGATCGAGACCCGCTCCTCCAGCAACGCCTGCAGCACGCGTTGCACCGCGCCGACCGAGATCGTCGCCGGGATCATGTCGGTGACCAGCTTTTGGTGTTCGGCCGGCAACTCATCCAGCAGCTTGCGGGTCTCCGCGTAGGACAGCAGCTCGGCGACGTTCTGCTTGACGATTTCCGTCAGGTGGGTGGACAGCACGGTCGGCGCGTCGACGACGGTGCAGCCGCGAAACAAGGCTTCTTCTTTCAGGCTCGGATCGATCCACATCGCCGGCAAGCCGAATGAAGGTTCGCGCACCGCCTCGCCGGTGAGCGCCGGCGTGCCGCCCTTGGGGTCCATGACCAGCAGCAGCAGCGGGCGCAACTCGCCGCGGCCGGCCTCGATCTCTTTCACGCTGATCACGTATTCCGCAGGACCGAGCCGCATGTTGTCCTGGATCCGCACCGGCGGCAGCACGAACCCCATATCGGCGGCGATGGTGCGGCGCAAGCTTTTGATCTGCTCGGTCAGCCGCGGCCCGTCGCCGCCGGCCAGCGCCAGCAGCCCATAGCCCAGTTCCAGACGGATCATATCCATGCGCAACGATTCGCCAATCGGCGGCTCGGTGGCGACCGGCGTGGCCGGCCCGGCGTCGGCCGCGCCGAGCGGATGTTTGTGGCGCAGCCACGCCGCGCCGCCGGCCAGACCGGCGATCGCCAGGAACGGCAGCGTCGGCAGGCCGGGCATCAATCCCAGCACGGTCGCGGCACCCGCCGCCATCGCCAGCGGCTTCGGTCCGCGCCCCAGTTGCGCCACCAGTGCCACGTCGGCGGTGCCCTCGATGCCGCCTTTGGTCACCACGATGCCGGCGGCGGTGGAGACCAGCAGCGAGGGGATCTGCGCCACCAGCCCGTCGCCCGCGCTCAGGGTGGTGAAGGTCGCGACCGCATCGGCGAACGCCATGTGTTTGCTGATCAGGCCGATGGCGAGCCCGCCGATGATGTTGATGCCGGTGATGATCAGCCCGGCGATGGCGTCGCCGCGGACGAACTTCGCGGCACCGTCCATCGAGCCGTAGAAACTGCTCTCTTCCTCCAGTTCGCGGCGGCGGCGGCGGGCGGTTTTTTCATCGATCAGGCCAGCCGACATGTCGGCGTCGATCGCCATCTGCTTGCCGGGCATCGAGTCCAGGCTGAACCGCGCCGCGACCTCGGCGATGCGGCCCGAGCCTTTGGTGATGACCATGAAGTTCACCACCAGCAGGATGCAAAACAGGATCAGGCCGATCGCCACGTTGTCGGCCATCAGGAAGCCGCCGAACGCGGCGACGACGTGGCCCGCCGCCAGCATGCCTTCGCTGCCATGCGACAGGATCAGCCGCGTCGTCGCCACGTTCAGCGACAGCCGCAACAACGTCGTCAGCAGCAGCAACGTCGGAAAACTCGAGAAGTCGAGCGGGCGGTTCAGGAACAGCGCCACCATCAGCACCAGCACCGACGCGGTGATCGACAGCGCGAGACCGACGTCGAGCAGGAACGGCGGCAGCGGCAGCACCAGCACCGACAGCAGCGCCACCACGCCGAGCGCGAGACCGACGTCGCTGCCCGGCGCGTATTGCCGGACACGCGCCAGAAGCCCGTTTGGCAACAGGTCGGCGACCCCCGCCATGCGGCGTCAGGCCGCGCTCGCGGCGGGCGGCGGCACGGCGACCCCGCGGGCGGTATAATCGCGCAGTTTGTTGCGCAGCGCGCGGATCGAGATTCCCAGGATCGTCGCGGCATGGGTCCGATTGCCCAAGGTATGGCCGAGGGTTTCGATGATGAGATCGCGCTCCACCTCGTCCATGCGGCGGCCGACCAGCGAGGCCACGCCGCCGGCGGCGGTCACCCCGGTGGGTGGCCGGGTGCCGTCGGATGGCGTGAGTTCGATGTCGCTCGCGGCGATCTCCGGGCCGGTCGCCAGCAGGACGGCGCGATGGATGACATTCTCCATCTCGCGGACATTGCCGCGCCAGTGATGCGCGATCAGCCGGGACATCGCGCCTTGGGTGAGCGGCCGGTACGGCAGTCCGTTCACGCTGGCGTATTTGCGGCTGAAATGTTCCGCCAGCGCCGCGATGTCGCCCGGGCGCTCGCGCAGCGCCGGGATCCGCAGGCTGACGACGTTCAGGCGGAAATACAAATCCTCCCGGAACGTGCCGCGGCGCACTTCGGCGGTCAGGTCGCGGTTGGTGGTCGCCAGGATGCGCACATCCACCTTCACCGGCGCGGAACCGCCCAAACGGTCGATCTCGCGTTCCTGCAGCGCGCGCAACAACTTGGCCTGCAGCCGCACGTCCATTTCGGAGATTTCGTCCAGCAGCAGCGTGCCGCGATGCGCCGCCTCGAACTTGCCCAGACGGCGGGCGAGGGCGCCGGAAAACGCCCCCTTCTCGTGGCCGAACAGCTCGGATTCCAACAGGTTTTCCGGGATCGCGGCGCAGTTCAGGGCGACGAACGGCCCGCCGGCGCGGCGCGATTTGCGGTGGATGTGGCGGGCGAGCACTTCCTTGCCGGTCCCGGACTCGCCGCTGATCAGCACCGAGGCATCGGCGCGCGCCACCAACTCGGCGCGCTGCACGGCGGCTTCCATCACCTTGTCGCGCACGATCATCGCGTGCGATTCGCCGGATGCGGCTTCCAGGATCGCGGCGATCAGGTCCGGGTCGGGCGGCAGCGGCAGGAACTCCCGCGCGCCGGCACGGATCGCGCGGACGGCGGCGTCGGGATCGTCGCCGGTGCCGCAGGCGACGACCGGGACGGCCATGCGCTCGGCCGCCAGCGCGGCGACGACGGCGCCGACATCGTGGGCGATGTCGCACAGCACCAGATCGATATGCGCATCGGATCGCAGCCGGATCAAGGCGCTGTCGGCATCGTCCGCCTGATCGAGTTTCGCCCCGCGGCCGATGGCGATCCGGGCCGCCTGGCCCAGGTCACCGGCGAGCGAACCGATGATCAGGACTTTCATGGCGCGCTCGCATGGGGTGGGAAAGGCATCGGGGCTTCGCCCCGGACCCCGACCAAGGGGCGCTGCCCCCCCGCCTTCGCAGGGGCAAGCCTGGATCCCCGCCAAGGGCAGTGGCCCTTGGAACCATTCATTTGGGTGGGTGTGGGAGGAGGGCCAACCCGGACCTCGCGAGGTCTCGGTCGGCCCTCCTCCCACACCCACCCAACGGACAGATTGCAAAGGGCCTCGCCCTTTGCTGGGGGTCCAGGGGGCAAAGCCCCCTGGCGGGTCGCAGGGCGGAGCCCCGACGCCTTCCACGTCACGACGGTGCCCGATCGCCCTTGACGATTTCCGTCATCGTCACGCCCAGCCGGGTGTCGTCCACCATCACGACCTCCCCGCGCGCGACCAACCGGTTGTTGACATAAATATCGATCGCCTCGCCAAGTTTCCGGTCCAACTCGACCACCGCTCCGCGGCCGAGTTTCAGCAACTGACTGACCTGCATCGTCGTCTTGCCCAATACGGCACTCACGGTCACCGGAATGTCGTAAACCGCCTCCAGCTCCCGCGGCGAGCGCGTACCACCGTTCTCCGCCGGGTCCGATAGCTCGGCGAGCTCCATGTCATTCGACAAGTTCGTGTTCCTTCGCGGTTTGTTTGATGCTCAACAGCCCGGCGGGGGCCAGGATGCTTTCAATCTGACTCCATAACGACACCGTATCCCGGATGGCGGCACCATGTTCCCAGGTGACCCGCGCATCGCCATGAACCACGCCATCGGTTGGAAGCAGCCGCACGCGGGCCGCCAGATCGGCGTCGAGCGCATGGATTTCCTCGGTCATCGCCGGAACCAGATGCGGGTTGATCCGGACGGTGATCCTCGGTTCGCGATGCAGCACGGGCAAAATCTCCCGCAGCACGGCGGCGAGTTCGCCAGCCCCGTGCCGCGCGCTCAACGCCGGAAACGCCGTCGCGAAACAATCGAGCAGCAGCCGGGCGATCGCCTCGGCGGACTGTTCCGCGATCGACGCGGCCTCCGCCCGCGCCGCGGTGAGTTGCGCCGCGATCTCCGCCAGGGTGCGGGAGATCGCCGCGCGCGCGGATTCCTTAGCCTCCGCCAGCGCCCGATCCCGGCCGTCCCGCGCCGCCTCCTCGCGCGCCGCCAGCAGTTCGGCCGCGGTGAACACCGGCTGGATCACCTCCGGCTCCGGCCGCGCCGGCGGGAGATCGAAGTCTTCGTCGAACAGCAGCACACCTGGGCCGCCGGAAGCGGGATAGCCGTGAGCCATGATCAATACACCAAATCATCGTCGTTGTTGCCGCCGATCTCGAGTTGGCCTTGCGCCGCCAACTCCTTCGCCAGGGACACGATCCCGCTCTGCGCCTCGTCGACATCGCGCAGCCGGACCGGGCCAAGTGACGCGATGTCGTCGCGCAACATCTTGCCCGCGCGCTCGCCCATATTGTTCAGGAACAGGTCCTTGATCTTGTCGGACGCGCCCTTCAATGCGATCGGCAGCTTGTCCTTTTCCACCGAACGCAGCAGCGTCTGCACCGCCGGACCGGACAGGCGTTGCAGATCGTCGAAGGTGAACATCAGCGACTTGATCCGCTCGGCCGATTCGCGATTGCGCTCTTCCAGGCCGTTGAAGATTTCCGCCATCAGTTCGTGCGAATCGCGCCGCGCGCTGCGTGCCAGATTCGACATGAACTCGGCGCGTAACGTCCGTTCGACGCCGTCGAGCACTTCCTTCTGCACGGTCTCCATTCGCAACATGCGCATGACGACCTCCATGGCGAACGGATCGGGCAACAGCGTGAGCACGCGGGCGGCGTGATCCGCGCGGATTTTCGACAGCACCACGGCGACGGTTTGCGGGTATTCGTTCTTCAGATAATTCGCCAGCACGTCCTCGTTCACATTGCCCAGTTTGTCCCACATGGTGCGGCCGGCGGGACCGCGGATCTCTTCCATGATCTGGGCCACGCGATCGCGCGGCAGCGTCTTGATCAGCAGCGTTTCGGTGCTTTCATAGCTGCCGATCAGGCTGCCGGACGACCCGAGGCTTTCGACGAAATCCGTGCACAGCCGCTCGACGACATCCGAACGCACCGCGCCGAGTTGCGCCATGGCGGCGGAGATGTCGCGGATCTCGTCCTCGTGCATCATGGTGAACAGGCGGCCGCACTGTTCCTCGCCCAGAGCCAGCATGACGATCGCGGCTTTTTGCGCGCCACGCAGGTTCCGATAGTCGTCGACTTTCGCGAGGTCAGCCATTTTCTTGCGCCATCCAGCCACGCATGATGGTCAGCGTCTCGTCGGGATGCTTGCCGACGATGTCGGTCAGTTTGCGCAGCGAGGAGGCCCGCATCTGACCCTCGATCTGGCTCAGGCTGATCATGGCTTCGTCTTCGAGTTGTGCCGCCGTCAGTCCCCCTGAAGCCAGTCCCGTCAATGCGTTGGCCAGCGGCCCGGGCGGCGGCAGCGCGGCCATCCCGGTGGGGGCGCCGACCGCCGGAATTCCGCCCGAATACCCGCCGCCCGGAAAACCCCCGTGCGCCAGCGCCGCGTTTCCCGTCCCATCGGCCAGCACGAAGCCCCCCGGCGCCAGCGCGGTCAATCGCGCCACCATCGGCCGCAGCACCAGCAGCAAGGCCAGCAGCCCGATGACACCGAACAGCGCGGTCTGTGCCAAATGCATGAAATCCGGCTTTTCCAGATGCAGTCCGAGCAGGCCGCCATTGTCCGCGACGCCGGCATCGTCCGTGACAAAGCGCATACTGACGACATCGACCTGATCGCCGCGCTTGTCATCGAAGCCGATGGCCGACTTCACCAGCGCGGTGATGCGGGTCAAATCCTCGGCCGAGCGCGGCTGCCAGACGGGTTTGCCGTCCGCGCCCGGTTGTTCGGCGCCATCGACCATGACCGCGAGGCTGATCCGGTCGATCCGCGGCTGCTCGGTGATCAGCGTGCGGACCGTCTTGCCGATTTCGTAATTGGTCGTCTCCTCCTGACGGCCTTCCTGCGAGCCGTTGTTCTGACTACCCGCGTCCGCGTTCGGCAGATTGTTTTGCGCGGTGACGGCCTGGTTCGCCTCGCTGGTTTTGGAGGTCGAGTTCACCGTCTGCGTGCTGCGCGTCACCTGTCCGTCGGGATCGAACAGTTCCTTCGTTTCGTTGACCTTGTCGAAATTCATCCGGACCGACGCCTCGGCCCGGACGCGCCCGGGACCGAGAGTCTTCTCCAGCATGTCCTCGACGGCGCGGGACAGGCGCAATTCGGTGGCGCGCCTGACCTCATCGGCGGAGGCGGCCTCGGTGAGTTGGCTGACCGGCTCGCCGGCGCGGGCCAGCAGATCGCCGCGCGCGTCGACCAGGGCGATGTTGTGCGCGCGCAGTCCCGGCACCGCGGCGGCGACGAGGTTCAGGATCGCCTGCACGCCCTCCTTATCCAGCCGCTGCGCGCCAACCATCGTCAGCATGACGCTGGCCTGGGCTTCCTGCTGTTCGCGCGCGAAGGGTTCCCGGTGCGGCAGGACCAGGTGCACGCGGGCCGCGCGGATGCCGCGGATGGCCAGGATGGTGCGGGCGAGTTCGCCCTCCATCGCCCGGGTTTCGCTGATCTTCTGCTGAAACGCCGAGAACAGGTAACCGTCGCCGCGGTCGAACAACTCGTAGCCGATCGAGCCGCCCGAGGGCAGGCCGTCTTTGGCCAGCAACATCCTGGCTTCCGGCACCTGATCGGCGGGGACCAGGATCTGTCCGCCACCGGCGCCGAGGCGATACGGCACATGGCGCTGATTGAGCTTGTCGACGATCTGGCTGGCGTCGCGCGAATCGAGATCGCCATACAGCAGCGCCATTTGGTCGCTGGAGCCCGCGCGCAGGACCATCACCGCCAACAGCGCCAGCAATCCCACCGCCACCGCGCCCATGGCGGCAAGCCGCGCTGGACCCAGGGCCTTGAGCCCGTCGAGCAACGCCTTCATGGCAGGCCCGTCCGTGTTGAGATCGCCGGCATCCCTTGGCGCCCCTGTTGCATCGCTGGTGCTGTTTTGGCTGACCGGGAGGGTGACACCGAAACCTTAGGTTTCGGTTAATGCGGGCGGAAGATTTCGCGGGAAAGCCGGCGGATTTATTTTGCCTGAATGCCTGAGTGTGGATAAATTCCATCCACCAACGGGCCAACGGGGAGATGATTCGTGTTCGAGCTCGACCGCTTTATCGCCGATTGCAAGGCCGCCATGGAGTCCGGCGGCGGCCACAAGGCCATCCGGGAACTGACGCGGGAGGCGGTTTCCGACCCATCCCAGGTGATCCGCGTCCTGGGCGAGCCGAAGAAGGCCGGGATCGAACTGCTGTACCGCTCGGATGCGCTCACGGTGATCAACCTGGTCTGGGGCCCGCGCATGACGGCGATGCCGCACAACCATCATATGTGGGCGGTGATCGGGATGTATGGCGGGCGGGAAGACAATATCTTCTGGCGCACTTTGCCGGCGGATGCCCGCTGGCCGATCGAGGCGGCGGGCGCCGCGGCGTTGATGCCCGGCGATGTGTGCCCTCTGGGCCAGGACATCATCCACTCCGTGACCAATCCGCTGGGCAAGTTCACCAGCGCGATCCACATTTACGGCGGCGATTTCCTGACCCAGCAGCGCGAGCAGTGGGAGGAGGAGACGTTGCGCGAACGTCCGTTCGACCAGGCCGAGGCGCGGCGCCGGTTCGAGGAAGCCAACCAGCTGATGGCACGCGCCGCCGCCGCGTAGCACAGGTCCGCTCGGATTGAGGCGGTCCACTTTTGTCATTGCGAGTCAGTACTTTCATCATTGCGAGTTCGTACTTTTGTCATTGCGAGGAGCGAAGCGACGAAGCAAGCTCCCTGACCGTGCGCACGGACCGCGAGATTGCATCGCTGCGCTCGCAATGACAGAGGCGGCGCGGGGCGAATGACAGGGCCGGTGTGGCGCGGCGATAGTGGCCGCCGGGCCGCCCATTCAACCTGGCCGGAATTCCCTGTAGGCTGACCGGCATGAGCGCTTCACGGACGGGCGGCCCAGGGCCGTCGGCACACACGGGCGAAATCGGGCCGCTGGTCGATACGCACGCGCATATCTACCCACGCGCCACGCCGCTGATCGAGGGCGCGACGCACAAACCCTCCCGCGACGTCACGCCGGAGGAATACACGCGGACGCTCGACGAGCATGGCGTGCTGTTCGGCGTGCACGCGGCGGCGAGTTTCATGGGGCCGTACAACGACTACACGCTGGCCGCGCTGGCGCGGTATCCGCGGTTGCGGGGCACGGCGATCGTCGATCCCTCGATCAGCTTGCATGAGTTGAAGGCGATGGACGCCGCCGGGATCGTCGGGATCCGGTTTTCGTTGCGCGACTATAAGGGCACGCCGGACCTGAGTTCCGTCGCGTATCAGCGGCTGCTCCGCCGCGTGGCCGACCTGGACTGGCATGTCCATGTCTACGCCGAGGGGGAGCGGATCGCCGCGCTGACCACGCAATTGCTGGCGGCGGAGGTCAAAATCGTCATCGATCATTACGGCAACCCGGTGCCGGAACTGGGCGAGGCTTCGCCGGGGTTTCAGGCGGCGTCGCGGGCGATCGGGTCGGGCCGGGGCTGGGTGAAGCTTTCGGCGCCGTATCGTTCCGTTGGCTGCGATCACGCCGCGCTGGCGGCCCGGTTGCTGGCCGAGGGCGGGCCGGACCGTTTGCTGTTCGCCAGCGATTGGCCGTTCGTCGGGCACGAGAGCAAGGTCACTTACCGGCAAATGGTCGAGAGTTTCGCACAGGTGATCCCCGATCCGATGGTGCGGGAGAAAATCGGCCGAACGGCGGCGCGGTTGTATAAATTCGCGTGAGCCGTCCCACCGGAGCGGCTTGTCTCCGTACCGGGCAGGGCATCGCCAGGAACACCAGACGGCGCGCCAGGACCGCTTTCCAAGACCCGTCCCAGGAGGGGATGCACGCCCTGCCGTATGTCATCGTAACGTTCATTATCGCCGCGGCCGCGGCGCTGCAGGCCGGCACCGGAATGGGCATGGCACTGCTGGCCGCGCCGTTGCTGCTGCTGGTTAACCCGGCGCTGGTGCCGGGCCCGATGCTGTGCGCGACGATGGTATTGTCCCTCGCCGTGGTGTGGCGCGAACGCGCCGCGATCAATCGTAAACTGCTCGCCGTGGCCGTTCTGGGCCTCGCCGCCGGCTGCGCGATCGGTGCGTTCGCGCTCGCCGTGCTGATCGGGGTCAATCTCGCCGCGGTGTTCGGGGCGCTCATTCTGTGTATCGTCTTGCTGAGCGTATTCGGCCTGCGCATTCGCGCCACCACGCCGGCGCTGCTGATGGGTGGCGTGGCGTCCGGCATCCTCGGCACCATGTTTGGCGTGCATGGCCCGCCAATCGCCATCGTACTGCAGCACGAGCCACCGGAACGTCTGCGCGCCACACTCTGTGCGTTCTTCGCCGCCGGCTGCGCGATTTCTCTGGTGGCGCTCGCCATGATTGGCGCCTTTGGCATCGGCCAACTCGGCCTCGGTCTGGCGTTGATGCCGGGGGTGGCGATCGGCTTCGCCTGCGCGCCGATCCTGGGCCGCATGCTCAATCGGCGGCGCGCGCGCATCGCGGTGCTGACGATTTCCACCCTCAGCGCCGTGGCGCTGTTGCTGCGCTGATGGTTTGGCGGCGGTCAGGGGGTCGGCCTGGTCTGGTTGGCCAGTTCGGGGTTCCGTCGGCCAGGAACCAACGGGCGCTTGCTGTTTTGCGTATTTTGTGATTACATAATACGTGCACTATGCCGCCGGTAGGAAACCATGCCACGGACCACGCAGCATCCAAAGGACGCCACGTTCAACTTTCGGATCGATCCAACCCTGAAAGCCGCCTTCACCGCCGCGACTGAAGCCGAGGACCGGCCCGCGGCACAAGTGTTACGGGACTTCATGCGATCCTACGTAAAGCAGCGAGAACGCCGCGAATTTGAAGCCGAGGCTCGCCGGCAATCGCGTGCGATCGCCGTTCGTGCCAAGGATCCGAACAGCGACGAACATGCGGTGATGCGGGAGATCGAGGCCGAACTTGACCGCGACGACTTCGCGGATGAGTGGAAGGCATGAAGCGCGACGATTTGGTGACGATCGCGATCTCCGGCGATTACGGCAAGCCTCGCCCGGCGCTGGTCGTACAGGCCGATGCATTCGCCGAGCTTCCGTCCGTGACCGTGTTACGACTGACCAGTGATCTGCATGCGGGCAATCCGGTGCGTATTACAGTGCAACCGACACCGGCGACCGGTTTGCGCGCGCCTTCGCAAGTGATGATCGACAAAGCCGTCTCGGTCCCCCGCGAGAGAGTCGGAGCCGTGATTGGGTGCCTTGACGATACATTGATGCTGGCGGTCGGCCGGGCGTTGTTCGCCTTTCTCGGACTTGATGGGGTGACAGGGTGATATCTGGCACGGAAGCGCGCGATGGCTCGGAAGGCGGTGCTGACGGAGGTATTTGAACGCTGGGCAAAACGATTGAATTCTACACTATGCTCCGTCGGCTCAGGCAAAGCCATTTTGATGATGGGTCTACCATGCTGGCCGAAGTTGCTGTTTCCGACAATGGGCGAACTGCCGAGGTCGCGTTAATCGGCACGCCTGATGATGCTCGTACGATGAGAGTATCGGTCAGCGGTCCAGAGAAGTCGGTGACGCGGCCAAGCTCGCAATCATTGGCGTTGGCTCTCCGCAGTTCGAGGCGGCGGTTCGGTTCCTGTCGTTGATTGCCAAGGTCATACAAAAACATGTGTTCGATATTTATAAATCGGATGCTGTCGCTTTCCGTGCTGTCTGATACCAACCCGCTGAAAGTGTGACTCTCACCCCATCACGTCATGGCCCGGCTCGTCCGGGCCACCTATCGCCGCACCGTGCTTGAACAGGTGGCCCGGACGAGCCGGGCCATGACGTGGA
>Ga0181536_10001233_pt1 | contig 30297 bp, 32 predicted proteins | sample PEATcosm2014_Bin_41_FD_121105 | JGI IMG/M metagenome (GOLD analysis project Ga0181536, IMG submission 121105) | Peatland microbial communities from MTU Mesocosm Facility, Houghton, MI, USA - PEATcosm2014_Bin17_60_metaG | ecosystem: Environmental > Terrestrial > Soil > Wetlands > Peat | place...
AAACGCTGCATTCGCTCCATTCGCGACTTGCTGGACGGCCTCGTCAGCCGAGCGGAAATAACGCACGTTTCGCTGCTCGCGCACGGCTTCCGGTGAAATGCCGAGAATCCTGTGCAGCACGATTTCGTGCAACACCACGACATCGAGCTGCCGTTCCAGCGTTGTCACGTCCGTGAGCAGGTTGTCCACTTTGTCGGCACGCACGCGGGCGAGGACGCGACCGCCCGCGGTGACGACGCCGAAAGCGGTGCCGCCGCGGCCCATCTCCGCCAACTCGGCCAGCAACCCTGCGCCGCTGCTGGTGGTGCGCTTCAGCTCGCAGAATTCCTGCAATTGGCGCGTCAACTTCTCCGCATCGAATCCCTCGACTCCGAAAACGACCCGGTGCGTCGGCAGCACGACCAGGCCGGGAGAATTCATGTTGACCAGCGTCATCATTACGAACTCATGCGGGGCGTTGCGGTCGCTGGAATTGGCACGGCAGGCGTCGCGGTACGCGCTCGCAGTTTCGTAACGATGATGACCGTCGGCGATGATCAGCCGCTTGTTACGCATCGCGCCGACCACTCGCTCGACGACCGCCGGGTCGTCGATGCGCCACAGAAGGTTTTCGACGCCGTATTCGTCCACGACATTTTCGTCGGCTTCGCGATTCGCCACGGCCGGGCAGATGATGTTTTCGACTTCGTTCGCCACATCTTCGTAGATCATGAAGAGCTGGCCCGAGTGCGTGCGCGTGGCTTGCAGAAGATTGCAGCGGTCTGCCTTAGGCTTGGCCAGGGTCTGCTCATGGCGAAAAACCACCCCGTCTTCGTAGTCGTAGATTCTGCCGAGGGCAATCACCCCGGTTCGCAGCACTGGCTTGTCGGGTTGCACGGGGCTGGCGAACTTCTGCACATAGGCATAAATGCCGGGCGCCGGGTCGCGCCGCAGAACACCCTCACCCTGAACCTGCCGCAGAAAATCAGCCGCCCGCGTGTATACGTTAGACGACGGATTATCTCCAGGTTCGGGCTTGCCGAGTTCGAGGCGGACCAGGTTATACGGGCTTCGGCGGTAATAGGCGTCCTGCATTGCCGGCGTGATCTTGTCGTAAGGCTGCGTCAGCACGTCAGCCAGCTTTACCTTGGACGAATCGAAGCGAAGCGCGTGAAAAGGTCTGATTTCTGCCATCTAGCTAGGTCCCTGTACCCTCTAAAATTAGACCCGTGAAAACCACCGCCGATAAGCTTGGAGAATGAATTGTCGCCCACCCTGGCGGAGATTGTTATTAAGCTGTGCGACTGAGCAGGTTATTTCACCAGCGTGATGCGCAGCTGCGGCAACGGCAGCACGATCGACATCGCGGAACGGCTAAGCGGAGACATAGCCGATGAGAGGAACGCCCCATACTTAAAATTATCATGGGAAAGCCTTGACGCGCACCACCATTCTGACCCGCGATTCGCGCGGCGGCAATTCACCGTACTTGGCAAATGAAGGTAAGCCGTTCGAACAGAGCAGAATCCAAGCAGGGGCTTGCGAAAAACCGGGAACCAAAATCAAAGAGATGCCGCGGAAAACGGCATCTCTATTGATTGCTCAAGAATAGATCAAGCTACAAGTTTATTTCTCACTCGGAAGTTCGAAACAGTGGCACCGGCTCCGCCACCGCGCTACTCCCGAGGTAAGGCGCACGAACCTCACCCCGGAAAATTCGCCAGACACTCGCTTCGCCGCCTACGATACGTCTGCCTTCTTATAGGTCTCCTCGGAGAAGATTACCGAGATAGCGGTAATAATCACGAAAGAGATCATGTAGAGCGACACAGGCCATGACTTGTTGTGGGCCCACGCCAGCAGCGCGGTTGCGACCGGAAGCGCCATGCCGCCGGCAAAAATCGATGCAAATTGGTAACCGAGCGATGCGCCGCTGTAGCGCACCTTCGCCGGAAACAGTTCAGCAAAAAAGCTTGCCTGCGGTCCGTACATCGCCGAGTGACCCAGTTGGCCGATTAAGATAATGGCGGCCCAGGCCCAATAGATATTCCCGGCAGCCTTGTCCAGCATCCAGAAGAACGGGAAGGACAGCACGCCGCACATGCAAGCCCCCCACATATAGACCGCGCGCCGCCCGATCTTGTCGGAAACCCAGCCGTAGAACGGCATCATGACCAGGCCGATACCATAGTTGATGGTCAAGGCCGGCAGTAACGCTTGCCGGCTAAGCTTCAACACCGTGACGGCGTAGGTGAGCGAGAATACCGTGATGATGTAGTACAGGCCATTCTCGGCGAAGCGCATGCCCATGGCCAGCAGCAGGTTCTTCGGGTGATCTTTAATGGCCTGGATCACTGGCATCTTGACCTCGGACTTCTCGTCCTTGATCTTTTGGAAGGCAGGCGACTCGGCGAGCGTCATCCGGATCCAGATGCCGATGACGACCAGCACTATGCTGAACAGGAACGGCAGGCGCCAGCCCCAGGCGAGAAAATCGGCTTCAGACAACTGCTTGTTGGCCATCCAGAACGCGAACACGGACAGCAGTCCGCCAACCATAGCGCCTGTCTGCGGAAAGGAGCCGAAAAAGCCGCGGCGATGCGCCGGGGCGTGCTCAACCGCCATCAACACCGCGCCGCCCCACTCGCCGCCGAGTCCGATGCCCTGGCAGACGCGCATCAGAGTCAGCAGGATGGGAGCCCAGATCCCGACCTGGGAGTACGTCGGCAGCAGGCCGATGATCGTCGACGAAACGCCCATGAACAGCAGCGTGATGTACAGCATCTGCTTGCGGCCGATACGGTCGCCAAAGTGGCCGAAGACAACGCCTGCGAAGGGACGGGCAATAAAGCCGATGGTGTAGGTGGAAAAGGCGAGGAGTGTCCCCACCAACGGGTCAAACTTGGGGAAGAACAGCTTGGGGAAAACAAGCGCTGCAGCCGTGCCGTACAAGAAAAAGTCGTACCATTCGATCGAGGTGCCGATGAGGCTCGCGAATGCCACCTTGGCGAACTGAGGTTTGAGAACCTCCGCCGGCGACCCCACGGTAGATTGCTGTGCCATGTTCATTTCCTCCGAGTGCATTTGGCGATCTTGCGTATGCCACCCGGCCTGAGGGCGGCAGGTTGAAGCGTACTCGCGGACCGGATTTACTGCGCCGTCCAGCCGCCGTCGTTTGCAATAGGAACACCAGTCATGTTCTGAGCCGCGTCGCTGCAGAGAAAAACTGCGATCGCCGCGATTTGCTCGATGCTGGTGAAAGTTCCCGAGGGTTCTTTTTCGATGAGCAGTTCGCGCTCGGCCTGCTGCAACGAAATGGCCTGCTTCTCCGCTTTCATTTCGATCTGCTTCTGAACCAGCGGCGTGAGCACCCAGCCGGGGCAGATGGCGTTGCAGGTGATGCCTTTGCCGGCGTTCTCCAGTGCTACCACCTTTGTCATGCCTATCAAGCCGTGCTTAGCCGAGACATAAGCCACCTTGTTGACCGAAGCCACCAAACCGTGGACGGATGAAATGTTGACGATGCGTCCCCAGCCGCGGGCCTGCATTCCGGGCAACGCCGCGCGGGTGGTGTGAAACGCCGAGCACAAGTTGATGGCGATAATGGCGTCCCACCGTTCAACCGGAAAGCTCTCGACCGGAGAAACGTGCTGGATTCCGGCATTGTTGACCACTATGTCCACTTTGCCCAGACGCTTCTCGGCATCGGCAACCAGTTGCGCGCACTGTTCGCCTTTGGAAAGATCAGCGCCGTTGTACAGCGCGGTCACGCCCAATTCTTTCTCGATCCCGGCGCGTATCTTCTCGATCTCGCAGGGATCACCAAATCCATTCAGCATGATGTCGCAACCTTCGGCTGCCAGCCCCCGCGCGATACCGAGGCCGATTCCGCTGGTCGAGCCAGTAACGATTGCCACACGTCCTTTCAGCATAGAGATTCTCCTCCGCTCCTTCGGTCGCGTCGCGGTGGAATGTTTGCGCATCTTCGCAGCCGCCTCAAACGTGCTCTCGAAACCGGGAGCGGCCGGGGAAAGATTGCAAATAGGACGAACACCGCCGAGGCCGTGCTACAGGCCGTCGCGAACACGTCGCGAGACCATGTTTTGTGCTTCAGAAAAGCTGCTTGCCTTACCAGGAAGGGCACGCAGGCAAGCAGCGTTTGCTTACTCGCGCCTCAATTAGCCGCCGCCTGGGTGAACTTCGCTTCGCCGCTAATCGGCATGACCGGAACGTTGTTCGGGATAATCAACTTCGCTGCGGTCGCCGCGACGACTTGCTCCACCGTGACGCCCGGCGCCACTTCCTTCAGCACCAGTCCCTGCTCAGTCGGTTCGATCACGGCCATTTCAGTGACGATAAGACTGACCCGGCGCACCGACGTCAGCGGCAGGGTGCACTTTTTCAGGATTTTCGGCTTGCCCTTGGCGGTGTGGGTCATGGAAACAATGACACGTTTAGCGCCGGTCACCAAGTCCATGGCGCCACCCATGCCCGGAACCATCTTGCCGGGCACAATCCAATTGGCCAACTGCCCCTGCTCGTCGACCTCCAGACCGCCGAGCACGGTGATATCGAGATGCCCGCCGCGGATTAACCCGAACGACAGGGCGCTATCGATGCTGGCGGCGCCGGGAATAGCTCCGACATATCCGCCCCCCGCATCCGTCAGCGAGGGATCTTCCATCCCCTGGCCCGGAATCTGGGCCATACCGACAATGCCGTTCTCCGACTGGAAGTAGACTTCCATCTCCGGCGGCAGATATTGAGGCACCATGGTCGGCAGACCAATGCCCAGGTTGACCAGGTTCCCATCCTTCAGTTCGAGCGCCACGCGCTTGGCGATAACAACTTTATCTTCCATATGCCCCCAGCCCCCTTTCAATCAAGTAGTCCACCACGGGAAACGGAGTGGCAACCGCGTCTGGAGGTATTACCCCGACAGGAACAATGTGTTCCGGTTCGGCGATTACCGTGTCCGCCGCCATAGCCATCACCACGTTGAAGTTGCGGGCAGTAAGAGAATAATCAAGATTGCCGCGATAATCGGAGCGATGCGCAGCCAACAGGGCGAAGTCCGCCCGCAGCGGCGGCTCAACCAGAAACTTCTTGCCTTCCACTTCAATGGTCTGTTTGCCCTCCGCCACCACCGTGCCGAAGCCGGTCGGGGTCAATACTCCGCCCAGGCCGAAACCGCCGGCGCGGATGCGCTCGGCAAGCGTCCCCTGGGGAACCAGCAAGACCTCCGTCTCGCCGGCTATCATCTGCCGCCCGGTCTCGGGATTGAGACCGATGTGAGAGGCAATGAGCTTTCGAACCAGCTTGGCATCGATCAGTTTGCCAATGCCCCAGCCTGGTTTTCCAGTGTCGTTGGCGATAACGGTCAGGTTCTTGCGTCCCTGCCGAACCAGCTCGTCGATAATTCGGTGGGGCGAACCAACTCCCATAAACCCACCGATCATTAGAGAAGCGCCGTCGGGAATCATCTCGACGGCGCGTGTGCAGCTGATCGCTTTTTGTTGCATCAGCAAACTCCTCTTAACTATGAATTAGCGTTCCTTATTAAGCCTAAATAAATTATCGGGTCACTATTTATACCTTAACAGCAACTCAGTTGGGGAACTTTCTGGCTCTTAGTCCTCTTGCCGTGACGGACATCACTCAGACGAGTGCGCTTCTATGGCTGCGCAGGGCCAACCCTTGCTATGGCGAGACGCCGTTCGCCGCATCCCGCGGGCGTTGAGGTTCCGCACGGCTTCCAACCTCACGCCCGTTCCAGCGCCATAGCCACGCCCATGCCGCCGCCGATGCACAGCGAGGCGAGCCCCTTGCGCGCACCGCTCCGCTGCATCTCGTACAAAAGCGTTACCAAAATGCGGCAGCCAGAGGCACCGATCGGATGACCAATGGCAATCGCTCCACCGTTCACGTTCACCTTCGCCAGATCCCACCCCATTTCCTTATGCACGGCGCAGGACTGGGCGGCAAAAGCTTCGTTGATCTCCAGCAGATCGAGGTCCTCGATCTGCCAGCCGGCCTTCTGCAGACAACGCCGGGATGCCGGCGCCGGGCCCATGCCCATCACCTTCGGGTCCACGCCGGCGCTGGCAAAAGCCGCAATCCGGGCCAGAGGCTTCAGGCCAAGCTCACTCGCCTTGCTAGCCGACATCACTACAACTGCCGCGGCTCCGTCGTTGATGCCGGAGGCATTCCCCGCCGTGACCGTACCTTCTTTGGAAAAAGCGGGCTTAAGACCACCAATGTCTTCGATCTTCGCGCCGAGGCGAATGTATTCGTCGTCGGCGAACATCACCGGCTCGCCTTTGCGCTGCGGAATCGGCACGGCGACGATCTCCGCCTTGAACTTGCCGGCCTTTTGCGCGGCTTCGGCTTTGTTCTGAGACGCCACCGCAAACTTGTCCTGCTCTTCGCGCGTGATGCTGTATTCCTTGGCAACGTTCTCGGCCGTTACCCCCATGTGGTACTGGTTGTAGATATCCCACAGGCCATCGATGATCATGCTATCGACCACTTTGGCGTCTCCCATGCGGAAGCCGTCGCGGGAACCCTGTAACAGGTGCGGCGTGGCGCTCATGTTTTCCTGGCCGCCGGCAACCACGATTTCCGAGTCACCGGTCATGATGGCTTCGGCTGCCAGCATCACCGCTTTCAGCCCGGAACCGCATACCTTGTTAATCGTCATGGCCGGAACCGTGACGGGCAGGCCAGCCTTGATCGCCGCTTGACGAGCGGGGTTCTGCCCCAGTCCGGCGGTGAGCACCTGGCCCATAATGACCTCGCCCACCTGGGCGGAATCCAGTTTGGCGCGCTGCAAGGCGCAGCGAATTGTTAGCGCGCCGAGTTCAGGAGCCGGAATCTTGGCGAGAGAGCCACCGAACTTGCCTACGGCCGTTCGGGTGGCGGATACGATTACGATGTCGCTCATAAATCTCCTCACAAGTATGAATTCAAACTCGAATATTTTTTTCGACTGAAGCTGCTGGCCGTCGCAAGCGGGAATGGACTGTCATGAATGAATGTGTCAGCGTGTGAACTGCGATAATTCGCCAAGCTGCCGCACTGGCATACGGCCTCACCAGGCGGACACTTTGTATCCGCACCTTCCGGCTCACACATCGGCCAACTCACCAGACGACACCAAGTTCGAGCGGAATGCTGGGGCAGAGAAAATACCAGTTTTCTGGAGCGAAGTAAATACCGGCGGCAAAGCGTCCGTTCTGGCCGCGACATCGCATTGTATCGATTGGATTTGGCAGACTCGGCCAAGACTGGGCGGGAACCCGCCAGGAAAGCCGAACCGCATGGCCAGGCCGGCGATGCCGCGACAGGCTTTGCCGCGGACTGACTCAACCCGTCATGCAGAGAACGGTGCAACAGTGTTGCCGCCTTGCCGCCTCTGGTTGCATCTCTAAAGTAGACTCTCTTTTGTCGTCGTTTTGTTATCGCTGTGCTAACTTCCATTCAAGAGTTCAAGAGAAGGAGAATCGGATGTCCCAACCCATTTACATCGCTGCCTACAATCAATGCAAGTTCGGCAAGCTAATGGCGATGACGATCCCCGAAATCGTGGCCAACGCAGTCACTGGAGTTTGCCAGCGGATCGACGTACCGGCTTCGGTTCTGGATGTCGCCTCGGTGGGTTCGGCGTGCAACTTCACCTTGAACCGTCAAGGTTTGCTCGCCGGTCTGGTCGCGTCGCTGCCCGGCATGGAAGGCAAGCCGATTGAATCGGTTGAAAATGCCTGCGCTTCCGGCGGTCAGGCCGTGCTTTCGGTCATCTATAAGCTGCTGGGCGGTCTCGGCGATGTGGGAGTCGCCGTTGGATACGAGAAAATGCGTGACGATGACGGCAAAATGGACGGCAAATTAATTGGCGACGCCCTGGGATACTTCTCGCATCCCGACGATCGCACCGGCAAGGTCTTCGTCTTCCCTCACCTCTTCGCCGAAATCATGCAGTGCTACCTCCAGGCGTACGGCGCCACCGAAGCTGACCTGGCGCAGATCGCCGTCGCCGAATACGGAAACGCAAAACATAACCCGTATGCGCAGATGAACAAAGTTCAGATCACGCTTGAGCAGGCGCTCAAAGTCGAGGGCATCAATCGCTACGTGGTAGAGGGCCTGCCGCTCAAAACCTATGACTGCTCGCAGATCACCGATGGCTATGCCGCGCTGATCCTTGCTACCGAAGAAGGGCTTCGCAAGCTGGGCGTAGCCAAGGCGGACGCCGTCGAAATCGCCGGCTATGCGCAAGCAACCGACCCGCTGACGAAGAACGGGCGCAATATCCTGAGACCGTCCGGGGCTTACAAGGCGATGCAAAAGGCTTACGCAATGGCGGGCGCCAGCCCGGCCGACGTAAACGTGGCGGAGATTCACGACTGCTTCACCGTGGCGGCGGCGCTTGGCACCGAGGTTATCGGCAAAGCCGCGCCCGGCAAGGGCGCACGCTACTGGGTCGATGGCAAGGCGGCAGTCGATGGCGAATGCGGCATTAATCTCTCCGGCGGACTAATCGCCAAGGGGCATCCGGTTGGCGCCACGGGAATTTCCATGATCGGATTCTCTTATTGGCAGTTGAAGGGCATGGCTCCCCAGGGAATTCAGAAGAAAGACGCCAAGCTTGCTGCCACGTTCAACATCGGCGGCGCGCTGTGCGCGTCGGTCTGCACTGTGCTTCGCCACGCCAGCTAGATGTGCCTTCGACGGCACGCCGCCAGTTGCAGCGCGCTCAAAGGCAATGTATCTTCATGGACGCGCAGTGGAGCAAGCGCCGCACGCTTGCAACTGCGCGGAGGGAAGCTCGCAATGCAGCTTTGTCGATTGACTCGCTGGGGTAATTCCGTGCGATGGCTTTTTTTGCTTACATTCCTGGCTATTGTCTGCCATCCGCAAACGGTCTTCGCAGCCACCAAGGTGATCACTGACGCGGATAAGGGTGGCGAGGTCCGCCTGAAGACCGGGGACCAGCTCGAACTCCGCCTGAAATCGAATCCCTCGACTGGGTATATGTGGTACGTGCAGGCAAAGTCTACCCCGCTGCTGAAGCTGGTTCGCCAGTCGCAGACTGAGACCACCGAGCCGGGCGTGGGCCGTCCCATCTTCCAGGTCTTCCAGTTTGAACCCAGGCGCGGCGGGGACGGAGTTCTCCAACTGCACTACGTCCGCTCCTGGGAGAAGCCCGCGCCGGACGAAGAGCGCTTCGAAATTCACGTATTCATCGAGTAAGGCTGCTCTGCATCGGCAGTCGAAAAATGCAAGCGATGCCGCTCATATCCGGGCAACAGGCGCCATTGTTTCAGCATCTTAACTTATCGGGCCCCAATCATAGGAGTTGCTATCAATGGGCATTCGCATTCTATGCGTCGACGATAACGAGCCGCTGCTGACGACGCGGAAACTCCTGCTTTCGCGGCTTGGCTACGACGTATTGACAGCGACCACTGCGGAAGAAGCGCGCCGCCTGTTCCGCTCCACGACCGTCGACTTGGCGATTCTGGATTACCGCCTGCCCGGCGTCTTCGGCGACCAACTCTGCCGGGAGTTCAAGGAAATGCAGCCCGGCATTCGCGTCATTCTCGTCTCCGGCGCGTACCCGGATCGTGATTGCGACTGCGCCGATCAGTTTGTCCTCAAGGGGCAGGCCCCCACCGTTCTGCTGCAAGCAATCGTCGCGCTCACAAAGCGAGCTGCATAACTACCTCGTCGCGCCACTCGCCGACCCGGGGCAAGTCTCTCCCATTCGTAGTGTCGCTCGTCGCTAGAATATTTGAGTACTCACCGCTCCCCGCTCCTTGCGCTGTGAGAGAATCTGCTCTTGGCGTTGTCACCCTATCCATACCTATAAGTGTTAAACAGGCCCTAGAGTCTATTTCACAAATGGTTCTTTGAAGGGGCGCAGCCTTCAGCGCCGGGATTCCCGCTATGCGCCGCTTGTGCGCATAGCGGGGTGGAAGCAGCGCCGTCCAGAGCCAACCAGAATGCAGGCTTTAACCCCTGAAGGGGTTCGCCGTTTCCTGTCACACTGGTTTATGAAACAAGCTTCCGGCATCTAAGAAACTAGTGATAAACGGGCGCCGCTCTTACCGGTTGGCCTGCGGGAGGCATGAAGTGAAAGGGAAACTTCGCTACATTGTCATTGGTATTGTTGTCCTGGTTCTGCTGTGCGCCGCGCTGCCGTTCCTGATCGACGCCAACCAGTTCTGTCCCACAGTCGAGGAGAAACTCTCGGTGGCGCTGCAGCGGCAGGTGAAGATCGGCAACCTCAGCCTGTCACTGCTCTCCGGTTCACTCTCGGCGGACAACCTCTCCATTGCCGACGATCCGGCGTTCAGCCAGTCCGCGTTCCTGAGCGCTAAGTCGTTCCGGGTCGGGGTTGAACTGGTGCCGTTGATCTTCTCCAAGGCGATGCACATTACCGGGCTGACCATCGAAAAGCCCGAAGTTGTGCTGTTACGCAACCCCGCCGGAAAATGGAACTACTCTTCCCTGGCGGCCACGGGGTCCGGACAGTCATCTTCGTCCGCTCCCAAGAGCGGCGGAGCAACCCCCGACTTGACGATCAAGAAGCTGGAACTCAAAGACGGCCGCGTGGCGGTGGGGTCTACTACTTCACCGAAGCGAAGCGTCTATGACGAGCTCAACCTCGAAGCCAGCGACGTTTCCCTGAACTCGCAATTTCCGCTGCGCTTGTCAGCCAAATTGCCGGGCGGGGGCAGCCTCAAAGTGGACGGGAAGGCCGGGCCGGTCGACCACACCGACGCCTCCCTGACCCCTGTGAGTGCGAAGCTGGCAATCAGCGGTCTGGACCTCGCTCGAACCGGCTTCCTGGACCCTGCCTCCGGCATTGCCGGCATAGTGGATTTGAATAGCGATGTCTCGTCCGCGAGTGGCCAGGCAAAAGCCAAGGGCACGCTAAAGCTGGATAAAGTTCAAATGGTCAAGGGCGGCTCGCCGGCGCAAACGCCGATCAACATCGATTTCGATTCCGACTATGACCTGCGGCGCAGCGCGGGCACGCTCAACGACGGAGTCGTGAAGATCGGCGGTGCGGTCGCTCATCTGACCGGCACCTTCGAGACCCAGGGCGATTCCACCCGCCTCAACCTGAAGCTGAATGCTCAGAACATGCCGGTCAAGGACGTGCAGTCCGTTCTGCCCGCCGCCGGCATCGTATTGCCGAAGGGCGCTTCGCTCCAACAGGGCACGCTCAACGCAAATCTCAATTCCTCCGGGCCGCTGGACAAGCTCGTCACCACGGGAGATGTCGGACTCTTCAACGCCACGCTCACGGGCTTCGACCTTGGGTCGAAGCTTTCCGCGCTCTCCGCCTTCACAGGGGCCAAGAGTGGCAATGGAAACACCTCCATTGAGAAACTGACATCCAATGTTCGCGCCGCTCCCGAGGGCATCCAGCTAAGTTCATTGCTGATGGTTTTGCCGGCTCTTGGTCAGCTCAGCGGAAACGGGACTATTAGCGCTCCCAGCAATGCGCTTAACTTCAAAATGCTGGCGACCTTGTCGGCTGCCGGCGGGGTAGTCAACGTGGTCGGCGGGCTAACCGGCCGGCGTTCCTCCGGCAATCAGGGAATTCCGTTCTCCATCCAGGGCACGACGTCTGACCCCAAGTTTGTCCCCGACGTCAAGGGCATGGCCGGCAGCATAGCTGGCTCGCAGGTGGGAAACCTCTTGGGCGGCTCCAAGTCGCAGGGCCAGTCCGGCGGAGTTGGGGGCGCATTGGGGGGCATGTTCGGCAAGAAGAGCAAGTAGACCCGTTTTGCGAAACGGGCCGGCGGTCCCCGGCGACGGCCGCTTTCGTTGCTGGGGTTGGGGCGAGCCGTCACTTCAACTGGATTGGCCGCCGAATCATTTGCTTCAGATGCGCCCCGGCCGGAACGATCGGGTAGACCGAGTCCTCCTGTTCCACTTTGAAATCGACAAGCACCGGCCCGGAGTGCTCGCGCGCCTCGCGGATGGCGCGCACCACCCCGCCCCGTTCCGCGACGCTCATGCCGCGCACTCCGAACACTTCGGCCAGGGCGGCGAAGTCGGGACTCATGATTGGGGAGAACGAATAGTTCTTCTCGTAAAAAAACTCCTGCCACTGCCGCACCATGCCGAGATAGCCGTTGTTGATGACCGCGATGTTGATCTTGAGTTTCTCCTGCACCAACGTCATGAGTTCGGGAGTGCTCATCTGCAAACCGCCGTCGCCGACGATCGCCCAGACTTCGGCATCGGGGCGCGCCATCTTCGCGCCGATTGCGGCAGGCAGGGCGAAGCCCATGGTGCCGAAACCGCCGGAAGTGATCAGCGAGCGCGGCTGATCGTGCTTGTAGTACTGGGCCTCCCACATCTGGTGCTGGCCCACATCGGTAACAATGATGGCATCGCCCCGGGTTTCGCACCAGAGATCGCGAATCACGTTCGCGGCATAGAGGTGGCCGTCTTCGGCAAGATTCTGAATGTCGTGAACGGCTGCCGTTTCCCGGAGCTCGTGGATGTAGTCGAGCCACCCCGCATGCCTGGCTGGCTCCGCGCTTTTCAGCAGAGCGGAAAGAACTTCGCGCAGGTCTCCAAGGAGCGCGACATCGACTTTGACATTTTTGTTGATCTCGGTGGGATCGATCTCGACGTGAATCTTGCGAGCCAGTGGCGCGAACTGCCGGGGATCGCCCGTGACGCGATCATCAAAGCGCATGCCTAGAGCAATCAGCAAATCTGATTCCTGGATTGCCGTGTTGACCCAGGACTCGCCATGCATTCCCATCATGCCGAGGTTGAGGCGATGCGAAGCCGGAAAGCCGCCAATTCCCAGCAGCGTGAGCGCCACCGGAATCTGGGCGCGCTCGGCCAGTGCGCGCAGTTGCGCCATGGCTCCCGACAGAATGACGCCGTTGCCGGCGAGGATCACCGGGCGCTCGGCATGGCGAATCAGCTCGAGAGCACGGTTGAGATCCGCGGCCGCGGGTAATTTGCGGGTGCGAAGCGGCAGATCCCTGCCGCCGGCGCTTGCGCCGTACATGCACATGCCCTGCTGAGCATCCTTGGAAATGTCTACCAGCACCGGCCCCGGGCGGCCTGAGCGCGCCACGTGGAAAGCCTCATGCATGGTCTTTTCGACATCGGCGGCATTCGTCACCAGGTAATTGCGCTTGGTGATAGCGGCGGTAACCGAGGTGATGTTCACCTCCTGAAACGCGTTGCTGCCGATCAGCTTGCTGTTGACTTGGCCGGTAATGCAGACGATCGGCGAAGAGTCGAGCATGGCCGTGGCTATGCCCGTCACCATGTTGGTCGCGCCCGGCCCCGAGGTCGAAATCGCGACGCCAACTTCTCCCGAAGCGCGGGCGTAACCGTCAGCCATGTGGGTTGCGCCCTGCTCGTGCCTGGCCAGCACGTGATAAATCTTCGAGTGCTTCAGGGCGTCGTAGACCGGCAGAATGGCCCCTCCCGGATACCCGAATACCTGGCGCACTCCTTCCGCCTCAAGGCATTTCCAGAGAACCTGGGCGCCTGTCATCATCCGTGATTCGTTACCCGCATCCGCAGCCATGATCCTTACCTCATCTCTGGTTTCCCGCCTTTCGCTGTCGGCGAGATGCCCGGCCAAAAACTAAAAAGGCCGTCATCTTTAGGATGACGGCCTCTGATAAATCCCGTGCTTACAAGGCGTCACCCCGAGTTGAGGGGAATAATGCTAATAATGACGCTAATTCGTACGGAGCTTCCCACACGGAAAGACTCAAGCGCCCGGCCTTGCCCTAAGTCGCCGCGAGTTGTGGGAACGGTAGACATAATTCGAGTACCGGCTGACAAGTTGATATATCACACTCCGACCGACTGCGCAACCAATTCGTTTTCATTCCGGTGAGAGCAGATGGTCGGCAAAGACCGTCTTTTACAGCGAATTGACCGGGCTGCACCGTTTTCGCCTGCTACATCCAATAACCCGCCGGTTATTACCCCAAACGGTACGTAGTGCTGCGTCGTTGAGTGCCCGCCAAGCTCTTGAGGTCGATCTTCCCGGCCTGCCGGCCGCATTCGGGCGAGACTCAATGAGGCATGTGCGAACAACAACCTTCTGACAGCTAATTTGGAGGAAAGGAATGCCTGAAGAGAAAGTCGTAAAAGCGGGCGACGTGACCCAGCGCGTGGGAGTCGAGGTCATCCGTGCCTGCGGCGTAGATGTGGACAAACTCATCAAAATGCTGATCGCCAATGCGGCAGCGGAATTCGCCAGCACTTATTACTACTACACGAACAAGCTGCCTGCCCCTTACTCAATGGGGTTGAAGCCCTGAGGCCGTGGTTCGGTTGCGCTCAGTCGCCGAAGACGCGAATACAAATTCCATCTATCGCGCCCGCCTTGACTCCTCCGGCGGCTTAACGGTCAGCCCGCCATAGACGCTGAAGGGCCCAGCGAAGGCCAGCGTCGGGTTGAACTTGACATTCGGGCTGACGTGACTCAGACTGCTTTCTCACCATACTTATAAGACTTATGTCTCACATTGTAGGACACAAGCAAAGAGGATGAGCATGCAGACCCAATCTCCCCTTGAGAAAATGGTCTTTCGCAAGACCAACAGCAAAGGCGGACGCAACATCAGTGTCACCCCCAACAACAGCACAAACAAGCATCTGGCCTACGGCCGCATCATTCTCGATGCTTCAGTGCCGTCGGTTCGGTTTGCCACCGGCAACCAGGAAACGGGACTGATTTGTCTGTCGGGCGGCGCTACCGTGAGCGTTGACGGCAAGCCGTTTCAGTTGGGGCAGTACGATGCCATTTACGTTCCGCGCGACAGCCAGATTGAAGTGTCAACCAAAGCACGTGTCGACCTGGTTGAGCTCTCCGCGGACGTGGAGCACCGTTATCCGTTGCAGTTTGTTTCCTATGCGGAAATCTCCAAGGATCCGGCTCTGAAGTTCGACGCGGGCGTTCCCGGCCAGGCGCGCCACCTCAATATTCTTCTCGGAAAAAACGTCGAAGCTGGACGGCTGGTCGCCGGCTTCACCTACTCGGAGCCGGGCAACTGGACGAGTTGGCCGCCTCACGAACACGCCGCGATTCTTGAGGAAATGTATATCTACTTCAATATGCCGGCGCCGGCATTCGGGTTGCAGTTGGTGTACGACAACACGGAGTATCCGGAAATGGTAGTTCCGGTGCGCGATGGCGACGCGGTGCTGATGCCCAGTGGTTATCATCCTAACGTTTCCGTTCCCGGCCACAAGATCTGTTTTGTGTGGGCGATGGCCGCGCATCGCGAGAAGGTTGACCGGCAGTTCGGCCTGGTCAACGTGCAACCGGGATTCAATCAAGGCGGTTCAGGGTTGGAAGCCAGCCGCAAATAACGCCGAGGATAAAAAATGATTCTGGACGCGCTAAAGCTAACTGGGAAAAATGCGCTCGTAACCGGTGCACAGCAAGGTCTGGGCGCCGGTGTTGCCGTGGCTCTGGCTGAAGCGGGCGCGAACGTAATTGTGCATGGACTGGAGCCCGAGAAGACCGAGACGATCCGCGCAGCCGTCTGCAAAGCGGGTGTGCAGGCTTTTTCGGTGTTAGGAGATGTGGCGGACCCAAAGGTCTGTGAGCGGATGGTTGAGAGCACGGTGGAGCGGTTGGGCTCGATCGACATTCTGGTCAACAATGCCGGGATCATTCGCCGCGCACCGGCAGCGGAGTTCTCGCTCACGGACTGGAGCGACGTAATCGAGATCAACCTGAACAGCGTTTTCCGGCTCTGTCAGCTTGCGGGGCGGAGGATGCTGGCCCAGGGGCGCGGAAAGATCATCAACATCGCGTCCCTGCTTTCCTTCCAGGGCGGCGTATTCGTTCCGGCTTATGCCGCGGCCAAGGGCGGTGTCGCGCAATTGACCAAGGCATTGGCCAACGAATGGGCGCCGAAAGGAGTGAACGTCAACGCCATCGCTCCTGGCTACATGGCGACAGATAACACCGCCGCGCTTCGCGCCGACCCGCAGCGCAGCCGGCAGATTCTTGAGCGCATCCCCGCCGGACGATGGGGGACGCCGCAGGATATCGGCGGCACGGCAGTGTTTCTTGCCGCGCCTGCCAGCGACTACATCAACGGCCACGTACTGGTTGTCGACGGCGGTTGGATGGGGCGGTGAATGACCACGAGCGGATGATCGGGCCCAAGCAGCAATGGCAGTTCTGATTCATCCTTGAGAAACGAAGAGAGAATAGGGAGGAGAAGTAATGTTCACGTTAGCAAGGTTGTCTGTTGTTGCCATGCTTATTGTCGTTACCTGCGTTGTTGTCTCGGCGCAGACCGCCAGCGCGCCTGCGGCAGCTATTTTTTTCGACAAAGCCAAGGTCGACCAGGCTATGACCTCCGGCTCTGTCCTATATGACGGCAAGATGTTTAGGGTGCAAATGGGCAAGCGGAGCGAAGCCGGCCAGGTGGAATTCCACGCCAAGGATACCGATGTTTTCTACATCGTTTCGGGCTCAGCTACGTTCGTTACCGGCGGCACGATGGTGGGAGGAAAAACCACGGGCCCCGGTGAGATCCGCGGAACCTCGATTACGGGCGGTGAGACACGTAAGCTTGCCAAAGGCGATGTCATCGTGATCCCTGATAGCGTCAATCATTGGTGGAAGGAAATTCAAGAACCGGTGGTCTATTTCGTAGTGAAGGAAGTGACGGGGAAGTAGGCGATCAGTATTGCTGAAGTCGAATTGTTATTTGTCATTCATCAACGGAAAGAAATGAGGAGATGGTATGTCAAAGACTAAGTCGAATTTCACCCGGCGCGCCGCCCTTGCGGTGATTGGCGCCGTTTTGATTGCGTTCACTCTCGTCTCGCCGCTGCAAGCCGCCGAGACTTCCGGCGCGGCCACCGCGGTCGCCACGGCCGTCGAAGCACTGCGAGCCGCCATGGTGTCGGGAGACGAGAAGGCGCTGAATGCTCTGACGGACGATCATCTGACCTATGGGCATTCCCACGGAATGCTTCAAGACAAGGCCACGTTCGTCAAATTCCTGGTTGGCCCGAAGGCGCCCGGCAAATTCAATTGGATCAAGATCTCCAATCAGACGATCGACGTGGTAAACAGCCACATTGCGTGGGTCCGTCACACTTTTGACGCCCAAAATGAAGAACCAAGCGGCAAGATCACCAAAGCCCACATCATCCTCCTTCAGGTGTGGATGAAGGAAAAGGGGAACTGGAAGCTGTTGGCCCGGCAAGCCTGTGTCCCCGACTAATGGTAATAATGTTTGGCGCGCGAGGCAGTGCGCATGCCAAACAAAATGGATCTCCATTCCTGGGCCGTTTGCGTTCGAGACTTCAATCGCACCTTACGGCCCAGTAGTTTCCTCAAGTTTCGTTTGGGAAGTAGAGTGACAGAACAAACAAAACGGACATTTGCGGACTTAGAGGTAATGGAAAGCGCCAACATCAAGCCAATCGCTCCCGAACCGGGGCTGACGCGCCTGGTTGGCGCCCACAACGACAAGTTGTTCCTGGCGGAGCACCGAATGGCGAAGGGCTACGTTGGTTCGCGCCACAGCCACCCGCATGAACAAGTTGTTTACGTTATTTCGGGTCATCTCAAGGTGAGTTGCAAAGGCAGGAGCTTCGACCTGCGCTCCGGCGACAGCTTTGTGGTGCGCGGCGGCATCGAGCACCAGGCGACAGCACTGGAAGAGTCGGTAGTCATCGACGTGTTTACGCCCTGCCGCTCCGATTACCTGTAGCGTCCTCCATCGCAATCCACATCCGGTGCCACACGAGGTTGGAATTAACATGGCGACGAACGAGACAAACTCCTCTCTTTATCGAGTGCAGGTTCTCGACCGCGCTTTCGCCATCATCGATGCCCTGGCAGACACGCGCGAAGACGCCAGCCTGGCGGAGATCGCTGCCATCGTGAAAATGCATAAGAGCACGGTCCACCGCTTGATGATGAACCTGGAGCGGCATCGGCTGGTTGACCGGGACCAGACGGGGCATTACAGGCTTGGGATGAAGCTGTACGATCTGGGTATCCGGGCGTTTTCGCGCTTCGACATACGCCACCGTGCGCGGCCGCACCTTGAAAAACTGATGTACAACACGGAAGAGACGGTCCACCTTTGCATCCTCGACGATGGCGAGATGCTCTATGTTGACAAGGTCGAACCCAGGCGCAGCATTCGCATGTCTTCGACCGTGGGACGTCGTAACGCGGTGCACTGCACGGCGGTGGGCAAGGCCGTCCTGGCCGCGCTTCCCGAGGCCGTTGTCGATCAAATCATTTCCCAGCGCGGGCTGCGGCGCTTCACGGCTAAGACGCTGACCACACCCGCGGAACTGAAAGCTGAGCTGCGGGAGATCCGCCAACGCGGGTACGCCATCGACGATGAAGAAAATGAAGAAGGCGTCCGTTGTATTGGGGCGATGGTGAGAGATTATTCCGGGCGTCCGGCAGCGGCCATCAGTGTCTCCGCACCATCGTTTCGCATGTCTCGAGAGAAGCTTCGGGCACTAGCGCCCCTGGTTTGCGAAACCGCTCGGGCAGTGTCGCTGGAATGGGGATATCGGGAAGTCGAACGGGAAGGGGTTGTGCGCAACCCGCCGGGTTAGCCCGATTTTTTGGAGGGCGGCCACTGCGCCGTAGCTGCGCATGTTGCGGTGGAACCCCGGCGCTGTTCAGGTCAGATTACGCGGAGGCCTCATGAAAGAGTTTTTGGGCGAAGATTTCCTTCTCCAATCGGCTGCGGCACGCAACCTGTACCACAGCTATGCCGAGCATGAACCCATTCTTGATTATCACTGCCACATTTCACCGAAAGACATTGCGGAAAACCGCCGCTTCAACGATCTGTTCGAGATCTGGCTGGAGGGCGATCACTACAAATGGCGTGCCATGCGTGCCAACGGTGTTGAAGAGCGGCTCTGCACGGGCGATGCTCCGGCGTTTGAGAAGTTCATGGCCTGGGCGCGCACCGTTCCCTCTACGCTGCGCAATCCGCTGTATCACTGGACTCACCTCGAACTGAAGCGATACTTCGGAATCGACCGCCTGGTGAACGAAACCACCGCAAAACGCATCTGGGAAGAGGCCAACGCCCAACTCGCGACCGACGACCTCCGGGTGCACGGCATCCTGAAGAAGTTCAACGTGAAGGCAGTTTGTACCACCGACGATCCGACCGACGATCTCCGGTACCACAAGCAGATCGCCGCTTCCGGATTGTCTACCCGCGTGTTTCCCGCCTTCCGTCCGGACAAGGCGCTCAACGTCCACCTTCCCGAGCAATTCAACGGCTGGGTCGCCAAGCTGGCCGAAGCGAGCAATACGGATATCCGCAACTTCAAGGCATTTCTCGACGCCATCCGGCAGCGCCACGAATTCTTTCACCAGATGGGGGCGCGGCTCTCCGATCACGGCTTGGAGCGCTGCTACGCCGAGCACTGCCCGGAGGCGACAGCGGCGGCGATCTTCGATCGAGCTCGCTCCGGCAAAGCAGCAAGCGCCGAAGAGCAGTTGCAATTTGCCTCTTACATGATGCTGTATTTCGGTCATCTTGACGCCGCCGGCGGATGGACGAAGCAGCTACATCTTGGGGCTCGCCGCAACAATAATCTCCGCATGTTCAAGGCGCTCGGCCCCGACACCGGGTTCGACTCGATCGGCGATTGCCCGCAGGTGGAAGCGCTCGGCACCTACCTCGGCCGTCTCGCCGCCGATCGCGCTCTGCCGAAGATCATCGTCTATAACGTGAATCCCACCGAGAACTACGCATTTGCGACCATGGTCGGCAACTTCGCGGAAAACTCTGTTCCTGGAAAAATGCAATTCGGCAGCGGCTGGTGGTACCTCGATCAGAAAGAAGGCATCGAGTGGCAGTTGAACACCCTCTCGAATGTGGGGCTGCTGTCGCGCTTCGTCGGCATGATCACCGATTCACGCTCATTCATGTCCTACCCGCGGCATGAGTACTTCCGTCGAGTGCTGTGCAACCTGTTGGGGAAAGACCTGGAGAATGGTGAATTGCCCGACGATGTGGAGTTGATCGGGGGAATGATTCGGAATATCTGCTTCAACAATGCCAAGGAGTTTTTCGCGCTGGAGATGACAGCCCCGGTCGGGCGCGAGCGGGTTCTGGCGCGCAACTGAAACTTTTCTTGCCAGTTCAACTGCCACTGGGTGCTCACCGGCATCCAGTGACTTTTCTCACCGTGGAGGCATTTTGCCTGTACGCCACGCCGGTCACTCCAATGGCAGTTCCATGTAACGTGTTCCCGGTTGCGGATTGTTGTAATACGGCGGAATCTCGTGAAACCCGAGCGCCAGATACAAGCGGTTGGCTTCCATCATCTGCGCCGGAATCGTGTCCAGACGCATTCGGGCGTAGCCAATCAGTTTGGCCTCGGCGATGAGCCGCTCCGCGAGTTGGCGGCCTATGCCTTGGCCCTTGCATTCGGGCCGCACATACAGGCGCTTCATCTCGCACGCCTGCTGATCGAAAGGCCGCAACGCGCCACATCCAACAGGAGCGCCATCGACGAAAGCAAGCAGCAACCGGCCTGCCGGGAGAGCGTACTTGCCCGGCAGTGTGGCCAGCTCTTCCTCAAAGTTCTGGAAGCACAATGGAAAACCTAACGAAGCACCATATTCCTTGAATAGGTCGCGCGCCTGTGCGATGTCGGCTGGCGATTCGGCGATTCGAATGGTGACTCGTGCGGAATCTTTCATGGCATGAAATCCCCGGTTAGCGCGGTTTCAGAATAGGCGTATCCCGGAGCTATCAACCTTCACGGGGTGTACCTTTCGCGAAACCGGCCGGCAGAATGCCGAAGCAACTCACCACAGACCTATTATCTTCCACTTTTGAAAAACGATGTCATTGCAATATACCAGCATCTTTACTCATTGGTCGTGTCTGCCGCAAGAGGCCCTAGAGCAATTCACAGTTGGTATACCCCTCAATATCACCGCCGGGCCTGAAAGCCCGGCTTCTTCACGGGGTATATCTTCCGCGAATCCGGTCTAGCCCGTCGCCCATGAAACAGCTACCATGGACACGCTGGCCGATTCGCTCTTCCAGCTTCCGCCTAGTTGCTCGGCGTGGGCGTGCCAGGGCAAAGTCAGCGGCCACGGAAATCCCTATTCGGAAAGATGGAGCGACCCTCTCATGACTACCTCATCGGCAACGCTGCCCCGCTTGAACGCCGCATACCTGGAAAGCAATCCAACGTTGGCAGGCGGCACTTCCGGACACTCTCTCCGTGAGAAGGTTCTACAGTTCGGCGAGGGCGGCTTTCTTCGAGGCTTCGTCGACTGGATGATCGACGGCATGAACAAGAAGGGCCTCTTTGCGGGCTCCGTCGTTGTCATCCAACCCATCGCCCAGGGTGCGGTCGCCAGCCTGAATGAGCAGAACGGCGTTTACACCCACATGATGCGCGGTGTCGAAGGTGGCATGGTGGTGGAGCGGAAAGAGGTGATCACCTGCATTAGCCGCGGCATCAACCCCTATACTGATTTCGAGCAATACCTGAAGTGCGCTCACAATCCCGATCTGCGCTTCATCGTCTCCAACACCACCGAGGCTGGAATCGCTTACTGCGCGGAAGATAAAATCACCGACGCACCGCCGTCTTCCTTTCCGTCCAAGCTCACGCTTCTGCTGCTTGAGCGATTCAAGGCATTCGGCGGCGATCCAGCCAAGGGTTTCATTTTGCTGCCTTGCGAACTGATCGACAATAACGGAGACAATCTCAAGAAAACCGTCCTCCAGACTGCCCGGAACTGGAATCTCGACGCTAAGTTCGTCGCCTGGGTGGAGCAGGCCAACGTCTTTACCAACACGCTGGTTGACCGCATCAACACCGGCTATCCCGGCGATGAAGCTGAGACTCTCCAGCAGGCTTGCGGGTATCGCGACGAACTCTTCAATACCTCCGAGGTCTTCCATCTTTGGGTCATCGAAGGCCCGGCTTTCCTGGAGAACGAGCTGCCGCTCAGGCGGGCCGGCTTTAATGTCGTCTTTGCCGAAAGCGTAAAGCCCTACCGCGACCGCAAGGTTCGCATACTCAACGGAGCCCACACCAGCACGGTTCTGGCGGCTTATCTCGCCGGCAAGGACTTCGTCGTCAAGTGCATGCAAGACCCGGTCGTCAGCGGGTTCATGAAAAAGGCAATCCGCGACGAGATTATCCCCACCCTGACGCTGCCCAGGCAGGAATTGGAGGCTTTTGCCGACGCTGTCATTGAACGCTTCAGCAATCCTTTCATCAAACACCCGCTGCTGAGCATCTCGCTCAACTCCGTTTCTAAGTTCAAGGCTCGTATCCTGCCTTCGGTCGAACAGTACGTTGCCGGGCAGGGCCGTGTGCCCGACCACCTCGCGTTCAGTCTGGCGGCCCTCATTGCCTTCTATCGTGGAACCGAAATCAAAGACGCAGCCTTGATTGGCTGGCGCAATGGCAAGGAATATCACATTAAGGACGATCTATCGATCTTGGGGGCCTTCGCCAAACTCTGGCAACGCTTTGATGGCTCGGCAGCGGGCATTGCTGAACTGGTGGATGGCGTTCTCAGCAAGCAAGAGTGGTGGGGCAAGGATCTTCGCACCATTCCTGGTCTGGAGGCGGCCGTCACTCGCGATCTGGGCTTCATCCTCGACAAGGGCATGAGAGCCGCTTTAGAGCAGGTCACTACGCCCGAACGGCGCCGGTGACACCGAAAAATGTGCCCCAATAGATTGCGAGACCGGTGGAGAGTAGTTAGTCTTCAGCGATCTTGGGGTCGCTGCCACGGCGCGCACTGAGAAAAGCTCCGAACAATAGCAAGCCCAGGGCTGCGGCTTGTGTCCAATGAGGCCGCGTCCGGCCGAAGATGAGCAGCAGTCCGGTTGAGAGCAAAGGCGCGGCATAGCTCGCCATTCCAAGCACGACGATGTCACCGTGCTTTGTGCCCCTGTCCCAACACCAGAATGCCGTCCCCACCGGGCCGGTAGCCATGGCAAGGATTGCCGCCCATTGGCCCGGCGTGGGCGTTACCCAGGTCTCGCCCGTCAGGTGTATGACCGCGCCGAGCACACCGACAGCAAGGCAGGAGCCTGCCATCGCACTGCTGGAGACTGCGCCGAAGCGACGGTTCAAAACCGAATACGCCGACCAGGTAAACGCCGCGCCCAAGGCGGCGAGATAGCCGGCGATGTACTTCGGTTGCATGGCGAATGACTGTCCGCGGGTAACCACCAGAGCTGCTCCGGCCAATCCCAGCAAGGTGCCAAGCCACTGCCGCGCATACACCCGGACGCCGGGTAGCAGCCCGGCGAATACGACAATCAACAGCGGCCAGAGATAGTTGACCAGATTGACTTCGACCGCGGGGGCATGGTTGAAGGCAATGAAATAGAGTGCGTGGTATCCGGCCAACGCGGCGATGGTGAGCACTGCGGCGCCGGCAGGTTGGCGCAGGGCGGCGATGCCCGCTCCTCCGGGTCTCAGCAGCCAGGCACAGCCTAGCCCCCCGGCCAAACTGAAAGTGAGCGCCAGCAACTGGAAAGGCGGAATACCGGCTGCGGCTGTAGTCAATACAGCCAGCGCGGCCCAAAGACCAATAGCCGAAAAACCAAACAGCGTTGCGCGTCGACGGTCGTCCATGCACGCCAAAACAGCGGCCGCAAGCCGATTTAGCTTGTCAGCACCTTCACCAGCCTATAGAGAAACTCGCGCCCGTCGTAGAGTTCCTTCTGCCCGATGCGTTCGTTCAAGCCGTGGACGCCATTGTTTGGAGCGGTAAAATCTCCCGTGATGCCATACATGGGGATACCCACATTTCGCATCCAGCGCATGTCGGTAACTGCCGGACTCATATAGGGCACGACCGGCACTCCGGGCCACATTTGCACACTTACCTTCTCGACCGCACCCATGATTTCATGGCCAATGGGCGAAGCCGGAGCAGGAACCGACTTATTGGTGACACGCAGCGTTACTTTCGGCCCCGCAAGCTGTCTCAGTTGCTGCTCGACTGCTTCCGCACTTTCGCCCGGCAGAATGCGGCAGTTCAAAGTCGCCTTGGCACGCTGCGGCAAGGCGTTTTCGGCGTGTCCGGCCTGCAACATGGTTGCTATACAGGTCGTACGTATCATTCCCACCAAATCGGGCCTGGCGGAAATGCGCTCGACCGCTGCTTGATTGTGCGCGTCCTGAGTAATCGTGCGCATGTCTTCGGCAACCTGGCCGGTGGTAAGCGCCGCGCGCCGCATGAAATAGATTCGCACTGCCTCGGTCAGATTCACCGGGAATTCGTATTGCGCAATGCGATTGAGTGCATCCGTGAGTTCGTAGATAGCGTTTTGCCGGCTGGGCCTGGCCGCGTGGCCACCTGGGTTGGTTGTCTCCAGTTCGACGGTCATGAACTGCTTCTCGGAAACTTCCACGGTGTGGATAAGCGGTTTGCCATCCTCCAGCACGCCTCCCCCGCCCTCGCTCAGCCCGTAGGCCGCGTCGATAAGCTCGCGTTTGTTATTGAGTAACCACGCTGCACCGTTCTCCGGCACATCGACTCTCTCTTCATCGGCGGTGAGCGCGACAATGATGTCGCGATCTGGTTTGTAACCTTCTCGCTTCAACTGTGAAACGACGGACACGATGGAAGCGGCCAGCGCCTTGCAGTCGATAGCTCCGCGGGCAGTGAAGTAACCGTCGCTCTCTTGCAACTTGAAAGGATCGGTCTTCCAATCCTCGCGTTTTGCTTCAACCACATCTAAATGTGCCAGCAAGAGAATTGGTTTCTTCGCGCCCGTCCCCTTGAAACGCACTACCAAGTTCCCTTTGCGCGGAAACGGTTCGAATAGCTGGATTTCATCGGCGGTGAAACCAGCCTCCATGAAGCGCTTTTGCATGGCGCGTGCTGCTTGCGTATTATCACCAACCGAGTGAGTCGTGTTGATTTCGACCAGTTCTTTATAGATGTCATGAAACAGCTTCTGCTCAGCGCTGGAGTCCGCCGCATAGACAACCACGCTGCAGAGCAAAACAACGATGCCGGCAACTGCTGCCCTAAAACTCGCCATACGATTCCTCCTTAAGCAGGAATCTCCTTTTCAAGTTCGGAGTTGCGCGCGATTGTACTGCTTGTGAGCGGTTTGGCAAGGCTTAGCCCGCATCTGCGAACGAAAAACGGAGTGATACCTACCGTTTTGGGCTTTGCAGCGTAATCGACAGCGTGCCTTGTCGATTTCGCGGGCAAGCCGGGTCCGTTACCGTTGGGGCAGTCGGGATAACAACGAATGCCCGGACGGGCTGGCCGCTCGACTCGTCGACGAACAAAACATATGACTCGTTATTCGCCTTGCGGTATAGCTACGGCTTCGACCTTCTTCGCGACCGGCGCTTTCTTGGCTGCGGCCTTCTTCTGCGCCGCCCACCTTGCTCTCTGCGCCTCGGCGATCTTTTTTCTGGCGGCTGCACTCATTCGCCGACGGCCACGTGATGGTTTCGGGGCAGGGGCCGCTGCTTTGCGCCTCGCCGCCCACCGCGCCTTCATCAAAGCCGACAGGCGCCTGCGCCCGGCAGGGGTCAGGCCACGCTTGCCTGGCTGCTTCGGGGCGGCTTTGGCGGCCGTGGCCGGACGTCCACGGCGAACCGAAGCACCTGTGCTGTCCAGAGCCTCAACCGCGGCGATGGCTCGGGCAATGCGGTTACGTTCTGCTTTGAGGCCAACAAGAATCTTGCGAAGTTCCATGTGTTCTCCTAGCGCGGCGATAGTAACAATAAGCTGCCAAAGGAGCAAATCGCGGGGAAGTACCCAGTTGGCTTCGCCTCCTGTGCCGCTATCTTTGCGCGCCTGTACGCCTTGGAAACGAGAGGATAGCCGTGAGGCTCAAAACCCGACCTTCTCCCGTCCTTTCAGCGATAGAATCTCTCGCGCATCGTCCGCTGTTGCCACCTCCCGGCCGAGTCCCTCGATAATCTGCCGCGCATGAGACACCTGCTCGGCGCTGCTTTGAGCCAGTTTGCCGGCGCCAATCCACAGGCTGTCCTCGAGTCCCACCCTTACGTTGGCCCCCATGGCGGCGGCCAGCGCCGCGATCGGCAGTTGGTTGCGGCCAGCGCCCAGAACCGACCAACGGTAATCCTTGCCGAACAGCCGATCGGCCGTGCGCTTCATGTGTAATACGTCTTCGGGATGAGTTCCGATGCCGCCCATGATGCCGAAGACCGACTGCACAAACAGCGGCGGCTTCACCGCCCCGCGGTTCACGAAGTAGGCCAGGTTGTAGAGATGTCCTATGTCATAGCACTCGAACTCGAAGCGGGTTTCGCTCTCCGCGCACGCCTGCAAGGCAAACTCGATATCCTTGAACGTGTTTCGAAAGATCAGGTCCCGTGTGCCCTCCAGGTATTCCGGTTCCCACGTGTGCTTGAACTCCTTGAAGCGCTCCAGCATGGGGAAGAGTCCGAAGTTAATCGATCCCATGTTGAGCGAAGCCAGCTCCGGCTTCAACTTCATGGCGGGCCCGATGCGCTCCTCGATCCGCATGGTGGGCGCGCCGCCACTCGTCAGGTTGATGACCACGTCCACTGTTTTCTTGATCTGGCGCACAAAGGGCAAAAACATATCGGGATTCTGCGTGGGCTTGCCTGTCTGCGGATCGCGAGCGTGCAGGTGAACGATGGCAGCCCCGGCACGCGCCGCCGCAATAGCGGACTCGGCGATCTCCTCCGCCGTCACGGGCAGATATGGCGACATGGATGGCGTGTGGATGGCGCCGGTAATGGCACAACTGATAATGGCTTTATTACTGCTCTTAGAAGACATGCATCATCCTTCCTTGGCTTGCATGAGTAACTCAGACGACGTCCAGGCTTGCCGGCATCCCCAAGATTTTCTGCTTGCGAGTCCGCATTCTCCTGGAATTGCTTCATCCTGTCAAATCCATAGCGGCGGCACCACCAGGCTGCCGGAAGCAGGTTTACGTGGGGGATGGGTAGCCCCGTGGCATTACCGCGATTGCCGGTCGGCTATTACGATGTTGTAGCCGCATCTGGCTAAGCCCGGAGACCATTGACTAGCGGTTTCGAATCTTCAACTCACCAAAAAGAAAGTTAGGGGGTGGGAGTTCAATCCCGCCCCGTTTCCCTTCCTGATTGTTAGAACGAGATGGTGACTGCGATCCCGATGCCCGTCTCCGGGCGACTATAGAGGTAGTACCCATCGTCAGTGTAATCAATATATACGTCGTCGGATTCGAACCACGTCGGAGACCACGCTTCCGGCCACGGATCAACGAACGTCACCCAATAGCCGTCGTACTGGAAGCGCGGATACCCGCCCACGTAGACTAGCGGCAGGCGGCTGATACGGAAGAAGTGGTTGCCGCCGAAGTAGAGCCTGAATCGGTCTTCGGGAACTCGGTAGCCGTTATAGCCGCCGCGCTGGCGCCAACTGCGGTGTTCGTCATTCCACGAGCGGGCGCGAGACTGGACGAAACCGCTGCGCACCTGCCCCTGGTGTTGAGGGACACCGCTGGGGTGGACGCCGCCATGGGCGGGCTCAGTGGGCCGGACGCCACCGTGATAGGTGCCTCCTGAGCTTTGCTGCGGCCGCGGCGCAGGCCTCTGAGCGGGCTTCTCCGGCTTACGTTGCTCCTGCTGTGGTTTGCCCCGCTCTTTTTCCTGATGCTCCTGCTGTGCATAGACAGGAGCAATGGTTCCGAGGAGCAAAAACAGGGTCCCTACGCTGATAGCTGATTTCATCGGCATGCTGTCTCTCCTTTTTGGGAATCTAGCTGAGATTTCCTTTTTTGAATTCGAAAGGCAAAAATATTGCACTGGATTGGCAAGCGACCATTCGCATCAATCACCCTCTTGAGGAGTGTCTCATTCCAGTTCGGGTTGCGGGTACCTATCCTCCGATCTAGAATATGCCATCGAGGTTGCCTTTTTGAAGCGTCCCAAAGTTCTGGCGATTACCAAGCGCCCCGCGGAGTTGTGCGCCACGCAACCATGGCTGAACGCGGCGGGGTTGGAATTGATAACCGCCACCAACACGAACGCCGCCGGCGCCATCATCAAGAGCACACGGGTAAAGGGCATCATCGTTTGTAAGGGATCTTGGTCCGAGGAAGAGCGCGAAGGCATCGCAGCCGAATTATGGATGCTTAATCCTGAGGTAGAGGTCATTCTGCGGTGTCCCGATTGCACCGAATGCGACGAGGTGAACCGTAGCGCGGGAACGTTGCGAGACACCCTTCCCCTGACGAATTTTATTGCCGCAATCGCCTCTAAATGACTTTTCCGCCCATGTGGGTAACGGCCTCGGCACCCACCGCCCTGCGCCCAATCCAGCCCCAGCGGTTCGGCAGACCGCCGCTACCGGGTGTCGGGCACCCGAAAATATACGTCGAACCTTGAAAAACGCCCAAAGTACTGTTGCAGCATTTTCCATCTCGTGCGAAGGTAGCAAAGGAGCATTATTCCTAGAGAGCAAGGAGGACGTGTTCAATGGCAACAATGACAAAGACGCAGTTGGTTAAGTTTATGGCCGGCAAGCTCGAACTCACCAACAAACAGGCAGCGACTTTTCTGGAGACTCTGTCGGACGTCGCGGTCGCAGAAGCAAAGAAGAATGGCGTGTTTGTGTTTCCCGGACTGGGCCGCCTGAAGAAAGTGCAGCGCAAGGCTCGCATGGGCCGCAACCCGCAGACCGGCGAAGCGATCAAAATCAAGGCCAAGACCGTGGCAAAGTTTTATGTGGCGAAATCGGTCAAAGACGCCATCGCCCCGGCGAAGAAGTAATCGGCAACAATTTCTGTTATCCGTAGAGGCCAGCGGCAACGCTGGCCTTTGTCCGCCCTAGACGCTCTGCCACGAACCGGCGGGGAGAAGAATGGCAGTCAGATTTCTGTAGGCAGTCGTTTTAACCTTGCCAGTACCGGGGTCCCCGGCACGCGCCGCAGTTGCGCGTGTTGGGGTGAAGTGCCGGAAGCGGCTGCATTTCACCCTTCGCCGTCCCGTTCGTAGCGAAACACCGTTCTTGCGCTCCGTTCTGTCCCGTCCACATCCACGGGCGCGACTAATTCGACTTTCGCATGAGACTCGGGATTGTGCTTGAGTCTGAAACTGGCTTGAAAGGTGCAGACCTGTCCCAACGAATTCTTAAGCCGTCCTTTGTGGGCATATTCGAACGCGCAATTCTCGGGTGTGAGAGATCGCCGTGGAAGCTGCGAGTCCACCAGATGCGCCAAATCAGGCAGCTTGAGCCGGAAGCTCTGTTCGTCCGTAAAGTGCTCGGCCTCTGAATCAACCAAGAATATCTGCTGCATAGCCTCCCCATGACCAGGGCCATCTCCGAAGCGCGGCTTCCTCGCTCCACCTACGTGGAAGAGGATTTGCGCCCTGGTGTTGCGCTTGAGCTGCTCTCAGGTCGCGCTAAGGCTTCGCGGAGCTTGCGGTTCCGCTCGCGGCGGCGAATGTTCTGCTTTCGCACACGGTGAAATTGGGCTTTGTCGCCATTCTTTGCGGACATATATGGGCTCCCTCGACGGTGCTGCGTCTTCTTGCATTTTACTCTTATGTCCGGGTGCGGTAAGCTTTAGTGTCCACTGATGGGCAGTTGGGAGGTGACGAAACTTGGCGGAAGTCCGATTGCAAGATGGTGAGTCGATTGAGAATGCATTACGTCGTTTCAAGCGCAAGGTTCAGACGGAAGACATCATCAAAGAGGTGAAACGTCACTCCTACTACCTGAAACCCGGTGAGAAGCGCCGCCTCAAGCAAGCCTTGGCGCGGAAACGTGCCCGGAAAAAAATGCGAAAAGAACTGCCTTCGTAATGAGGGCTTTTTGGGCCGCTGCCGCAAAGCAGCGGCCTTTGCCTTTGGCGCGTTTATCTGCGACGCTAGTCACCACAGCGCCGCCAGAGGAGGCTCGTATGACGGGGGAAACTCCTGAATCAACTCAGAAACAGCCGCAACAAGCCGCAATCGAGCATATCGCTGAAGCTCATAGCATCCTGAAGCGCCTCCGCGACAGGCTCGACCAGCATCCGGAATTGGAGCAAGCCATCGAAGAACTGGAGTTGGCGCTGAGTAAGCTGACGCTCAGGACGGGAGGTATGCTTTGAACCTTGTACCTGCGGTGAGCGCCGGGAAGGCCTCGCCTCCGGCTGTTTCAGGGACGCTTATCGCAGGGTCGCAGCTATGCCCTGGCTTTGAATAGCTTGGAGATATTCAACTTACCAAACTCCTTGTCAAAGGTCTCCAGTGAGAAAAGTGCGCGGCCCGCATCACTGTCGGGATTCGGCATCGTGCCATTCCGTG
>Ga0181536_10001234_pt1 | contig 30261 bp, 19 predicted proteins | sample PEATcosm2014_Bin_41_FD_121105 | JGI IMG/M metagenome (GOLD analysis project Ga0181536, IMG submission 121105) | Peatland microbial communities from MTU Mesocosm Facility, Houghton, MI, USA - PEATcosm2014_Bin17_60_metaG | ecosystem: Environmental > Terrestrial > Soil > Wetlands > Peat | place...
ACAACTGGGTTTCAAGGTTATAAAGCCGCGGCATTTCGAAAGCAATTACCTCTTCGACTTCCCGGATCTTCGGCTTAGCAAGTCCCGCAGGCTGCTGCGTTTGCGTTTCGCGGCGGGCGAGAGCCTGTTGACATTCAAGGGCCCTCCGCTCCGCGCGCGACGGTATGCGAGAAGACGCGAAGTCGAAACCCGGGTCGGGAACGGCGCGCTGCTGCGCGAGGTCCTGAAGAGCCTGGAATTGAGGGAAGTGTTCGCTTACGAGAAATTCCGGACCGTCTTTGTCGCCGCTGCGCAAGCGTCGCTCCATGCACCGCCGCAGGCAGCCTTCGACGAAACGCCCATCGGCAATTACCTCGAACTTGAGGGACCGGCCAAGTGGATCGACAGGGTCGCAAGCCGGCTTGGCTACTCGCCCCGGGATTACATCACGGCCACCTATCTGTCGCTTTATTCGCAGAACTGCCGCACGCAAGGCAGGAAACCACGTCATATGGTCTTCAAGGGTCGTAAGCAGCGGTGACGAGTAGGCCAGAGCGTGTGAAGGTGTGAAAGAACCCAAACAGCTCATCCGTCGGCTGACGGACTCAGACGCAAAGAAACGCCAAGGAGAAGTCCTGTCTCTGCTTTGCGGGCTTTGCGTACTCTGCGCCTTGGCGTGAAACCGGCTTGTCCGCCCTGGGTCGGGTGGGGCCGCTTGGGAAACCCGGCCGGGGGCCCGCATCAAATCGTATTGGGTTTCGTTGCCACCTGAGTTATAATAGTTTGGATTGTCGCGCCGCCAACCCTTGGTGGGCGGGCGAGGAGGATACGTTATGGAGGGTTTGTTTCAACCAACCCATTTGATTTTCATTTTGCTCATTGTCTTGATCCTGTTCGGTCCCGGAAAGTTGCCGGAGCTCGGAAAGGGCCTGGGAAAGGGAATTCGCGAGTTCAAGGATGCCATCAGAGGTGGCATGGACGGCAGCGCGGAAAAGAAGGACGAAAAGAAAGACGAAGAGAAGAAAGCCTGATCCTCTCCCCGCGGTTCCACTCCTTCTATGCTCTCTCTTCGCCCTTGCCCTTCTTCGGCCGACGACGAGTTTAGTAACCGCGAGAAACACAAAGAGTGGTACAAACTGCATAATCCTCGGTAGCTCAATGGTAGAGCATTCGGCTGTTAACCGAAGGGTTCCAGGTTCGAGTCCTGGCCGAGGAGCCAATCTTTCCCGTTGAAAAATAAGCCCATTGGTGGGATTCGGCGGCTGGAGTGTTTGCGCCCCAAAAGCGCAATTGTCCGAGAATTGTCCGAGATGTCGCTGGTACGTTCATGACACCCTAACTTGACCTGCTTCCGGCTTGCTCTCACTTTCAGCCAAGCCCCTTGCCTCGCCTTGCTTCGCCGCGGCGCTGAGATAAGGTTCGCACTTCCCGGCCCGAAGCCAGATCCCAGAGGCGTACAGTTCCGTCGCCTCCTCGTGAAGCGAGCCAGCGAGAGTCAGGACTGAAAGCTGTGGACCCAATATCATCAGTATGACCAGTGAGGGCACGCGCCCGTCCCGTCGAGATCTCAAAAAGCCCCAAAGTTTCCACATCTAGATCGGCATTCTGAGCAAGCCACCTCCCGTCGGGGCTCACGGCGTCAAAATGAACACGCGGGTTTTCGGCCTTGATTTTGATTGCTTGGCCATTAGCTATGTCCCAGGACATCGCATAATTCCCGGCTAGCGGCCAGTTCAAGCTCGTCAATTTGGAACCACCACCAGTGAAGACTAGAGACCAGACCACACTTATAGGGCTGCCGAGCGCGAAGAGTGCCTTGCCCGTGGTTAATTCCCAGAAGGGGATGACACCGAAGGATGTTGCAGCTAAACTTGACCCATCAGCACTGAAGGCTATGCCCCCCATAGGAATAGAGAACTGTTGCTCCGGCAACGCCCCCTTTGTCGAGTCAGGCGTCCCCTCGATTCTTAGGAAGGCGATGGTAAAGCCGCTCAACTTTTGGACCTGGGATTTGGTGGTGAGATCCCAGATTCTTACGGTGCTGTCGTCGCTTCCCGATGCAAGCCAACGACCATCGGCACTGATGGCAACCGCACCAACCCTGCCAGTATGCCCTGATAACGTGGCGACCTCACGCCACGTCGCCACGTCCCAAAGTTTCACGGTCTTATCCGAGCTTCCTGAAGCCAGCGAGCGACCGTTGGGACTGAAGGCAACACTGGTGACAACGTCGGAATGACCGGTCAGAGTGTGTATCTCTTGTCCGGTCGCTACATCCCATATCTTAATAGTCTTGTCGCTGCTGCCCGAAGCCAGCCACCGCCCATTAGGGCTGAAGCCGACGGCCAACACGCTGCCAGTGTGGGCGGTTGTCCTTTGCAGCTTACGCCCCGTCGCCGCTTCCCACACCGTCAGGCTGCCTTCTTTGCTTCCAGAAGCCACCCATCTACCGTCGGGGCTGAAAGCAACGCCGAAGCTATATTCAGTCGTCAATCGGCGCAGTTCCCGCCCGGAGGGGGCCTCCAAGAGCTTGACCCCCTTTGAGCTTGCCGCCGCGAATATGCGACCTTCGGGGCTGAAGGACACACTGTTTGCCTCCTCGCCTATAGTGCGAAGCTTCATCCGAGCAATCAGGTCCCATATCGTGATAATATTCCCAAAGGAGACAAGGTATCGCCGGTCAGAACCAAGAGCCAGACCCATTAGCGAAGGATAACCGCTTGTCTGGAGAACGAGTTCAGGTTTAGGGAGCGCTTCGCGAGCGACCGGAGTCTGCGCAGAGGCGAACAATGTCGAAATGGCAAGAAACAGCAACATTGCCGACCCACGACACAAAAAAAGAACCAACCTACCACCACGCTGAAGCCATGTGCTACCTGCGCTGACTGGCAGAAAGAAGCCGCCGCCACTTTTTCTGTGCTTCATGGTGTACCTCCACCGCGGCGATCAACCACGTCGCGCCGAATCGGCAACGCCTGGTTGTAATACTCCAGAGCCTTCCGCTGCTGCCCCAGATCGCTATAGACCGCGCAGATATTGGTCAGGGCTTCGACCTCGAAGTGACGTGATTTCAGCTCGCGAGAGATGGCAAGGCCTGAACGTCAACCTCCAGAGCCCTTTGCTTCTCTCCCCCTGTCGAATACAGCAAACCGAGAGAGAGAAGCTGGAACGCCTCATCTTTTTGGCTCTTTGCCGCACGGGCCTCCGCAAGCTTCTGCCCATGTTGTTTTATCTGTTCCTGTAGCGTCGGACTCTGCCCCCACGCAGGAGAACATCTCACGAAGCAGGCCGCCGCCATTGCCATGAAAAAGCACCGTCGCACCGATCGCCCGTGACGATCGTCCGCCATTTTCCGTTCTTCATCCATCCTGCTTGCCCGCAATAGGTCACACTGCTTATGGCTTCTTCGCGCTGCCACCTGAGCCGCCCTTGCCTGAACCCTTCTTACCGCCGCTCTTGCTGGGAGAGCCTTCACTGGCGGCGGCCGCAGGTTTGGCCGCGGCCGATGTCTCCAGTGGCTGGACGCCGACGCGCATGCTGGCGTAGGTGATGCCGGGCAGAGTGTTCTCCGCGCGGGTTTGCAGCGGCAGATTGGGGTCCGCGTCCTTGCGCACAAGATAGCCCTGCACCAGCTCGAGATTCGGCAATTCCTTGGCCAGTTCGCCAGTATACTTCTGGGGAACCATCAGATAGTCGCCGGAGAGCAGGCCGATGTAGTGGTCTTCGCGCTCGGGATCGTCGAGCGCCTGCTGCGTGGCCACCGCGGTGGTCAGGTTGCCCGCCATCAAAAATTTCGTCCGGTTTTCCCAGTAACTCAACACTTCCGTAAACGTGCTGAGCGCCGGCACACTGATGGCTGGCAGACTGACCAGAGGGGCCACCATCTTGGCGCCGACAATCATCACGTTGAGCGCCTTGACGAAGGTAGAAGTTTTGGCGGCCTTGGAGATGTTGACGGCGAGCTTGCCTGCACCCTGATTCAGCAGGATCTTGCTGGTCCCCTGCGTAGCTTGGGGCGACTTGAATCCGAGCTGGTCGAGCGACGGTATCTTCCCGGCCTTATCCGGCTTCAGCGAGGCAATCGCCGTCCACGCCAGCGGAGAGAAGATGTTCAAAAAGGGGTGTATCTGGGTTGTGTCCACCCGCAACTGCGCCGCATGCACATTACTTTCGCCAGTCCCGGGGCGATATTGCGTGAGTCCGAGGCTCACGGACACGTCGCCGGGGTGGTCCAGCAATTCGTCTTTGCCGATGTCAGTGGCATAGCGCAGCTTCTTCTCGTCGGCCTTATAGTGCAGATACTGCGTCTTGGCAGCAGGATCGGGAAGCTGGTCCTCCTGCCCCCGCGCAGCTGCCTTCTGCCCGTAGCTTGGACTGTAAGGATTAACGGAGTCAAAGAAACCATTCCAAAAGCTGTAGGAGTCATGTGGCGTATCTTCTGCGGAAGCCTGCGCGTCGGCGGTTTGCGCGCTGGCAAGCTCGGGCAGAAGCGCGGTAAGCAAGCTGAGGGTGGAAGCATCAGTAACGAAGCGTCGGCGGGAAACGGTCATGCTCATTCTCCTTCAAGAAGGTTCCAATCCCACGGGCGGTAACGTCGGCGAAAAACGGGCAAGCATGCAGGAGTCATTTTGCCGCATCCTTTGGAATGCTGCGTATGGTCATCAAGTATAGGCCCCAGTTGGTGGGTATTTCCGGCTGCGGACCGCGCGTGCCGCCGCTGGTGTCGGTAAGCAGCTTCTGCAGGGGTGATTCCGTTCCGCGCGTGCCGCGCGAGGCGACGCCCTCAAAGTTCAGCGCATCGGGGTCCGGCAGCAGCTGCGCGGTGCTGAGCAGAATGAGGGTGTCCACACCGTAGGGCTTGCCCACGCGCAGGGTACGCGCGCCGGGCAAAACGATCTGGCGGCCGTTGTCAGCAGCGCTGGGAAACTCGTTCTCAGAGTAGTCGAGTGGGTAGAGCAGTGAGCCTTTGCCGTGGCAATCGATGTCGAGTATGTAGACCCATCGCCGGTCGATGACGAGATCGTCTGAGTTCAGGGCCATCTTCATCCTGTCGCCCTCGTGCGCAACCTGTTCTGCGGGCATCGGGGACTGGTCGGATGCTTTGACCATGGTCAGCGTGTAGTAATCGGCACTCGATGCGCTGCTGGGGCTATCTGCCAGTTCGAGCCAGCCATGCACCTTGGCCAGCAGTGATGCGTACTTGTTCAGCGTCGCTAGGCCCTTGTCGAGGCCGGTCGCGTCGGCAAGCACCACCCAGTCGGTACGCACGGGATACTGCGACGTGGTGGAGCAACCGGGGCTGTGGTCGGTGGTGATTGATGCGTGTGGGCCGGCGGCGAATTCGCCCCTATGGAACCAAGCATAGGCGGGTCCGTCCTCGGTGAGCACGCCGGTGAGAATGTAGTTGGCACGAGCAAGATCGGGCGCGTTCTGGACGGCACTGGTGCTGTCATGCAGCGCGAGCTTCGCGGCCAGCTCTTTTGGTGGCGGGAGGTTCACCCAAAGTTTCGCGCCGGCGGGAAGATGTTGCTTCAAAGCGTTCGCCGTAAGTTTTGTGCCGAGGCTGATGGAGGCAGTCGTGCCAGCATGCTGAAGTGTCCAGTTTGTGCCGTCCCAGCAGAGGATGTCAGTCCACGGCTCCTCGGCTGGATCCGAGACGGAAGCAGCTCCGGCGGCTTTGATCTGCGTGGCAGCGGCGAGAATATCGTCTTCAGATAGGTTGGAAGGCCAGAGCCAGAAAAGCAGCGGCGCGGACTCAGCAGGAATCCATTTCGTCAGTTCGAAGACTTCTCCGGCGGCGACGGTTGCGCCTAGCGGGCTGAGGACTTTGGCCGTCGAACGCGCGAGGCCTTGCAAATCGGTAACCTGAAGTTTGATGGTCTGCCCCTCGCGGTTTTTGATCATCGAGGTGAATTCGCTGCCGCTGCCGATTCCGGAGACGCGGCCGATGTCGAGCCACACGACGCCGTCGTCATCGGTCCTGAGGGCGGCGGTGCGGACCTTGCCGGAATCCGCCACCATGCCGCCGAACAGCGGCTGCTGCCGGCGCACGGCCGTGGCATCAAGATCGGGTTCCTGGTCAGAGATGCTGCTCCCCTCAAGTACGGCCTTCACGCGCTGATAAACGAGGGAGGCCGGCGCGTTGGCGGGCAGGACTTGCAGCGCCTCCACGAGAGCGGCGGTGAAGGTCCCATGAGGCTCCGTCACCGTGTCTGAGGGAGGCGATTCCTTGGCCGATTGGTCCTGCTGCGCAGCGGAGAAGACCAGGGCCGGATTGTCCGGGCGCTCGGTGGGCGCAAGCCGCGGTTGCCCGTTGGGAAGAACGTCGGGAGCTTCATTGATGTCGCGCGGATCAAAGGCCAGAGTGCGCTCGCGATACCTCGGGCCGATGCCGCGGGTGGCGCCGCCGCTGTGGCAACTGTCAAAAATCACCGTAAGACGAATCCCCCTGTCCAGGGCGGCGTTGAAAATGCGGGTCATCTCGCGGTCGCGCACATCGTAACCGCCCTTGTAGGCGTCGGCGGGGACGAGCGTGCTGTCAGCATGCACGTACTTGCCGTTTACCAGCAGAGTGAGTTTGTTGCCTTGGCTGTTGACGCGCAAGGAGCCGTGGCTGGCGTCATAAAAGACCACGGTGTCGCCCGAGCGCGGCACGTCGACGAGATATTTTTGCATAGCGGCGAGAATGCCGTCGCGATTGGTCTGCGCGGCGGGGAGGACCACAACTCCGGGCCGCGGCTGCGCTGGCGCAGGATTGGTGAGCATGACGACCTGGTCCGCCGGAAAACCGAACTTGGGACTGGTGAGCAAGTCGGCCATCGACTGTGCATCGTTGATCGCGCCCTCCAGGTCCGGGAATTTGGCCAGCTCGCAGCGGCCGTAGGTGCAGCCGGCAGGATGCTCGGCACGGGTGCCTTGGGGCTGGTAGGTGTTGATGCCGATGAGCAGGGCGCGTCTGGTCTGTGCGGCAGTCTGCGTGCCGAAGAGGAGACAGAGAAGCGGGCAAAGAGCAACGAAGTGTCGGTTCATTATTGGTCCTGAAGAGGAATGGCTAAAGTGTAGCATTTCAGCTGAAAACGTCAACACAAATCTAGTTTCGACAGGGACAATCAGGGTCTTAACGGTGGCATCCAACCTGGATTCGGGAACTTTTTGCGCGTCCGGCCTGGGACAAAGATGAAATCGCCACCCTCTTGCTGGATTCCGAAGATGCCGAGGTTGGGGTAGGGAAGTAGAGCGAGGCGGAAGTGACGGGAAGTTCGTGGTATACTCAGCCCACGGTTTGGGGCTGCTCTTCCCAGGAGGCGTTGCGCTGTGCGCTTTTTTCAAAGGACTCTTCGGCTCGGTGTGCCGGCGATCATTGGGCTTGGTACGCAATGGAGAAATTGGGCGGACTGAACCATGAGCAGGAAAACCGTCTTCACTATCGTTGCAGTAATCGTGCTGGCTCTAGTGGTGGTTGCAGCCGCGATGATGTTCTTGACCCGTTCGGCCTCCCAATACCCCAGATCAGAGGCTCCGGCACCGGAGGCTCAGCCACCGGAGCCGGCGCCTCCTCCGCCGACAGAGGAGGAACCGCGGCGGTCACAGGAGGAATCGCGCCGGCAAACGCACCCCGAGAAAAATGAGATGCCGGCAGCGCGACCAGACCTGACGGCCAAGGCTTTGGCGTCCCTGGTTCAGGTCGAACGCTATCCCAACATCGAAGCGCCGGACACGGTTTCTGCCGGGCAGAAGATTGCCGTACAGGTGTCGCTGACGTTGGAGCAGATTTCTCCCGAAACCAGGATCCTGAGCGGCGCGCAGAGCCATGGCAGGCTGCAGTTGCAGATGGCTGAAGGCGAGCGGCACTGGACGCTGACCGTGATCCTGACCGCACCCGGCATGGAGATTACCCGCGGCGGGACGAACACAGCCGAGATCACCCTCGCGCAGGATAGCGACTCCAGTATCGCGGTCTTCTATCTGCGCGCGCAGCCGATCGTGGCCCCGAATGGGGACGGAACACGAGACACGCGAATCCTGGCGACACTCTGGCACAATGGGGCCTTCCTGGCGCGCATCAGCCGGCCGCTGACGATTGTTGCCGCGGCACCCACAATCTCCGCAGCATCCCAGGAGGGCACGGCCCCCACGCCATCCGCGCCGCCGGGATTGAAACCGGCGGCGCGCGCGATGCCCGCCACCGGGCCGACGCGCCCATCCCCCTCCTCATCGCCCGCGGTGCAGCTCGAGCCGGCCGTTGCCGCGCCGAACCTGACCATTATTGAGAACCGCGTGGGCAACATCCTGCGCCTGATTTTTTACAGCCCGCCCCACGCGCCGGTGGAGGCCGACATTCCCAATCCGGATGACCTGCACGCGTGGATCAACGCGCATTTTGCGCAGATGGCGAGTCGCGGGCGCGGGCTCGTCGCCGAACCGGCAGACACGGAGAATGTGAAGGCGGGCCAGTTGCATGCGCTGGACTATCTCAGCGGGTTCGGTGCGGAGCTGTACGACCGGTTCGCGCCGCAGGCCTTCAAGGATCTCTTCTTCAAGCTGCTGAACGAGGGCCCTGGGAAGTTTGAGACGATCCAGGTTTTCAGCGACGATCCGTCGTTGCCCTGGGAGTTGATGAAGCCCGCGATGGTAAATAGCACGGAGCGTATGGATTTTCTTGGGGCCAGATTCAGCATCGCGCGCTGGCCGCTCACGCGCCGGGGCGCGATGCGCCCGCCGCAGTCGCTGGCGGTGGAGAACTCCGTGGTGATCGCGCCAAGATATGTAGGCGAGCAGAGGCTCCAGGCGACGAATTTGGAGCTGGCCGCGGTGAAAAGGATGCGCGGCTTCACCGAGGTGACCGGCAACTATGCGGCGGTACGCGAGGTGGCCGCTCATCCGCCGCAGGGCATCGTGCATTTTGCCGGTCATGGCTCGGTGATGGCTAGACACGGCGTGCCCCAGTTCGCCATTCTGCTGCAGGACAGTGAGATGGACCCCGCAACCTGGCAGGCGTTGGGAGCCTCCGCCACCACCACGCATCCGCTCTTTTTCTTCAACGCGTGCGACGTGGGTGAGTCGCAACAGTTCATGAATGACGTGGACGGATGGGCGCCGGCCTTGCTGGAAAGCGGCGCCAGCGGATATATCGGCGCGCTGTGGCCGGTATCCGACGTGATCGCCGAGCTCTTTGCCTCAACGTTTTATGATGGAGTCGGGGAGGTGCTGGAAGCAAACAAACACCTCAGCGTCGCTGACCTGCTGATGCTGACGAGAAGGGACGTCTTCCGCAAGACGCACGACGCCACCGCGCTGGCGTATGTCTTTTACGGCGACCCCAAGCTGGTGTTGAGAAAACCACGCGGCAGGAACTAAAGTGGCGGGGGCGGAGGTTGCACGGCAGCCGGTTTGGCCACGACGAAGGGCTCAGTCTCCGGCTCTCGGCGGTAAAACACCCGCGGATGCTGGCGCGCGTGGCTGCCGGGATCCTCGATTTTCGCGTCGTCGGTGTCATCCACCGGCAACAAGGCTCGTTTCCCTGGCCCCTGCGCCGCAACGGGCCTTGTTTGGGTTGCGCCTTTCTTGCGCCTGGCGGCCGGGGAGTTCTGCGCATTGGTGCCTTCGGGCTGGTAGGTGTTGATGCCGATGAGCAGGGCGCGTCTGGTCTGTGCGGCAACCTGTGCGCCGGAGAGTGCTAACAGAAAAAGCACAAGAGCAGCAAGATACCCTTTCATAAGCTGCCCACCCGAAAAGTTGCGACGAAGCATAGCATTCCTGTTAGACAATTCAACAAAAATGTATTTACAAGAGGGATAATGAGGACTGTCAACTTTGACATCCAGTCCGGGATCATTAACCGCGTGCGCGTCCCGCTTAGGCACGATGATGTCGGCGTCCTCTTGCTGGCTGCCGAAGTCGCCGGAGTAGGGGTGAGGGCACTGTCCCTACACAGCGCCATCCAGCTTGCCCAAGTCAATCAAATGTTCCTGGCTGGCGTACTGCCTTAGCGCCCTGAGAAGGTCCGAGCGAACGGAGAATGCCTGTCGGGATCGCCCTCAAACGCCTCCCACAGACCGCCGGAAGCAATATAAAGACGCGACATCCTGGTTGCAATCACGACGTCCTGAGGTTGTGGTGCATCAAGATTCTTTGTTGTATACAGGGGACAACAACTTGCGCTCCTTGAATGTGGCCCTCCAAACAAGAAGGAATCTACGCCACGAGTTCCGATTGCCTACTCGGTTGCAAACTCAAGGACCATAGCGGCTCGCAGCCCGAAAGGGATTTTGGAGACCGCTCGGCATCCTCAAGTAGCTCTGTCCGCAAGAACCGACGAGCTCCTTTTCGAAGAATCAGCAAGTCAATGACGCAAGGCTCCAAGCAAGCCGTAAAAGGCCCGCTGCGCGGTCCCCTTGCAAATCCGGCAGATCGTGCTCCAGCAGCGGCCCTAGGCGCGCAGAGCGGCGATTCTGGAAGCATCCACGGCGATTCTCGGCCTCCCGAGCTTACGCCTCAGCTTCTGGCAAGAGCAGGTCCCGACCGCACACTGTCCCGAATCCGGTCCCGTTCACCGATAATGACCGCGAGAGCGAACAGCAGCACGACGACCCTGATGATTGCTCATTAATTCACTGTACCCATCTTGCACCCCTCGCCCTTTGACCCACGGATAGTCTGTCACTGTTTTGGAAACTGGGCCGAACAGATTTTCTAACCACTTGCGTCTTCAGTCCCATCCACTTTTTGGGTACGACAACCTCCAAGACTGCGCAGGAAGAGGGCTGATGCTGCGCACAGTCGGCGCGTTAGATCGCGCTAAAATTCCAAATTAAAGCCAGTTCCCCATCAAGAAGAAGGGCGCCCAATAGAAAGGATGGGCGTAGGGAGCATTCGCATTGACGGGAAAACTCGGGGCCTCAGGACCCGTGGCGCCGGATGATTCCCGAATAGGAACGAGACCGCGATCGCGCTCACCGTCGGCATGGATTTGCGCCTCGCCCCGCAGGAGCTCCAATTGCGCTTGGCGCAGCGCCTCCAGCTTGGTGATCCCCACCGACGATTCGCGGATGCGGTAAAACTCCTGCATCAATCGGCTGGTGCTCGCGTCGGCCACTGGCCATAGACTCGCCACTACCGCTTTCGCTCCCTGCCGTTGCGCCAATGTTCCGAATCCCTCAACTTCCGTGCCGTCCCCGACACCCGTGTTGCAAGCCGACAGAGTCAACAGTTGCACTCCGCCGAATAAATTCGCCGACGTTCTCAACTCCGCCAGACTCAGATGTCTGCCATCGCCCAGCAGCAGGAACGATTTCGCATCGTTGCCCGGCTGGAAGCGGAAATGGCTCGCGATGTGGACCACCGGGTATCGCTTGAGCAGCGTCTCGCGCATGCTTTGTTGCGTGAACTGATCGTCCAGCTTGATTTCGCCAGCGAGCACGCCGCCGTCGCCGGGCTTGGTCGTGATGATGCCCGCGAGTTCCGAAGATACCGAAGGCAGCACCGAGGCGTCTTCGAACCCTTTCGTCACGCCGAAGCCCGCCGCTTTCCACACCTGGTCTGGATGGTCCTTGAGGCGGGTGTTGCTGGCTAGCGTCATCACTGACAAGCGGTACTGCTCGATCAGATACTGCTTGCCATCGTATAGCGCCGCCAGGGGAACATACCGCAGCGCGCCGTCAAGCGACCACATCAGCGTTTGCGCCTTGGCCTGGCGCAGATCCTCGGCCATACCACCGATCAGGATTTTGTACAGTTCCTGACCGAGCGGGCGAGGATCAAGTTTCGGGTCCTGGATCACTTCGTGGAATTCGAGGATCTTGCGGTTCAGATCGGCGGCACTGATGGGGTACTCATAGGCTTTTTGTGCGTCGGGAGTCCGGAGGATGGCGTGGAATTTGTCGTCGCCAATCAGCGTGAAGATTGCCACGGTGCCGGCCGGAAGCTCGCGCAGGTCCTCCATGATGCCCTGTGCCTCGCGCAGATCCTCGATGCGGCCGGTCATCTCCGGTTTGGCGCTGAAGTGTTGCGCCAGGTCGTCGAGAAAATGCTCGAAGGCCTGGTTGCCCACGGCCAGATCCTGTTCGAGTTGCGCGAGTCGTTGTGACTGTTCCGGAGTCCGTGTCTTCATGTCGAGCAATTTGCCGCGCTCGGCGCCGATGGCCATGAGCCGGTCGCCGATCTCGCGGTAACGCTTCTCGTATTCAGCCTCGTCCGGGGTCAAGTCTACCCGGCGGTTGAGCGAGGATGTTTCGTCCGCCGCACGGCGGATATATTGGAAATATTCTTCCTCCTTGAGCAAAGCAAGGACCTGCTCCGCTTCGGCGAGCCGCCCTTGCACAATCAGGATCTCAGCCAGCTTGTGGTATGGCTCCTCGTTCCCCTTGAGGAAGCTTCGCTGGAGTTCCTGACCCAGGCCACGGATGTCGGAGCGCATCGACTGCACGGCGTTTACGGCCTGTTTGCCGTAAAAGATCGCCAAGTCCGGCTTCCCGGAGGTTCGCCAGATGTCCATCAGCCCGGTGAGCGCGCCGCTTTCCCGGTTACGGTCCTTCACCTCACGCGAGACCGCGAGCGCCTGCTCGTAGTAGCCGATCGCCTGCTCGTTCCGGCCCAGGCTGTGGTAGGCGGCGCCGAGATCATTCAAAGCCCAGATTTCGCCCTGCCGATTCTTGATCTCGCGAGCGATCGTTAACGCTTGCTCCTCATAACCGATCGCCTTCCCGTGCTGGCTCAGGCCGTGGTAGGCGTCGCCGAGGTTTTCCAAGGTCTCGCCTTCGCCCTTGCGATCCTTAATTTCCCGCTGAATCACCAACGCCTGCTCCTCATAACCGATCGCCTTCTCGTATTGCTTTAGTTTCGAATAGGACCAACCTAAATTCATTAGGGCAAGGCCTTCGCCCCAGGGCTCGTTGATTTCCCGCTGGATCGCCAGTGCCTGCTCTTCATAGATGATCGAGTTCTTGAATTCACCGAGGTCCGTGTATGTGTTTCCCATGTTGAACAGGGTTGTGCTTTCGCCTAGTCGGTCCCTCACATCGCGTTCGATCGCCAGCGCCTGTTGGTAGTACCTGAGCGCTTTCTCGTACTGGCCTAGATCGGCGTGGTCCAAACCCAGAGCGATCAGGACATTGCCCTGGAAGCGACGATCGTTGACCTCTTGGGAGATCGCCAGCGCCTGCTCGTCGTGTCCGATCCCTCTCTCGTATTGGCTCAGGTTCTCGTAGGCAGTGCCCAGAGCGTACAAGCACATTCCCTCTGCCCGGCGGTCCCTGACCATGCGGAAGATCGCCAGCGCCTGATCGTAATAGCCGATCGCCTTATCGTATTGGCTTAGGCGGTCGTACTCAACGCCAAGGTTGGCCAAGGCACGTCCCTCGGCATTACGGTCCTTGACCTCGCGGAAAATCGCTAAGGCCTTCTCCTGATAGGAGATCGCCTTCTCGTACTTGCTGAGGCTCATGTATGCATTGCCAAGGTTCTTCAGGGCAGAGCCTTCGCCACTGCGATCTTTGATGTCGCGCGCAATCGCCAGGGCCTGCTCGTAGTAGTCGATCGCCTTCCCATTCTGGCTCAAGTTGCCGTAAGCGATGCCCAGTTCGATCAGGGTCAATACCTCGCCACGGCGATCCTTGATCTCGCGGCTAATCGCCAGGGCCTCCTCGTAGTAGCCGATCGCCTTATCGCGCTGGCTACTATCCCTACAGGCGGACCCCACAGCAGTCAGGACATCCTCCTCACGCTCGCGGTCCCGGACCCCTCGATAGAGATCAAGGGCGCGCATGAACGTCGCTATCGCTTGCTCGCGGGCATTCCCGCGCACCTCACTGAGCCCTTGCGTAAACAATCGCTCGGCTTCCACGCGCTTCTCATCATCCGTGTCTGCTGCGCGCAGTTCCTCTAATGTGATTTCATAATGGCTGGCGACAGCCGTTTTGTCCGGCACACTCACGTTAATCCGGTACGCTCCGGAAGTTTGCGATACCCACAGGATTCGGGCGGGCTTACTGAAGCCGCTTGTGTCTACGTCCAGCGCCTTCTCTCCGCGTGGCGTCAAAAGCTCGATCACGACGGCCGGGTTCCGTTGCCGGACCACTGCTCGAAGGAATTGTTGGGCTTTGAGCCTGAGAGAGTAGCAGCGGACCTGTCCCGCGGAAAGGTCTTCCTCAATTGTTACGCCCGGTCTCAGGGGCGTAGTTTGCGCGTAGAGCCCAGGCACCAGGGTTGAAAGCGCCAGGGCCAGCAGCGCTCGGGACGGAAGCGTCGTCAGGCTCGCGAATCGCATGAGCAAATGAATGTAGCTTACGCGAGCGCAGGGCGCGTGGCCCCGCCAAGTGTTGGGACGCCAGTGGTTATTGGGGGTGATGTCTGCCACGAGAAACCTCGCACCTGAAAGAGTTTATCGAAAATCTCCCTTGATCGACGCTGGCCGCGGTTAATGACAGACGATAGTGTCGGTTCGCTTAAACCGCCAAACTAATGGAGTTCGGAGCCATTAAAGCCTCGATACTCGACAAGCTCTCTTTGTCCGGATTTAGATTATTGTTGCTGATTCCTAATTAGTATATCACAAACCGCCAACTTTTGATCCTCCGCTTGCGGTAGTGACTCGTTTTGGTTTTCTTGAGTACCGAATTCGATCATTTACCTGAGGTGCAGACCATGGTAAATGCTAGGGTCCACCAAGCAAGGGGCCAACTTGTTCTTTGAAACTGAGGCCACCGAGGGTTAAAGACCGCTTTTGATAGGGACCGCGCAGGCGTAAAATCGCAGTCACGCGAGGAGGCAGAATGAACCTCTCCAAATCCCGATTCGTCGCTGGCCATCAATGCCTCAAGCGGATGTATCTGCAGGTTCATGAGCCGGACCTGGCAGGCGAGGCGGATGAGAAAACTCAGGCCGTAATGGAGCAGGGGCGAGAAGTGGGCAGGTGGGCACAGAAGATGTTTCCAGGCGGACTGCTCATCGAGGCGGGGTACGAGGAATTGGGCAAGGCCCTCGAACAAACCGAGAAGGCGGTAGCAAAGAAACAGCTACCGGCGGTGTTCGAGGCGACTTTTGTGCACGACAAGATCCTGGCGAGAGTCGACATTCTGGACCGGCTACCCAGAGACAGATGGCGGCTGATTGAAGTGAAATCCTCGACAAACCTCAAGGATTACCATCTGTACGATGTGGCTATCCAGCGGCTCATCCTTGAGGGCTGCGGGATCGAGGTCGTCCCCTGCCTGATGCACCTCAACCGGGAGTACGTTTATGACGGGAAGCAGTATGATCTGAAAGAGCTGTTCGTCATCCGCGACCTTACCGATCAGAGCAAAGCGATTGAGAAGGACGTAAAAGACCTCATCCGCGAAGAGCGCAAGGTCCTGGCGCGGGCCACGCCGCCCGATATCGAGCCAGGAAGCCAGTGTACCAACCCCTTCACCTGCGAATTCTACGACCACTGCAACAGGCCCCTGCCGACGGGCCATGTTGAGAACCTCCCTGGAATAACACCCACGAAATTGGAGAAGCTGGCGGCGCTGGGCGTCAAGTCGATCGGTGATATCCCCAAAGACTTCCCGCTGACCGAACGGCAGAGGCGTGCCTCGGAGTGTGCAAGGACTGGAAGGCCGTGGTTTGGTAAAGGGTTGAAACAAGCTCTCGCGGGGCTTCACTATCCGCTCTGCTTCATGGACTTTGAGACCTTGGGAGCGGCACTGCCCCGATACGCCGGCACGTCTCCCTTCGACGCGATCCCGTTCCAGTGGTCGGTACACATCCAACGCAAACCCGGAGCTGAACTGGAGCATTATGAATTCCTGGCGGACGACTCCAATGACCCCCGGGCGGCATTTGCCAAGGCCCTTTGCCAGGTTATCGGAAAGAAGGGGAGCGTCCTCGCCTACAACAGCGGATTTGAATCAGGATGCCTTGCCAGCCTGGCGGAATCGCTACCTCAATACAAAGATCGAATCGAAGACATCCAGGGCAGACTGTGGGACCCGTTGCCGGTCATGCGCGCCCATGTCTACGACTTGGCATTCCGAGGCTCTTATTCCCTGAAGAGCGTCTTGCCCGCCCTTGTGCCCGACATGTCTTACGACGGGATGGAGGTTGCCGAGGGCAATGACGCCGGCCTTGCCTGGGAAAAGATGGTACACGCCGAGGCGGGAAGCGAGGAGAGAAAGAGGCTCAGGGACGCACTGCTCGCTTACTGCAAGCAGGACACACTGGCAATGGTGCGACTGCTGGAAGTCTTGCGAGCGGCTTGAAAGGATATTGATGAATGGCCGAACGGATTTCTTGGTCGGGTGACTCAGCCCTGCTATAAAATGACCCAAAGCCATCGGACGGTGGAGGCCTTATGCAACTTATTACCGATACGATTTCTGGTACCAAGCTTGGCAAACCCACGACATTTCGAAATCTCACTGTCTTTCCGGTATTCGCCCGGGCCGTGGCGCCCGACTACGTCACCCTGGATGAGGCCCTGGCCGGCAAGTTCGCCAGGGTCACCGAGGTGTCCGAGGGTGGTAGCGTTCCAGACCTGAAGTTCGTTAACGACAGCGACAGCGCAGTCTTCCTGATGGAGGGCGAGGAGTTGATCGGCGCAAAGCAAAACCGCACGCTGAATTTGAGTATTCTGGTTTCGGCCAGGCAAGTTGTCAGTATCCCTGTTTCCTGCGTGGAACGAGGCCGCTGGCACCGAAGCTCCAGGGAGTTTTCCTCAGCACCGCGCGCCCAATATGCCGAAGGTCGGGCCAAAAAGATGGCGCAGGTTTCTGCCTCGATGCAGTCGACAGGGACCAGATACTCGAACCAGGGAGCGGTCTGGCACGACATCGACGAGAAATTCCTCCGACTAAAGACCTCTTCCCGGACATCAGCGATGGCCGACATATTCGAACAGCATTCAACAAGTCTTGAGGAATACGTGAAATCCTTTGTGCCTGAGGAAGGGCAGGTTGGGGCCGTGTTCACAATCAAGGGCAGGGTGAGCGGCTTCGAACTCTTTGACAGCCCCAACACGCTGAGAAAGCTCTGGCCGAAGCTCCTGCGCAGTTACGGACTGGATGCGCTCGACCGGGTTGGCTCGGCTGGTGAAAAGGAGGAGAAGCCAACTCCTGATGTGGGGCTGAATGATGTAGAGGCTTTCCTCCAAAAAGTATCAGGAGGCGAAACGAAGCGGTACGTGGCCATCGGAGAGGGCGACGACATACGTCTTTCAAATATCGGCGTGACGGGTGCTGCTTTGGCGGCACGTGGGCGCGTCATCCACCTCAGCGCGTTCGCCACCTGAGGGGATATCTGATCGACTTGCAAATGTTTGCGTACTGGATTCGCTTCATCATTTCTGGTTTTACACGCAACGCGGGAGTCGGCTGGTCCCTAAGAAGAGAATGGAGCGGCTGCCGAGAGTAGACTCTCAATCCCCGAGGACCGCTTTGATACGCTTGACGGCCTTGTCAATGGCTGCGAACCACTTCTCCTTCCTGGGAATCAACTTGACGAGAGGGGGACTGCCGTCAGGTTTTCCCTTCTCTCGGTAAACAATTTCTTCCCAAACTTCCTTGGGTCCCTTGTGCCGCAGCCATGACGCTCCAGGTATGCATCGAGCAACGTCGTTGCGGTAGTCGCGGTATATGCGCAAGTGCGGCCTCAGCTCCTTAATTTCTTCGAACCGGTAGTACAAATACCAGGTTGCACTCAAGACCCCTTCGTAATGAAGCTGGCCGAAATTGAAGTCCGTCCCGGAGGCCTCGTGGACATATTTCAAAACCGGCCCTGCCTCCCTTAATTCAATCTTATTGATTTGGTGCTGTGGCGCTTCCTTTAGGACCCATTCGGCAAATTGCCGTGTGCGCTTGTCCGTCTCTTCCTCAAGCCTATTCAGAAACACATCTATGGGCATTGGTCCGGGGCGCGCCCGTCCCGGGCTCTTATCTTCTTTGATCGTTACATCCACTTTTGAAGGGTCAATTGGTACCTTTATTTCAACGACTGCCCGAGTTACTTCGCGGGTGCGTGCTACGATTCTCGGCTGGACGAAAAGCACGTCGTTGGTCTTTGGGTGCTCACGGAATAGAGCAATCTCTACGAGAGCAAGCGTAAACCCCAGCCGGGGGGTTTGCTGTAGGAACTCCGTCAGTTCCTCAAGGTCTTCGCGGATGTGATCTCCGACTATAAGCAGGAGAAAACGCCCCAGCCTTAAACTCTCCTTCACCTGGCTGCGGAATTCGCCTTGATCGAATTTGCTGCCGTAGACGCCCTTCGCTAGATCCAGCAGAGGGTCCTTTCCTCTTGTCAACCCGGCTTTGCGCACAGCATTTGCCAACTCTTCGTACGACCACCCCGCAAGGGCACTGGCGTACTTGATAATCTGGGCCACGACTTGTGTTGCGGCTTCGGGGTTCCTCCAGAGTTTAGTCTCGACGATGGTCAAGTGACCGTGCGAGTTGACGTACAAGAGATCAATGGACCCTGCCCCCGTTGGAAGCTCTCTGACCACAGGGATGGAGTCGGCGAAGAGCCCCTCAATTTCGTGGAGCGGTATCAGATGGGGATGTTTGAATAAAAGCTCCTGTAACCAATCCTCGTCGACTCGTCGGTCCGTAACGGAGATACGGCTCAACTCGGTGCACTTGCCTTTCCGCATGATGAGTGGAGTGGCGAATTGACGTTCAGCCATAAAGCCCCTTCTTAGCCTATCGGCTAAACTTGGCCGCAAGCATATCGCCATGCTTAACCAATGGCAACAGATATTTGCGTTAGGTTCGGCAGGCGCATCCGCGTACTGCGACGAAAACGCGGCTGGACACAGGTGTATTTGGCCGCGCACACGGGACTTGGAAGTGTTTATATTTCACAATTGGAGCATGGCAAGAAGGAGCCGGGACTTCGGACCATCGAGATTCTTGCCATGAGTTTTGACATAACGCCCGCGCAGATACTTAGTGGCATTGAGAGGCAATAGGGGACTGGCAAGAGCCAAGGCCCACAGCAAGGCCGAGATCCGGGCTTGGGGCAGGCAAGGGGGGCGGCCGGTGAAGCTGGACCGGAGATCCCTTGCTCGGTTGCGGAAACTGCTGGCCAGCGGGAAGAGTCAGGCAAAATGCGCCGCTATGCTGGGCGTGTCTGTCCGCACTGTAGGCCGGCTTGTGGCCGGAATGAGAAAGGCCGAGAAATGATTTTGGTGGAAGGTGCGGCCTCTACGACTTCCTGTCCTTGAATGTTCTTCCATAATTGGGGGCTGAAATCATCTTTCTGAGATTGAAAGTGGACATTATCGGGTTTCCACTTGGCAGTGCTCCAGCCTTGCGCCGCCTACTATGGGATCTGGCCGTTTATCGATGAGCACTTTGTACGCAGGCGGGATTAACGCGGAGGCGTTCGTTAGCCCGTCGGGTGGTGGATACCTGTGCGCCCGCTCAATCAGAGGAACCACCAACCCCTTCACAACGGGTCCCTTGCGGCACGCCAAACACCCTGAACGCCCATCCCTAGCCAGTTCGACGAATTAGGCCTGCCTTACCCGACTGATTAAGGCGTCAACCCATTTCACCAGCACCTCAAACCCGAAATGAGTAGTAAAGGAACCTTGCCTTTCCATCATGCCAAGTCTGCCGTAAGCAATACATGCGTATTTTTCCAGCCAAGTAAGAAGGCACGCCGTGAAGTATGCTGCGTACCTATCGAAGTGCACGACGTTGTTGTTAAACATTAAATCTGGCCGTTCATGTGCCAACCGGTCACCTCTCTTCCCCACCACCTGAAACAAAATCCCATCGGATGCTTCCCCGAACACCATAGTCTGCGCCCCAAAGTGAACCGTCTGATCTCTAATCGAAATAACCTGCGGGTACCACGTTGCGGTTTTCAACAGCTCAAGCCAATCCGTTCCCAGTTTCTTCTCAAACTCCAAGCAACTCTCCTGCCCGCGAACCGTGTCCTTTGGATCACCCCCCTCGCGGTCAAGCGTCTTCCCGCTTGCCCGTTCCCACAATGTCGTGAACGAATCCGACACCTGGTCCTTCCTTTGCGCGAGCTCCCTAATCACCCCTGCCACATAGTCGAGCAGCGACCTAAATTGACTATGCCAGCTTTCGATATCAAGGCTCGCATAGCTGCTCCACCTCGTCCCTCGCGCTGCGTCATTCACCGCCTGTTCGTTCATCCACGCGAGCCGAGCGAGCGCGGTGCTCATCATCCAAATGTCATGCGTTGCACACAAAAGCTGCCTTCTTATGAAGTCTTCATCGAATCGAAGTCCTTCCCCGCGAAAAGTCGGAAACTCCGTACTCAGGCTCGTGAATTTAGAAACCAGCGACCATCCAGACATAGCGTCAAAACAGAACAATGAGCGTGCGGACAGAAGAACAGCAGTATCCATCCGATGGTGCCCCCCCAACTCGGCATTCTACACCTTACGTTCTTTTCAAAAACGGTCCTTTGTGCGAAAAAAGTCACATATAGCCCGAGCGCGACGGATGTCTGATGTGAACAAGCGGGCCAAAGGCTGATAACGGATCAAGCGCGACTGCGCGGGAAGGGACGGCGGCGTGAAAAAGGCCAAATCTAGGTACGTTCAAGTTCAGAACCAGGAGATGCTGGCGCCCCACCATGCTGTTTCTTGTCAATCGAACTGTCAACGGCTATTGCCGAGACAATCCCCCGTCTGCCAGCGACGGGTGGGGGGCGGCTGTGAAGGAAGCTTTCCGTTTTCCTTTCCGTGAACTGGTCTGGAAAGGGTACAATTCGGATCAAAACCAGAAGGCCGGAAACGAGGATTTTGTTGGAGTTAGTTGGAGTGAGTTGGTTCGCTTCGCGGGTTACACTGGATTCGCAACCCAACGTCCCTTTCGGAAAAGAACGCCCTACACAAGTCGGTCCCGCCTTCGCTGGCTAGCCGTGCCCTTCGGGTTCTCTTCCCCCGTCTTGTCAAGGTGTTGCTCTCCTGCCTTTTCCGGGACATTGGTCGCTCCGTCCCGGAGGCGGCTCGCGGGCGTGCGGCTGTCCGAGTTTTGTCCGAAGACACGTCCCAAAACGGAGCAACCCCGCCCAAGTCGAAAGTGTTAGACAGCTAGATTTTTCAGGAGCTTGTAGGTTGTGGTAGGTCTGCGTGGCGAGTGAAAATCCGCTGTTAACCGAAGGGTTCCAGGTTCGAGTCCTGGCCGAGGAGCCAGTCCTTTCACTGAGTTAGCGCGACTGCCTTTTCACCCGCTGAATTTTGGTTACCATTTTGGTGCACAACCGGCCCAAAATCGGTCCCATTGAGGTGCTTCACGGCTTCGCGCTGTGCGGCCTGCCCGATGTGCCCATAGCGGCGTGACATCCTCACAGTCGTCGAAGGACTCCACCCCATGATCGTAGCCACCACGGAAAGCGGTGCACCAGCTTCGAGCATCCTGGTACATGCCGTACGGCGCAAGTCATGGAACCGGCAGGAAACCCCGGCCCGCTTTCGAGCGGCTTCCCAGGCTTCTTTCCAATCCCCGATTGGTATTGTCGGGTCCGTGCCGTAAACACACGGCTCGAAATCATCCCCTGCTGCCCCGCACTTCTCGCTTGGAAAAACATACTGCTCTGGCTGCCTTGCGGGGAAAGCTTCGGCCCACATAGTCATCACCTTGAAGGCGCGGTCATTCATGGGGATCGGCCTTCCTTCGCCGTACTCAGTTTTTGACTCCCCCACCCACACCCGCTTGCCGAAGAAATCAACCTGATTCCATTTGAGCAAGCGGATTTCGCCGTACCTCATGGCAGTGGAGAGAGCTAAGGTAACGGCAGGATAAAGGGACCGGGACCTGCTATTGCTGCATTCCTCTAAGAGTTTGGATTCTTGCTCATGCGTGATGGCCTGCCTCGCGTCGTCCCGTGAGGAATGGCTCAAGGACGATGGCTAACAACCCGGAAGCTAACTGAGGCTGCCCATAGAACCTTACAGGCAGAGCAGCTAATGACCCTTCGGCAGTGCTTTTATCGGCCGTGAGCAACCGGACCCTCTCGAACAGCCGGGCCGACTACTGCAAGTTAAGTCGGGTTTTAACGAAGGCCCGAGAGTTGGGAGAGGTTCCATTCGATTGGATTGTGGACCGTTCGCGGCCCACATATTCGGCGAGCGCCTTCGATGACCTTGCAGACGGATTGCGAGCATTGCGGGACCAGTATCGACGCGACTACTGGCAGGACCAGCCTTATCACGTTGAGGTCTGGTGCGAAAAAGATGCGGTTGTAGGGTCTATTCAGCCGGTCACGGACAAGCTGGGAGTGGCGATCCACGTCTGCCGGGGATTTACCTCCACACCCCGTGCCCATGAGATCGCTGAGCGGTACCTTCGCGTGGCAAAGCCGATCTACGTTTTCTACCTGGGGGACCACGACCCCAGCGGGCGCGAGATCGAACACGATATCTGCCGCCGCGTCCAGGGCGACCGGCCATCCGGATGGTTCACACTCACGCGCCTTGCCATCCATGAACGCGACATCGGCTATTTTCGCTTGCCACCTCTCCGTGTAAAGGAGAGTGATTCCCGCGCGGCACGATTCAAGCACCTGTATGGGACCGGTTGTGTCGAGCTTGACGCCCTGCCGTCGGAGGAACTTCGGTCGCGGGTGCGCCAGGCAATTGAGAGGCGCATCGAAGGGGAAGCATGGGGGCGTGCGATGGCAATTGAAAGGGCCGAGCAAGAAAACATTACGAGATTCGTCGGGAGGTGGACCGACCCTCGCCGCCAAACGGAGGCACGCCCTGAAGGATCGGATCCCTGATAGCACATCGTTAATCCGAAGGCCAGGACCCGACCGCAGAATGGGGCTCAAACTCGTCAATGAGGGAGCCGCAAAAGCTCGGAGAATTCGTTGTGCCGGACGCTGAATACATTCGTCGAGAGCTGCCCATGAGCGAGGTGGCGGAGAAACTCGGCTTCGACGTTCGCGGTCGCCGGGTTAGATGCCCACAAGACCGTGCGCATTGGGCGCGGCTCTGGCTCAGAAAGAACAATCGGACTTATTGAGACCCAAAGAGAAGCAGGCGGGAACGACGGCTTTCGATTTTACTTTTCAAAAACTTTGGCGTGTCTCACATGGGGCTCAGAGCGTTTTCAATCGTCGCTCACTGTAATGGGACGTGCTACTCAGTATATTGGTTCAAAACTGAACCACGAGAGCGACAAAAAAGTGAACCACGGGGAAGAGCGCAAAACAGTCAAAAAACTGAACCACGGCGCCCGGCCTGAAATATCAACATCTTTGCCGCAAAACGTGTGCGGTGATTTGTCGAGTTTTGCCCCTCGCATCGAAATGCGAGTTCGCTATGCGCGCATAAGGTAGCGCCGGATGGCTAGACCGGACTCTTCTGGATTTTCAACCTGACGCTGTCCATCAAGATGCACGGAGTGAGAAGTTGCACAGATCGGTCGTCGAGTGAAGCCCGGAGGAGTGATCTCGGGCGATAGAACCAAGGCGATTATCTCCTTGAAAAAGATATGATCGGAGGCGCAAGATGAGTTCCCCAGCGCGCAAGTTAATAAAGTTAGCTTTCTCGGCGACCTCGTTCTGGGAGAGACTTACTGCAACGAGAAGTTTGCAGCCCGTCATATGCCGACAGCAATCTTCACGATCTACACACCGCAAGGATGGGTGATTGCAGCGGACGGGTTGGGAATGCTCAGCGACGGCAGCAATCCCGACAACGATGTACAAAAAATCTTTCCAATTGAAGGGAGATCGCTGGCATACACCTTGTGTGGCTCAACTAAACTGTTCTATCAAGAGAACCTGATAGATTTCGGCTCGGAAATTGCAAACGCTGTCAAAGCATTGGCGTTTCGCAATCTTTGTGATTCATCTCTGTATTTGGAGAGAATTTGTAGCCCACTTCGTAAATCTCTGCTTGGGGCTAAGAAGCAGGGGTTAGTCATGCAAGGGATTGAGGTTCCACCAGAGCCGGGCCAAACAGTCTTCTGGGTGTTCCTGATTGGATATTTCGATGGCAAGCCGACTCTCGCGCACTGTCGAATCTTCCACCGCAATCAGAAATTAGCTGGCATTTCGGCCAACACTGATCCGGTCAAAGCCGGCTGGTCGCGACGCCACGGCCAGAGAAAGTTTGGGAGATTCTTGAAGACCCACAGGATAGAACTTTCGAAACTTACAAAACAGCCTTGCCGGCACCAGGGGAGATTACCCTAGCCCAGGTAATAGAGAGCGCGAGGAATCATATTGAGGTGTGCTACGACCCGAAGGCAAGAGAAATAGCGCCTGAGACGTGTAAGACGATCGGAGGGCGCATGCATGTTGCTACGATAACTCCAGAAACAGGATTCCAATGGGTGGAACCTCCTAAATCACAGATTTGTGGCGGAGTCGTTCCATGAACCCTTGGCCATTTTCTCATTCGGAAGACGACCTCGGACCGATACAGAATTAAGGCCTCCCTCCCCGATTCACCTGCCACGCATTTTCCAAATGGCACCGTCACCCTCCAAGACTCTTGTTACCGCGATATAAATGGAGTACAGAACGGTTCGTCGGCGAAAGGAGGACGGTGGGTATTGCTATCGAATCCCAAGAGCGCGCAAGACTGGTCCAGCCGGCCCCGCCGCGCCACAGCAGGCGTGGGTCAGTATGGCCAGTTTCAGGACGGACGTTCTTGAGTCCTAGACCGGCGAGGTACCCACTCGGCACAGTTTCCGAATAGTGTAATCCACCCGCAATCGGCGGCTACTTGACTGCCAGCACGAGTAGGGTAGCGTCATCCTGAAATTGCGCGCCGCAGAACTCCGTAACCTGCGCCAGCAGCAGCTGATTAATCTTCGCGGCGGAATTCGCCGCATGTGTTTTAGCGAACGCGGCGACTTTTTCCATGCCGAATTCTTCGCCTTGCGGCCCCTCGGCTTCGGTGATGCCGTCGGTAAATAGAAGCAGCCTGTCGCCGGAGCTGAGGTCCACGCTGAAGTCCTCATATTTCCAGGCGGAGAAAACACCCAGCACCGCGCCGCCCTGGTCCAGCGTGCGCACGGCGCCGGAGGAAACAAGAATCGGATACGGATGGCCGGCATTGCAGTAGCGAAAGGTGCGCGAGGCGGCGTCCAAAACGCCGCAGAAGAAGGTCACGAATTTATCGGCCGCGATGCTTTCGCAGAGCATGCCGTTGATGATGCTGCATACGCGCGCCGGGCTATCCAGGTCGCGAATGGATGCGCGCAGGCTTGCCTGCAGGTTGGCCATGAGCAGAGCGGCGGGAACGCCTTTGCCGGAAACGTCGGCGATGCAGAGGGCCAGCCGGTTTTCGCCGAGCTTCACCACATCGAAGTAATCTCCGCCGACCGCGCGCGCGGGCTGCCAGGCGCTGGCCACCTCGAACCCCGGCAGTTGGGGAATTACTTTGGGGAGCAGCGACTCCTGGATCTCCCGCGCGCGCTGCAATTCCTCGTCCTGGACTTCCAGCCGAGCGGTGCCCACCTGGACCATGCTCTGCAGTTCGACATTGCGGCGCTCGAGGCGCGCCTTGGTCCTGCTGTAGAGAAAAATTATGACGCCGTAGACGACAGCGACCAGGAATGGCATCTTCCAGCCGGTCGCGATCAGGCGTCCAAGCGATTGCGGACCATACGGAGCGAACCGCCAGACAATTACGCTCGTCAGAGCGTAAACGGGCAGCATCACGACGCACAGCAAGACCAGAAAGATCAGCCAGTCATAAGGAGCCGGCCTTTCGTACAGCGCGTGAAGCCATTGCATGGGAGGCGCAAGGAAATTGCCGATGCACAGCGAGTACAAGATGACGGTGAAAAGATGTACGGGCTCGCCCATGGCCCAGAAAATGGCGCCAATCACGAAAGCGATGAACAAGTAGACGCCCTGGTTGCGGAAGAAGGTTGTCAGCGATTTGGAGTCGGCCCTCATCGTTAGCCTGATTGTCAGCGGATCCCCACTATATCTCGCGTTCGGCTGCGAATTCTCTGTCCACGTCACATCTTATTCTGACGATTCCCAATAGGCAACTCGCATCCGCGTGGAGCCGATCCGGCGATTCTGGGCGAGTGGCCAACCGGAAGTTGGGCATGGGGGACGAGGCGGCCGATCCAACTTCTGGATGCGCCGTCATTCACCCAGAACTTTGGATTGCCCCTGCGGACTCATCTAGAAGCACAACGCGAAAAGGCAGGAGTTAGTTCCCACAACCCCGTTTCTGGCTAGTGATCGGGACTTGTCCAGTAATACGACGCGATCGAACTTACCGGAGTTTGCCATTTTCTGCAGTATTCCCCTCTTGCACCGAAGTGTGTCAGAATCCACTCGACACCAGGCGGGAGAGAGTCCATCCGCAGCAGCCGGTTTGCCGAGTACAGAGCCGTCGCAAAGTTTCTCGTGGCGTCCGAGTTGAGACCCGGTGGGAAGTGAATTTAGAAGGAGATCCATCAACATGAGCACGCGATCGGTTCCAAAAGGATTTCACACGATAACTCCGAACATTGTTGTCGATGACGCCGAGCAAGCTGTGGCGTTCTTCAAGAGGGCATTCGGCGCCACGGAGAGTTATCGCTTGATAATGTCAAACGGGAAGATTGCGCATTGTGAACTTAAGCTGGTGGACTCAATCCTAAATCTCGGCGAGCCGATGGACGGCTGGCCTGCACACGGGCTAGTCGCTCAGATCTACGTCGAAGACTCGGACGAGTTGTTTAAGCGTGCGGTTGCCGCTGGCGCGAAGGAGATCATGCCGATGACCGACATGTTCTTCGGTTCGCGTGAGGGGCGGGTCAGGGATCCTTTCGGGAACGTATGGACCATTGCAACGCTAAAGGAAGAAGTGGGACCGGAAGAGATGCAACGACGGATGAAGGCGCAGGGCTACTAACCCTTCGCTCTAGCTAATGGACCCATCGCCCAATGCTTGATTTAGGCGATAATCTGACTGAAATCCTGCGGACTATCCAAGAGTCGCCTTCGAAGACCCGAACCCCGTATCTCGGGAGTTTGAATGCGTGAGGCACTTCATCAGTTTCGACAATACGTCCAAGTGGCTGGGAATCGGTAAACACTACGCCGTTGATCGCGGGTAACCGCTTATCACAGGCTCCTGTGCCGCGGTCCGAACCCAATGGGGAGCACTTACGCGGCTAAGCCCTCTACCGTGCAGCAGGATTGTTGTTGGGATCTTTGGCCAGAACGACCGGTTGCGGCCGCATGTTGGTTAGTGAACCGTATTGGTCGGGGATTTATTGCCCGCCGCGCGACATTATGCCTTCGGATCGTGTATAATGAACGATATCGATGGCCGTTACTCCGGGCTCTAAATTAGGTCCTTACGAGATCCTTTCGCCACTCGGTGCAGGCGGGATGGGCGAGGTGTATCGCGCCCGTGACACCCGCCTCGACCGAACGGTTGCCATTAAAATCCTGCCTGCCCAACTCTCCGGCGATCCAGCACGTCGCCAGCGCTTCGAACGCGAGGCGCGCGCCGTGGCCAGCCTGAACCATCCCCACATCTGCGTTCTTCACGACATCGGCACGCAGGAAGGCATCGACTTCCTTGTGCTCGAGTACCTGGAAGGTGAAACCCTCGCCCATCGGGTCGAGCGTGGCGCAATGCCGACTTCGGAACTGTTAAAGATTGCCACGGAGGTCTCCGACGCTCTCGACAAGGCCCACCGGCAGGGCGTGATTCATCGAGACCTTAAACCTGCCAACATTATGCTGACGAAGTCCGGCGCGAAGCTGCTGGATTTCGGTTTGGCCAAGCCCGTGGCCACTCCCGCCGGCGCTGCGCTGACGGCCATGGCGACCGAGAGCAGACCGCTCACGGCGGAAGGCACGATTGTGGGCACCTTCCAGTACATGGCGCCGGAGCAGCTCGAAGGAAAAGAGTCCGACGCCCGCTCGGACGTCTTCAGTTTCGGCGCCGTCCTCTACGAAATGGCGACGGGGAAGAAAGCCTTCGAGGGGAAGACGACGGCGAGCGTGATTGCGGCGGTGCTGGCGTCGGAGCCCACGCCGATTTCAACGCTTCAACCCATGACCCCGCCGGCCCTCGAGCGGGTGGTGAAAACCTGCCTCGCCAAAGATCCGGATGAACGCTTCCAGAGCGCGCACGACCTGAATCTGCAATTGAAGTGGATCGCCGAAGCGGGCTCACAGGCGGGGGTGCCCGCCCCAGTAGTCAGGCGAGGCAAAAGCCGAGAGAAGATTGCCTGGGCGCTTGCGAGTGTATTTCTCATTGCGGCCACTATGGGCGTCGGCGCTTACTTGCGTTTGGCGCGGAGCCCTGCGCCGGCTATCGTAGCGGAAATCCCGCTGCCCGAGAGGGCGCGTGGCTTCAGCGGGTCTTTGGGGGTGTCTCCGGACGGGCGCTCGCTGGCCTTCAGAGCGACCGATCAGGCCGGAAAGGTCACTCTTTGGGTTCGCCCACTGGGCGCGCTGTACGCTCATCCCCTGGAGGGGACTGAAGACGCAGCCCGTCCCTTCTGGTCGAGTGATGGACGGTTCATCGGATTTGCATCGGAGGGTAAGCTCAAAACCATTGACGTTTCTGGCGGGCCCGCAGAAGTTGTCGCCGACGCGCCGGTTTATGGAGGAGGAACTTGGAACCTGAAGGGAACGATTTTATTTGTTCCTGATGTGGGCAAGGGCCTGTATCAGGTTGCGGCGTCCGGTGGGACACCAGTGCCGGTAGTGCCGTTGGACCCGTCCAGGTTTCGATTGTACTCGTATCCACAGTTCCTGCCCGACGGAAAGCATTTTCTTTATCTGGGGGTGGCGCTCGATCCAAGAAATTCCGGGATTTATTTTGCCACGCTCGACGGCAAGCAAAATCGGCTTGTGTTGGGTTCAGACAACCGCGCTATCTTTGCCTCGGGCTTTTTGCTCTATGGCCGGGGTACCGCACTGGTCGGGCAGCCTTTCGATCCAGAGAGCGGGCAGTTAAAAGGCGAGCCGCGTCAGGTGGCTGAGCGTGTAAGTAATGTGGCGCCGGGAAGCTTGGTCTTTGGCGTGTCCGAGAATGGCATTCTGGCTTACCAAGCTGCGGCGACGACGACGGGGAGACAATTGTCTTGGTTCGACCGTAGCGGCAACAAAGTGGGCGTAACCGGTGAGGTGGGACCGTACTATGACATTCGACTCTCGCCGGACGGAAGTAAGCTTGCCTTCAACGTCGGTGGCCGGAACAGCGAACTCTATGTGGGCGAACTTGGGCGCGGCCTGCCAATGCGCCTGACGTTCGATCCGGATACCGATAGTGGCACGCCCGTTTGGTCACCGGACGGAAACGAAATTCTCTTCTGCCGACTTATAGGCGGAAAAGCCAAGCCCGGAATCTACGAGAAGCCGTCGAACGGCGCGGGGGTCGAGGAACTTTTGCTGGCGTCAGACTCGCCCGATCTGGAGGTCTGGCCGAATGATTGGTCACGCAATGGCCGCTTTATCCTCTACTCGCGTGGAGACCTGCTAAGCAGAACTCAGGAAGAACTCTGGGTCCTCCCGCTCATTGGCGACCGCAAACCACGCCTGTTCCTCCGGAACCCGTCCGCAGTCTACGATGGGCAATTTTCGCCAGACGGGCGATGGGTCGCCTATACCTCAAAAGAGTCCGGGCAAGCCGAAGTGTATGTGGCGCCGTTCGATAGTGCACAGGTGATGGGAAGCGGCGACATGTCCACCCCGCTGACGCCGCGTGGCAAATGGCAGATTAGCACCAGCGGGGGCCAGTTCCCCCGCTGGCGGGGAGATGGTAAAGAGCTTTTCTTCTTGGCTGCGGATAGCAGGGTAATGGCAGGGGAAGTCGACGGCAAGGGCGGGAGCTTCCAGGTCGGGGCGGTGAAGCCGCTTTTTGCAGCCTTCGCCGAAGATTCGGCTATGCCCTTCGACGTCAGTGCGGACGGGAAGCGTTTCCTGATTGTAAGTGCACCGGAGCAAAGTTCTGCCATCACGTTGTTGATCAACTGGCCGGAGTTGCTGAACAAGAACTAGCCCCTACGACCGTAGTGTTTTCCTGCCGCGATTCAGTTGACGATGAATCTTAGCGCAACTCGGTTTCCTGATACGTTCCGCCCTGCCCGACAACAACATTAGGCGAAGTAGATCCTGCCTTGTCGGCCTAGCGTTTAGTAATCGTCGATGGCCCCGCCACGCCGGGCACTTTGACGAGAAACGCCCTCTCATAGAAGTGCAACCCCTGAGTCCCCAGAAGTCTTAGTGCTGTATGGGAAGCGCGCCGGGTCGAGCATGTTCCGGAATAGCAGACACGCCGCCCGGCGCGCTTTCGATACAGCGACTTGAAGGAAGCCGCCCGTGTTTGCGGCGGACGCGGGAATTATG
>Ga0181536_10001242_pt1 | contig 30192 bp, 18 predicted proteins | sample PEATcosm2014_Bin_41_FD_121105 | JGI IMG/M metagenome (GOLD analysis project Ga0181536, IMG submission 121105) | Peatland microbial communities from MTU Mesocosm Facility, Houghton, MI, USA - PEATcosm2014_Bin17_60_metaG | ecosystem: Environmental > Terrestrial > Soil > Wetlands > Peat | place...
CTTGCAGTATGAAATTCCAACTTCGCCGAAGTTGGAATTTCAGCCGCTCGCGGGAGGGTAAATCCCTACCCGAAGACCTCACTCAGCAGGGTAAGATCGAGGCCCAACTTCGGAATTCAGGTTTATTCGCTACACCAAGTGGATGGTGAACCGGTACCGCGGCCGAATCCGGTACTACGCCTTATGGAACGAACAGGACGGAACTTACTGGAATCCCGACGCCAACGCGGCGGAATACGGCCGGCTGCTCGGCGCCTTTGTGAAGGCGGTGCGCGAGACCGATCCGACCGCCAAATTGGTTTATGGCGGCCAAGCCACGCTTTCCACTGACTTCGCCCGCACAGCGCTCGACGCCTGCCAGTGCGCTTCCGGCCTCGACGTTTTTGCCTATCACACCTATCCGGGTGGTTACGCGCAAAATGCCCCTCCCGAATCTGTGGACTACGGCGCGTTTGGCCCCCTGACGCCGAAAGCCTTGCGCGAGGCGGTCCGTAGCTTTCCCGGCATCCGTCCCGATCTCGTTTTCTGGGACGACGAGTTCAACTCGTTGCCCGACCTTCCCAGCGGCAGCGATGAAACGGTACAGGCGAAATACGTACCGCGACTGATGCTTTACAACTGGGCGAACGGAATCGCGTCGTGGATTTGGGAATGGATCAACGACACCAGCAGCAGCGAGGGCGACAACTTCGGGGTCATCCACGGCATGATGTTCAAGCCCAGCGACTTTACGGCGCGGCAGGTGTTCGACCCCGTGCAGAACCTGAACGCGCTGTTCGCCGACACCGAGCGCGACGACTCCATCACCATCTCGAGTCCCGACTTTGCCGGCATTCAAAAGGACGCGGGGGCGCCAGTGCTTGCGTACGGATTTCGCTCGCCCAAAGGCAAGGCCGTTGTCGGCTACTGGCTGGCAGAGCACAGTTGGCCGCATAATGTTTACGCTACCAAGTATGTGACCCTCACCTTAAAAAACACCGGCATCGAGCATCCCGTGCTGGCGAATGTCTATAACGGAGCAATCAAGCCCTTGGATTGGAAGGCGGGGACGCGTGACACCCTGGAAAGAGTTCCCCTGCTCGATAGCGTGCAGGCTATTGTGGATGCTGACTACTTCGATTGGCCTGTGCTGCCCGAGGCACCGAGTTCGCTGGAGGCCAAGGTGGCGAAGGATTCCGCCCAGCTTACCTGGGAACCGCACGGCGGCGATACCACCGCCATGGCGGTGGAGCGCCGCACAGGCGACCACGGCAGTTGGGAGCGGGTGGCAAAATTGGCGGCGGGCGCGAAGGATTATACCGACAGCCACTTAGCGCAAGGCCAGAGCGTCTCCTATCGGGTCCGAGCCCTCAATGATGCCGGTGAATCCGCCTATTCCAACATCGTCCGCGTCAGGATGTAAGGTCTGATGGGCCCCGGGGCTCCACTATTATCTCGCGCACTTCAGCAAGTTCGTGCGACCGGGAGATTATCGGGTTGAGGTGCCGTGATGAGTAAGCTCCGCTAACTGCAAGTTTCCGGTTTGGGAGAGCGATTTGGGCGACCCTTCAACTCAAGCAGCGGTGAATGCGGCGCCGCACCTGCGGCGGGTGCTAACCCTTTGGGATCTCATCTTCTATGGCATCGTCCTGATCATGCCTATTGCGCCGGTCCCGATGTTCGGGATCGCGCAACAGCTTTCCCATGGGCACTTTGTTACAACCATCCTCCTGGCCATGGGCGCCATGCTATTCACGGCAGTCAGCTACGGACGGATGGCCGCACTTTACCCCACCGCGGGTTCAGCTTACACCTATGTTGGGCGCGGGTTGAATCCGCACCTGGGATTCCTGACCGGCTGGGCGATGTTCCTGGATTACCTGATACAACCCCTCCTCAATGGAATATTTGTAACTCTAACGGTTAAAAGGTTCATCCCTCAAGTTCCCTACTTCATCCTGGCGGCAGTCTTTGTGGGCTTAATGACCGGCCTGAATTTGCGCGGCATCCGCACCACGGCACGCGCCAACGTCATCCTTGTGGCCATCATGTCGGTTGTTATCGTCGCCTTTATGGTTTTGGCGGTCCGGTATCTCTTTCATTGGGGAGGATGGGGTGGCGTCTTCTCGTTTCAACCTTTCTACGATCCCAAGACATTCGACATTCGGTACATCTGGACCGCCACTTCCTACGCCGCGCTGACCTACATTGGATTTGACGGGGTCACAACCCTCGCCGAAGAAGTGGTAAATCCCAAGCGCAATGTCATGCTGGCCGCAGTATCCGTCTGCCTGTTCACGGGCATCGTGGGGGGACTGGAGATTTACCTGGGTCAGCGGGTCTGGCCGGACTACTTGACCTTCCCCAACCTGGAGACAGCCTTTATGGATGTCACCCGGCGTGTGGGGGGACCATTGCTGTTTCAGGCCTTGGGGATCATTTTGATTCTGGCTTGCATGGGAGCAGGGATGACGGGGCAGGTGGGCGCCGCGCGGCTGCTTTTCGGCATGGGCCGGGACAATGTCCTTCCGCGCCGCATCTTCGCCTACCTGGACCCCAAGCACAACACTCCCACACGCAACATCTGGCTGATTGGAATCGTAGCCTATCTTGGGACGCTGATGGTTTCCTACGAGCAAGCCGGCGAGATTCTGAATTTCGGCGCCTTCCTCGCTTTCATGGGGGTAAACTTTGCCACCTTCTGGCAGTTCACAATTATCACGCGCCCCGACCACAAACGCCGCGTGTTCCAAGATGTGGTTATGCCCTTAATTGGGTTCGTGTTTTGCCTGTGGATTTGGTTGGGTTTGAAGACTCCGGCGAAAATCGTGGGCGGAATTTGGTTTCTTGCCGGATTAGTGTACTGCGCCATTAAGACCCGTGGCTTTCGCTCTCGACCCCTCATGATTGACTTCAGCGAATCCTAACGGCTCTCGCGCCAAACCGGCGGCGAAAAAACCGGTTGAGTTAGTTTGAAGCTTGGGAAAGGTCGAGGTCTTGCGCCAGACTCAATCATGATAATTGTCGCCGGCTAAAGTGCTTGACTTACTGCCATGAGGCAATATGATTGGAGCGTTTTGCGCTAAAGTTATCGCGTTACCCTTTTGGATCGGAGATACTACTGTTCTTGATGGTGAAAGTTTTAGCCAGCCAGGAACTCCCTTTCCCCAAGAACTGCCCCAAACCGGCGACAGCAAGGAGGAACAATGGAAACCAAGCCCCGGGAATTGCTCGCGAGCGAAGGCGGCCCCAAGGCCGTAACTAAACTCGGCCCTTTCCCTTCCAAACTCGGTCGGGAAGAGTTGTGGGAACTGATCGACCTGTGGGAGTTCAGTTCGGAGAATAAGCAACGAATCAAGGAAATCATCGAGCATGAGGTGAACGTCGAGGGGCCACACCTTTTCCGCTATTACAACCCCAAGCCCAGTAGGGTTGCGGCGGCGGAAGAAGCCATGCGGGAATTGATCGGCTCGAAATATTGCCTTGCCGTCAACTCTTGCACCTCCGCTCTCATCGCGAGTTATCGGGCTTTGGGAACCGGGGCCGGGGATGAAGTCATCGTGCCGGCCTACACGTTCTTCGCCAGCGCGGCAGGCGTCGTCGCCGCCAACGGCATCCCGGTAATCGCGGAAGTTGACGACTCCCTGACGTTGGATCCGGAGGCCGCAGAGCGTGCACTGACGCGCCGCACCAAGGCGATCGTAGTGGTGCACATGCGTGGCGCCGCGGGACAAATGGATGCCCTGTTGGACTTGGCCAAACGAAAAGGGCTTCCGTTGGTGGAGGACGTAGCGCAGGCGGGTGGCGGGTCGTTCCAGGGCAAGCGCCTGGGAAGCCTGGGCGCCGCGGGGTGCTTCAGCTTTGACCATTACAAAGTTATGTCTTCCGGGGAAGGCGGGTTTGTGACGACGGATGACGAATGGCTGTACACGCGAGCCCAAAGCTGGCATGACACGGCAGCTTGCTGGCGGCCCGACCGTTTTGCCCGTGAACGTCGGGAGGGCGAATTGTTCGCCGGAGAGAATTACCGCATGAGCGAATTGCAGGGGGCGGTGGCCATCGCCCAAATCCGCAAAACGGACAACATGCTGGTGGGTTACCGCCGCGGGCGCGATCGGATCCTGGCGGGAATCGAAAAATTCCCCGGGCTCAGCTTCCGGAGGCTTACCGACCCGGCGGGCGACACGGCTATCTGCTTGATCATGTTTTTGCCCAATCCCGATGTCACACGACGAGCGATTGAAGCGTTGCATGCCGAGGGCGTTCCGGCCGGAGGCGTTTACGATTCCAAAGTGCGCGACTGGCACATTTACACCTATTGGGATCACATCATAGAAAAGAAGAGTGTGGCGGCAGACGGGTTGCCCTGGAGCGCGGTGCCGGCTGACGAGTTGCCGAAGTACTCGCGCGAAATGTGCCCCCGGACTCTGGACCTGCTGGGTAGGTCCATCCACATTGAAATTAACCATAACTATTCAAATGAAGATTGCAATGCTATTGCGCTCGGCATTAATAAGGTCTTGCGTCGCCTATTGCGCTAGGTTCAGGGTGGGGAGGCCCGCCCGGAACCATCTTTACGATTTCATTTACCCCTAAGGAGAATTCGCCATGAAACTGGGTCTATGCTTGGAAATGGCTCTGACCAGCCTGCCGTTTGCAGATCGCGTGAAGACCGCGGCCCGCCTGGGCTTCAAGAATGTCGAAATCTGGTGGGTAGACAGTGTTTTCAAAGGGACTCCCGACCAGTTGGCCGAGTTGGCGCAGGCCAATGGCGTCACCATCACCAATACGGTCATCAACTCGCCGGACGGCTCGGTAGGCAGCGGCCTGACGGATCCACGCAAGAGCAAAGACGCGTGGCTTGAGCGCGCGCAGATGACCATCAATTACACCAAAGCAGCGCAGATTCCCAACACGATTTTCCTGACGGGCAATCGGGTGCCGGACTTGACTGACCGGCAGATGCTGGAATCGGTCATCGAATGGACCAAGCCGGTGGTCGACATGGCGGAGAAAGCAGGCGTGACCCTGCTCCTGGAACCCTTGAACGACAAGTACGACCACCCCGACCACTGGCTTACCAGCAGCGATCTGGGCGCGGAAATCTGCCGAAGAATCGGCTCGCAACGCCTGCGAATGCTCTTCGACTGTTACCATATGCAGATTATGGAAGGCGACCTCGTCAATCACATAAAGCGGAATATCGACGTCATTGGCCACTTCCATTCGGCGGGCGTGCCGGGACGGCATGAGCCGTTTCAGGGCGAGACGAATTATCCATTCGTCCTGGGTCAGATCGAGCAACTAGACTACCAGGGCGTCTTTGGCCTCGAATTTGCCCCATCGATGGAGGACGAAATTTCACTCTCGCAAACGATGAAATACTTGTCCAAGCAGGCGTAGCTCTCTGGGCTCATTGGGCGAACGTCGCGCACACCGGCCGTTTCAACCGTCCGGCAATGACAATTTGGCGCTCTGTCTGTAAGTGGATTTATTTTCATTAGGATGACGGGTTTGGCAAGCGAAAAATCCCTGTTTTCACCCTTTGTTTTCAATGAGCTGCGGGGTTAGCGCAAATTGTCCGACTGGTGAATTCGGAGACATAAAGTCGCGCTGCCACCGGTACAGTTTCTCGGCCTGCATTGCCGTTGACCAAAGGCCTTTCCTCCGACTCGCCGGTTCCGCCGAGGGCGCAACCGGCCCTCAATCCTCACCACAGACTGTAGCCTAAGATTTTAGTCTTGTCAAGAGAAATCTTTAGCGTAGTGAAAGAGGCCCTTCGGCCACTACTCAAGGACCTAAGATTCCGCTGAGAAGAAACGGGCTAACATCTCGCCGCCCTAAAGCCGACACTGAAGATTCAGGGCAACCATGGGGGTACCCTCCGTTACAAATAAGTCAGCGGCAATAATTCTTCTCCCATACTTCTTCCCCCTTCGACTGCAAAAGTTGGGCTAGAATGGCGGCGCATAGCCCCTCCAGATGTCGTCTCAGATCGGCAAGCAATGACGAAGATACCGCATTTGCGATGGTTCGTGGTGCTGACGCTCTTTGTGGCGAGCGGCTTGAGCTTTTTCGACCGCCAGGTACTCTCAGTGTTGGCGCCGATCATCACCAAGGATCTACGGATGGACAACATCGCGTATTCATGGGTGGTGTTCGCCTTCATTCTTGCTTACAGTGTGATGTTCTCAGCCGGCGGCAGGATCATTGACCGCTTGGGCACACGCGGTGGCCTGGGCCTTGCCGTCGGCGTTTGGAGTGTGGCGAGCCTGTTGCACTCGGTCGCTCATAGCGCTCTCCAACTCGGATTCTTCCGCTTTCTGCTGGGCTTCGGGGAAGGCGGTTGTTTCCCCGGTGCGGCCAAGGGAGTGATGGAATGGTTCCCGAAAAGAGAGCGAGCAACCGCCATGGGTATTGCCACCAGCGGTGGCTCCGCATTCGGGGCAGTGGTCGCCCCACCGGTGGTCGCGTGGGCGGCGGTACACCTCGGTTGGCGCGGCGCCTTCCTTATCACGGGATTCCTAGGCGCGGGCTGGGTGGTGGTGTGGGTCTCAACCTATTCGCGCCCGCAAGAATCGCGCCTACTTTCAGATCGTGAACGAAGTTACCTGGCGCAGACGGACAAGGGATTATTCGAGCCTGCGGGTTCGAAGGAAATTGCTCGCCCGGTTCCTTGGGCAGCCCTTCTCCGCCTACGTCAGGTGCAGGGACTGGTCGGTTCTCGACTCCTGTTCGATTCGGTGTTCTATTTCTACATGTTTTGGATTCCGCAATATCTAAGCCAGGTTCGTGGTGCTTCCCTGGAGAAGATTGGACAATTAAGTTGGATTCCCTTCTTAACCCTGGGAGTCGCCTCGGTTCTTGGGGGCTTGGTTTCAGACCGCCTCGTCGCACGTGGTTGGGCCATCGACAAGGCTCGCAAGGGCATCCTCCGGGCTTCGGCTTTTCTGACGCCCGTTTCCATTCTGGTGGTTTATGTGCGGCAGACAGAAACCGCGATCCTTCTCATGAGCGTCCTCATGTTCGCGCATGGTTTCTGGATTACGAATTACATGACCATCATCGGAGATCTCTTTCCCAGCCGCATGGTGGCCACAGTGGTGGGGCTCACCGGAACGGCCGGTGGGATCGGCGGATTCCTGACCAGCCTGCTGATCGGCAGGGTCGTTCAACACATCTCGTTCACACCTGTCTTCGTTGCCGCGGGGGTTACTTATCCGATTTGTCTGGTCATCATGGTTCGTGCCATCAAGGAAATCAAGCCGATCGATTTTCCATTCCCTTCCCTAGCAGGTAGCAGTAGAGTTCCGTCTTGAATCACTTCATCTTCGATCGAAATCCGCGAGGTCCCGCATGTCGCCATCTTCTGGTTCAGAAAATCGCCAAATGGCAGGCCAACCGTTCGGAATCAAACGGCGCAAAGGACTGACGGCGAAGGTGTGCCTTTTTGCCGTCGGCCACAAACCCTATTGGGCACAATTTGAAGGGCTCCTCGATGAGCTCATGGGCTACCACCGGGAGTTAAAGGCGAGAATCCAGGCCCACGGCGTCGCTGTCACGGACTTGGGGATGGTGGACGATGCCGCGACCGCATACCAAAAGGTCAAGGAAATCCATGCCCTCCAACCCGATCTGGTCTTCGTCAACATGGTCACCTACGCCACCAGCTCCACGTGGGGAATCATGGCTCGCGAACTCGCGGCGCCGGTCGTCTTCCTCGCCCTGCAACCGTTGAAGGCGATGCCCTACGAGCGCGGGTCAACCTATATGCAACTTTGCAACGACAACATCTGTGCCATTCCGGAGTTTGTGAATACCTCGATTCGGATGGGCCGGAAGCCGCCCGAGCTGGTGATTGGTCACCTCCAGGGCGACGAGCGCGCCGAGCGGGAACTGAGAGAGTGGTGCCAGATCTCGAAGGTGCTCCACGACGTTCATGGGGCGCGGATCGGCCACTTTGGCCATCCCATTGAGGCGATGCTGGACATGCATTCTGACCAGACAGCGTTTACGGCGCAGTTTGGCATCCATATTGTGCAGACGGAGATTGACGACGTACTGGAAGAGCAGAACACCGTGCGCCCGGAGGAAATCGAGCAGAAAAAGCGTGAGATTGCCGATTTCTTCGACTTTCCGGATCCGAGGAGCGATCCGATCACCCGCAAGGTTACCGATGAAGATCTCTACGCTGCCGCCCGCGCCGCCGTCGCCCTGGATAAGTTCATCGACCGTTACTCGCTGGACGGACTGGCTTACTATTACGCGGCCCGGCCAGGCTCAGAGGGCCGGGAACTCGCGACGAACCTGATCGTGGGAAACTCATTGCTCACGGCCGCGGGATTTCCCATGTGCGGTGAGTCCGACCTCAAAACTTGCGTTGGCATGCTCATCATGGACCGCCTGGAAATTGGGGGATCGTTTGCCGAGTTCCACCCGATGGACTTTGAGGAAGACTTCATTCTGGTGGGGCACGACGGACCCCACCACCTCAATATCGCCGCGGGCCGGCCACTCTTGCGGAGCCTGCTGAAGTATCACGGCAAGCCGGGATCGGGCGTGTCGGTGGAATTCAAGATCCGCGAAGGGCCGATCACTATGTTGGGCGTAACCCAGAAGTTTGACGGCCGGTTCAAATTCGTAATTGCCGAGGGTGAATCGGTGCGTGGTCCCATTCCTGCCACGGGGAATACCAATACGCGCGGCTATTTCAAGCCGGATGCGCGTACGTTTTTCAAGGCGTGGGTCGCGGAAGGACCAACCCATCACTTTTCCCTTGGCGTCGGGCACCACGCGGAGACGTTGAAGCGAATCGGTGAAGCTTTAGGAATCGAATCCGTCATCGTGAGGAAGTCGTCGGAGTAGGTCTTAAGGGGAGTACGACATGAAAGGAAAGCCCGTAAATAGCCAGATGATTTCCCGGAGGGACTGGCTCCAGCGGACGGCGGGCGCCGCCGTGGCGCTCCCTCTCTCCGGCCAGGGTCACTACGAGGTGCGGCCGTTGCCGGCCAGCCCGCACGCACTCTGGACCGAACCCAGCGCCTTCAGGCGCGTGACGCTCGAGATGAGCTTGAAGCCCTTTCGCAACATCGATGAGCCGGCCATTCGGTCGGTTTGTGAGCATGTCTTCCGGCAGTGGGCGGCTCTGCTCCGGCGCGCCGACGCGAGTGCGGTGATGCTTTGGACAGCCGATGGGAGCGAGATTCTTGAATACGGCGGGAGAATGAGTGACGAAATCGAGTGGGCACGCTACATCGGCAGCGCCAACCCCGAGAAGGCGCCGCCGAAAGCCGACGCGTCCAAGATCAACATCCATGAGCAGGCCCGGCTGTACATGGACAACCCACCCAGGATTACCTACGGCATCCTGAAAGAGATTGTCCGAACCTTCAGGTGCGTAGGGCAATCGATGACTGGCAAGGCGGTGAAGGTGGGCGCGACGTTTGACCCCGGGCCGGAGTTCGCGCGTTCGCCCTTCAAGTACCAGCGGCATCAGGAGATTCTCAAGGGCGAATGGGTGGATTGCAGTTCGATGTTGAACGGCGATGCGAAGGCCTACGCGGGCTTCCCGAACGGCATCCCCGCGGGCACGCCATTCGGGGCATTCTTCGGACGTCAGGTGCAGCATTTCCTCACCGACCTTGGCTTTGATTACATCTGGTTTTCCAACGGCTTCGGGTTTTCCGCGACCGCGTGGAGCGTGAAAGGCCCGCTTTTCGATGGCGAGGCGTTCCATCCAGAAAAAGCTGCGGGAATTCGCGAGAAGGTTATTGGCTTCTGGAAGGTTTTTCGCCAGGAGTGTCCGGCTTTCCCCGTGGAATGCCGCGGCAGTAATCTTTCTACTGGCGCGGACTTGGCCGCGAGTGCCTCGCCGATTCGCGACATCTTTGATGGGGGATTCAACATGGTGGCCCCGCCGAACTCGCCCTGGGCCGCCATTGACGGGGACTTTGGATTGGAGGTGAGCGGGTATCTCTCTCACATCGCGCACCTGCCACCCGGCGACGTATTTCCTTTCCGCTTCTACACGCACGACCCCTGGTGGTTGAATAGCCCTTGGTTTGATCGCTACGGGCATGAACCCCACGACATCTACCTTCCCCTCGCCCTGGCGCGCTTGGACCGCGAAGGCAAGGTCACTCGGCCGTCGTACGTCGAGTTCCTCACGATTGATAGCTCTTATGGAGAACTGCCCGACCAGTGTCCGAACGAGGTGACGCCGCACATTCTATTGGCGATGGATCATTTCTCCGACGAGCCAGGCCTGCTCACCTGGGTGTACCCCTTCCGCGAGTTCCATGAAAAAGTGTTCGGAGATTCACCCCACCCCGGCGAAGTATTTTTCAGCGATTGGTTCATGCGCAACGCCGTGAATGCCGGCTTGCCCCTGAACACGGTCGTCTCAACAGATAACTTCCTGGCCTCACTCGGAGCGAATCCTGAGGTCTATGAAAACACTATTTTGCTGACGCCCGTTCCCCAGGCGGAAACCCTGCTGGAGACCGCGCTATTGGAGCACGTTCGTCGAGGGGGCGATGTTTTCCTTTACGGCCCGATGACAGAGGCCAACAGGACGTTCCTCGATTTGCTCAACTTGAAACTGGCGGTACCCCTCACAGGGGAACTCAAGATGCAACTATTGCTAGAGGGTGACGACATCCGCCGCGGAACGCCGGCAGCCCGCATTCTTCATCGCGACCTGTTATCGGGCGGCGGCATCGACACGGTATTAAAGGAGCCGGGAATTGTGGGCTGCGAGGTGTGCGCCATCGTTTCTGACGGACCAAACGAGCGCGTCTTTGCCGTCACGCGGACGGTCGGCTCTGGCCGGCTGTCGTGGGTTCGCGGTAGCCTTTCGTCATCGATCACGAACGCTTACCTTCCCCAAGCCGACGATCCGAAACTGTACTTTCAGGCAGAGTATCTAATGCGCTACGTCCTGGGGAAACTCGGGTACGAGTTGCGGGTGGAGAAACCCGCAATCGACAGCCGGAATCCGCTTGTGCTCGTGGCGCGCAGCAATAATGGGTTCTTCTTTTCCGGGTACTGCCCGTCAACGGCCGTAACCCTCCGGCTACGGTTTCCGCGCGGGGCTCCCATCCTGAAAGGAAACGAGACTTGGTTCAGGGGCGGGTACTCGACATACAACATGCCGCGCGCCTGGCATCACGAATGCCGGTGTTTCCTCGAACAGGCTGAGGAGGGAGAGATTTCCTGCGTCGAGAGAATTTCCGAGGAGATTGGCATCCGGCGGCGCCTGTTGCTAACGGGCCTCAAAAACGCGACTGTGCATTTTTATCCCGAAGTTCGACCCGCCGGCCCGCCTGTCCGAATGGAAAGCGGTCGAACACAGGCCAGCTTCTTTGAAACTGAGAAGCAGGTTGCCTACGTACCGGCAGAGTCAGGACGTCGTCTGGTGGCCCATGACGTCACCGGCGACCTGCTCATCTCCTGGTGAATCCTCCCGGCGCAGGTACGGCAAACAAAAACTCCACCACCGCCGATTCGTATCCCTGCCAGTCACCGGCACGGACCGGGATAGGGATTTATGCCAAGCCTTCGCTTATGCATTGACATATCCTCCTGACCGGGAGATAAAGGAGTGCCAACCCTGGGTGCGGCATGCATCCGAGCTTTACGCGGAGTGGCCGTAGCGGGATGCCAAGCGGAAGCCCCCCACGATCGCGTTGAGGGCACCGGCACCTGGTCCACGCTGTGAATTCCTGACATGAATTCAGGGCAAATGCCTAATCAGAATAGGCTGTTCAATCTTCTCGTTGTGCTCATCTGCTTTGCGATGGCACAGACCGCGGCGGCGGGCAATCAATCGTCCGCAAACTGGACGGGGACGTTGATTGATTCGACCGGCAAGCCCGTCGGCCAAGCAGAGGTCGAGTTGCGCGATATCCGCTCAGACAAAAGACGGCAGTCCAAGACAGACACGCACGGCGTATTTGTGCTCTCCGAACTCCCCGCGAGTGAATACTCTGTATCGGTTCATTGGAATAGCCAAACCTTGGTGGCGACGGCTCCCTTGAAGATCAGTCCCGGCCAGATTCTCGCCGATCAACTCCAACTCGGCGCACATGGTGTCGAGGTTGTCGCTCCCCGGCTTCCTGGCGAGGCGGCAAAACAATCTACCGGCGGAGAGGTCCTGTCCAGCCAGACGGTGGCCGATCTCCCGCTCAACAAACGCGACTTCAGTCAGCTCCTTTTGCTTGCCGCCGGCACCATGACCGACACCAATGGCGCTGCCAATTTCACCCAGCAGTTTGCCGTCAACGGTCAGCGCGGGACGACCACAGTTTTTGCCACCGACGGCATCGATACCACAGACCCGGAGATGGGCGGAGCGACCTTCTCGAACTTCAACGTGGACGCGATTCAGGAGATCAAGTCGAGTTCCGGTGTGATGCCGGCAGAGATCGGCCACGGAGCCGCCGGGTTCACCAACATCATCACCAAATCCGGCAGCGACCAGGTTCATGGATCTGTGTTTGAATTTGTGCGCAACGCGGCATTTGACGCCCGCAACTTCTTTGACCGGCGGAATGTCGCAAACCCTGAGCGAATACCCCCGTTTGTCCGCAACGAATTTGGTTTTACCAACGGCGGTCCACTGATCCTTCCCGGAATCTACGACGGCCGGCACCGGACGTACTACTTTGGTCAATACCAGGGCTTCCGCCAGGTCCTGGGAACCACGCAAGTCCTCTCGGTCCCGACCGTGGAGGAACGCCAGGGCTTGGACACCACGGCTTTCGCCGGAGACACTTTACTGGTTCCAGTGAATCCACAGATTGCTCCCGTATTAGCGGACTACCCCTTGCCGAACGACCCGATTGGGGCTTACGGCGCGCGCACCTACGCAACTTCCGCCAAGGTGTCAACCAATACCAATCAATTCTCGCTACGCATCGATCATCGAATATCCGACCGGGCCACGTTCTTTGGGCGATTCAATTTCAGCAACGTTACCGGACCGCTCACCAACCCCGATCAGACCGCCATTGATCCCAGTTACGCCATTCGCTTTTTGGATCACCAGCGGAACGCCGGGATCACCTACACTCGCACCTCCTCCCCGCACTTCAGTTGGGATGCTTCTTTGGGATTTATCCGCGCCACGCCGTTTTTTCCCTCGATCGACCATACTCAGCCGGCCATCGAGTTCGGCGACGGCCTCTATGAACCCATCAACTCCGCGGATGGCTCGGTGATCGGCGTCTTCGGCAATCTCCTCCAGGCGAAGCAGAATTTCACCTACCTGCACGGAATCCATGCGCTGAAGTGGGGCTGGGAAATTCGCCAGAACCGCGATTCCACGATCTTCGGCACGAATCCCAACGGCCTCTACACCTTTGGCGGTGGGCCGGCCTACGCGCCCATCCCTATTCTTTCCGCTAGCGGCCAGCACAACATCCAGGCTGGCGACTTGCTTCCCGATTCCCTGACCGGCCTGCTTACGGCTACTCCGTTCGCCTACCTGATCTCTTTGGCCTCACCGCAAACAGCCACGGGCGACCGTTTCAATGAAGCGTCAATGCACCGGCAGGCCTATAATTTCTACATCCAGGACACATGGAAAATCACGCCCCGTCTACAGATGGATTACGGTTTGCGGTACGAATATAATTCACTCTTTGAGGAGCCCAAGGATCGCACGTCGGGTCCGATCTTTCTGGGACCTGATGGCCGGCCGGCACGCTCCTGGGACCCGGGCGTCTATCAGCACTTCCTCGTCAGACCCGAGCCACCCTACGCCAAGGATTGGAGGGGGTGGGGGCCGCGGCTCGCCATCGAGGTGCGGCAGAGTGAACACACCGTCTGGCATGCGGGTGCTGCCATCACCACGCGTTTGCCCAATCTTTTTCAGGAAGATTTCACCACCGGCGGCGCGCCCTTCATGGTTCAGCCCACCCTTACGGCCAAGTCGGGAGTGTCTGTCCCCTTTGAGAACGCGGTAACTCATTTCAATCTACCGGTGCCCTACACTGCGTCGGGACAGCCGGTATTTCCGACCGGCCGCACCACGGACGTTCCACCCAACACGGTGATGGATGTCCAGCGTTATGAATCCGACCTGGCGGCCGCGACGCCCGGGCACCAGTTCCAGCCTCTTTCCATTTTTGGAATCATGTCGAACTTTGCCGATGGTTACATCCAAAGTTACACGGCAGGAGTGGACCACGATTGGGGCGACGTCAAGTTGAGCGCTGCCTACGTGGGCACCGCGGGCGTGCGGCTGCCCAGCATTGTTTATCCCAACGGTTATACAGGCGCCGATGCGGCGTTCGCACATTTTACAAGCTTCGACCCGGCAGGGAATGTCACGGGAGGATTTGGGCCGGAAGCTATGATGAGCAGCCGTTCCCATTCCACGTATCATGGCCTGCAAGTGGGTGCGGAGAAAACTTCCGCCCGGCTCGGTCTGGGGTTTCAGGCGAACTACACCTTCAGCAAATCGCTCGATGACACCAGCGCGACCTTGGGAGGTTTCCTCGGCTCCTCGGGGACTCTGTTGCAGGCGAGTCCGCAAAACCCCTGGGACCCGGGCGCGGAGAAGGGGCCGTCCACGTTCGACACGACCCACGTTTTCACTCTCAGCTTGATTCAGGCTTTGCCCTTCGATCGCATTTCCGCGTTTCAGCCGCTCGGCCGCAAGGTGACCGCCGGATGGCAATTCCTGAACATCACCACGCTCACCAGCGGCGCGCCCTTTACCGTTTTCTCGGGAATTCAACAGACCGGGGTGGGTGCCACGGGAGCCGACCGCCCGGATCAAATCGCGAAGCCGGATTTCTCGACGAGCCGCAAGGTGCGGGAGGACTACTTCGGACGCGGCCTGGATAACCCCTCGTTCTTTTCCCTTCCCATCAATCTTCCCGACGGTACGGGGCCCAATCTCGGGAGGTTCGGAACTCTGGGCCGCGACAGTTTCCGCGGACCGGGCTTCCGCGACTTGGATATGTCCTTAATCAAGGATACCCAACTTGGAAGGCGAGGCAATGCGGAGGCGGCAACGCTGGAGTTCCGCGCAGAATTCTTCAATGTCTTCAACCTCGTTGATTTCAGCCTGCCCTCGAATGTCGTCCTGGGGTCGGGATTCGGGCTCATCAACAAGACCGCCGGTCCCTCCCGGCAAATCCAGTTCTCGCTGAAGCTGATTTACTGAATTGTGCGGAGATTCAAGAAAGCAAGCCCTGGCTGGGGTCAAACCGGAGAGAGGGCGCGGCCGACTTCAGGCAGAAGCCGCGCCCTCACAACCACTGTTACGGCGTCACCTTCAAGATCCCTTCGACGGGAATATCCGCCGAAGACTTCCCTATCATGATTTCAAAGTCGCCGGGCACCACGCGCCAATGCATGTCGATGTCGAGCAACTGGAGATCCTCTGGGGTAAGCGTCAGGGTTACGGTTTTGCTTTCGCCGGGTTCGAGCGCCACCCGCTCAAATCCGTGCAACTGCTTGACCGGCATGGAAACGGGTGCGTACTTCTCATGTGTGTAGAGTTGCACCGTTTCTACACCCGCGCGGCCGCCGGTATTCTTGACGTCCACGCTGACGCGCGCCTCGCCTCCCGGATGAATCGCGTCGGGCGAAATACGAAGATTGCTATACTCATACTGGGTATAGCTTAATCCATGGCCAAAGGGGTAGAGAGGAGTGGCAGGCATATCCACGTATCCCCGCTTGATCTCTTTCATCCAGTAGGCCTTGGAGGGTTTGTAGTTGTAATAAGCAGGTAACTGGCCGGAGTGCCGGGGGATGGTAATGGCCAGGCGGCCGCTGGGGTTGTAATCTCCGAAGAGCACATCGGCTACGGCGGTGCCACCCAGCTCGCCAGGCCGCCACGCCTCGACAATAGCGGATACGTGCTCGGCAGTCCAGCGGGTGGAAAGCGGCCGGCCGTTGACCAGCACCACCACGGTGGGCGTACCGGTTTCATAGACGGCGCGGACAAGGTCTTCCTGCGCACCCGTCAAATCAAGGTTAGCGATGTCGTGGCCTTCACCGTCCGTGGGCGGATCTTTATCTTCATCCACGTCGTTCTGACCCTGGTTTTCGCCCACCACCACAATCGCCACGTCGGCATTCTTGGCGGCACGAACGGCTTCGGCGAATCCGCTCTTGTCATCCCCCAACACCTTGCAGCCCTTCACCGCCGTCACCTTGGTTGCTGCCCCGACTTTGGCTTTGATGCCTTCCAAAATGCTCACAACGTGCTGCGGAATGGCCTTGGGCGAGTAATCGCCGAGCTGGTTCATCAGGTTGTTGGCATCCGGACCGATCACCGCCACCGACTTGACGTCTTTCTTGAGTGGCAGCAGGCCTTTATCGTTCTTCAGCAGGACGATCCCCTCGCGGCCGGCGCGCAACGCCAAATCCTGGTTCGCATGGGAATGCACGATGGTCGCGGCGCGGTCCACGTCGACGTAGGGATTCTCAAACAAGCCCAATTGGAACTTTAGTTTCAGGACGCGGCGCAGCGCCCGATCCACGAGCGCCCCCGGCACTTCCCCTTGTTCCACCGCCTCGACCAGCGGGCCCATATAGGCGGGTTCATAAGTGATGTTCAGGTCAACTCCGGCTTTGAGCGCCAGGGCACCGGCTTCTTTCTGGGTGGGGACGATCTGCTCGTAGGTTAATGTCGAAAAGCCGCCGCCTTCGCTTTCCACGACGCCCTCAAAGCCGATGTCCTTTCGCAGAATATCGTTCATCCATTTCACCGAGCCGTGGGCAGGTATATCTTCGACCTCCGGGTATCCGGCCATCACGCCCAAGCCACCGGACTTGGTGATTGCGCCTATCCAAGGAAACATGTCGTTCTCGCGCAAAGAGCGTTCGGAGAGTTCAATCGCTCCGCGCTCGAGACCACTGGCGGGTGAGCTTTGCGTGGGGAAATCTGTCAACACCGCGATCACCCTGCCCGGGTCGGCGATGTTAGTCCCTTGGGTACCGTGCACGATCTCCTCACCAATGCGCATGTAGAGGTAGGGGTCTTCGGTGTAGGCTTCCTCATTCCGGCCCATGCGCGGATCGCGGTCCAGCTCCATCACCAGGGTGGATAACATGTGGATGCCGACGGCCCGGGACTCCGCGGCGGCGGCAGAGTAAATCGCTCGCACTAAATCAAGATCGAACGAACTGCCAATGGCCAGGCCCTCGGGAAAGACCGTTGCGCCAGGATACATGGCGCCGTGCGTGCCCTCCTCGTCTTGCATCAGGGGGATTTTCAGCCGCGTCTGGGTGAGCGCGATCTTCTGCAGCTCATTGAAATACTCGGCCGCGTGGCGGGCATTTCCGTCGTGCAGTACTTCGTCGGCCAGGGTAAAGAAGCCGCAGGCCGGACCGATTTCCTGGGTGTAGGTTCCGGCCGCGAAACGCTTGCACGCCTCCTGCTTGGCCGGAATGGTGGTTCCCAGTTCATCCACATAAACACAGGGCAAGTTGAGCTGCCCGACCTTCTCTTTAAGCGTCATGCGGCTCATCAGGTCATTGACGCGCTCATCGATTGTTCGCGTGTGGTCGAGGTACATCGGCAATGAGCTGCCGGCCTGCGCGAAAAGCGCTGGACCTCGTGACAGCACCGCGGCGGCTATCACCATCAGCAACCAAAGGGATTTCTTCCTTATCATTTCTCACCTCCAATGGATCATATCCTCAGGGCTTAGGTGCCTGAAACGTGTACTGGCCGGACGCTACTTCGAATACAGATGCGGTGCCTTCCTGCCGAAGGTAATGTACGCCCGCTGCTTGGGAAACGGGACGGCCGGTTTCAGTGATCTGCTCCTGGGTGCGGGCCGGCAGGTATACCGTGGCGGAGGCGTTTGCCGGGATACGCACCGTCAACTCGAAGCCCATACCATCCTTCTTCCAACTGCTTTCCACGCGGCCTCGCACCGTGTCGTGCCAGGCTTTCACCCAAGTGAGATCGCCCACCGGCTGCGGTTTGATCGTGATGTGGTTGATATCCGCTTCGATGCCTGCCAGACCAGCATAGAACCACTCCTCGATATGCCCGAGCATGCAGTGATTCTGCGACGAAGCGGGGTCCGCGTCCCAGGCTTCGGTAAGCGAAGTGGCGCCGCGATCAAGTTGTGCCCCGTAGCTGGGCGGGTCACGGCGATTGGTCATGGCGAAAAGTACGTCGGAGCGGCCCGCGTCCATCAGCGCAAGGACGAGGTAGTGATAGCCAATGTCTCCCGCGGTCTGCTGATTCCCACGCCGCGTCACATCGTCAACCAAATGGTCAACAACTCGGGTACCCTCGGCACGGGGGCAAATGTCCATGACCAGCGGCATGGCTTGCGCAGTCTGGCTGCCGGTCGAATACTGGCCTGTCCTCGGATCGAAGAAGGTCCGGTTGAACGCCTCACGCGCGCGGTCCGCCAGAGCCCCATAGCGATCCGCCTCCGCCGTATGTCCGAGTAGGCGGCTGGCTTGCACCACCACGCGCAGGTCCTGGTAATACGTTGCCGTCGCGGTCACGCCCAGCGGCGTGAGCTTTGAAACCCCCGGCTCGCCGGGCCCGATATCATACCAATCGCCTAAGCCGTAAGAGATGATGGAATCACGGGCCTTGGTTCCCAGGTAGTCAACGTAGCGTTCCATGGCCGTCAGGCTCTCTTCCAGCGTTCGCCGGTCGCCGTATTGGAGATACGTCCACCAGGGAACCATCACCATCGCGCTACCCCATTCGGGTGAATCTCCGAAGCCGAACGCGTGGACTGTGTAGTTGGGGGCGGTGTCAGGGATGAGCCCCTCGATGGTCTGCGCATCCCGCATGTCGCGGGCGATTTTGGGGAAGTACGACGAGAGGTCGTAATCGAACCCGATGCTGGACGCCATCAGGTAGGGCACTTCCAGCCAACCGAGCTTTTCGCGGTGCGGGCAATCGGTGACCACACTCTGGAGATTGCTGCGCACTGCCGCGTTGATCAGTTTATGGATGCGGTTGAACAATTCATTCGAACAGGAGAACTCGCCCGCCTGGGGCGCCGAGGAGTAAAGGAATTGCCCCTCCAGGTCGGTCACCTCGGCGTCGCCCTCCACCTGCACGAAGCGGAAGCCGTAATAGGAAAAGCGCGGATGCCAGGTCTCGCGACCGCTGCCCCGCAACGTGTAGGTGAAATACTCGGGGCTGCCAGAGCTCCTCTGGCTGACGAAGCCCTTGCCATCCAGCAGTTCTCCGGGGGTAAGGCGCACCTGAGCGCCGGCTTTCCCGCGCACGGTGATCTGCGGCCAGCCGGCAAAGTTCTGACCGAGGTCGTAAACATGGATTGCCGGGGCAGGTTCGCTGACTTTCACCGGGTGGAACACTTGCATTACCTCAATGGGTGGCTGCGATTGGGAAAACAGGCGCTCCGTCGAATCATCGACGACCTCGGACGCCTCCCAGCCCTTCCCCGGAAAGCCCGGCTCACTCCAGCCGGGTTGTTCCTCACGAGCGTCATAATCTTCGCCGCCGTAGATGCACGAGAAGCGAGTGGGGCTCGGCGCGACCTTCCAGCTTTCATCGGAGACAATGGTTTGCGTTGTCCCATCGTCGTACTCGATGCGAAGGTGCAGGATGAATTTGGGGCGGCCAAAACTCGCGGTGAATTTAACGTAGCGGCCGCCCGCCACGTTGTACATGCCGTTCCCCAGAAGAACACCGATTGCGTTGGCCCCTGAGCGCAGGAAATCTCCAACATCGTAGGTGGCGTATAGATTGGTGCGGCGGTAATTGGTCCAGCCCGGTTCCAAAACGTGGTCGCCCACTTTGCGGCCATTGAGGTATAGCTCGAAAAACCCCAACCCTGAGATATAGGCCGTGGCGCGAGTCACTTTGCGTGCGACTGAGAATTCCCGCCGGAACATCGGCAGCGGACCGGAGTTTATCGCCGTGCGGCTCCAGGCGATCCAAGTTGCCTGCCAGTCTTCGGGGTGCAGAATTCCCATCGACCAGCTCGCCACCGGGCTCCATTCCGACGGCACGTCGTTCTGGTCCCAGGTGCGCACCTTCCAATAACAACGCAGGTGGGAGGACAGTGGCTTTCCGCCGTATGCAACACCTACACTCTCGCGGCTGGCCACCTTACCGCTGTCCCATTCATCCGCCTGCCCGGCGTCCAGGGCATTGCGGGAGGAAGCGACGAGAATCTGATAGGCAGATTGTGACTGGCCCCGCTCCGGAGACTCGAGCGTCCAGCTAAAGCGCGGCTGGAGAACGTCGACCCCTTGCGGATTCACCCGATATTCGCAGCGCAGGCTTGCAGGCGAAACACTCGGCGAAGCCAGCAGCGCCGCCCACAATAACAACGTGGTCATGAAACCTCACTCCTCACGGTGGCTGCGTTCGACGGGTTCGAGGCCCACCGTCGTCTCCGGCACCGGCGGGATAATCCACTGAAGGATAACCGGCTGGACAGACTACTGGAATTCCTTCATGTATTCAAAGAATTGTTTGTCCGTGGGGTCCAGGTTTTCGACAAACTCCCCCTGGGGTCCGCCAAAACTCTGGCCGACTTTGAAATCAATACCATAGCTGCCGCCCTCCCGCCATTGTTCTGCTCTAACTCCTGGCCATGTTTCGATTTATTGTGCTGTCCCTCGAAACGCTGCTTCGCCTCGTGCGGGCGCGCCGGAGCCTCCCTCTCGAGAATCTCGCGCTACGCCAACAACTCGCCGTGCTGAAGCGACCGCATCCGATGCCAACAATGGGCCTACAAGCTCTTCTGGGTTGCTGTCCGTCGGTTCTGGTCAGGATGGAAACCATTGCTGATCGTCGCTACACCCGAGACTGTTGTCCGGTGGCACCGGGCCGGTTTCCGCTTGTCCTGGCGGCTGATCTCCAGGCCAGGACGCAGGTGGGAAGAAGACCAACGTCGCAGGAAGTTCGGGAATTGACCTTCCCGATGGTGGCTGAGAATCCGACAGGGGGAGCACCGCGGATACAGGGGGAACTCCTCATGCTCGGGTTTGATCTCTCCGAGAGAGCGATTTCACGCTGGATGAAACGAGCTCCGAGGGATCCCGAACCGGCCCAACGTTGGCTCGCCTTTCTTCGCAATCACCGCGAAGCCATTGCGGCGATGGATTTCTTCGCGGCCCCCACGATCACCTTGGGTGGACGCTATGGCTTTTTCGTGATCAGCCATGACCGTCGGCGGATCCTGCCCTTCAACGTCACGAAGCACCCGACGAGCCGTTGGATCATCCCGCAGTTACGGGAAGCATTTCCATTCCAGTCGGCGTCCAGATTCCCAATCTTCGACCGAGATGCGAGATACGGGTTGGAGGTCCCCGTGGCCGTTCGATCCCTGAAGATGAGCCCCGTGCGGACCTCCTTCGAGAATCCCTGGCAAAACGGTGTGGCGGAGCGTTGGGTCGAAAGTTGCCGACGAGACTTGCTGGATTATGTTATCGCCGTGAATGAACGCCATCTGAAACGGCGGCTCTCTGAATACGTCCGTTACTCCCACGACGACCGCACCCACCTCGGATTAAGCAAGGAAACACGGGGCGGTAGAGTTCAGGTGGCTGCCAAGGTTCGCGTTGTTTCTCCCGCCCGACTCGGCGGTCTGCACCACCGATACGACCGCGCGGCGTAAACGGCACCAGGAAATGATCTCGGGACTCTTGCGCTGCTCAGGGAGCAGGTGTCACGAGTTCCCAGGTAATTGCGAGCACGACACTGCCAGGAAATATTTCACCGCCAGAACCAACCTCCCTTCAAACCAGTAGATCTCACCGATTATCCACTCTCCCTGATGCAGATTGGATTGTGGCGAGACACAGCCATAGAATATCAGAGACGGTCGCAATCGATACGGTAGATGTCACGGGTGTTGATTGGGTTGACTCTCTTGGTTGCTCGTCGAAGCGACAACGAATTGAGCCTGTGAACGCCTACCCAATTGAGGAGGAGACACAATAGCTGCGGCAACAAGGGTCCCTAGCGGTTGCTCTTGGACTTGCCCAAAAAACCCTTCTCCGCCCCCCACGGCAAGCTCTTGATGCAATTGGGGCGCCAGCCCCTTTGTGGGACTGCCCACAAACATCTGATTCCGGGCAGCGGAATCTGCTCAAACCGGCACTTGAGAATCAATCGCTTGCGCTGAGCCGAATGGCGGGGTTCTTGGGCAAGCGAATCCATCATCTCAAACATTTCCAGCTCCCAGCATTAAACAAGATTCATGACGTTCTGAGCGCCCGCCGATAACACATATGAAAGTCGAAAGGGGCCGCAGCAAAGGCACGGTTGAAGGCGCCAAGGCCAAACGGGGGGTGGATAAAATGAGCGACGTACACTTGATCCTCATATTTTTATTGGCTCCTTTCGTTGTGGTTCTGGCCGGATTGATCGCTGCGACACGCATCGGGGATCCGGAATGCTCGCTCGGCACCCGGAAGTCTTCTCGACGGGCGATGACGCCGCCCATGACGGGCTCGCACGACTAACCCCACCGCATTCCACTCTAGCGGTCGGTGCATAGGTCTCTTGGCTTCGTCAGGCGAAATGCGGAAGGAGTACCACTGTGTCATTGCCTAGGTCTCACTCGACGAGCATCAAGCGGCGGTCCAACCCTGTAAGGGGTGGGCTCTGGCCCCCCTTCGGTCCTGATGATGGCGAACCTGTTTATTGCGCCGCGGGTGTGCCTTTTATGAAGCCGCCGTACTTTCGTACTATTGAGGGTAATAATTTTCCTTGATATACCCTGGTTAGGAGTTTACTACGTCCGTAGTCACCATGAGCGCATGAGGCTTGCTTTGCTGCTCAATGGCGAATGTTTACTCCATCCTATTTGCCGAGGCTCTCAATGATGAACGAAATGGGGCGGATACCGTTCCAACCGCACCGTGGATGTGATGGTACCGGGTTGCAAAAACGCCCATGAAAACTTGCCCCACTTGCCAGCAAACCTACACCGACGAAACTGAATCCTGTCCCCGTGACGGCGCTCGGTTTGCCGCCGAGTTCCGTGAGGAACGGAAATGCCCATACTGCGCCGAGCGGATTCTCAGTAAGGCGCCTGTCTGCAAGCACTGCGGCCACGATGTGGAGCCGCTCACCAAATCTGACACTGAAACTCCATCACCTGCTCCACGGCAAAGATCTACCGAACCCCTGAGTGCGCAGCCGCAAGGGAGCGAGCCCGCAGGGGGAGTCCAGTTTTCAGGGGCGGCGGCAAGCCGCCCGCCCGCAGCGGCCAAGCCCCCGCGGCATAAAGTGGCCATAGGGAATCTCCTCCTTGACTTGTTTCTGCTCGGCTTCATTGCATTCGGGTGCATGTCGTATTTCTCCCAGTCAGACCGGGCGAGCGCCATGCGAGTAGACACCCCCGCAACGCAGTCAGTGGCGATACCTCAGGGGACACAGTCCATACCCCACGTCGTGAAGCGCAATGAGAGCCTGGGTGGGATCGTGTCGCACTACCTTCCCGAGAGCATCTATATGCGGCGCGCCGAGTTGGAAACGGCTGTGCGCCAGGCGAACGGCTTAGGCAGCAACCCCCTCAAGCCCGGCACTCAGATTCTGATCCCGGGCATTCCCCTTCAGCCCATCCTTGACAGGCCCGTCCCGACACCTAAGGATTTTGTGGCGCGCGGCATCTACCTGACCGCTTACACCGCGGGCGCCGCTTCTGGGCTTGACCTGATCCAGCGCTGGAAGGAAGCGGGCGGGAACACGGTGGTTTTCGACGTCAAGGATTTCGATGGCGAACTGCACGTTCCTTTCACGCACGCTTACGCGCCGGCCGGGAATATCACCATTCGCAACCTGCCCAAATTCATCCACTATGTGCACTCGTTGCGGATGCACGCCATCGCCCGCATCGCACTGTTTCGGGATGCCCACCTGGCCCAGACCTACCCAGACCTCGCCGTCCACTCCCGGAAGTTCGGCAAGCCTTGGCTGGAAAATGGCAAGCTCGTCTGGGTGGATCCTTCCAACCCTGCGGTGCAGGACTACAATTTGGATTTGGCGCGCCTCGCGGCCGGCGCTGGGGCAGACGAAATCCAGTTTGATTACGTTCGCTTTCCTGCCGAGGGAGACCAGGCGGATGCGCAGTTCGCCTTTCAAAAGGAGCATCCTGACTGGCCCCGCACCAAGATCATCACTGACTTTGTCGCCCGTGCCACTGACACCCTGCATCCGCTGGGCGTGTTGGTCTCGCTCGACGTGTTCGGTGTAATGGCCTGGGCGAAGCCGGTTGACCTGGTCCTCACTGGCCAGAACATCCATGACCTCTCACGTCACTGCGACATCCTCTCGCCGATGATCTACCCGTCGCACTTCTTTGGATTTGACGGCTACCGTGATCCCGGCGATGCTCCTGAACATTTCATTTCGGAGTCCATGGAACGCTTCGAACGGGCGACCGCGGGCAGCGGGGTGGTGCTGCGTCCCTGGCTCCAGGCCTTTGGCTGGCATACGAAGACCTATTCGCCCAGCTACATCGTTACGCAGGTTCGCGTGGCCCACCTGCAAGGCAGCGTCGGGTTTCTGTTCTGGAATGCGCGCAACGACTACTCGAAGCCTCTCGAGGCGATGCCCGAAGTGAACCTGGTCGCTGAACACAGCCTCTCGCCTGGGGCCCCTGGTGGCGGCCTCGGCTCGCCAACCACCCGATCCTTCCGCTGACCACGTGGCCCGTCGTGATAGCACGGTGTCATTTGAAGGTAGGCTCGAGGCAAATTTGAACATGGAAAGCAATTTACGCGAATCTGTGGCCGCCCCCGGACGACTTCACGCAATCCGTAAACTCGGTCGGATTTTTGGATATGCGCGTATCGCCCTGCTCTTGATCCCCGCCCTCTGCAGCGCTGTGGCTCAAACCTCCCCAAGTGCGGCGCGACCTATTGATCGTGCCTCCCCCCGGAAGATTATCGCCCTCACGTTTGATGACGGTCCGCGACCCTGGGTGCTGAAGGGAAACTCCGAGGCGGGACATGCGTCAGCCAGCCTGCTGGATTTGCTCGACCGCGAGGGCGCGAAGGCCACGTTTTTCGTAATGGCATGGCGGCTCGCGCCCGCCGCCGACAAGGACTGCCGGAAGATCGATACCGGCATCACTTGCCGCCAAGCCGCCGAGGAGGAGCATCGCCGCGGTCACGAAATTGAAAATCACACCTACGGCCACGGCAACTTCCGCCTCATGCAGAAACGCTTTGGCGAGGATTGGATCTTGAACGACATCGACCGCGCCTCCCGGACCATCGACCCCATTACCGGCGTGAAGCCGCAATACCTGCGCCCGCCGGATTGGGAAATCTGGCCCGAGTTGGCGCAGCGAATCGAAGCCCGCGGCTACCACATCATGAGCAAGTCCACCACGCTGCCTCTCGTCCTGCGTGACGTCGATTCCGAGGACTATTTCTGCGTGGGCAAGGATATTTCCAAATGCCCCCAGCCCTCGCTTCATGATTACGTCCTACGAACCATCGAGCAACGCGAGCGCAAAGGCGTCTTCGACCATGTCCTCGTCTTCCACGAAATACCCAATTCGGTCGAAGTGCTCTCACGCCTGATTCCGGAACTGAAGAAGCGGGGGTATACATTCGTGACGCTCGCCGAGTACATGACAATGGAAAAACCCAGCTAACCTGTGGTGGCGGCCCTCCCCGCGAGGCAAGTGCACTCGGGAGTGGCTCGCTTGCGATTCGGCCGCAGTTCTGACTACGGCTTCTCGCCTGCTACGAAGAACCGCCAGATTTTGTTTTGTGGACCGCGAGATCAGCCTTCCACATCACCCTAAGAGGATTGTGCCCGAAAAGCGCCCTACCTGGAAAATGGGACGGCGGGACTTTGAAAGCGGGCCAGACTCCCATCGATCTTCGCATCACTAACGAGTCGCCATGTGTTTTCCGATGGCACCCGCATCCTGACAAGGGTTCCGGACGGCGCATTCGAAAGTAATCCACTCTTCCGAATGAAATCTCTGTTGAAAACCAATTCTCTACCCTTGCATCCAACCATGTTGCCTGCCTAGCCTGCCGCGCCTCCTCAAGAGTATTTTCCCCGACTTTTCTTACTTTTTCCCTTCTTGATGTTCCCTATAACAGTAGAGGGGCAAGTATCGAGAAAAGGCGACTGAGTTCCCAGCCCTCCAACAGGTCGAGTACTCCTCGCCCGTCCCTCGCATAACTCGAAGTGTGAAAGAAGACTCAAGGTAATGAAGATCCTGCATTTACCATCCACTCGTAACAAATTATGGCGGCGTGATACGCTGACCTTCGCGGCATGCCTGCTGCTTGCCGAGATTGGCCGCGGCCGAAGGATCTGAACACCTCTCCGACGCAATCGAGGTCGCCGAGAACACCGGAGTGCGTCGGGCAAACGTGCTCTTACTCAAAAAAGATGAGTGAAATTTCCAAACGAGGATGACCCGCAAGACAGACGCGAAGAATAATGACACTCTGTTGGTGCGCATGACCGACAGGGTGTGGGAAGTCCTCAAAAGGCGTGCTGAGAAGTTTCCTAATTCCGAATATTTCTTTCCCCATGCGGCGGGCACCCACGCTGGCGAGGCGATTCGTAGTTTGAAGAAGTCATTCAGTACTGCCCCGCAGGTAGCGGAGATCAAAGGCTTTAAGTGGCACGATTTGCGCCACTCGTTTGGGAGTCGCTTGGCCATGGCAGGGGTCGACCTAGTAAGCATACAAAGACTGCTCGGGCACAAGAGCCTGCGGATGACAAGCGGGTACGCCCACGTGTCGGATGAGCATCTCGCCAAGCAGGTCAAAGTCCTCGACAAAACATTGCCCAAAACTTGCCCGTCGCCTGCATCAAAGTCGGACAATAAGGCGAAAAAAGGGCGCGACGACACAAGCATCCCAAATTGCCGATGAAATCATAAGATGTGGACCATCAACGAAAAAGCAGCGGATGAGAGAGAAAAACGACCCATGGCAAATCTAGGCAAGATAGCTGAATTCGGCTTTGCAACCATGGGGTCGGGAATTCGATCCTCCCCAGGTCCACCAATCTATTTGATAACCTATCGACAGCACCATCTTCAAGTACCCGGATTTGGTTACCAAGTTTGGTGCATATCTCCCTCAAAAAACAGAATGCGAAAGAGGGACCTCGTGATCGGGGCCGACTCTTCAATTTACAACATAGCTGACTCATGAGTGCCTGTGCGAATCTGTCCGGGGGTATCAGACAAGTGGAACCCCGCTACGTCCGGTTACGCTCCAGTGGTCGTTCGGTACTGTTCGACGGCGGCTTCGAGCGCCCGGAGAAGCATCCCGGTGGGGCACGGCTTGGTGAGGAAACGAAAGATGTTTCCCACATTGACCGCCGAGGTTGCTGCCTCCAGGTCCGCCTTACCCGTCAACAAGACACGCACCGTATTTGGCGCGGCCTGCCGAACTAGTAGTTCGATTCCTAAATAACATATCAATGAATCTAAACCACCGAAAGTGTTTCCAGTTTGTACTTCCAGCGGAAGATGACCGGTTCTTCGTTCACCTCGCGCAGGTACATCTCGATGCGGGTTTTAAGTTCCCCTTTGGACCTCACGCGTATCCCGCGCAACAGGGTCCTGGCCATTTTTCCAAAGAACGATTCGATCAGGTTCAGCCAGGAACCATGGGTGGGCGTGAAGATGAATTCGAACCGGTTGGGCACGGTGCTCAAAAAGGTCCGGGTCTCTCGGGAAATATGCGCGGAGTGATTGTCCAGGACCAAGCGAATGCGCGTTCCTGCCGGGTACCGGGCATCCACCAAGCGCAGGAATTCGATGAACTCGACACTCCGGTGGCGGTCGCGCACCAAGCCCAAGACCTCTCCGTTCCACAGATCGATACCCGCCAACAGCGACAGCGTGCCGTGGCGGACATACTCATGGTCACGCCCCACCGTGGCGTGCTGGTTGGGTACCGGCGGCAGGTCCGGAGCGGTGTTTTCCAGGGCTTGAATCCCCGGCTTCTCATCGTACGACAGCACCGCGGTCAGTTCCGCGGGAGCACCCGCTTGGTGCCAAAGCTCCACTTGCCGGTAGACGTGCAGCACCTGCTTCATTTTGACGTCAAACTCGGCGTCGCGCCGCTCCAGATAGTACTCGATCTTGTGTGGTTGCACGGCCTGCGCGCGCAGAATCTTGGAAACCGTTCCTCGTGCCAATCGCTGCAAACTCGAATGCCCGGCGACCCCACAATGCTTGCGGACGTGTTTGGCCAACAGCCGGGTCGTCCACAACTCCTGCGCGTACCCCAACTCCTTCGGCTTTTGGCAGGCCAGCGCCACCACCCAAGCCCGTGCCTCGGCGCTCAAAGCCGGGCGTCGGCCTCGCCCCGGTAAGTCTTGCAGCGCCCCGCGTACGCCCAGTTCCAGGGCCTTGGCAATACAGCGCTCGACCCGCGGCCGGTTAGTGCGTAGTGCGGCAGCAATCCCCGAAACGGTCGCGCCCTCGTGGTAGCGCAACAAAATCTCGGCCCGCTGGACCTGCCCGGCGGCTTCGGAGCGCGACTGCGACAGTTGTTGCAACCAAATCCTCTCCTCTTCAGTCAGTCTCAACTTCGGGCGTCTGCTGATAAACGGCACGATGGTGACCTCCCACGAATGGGTATGTCACCAACCTACACCACAACTCATGGCATTGCAATATTCTTTCGGAATCGATTTACTAGGTACAGCAGGGTCACGCCATCCATTTCGGGCATGCGCAGGTCGGAGGCGACGACGGCTAAGGGTCCGTGGACATGACCAAGGCTATAGCTTCTTTTCCCGCCATGGCAGTTGTCACGTCGAAGTGTGAGCGCAACTGCCGCCTTAAAGCATCGAGGATCAACTCGTCGTCGTCGACGATCAGAATCCGAGGCCGTTTCGCTTCAGGCACATCACACCTCCGCCATCAAACCTGGAACCCCCGCCGCCATGGCTCTCCATTCAGGGATCATCTCCCGGACCCCCAATGTGACGAACTCCTCTTGGTAGTTTTCCAAAGTTGTAGACTCCCTTCGCCCCGCTGGCAGACTCCTCCAGCTCATGGGCCAGAAGATTGGCGGCATAAACAGCCGAGATCGCGTCAAAGTTCTGATGGGGCACGCGGTTCGGACCGTGATGAAGGGCGACGGCCTCCACCACCGTGTAAGGCAATCCCCACAGCCCCAGGAGATAAGCTCCAATCTCGGCGTGACTAAATCCGTCCAGGCGTTCTTCTACCTTATAGACGGCGCATCGCGCCCCCAGCGATTCCGCCAACACCTTTTCAAAGTGCCCGGAAAGTCTCCAGGCCAGGATCAACTTCCCCACGTCGTGGAGCATGCCTGCCACTAACGCAACGTCGGCAAGGTGCTTGGGCACAGGCAGGCGAGCGGCGATGTGTGCGGTAAGCTGGGCGTGGTGCTGTAGCTTTTCCAGGGAAAACCCCGGCAGGTCTCTTTTGGGTTTGAATGCGCGGAAGATCTCGACGGAAAGCACCAGGTTCTTGAGAGTATTGATGCCAAGGAAACTGACGGCGCTCTGGATGTTGGTCATGGAGTGGGCAATACCGAAGAAGGCGGAATTCACCAATTGCAGGACCTTGGCGGAGATTCCCACGTCCTGCTCGATGATTCTGGCGACTTTTTGAAGCGACGCGTCAGGGTCCGCCAGCGCCTGAGCCAGGGCTTCATAGGTGCGGGGGAGCGATGGGAGGTCCCCCAGAGCGGTCACCGGGCGGCGGATCGACTCATCGTTCAAAAGCGCCCTAAGGTGGCAGGCGCGCTCGATGGCGACGCGGAGCATTTCGGCATCGCAGGGCTTGGCCAGAAACTGATGCGCCACGGGGACTACCCGCAACGCCGTAGAAAGTTCCGTGTGGCCCGAAAGCACGATGCGCACCATCTGAGGGTACAGTTCGCGTACGCGGCAGAGCAGAGTGGCTCCGTCAATGCCTGGCATCCGCATGTCGGAGACAATGACATCGAAGGTCGAAGCCTCCATCAGCGCCAGCGCCGCCTCCCCCCCGGGGGCGAAAGCCATCTCCCAATCGTGGCGTTGGGGACGCAGCATGCGCCGCAGCCCCTCCAAAACCCTGGGTTCGTCGTCTACAAAGAGTACTCGCCTCATGGCACCTTCGCTTCCTTGGAACATTCTCCTGGATCGACGGGTTGACGGATCTCGAACCGGAACTTTCGATCCCAATATCTCCGAGTTGGAAACCGTTGCCGCAGTTCCAACAATGCCATGCCTCCCCAACCTCTTCTATCGGCGGAATACATAACGAACTTTGAGCA
>Ga0181536_10001244_pt1 | contig 30166 bp, 29 predicted proteins | sample PEATcosm2014_Bin_41_FD_121105 | JGI IMG/M metagenome (GOLD analysis project Ga0181536, IMG submission 121105) | Peatland microbial communities from MTU Mesocosm Facility, Houghton, MI, USA - PEATcosm2014_Bin17_60_metaG | ecosystem: Environmental > Terrestrial > Soil > Wetlands > Peat | place...
CTTCTGCTGGGGACGCCGGACATGCGGGAATTCATCGCCAGCGAATATATCCCGGGCGAGCCGGTGCGCACGGACGACGACTTCCTGGAATACGCGAAGCAATATGGCGGCACGGTGTTTCATCCAACCAGCACCTGCAAGATGGGCAGCGACCCGATGGCCGTGGTGGACGCCGAACTGAAGGTGCATGGCCTGGACGGCCTAAGAGTCGTCGATGCCTCCATCATGCCCGCTGTCGTGTCCGGCAACACCAATGCCGCGACCATCATGATCGCGGAGAAAGCGGCCGATATGGTGCGACAGCGGGCGCCGTTGGCGGCGGCGGCGTGATCCGGGTTTTATGTCTCGCGCTCGCGTTGCTTTGGGCGCCCGCGGTCCAGGCACGGCAGGACGAAGACCATCAGAAGGTCTGCCCGCTGCTGACGGAGGAATTGTTGCACGTCATGCTTCCTCAGGTCACAGGGCATGGACACTGCCCAGTACGGTGCACGGGCCGCGGTTGCCAAGGCGGGCCGGGTTATCGCGGCCAGGACCATAAATGCGTTTCCTATGAAACTATCACTCGGAAATGCGGACCGCCGCCGCACAGCGGCTGCGTCGCGGAATGCGCGCCGCTAAACCCCAGATGCGACCATGGGCGGGTCTGGTTAAAGAACGCCCAGGCACTGGCCGGGCTCTCCGCTCGTTTCATTCCCGCCGCATCCCCTGGGCCTGATCCAGGCTCGACGCGGGATTTAGCGCCAGCGCAACAGCAACCGCTCGACGGCGCCGATCAGTCCGGCGACAACCAGACCAAGCACTGACAGCACGACGATGCCCGCCAGTAACGCGTCGGTATCGTAAAGATTGCCGGCCGACAGCACGAAGGCGCCGATGCCGGTTTCGGCGCCGATCATTTCGGCGGCGACCAGCAGCACGATCGCGATCGAGGCGGTGACGCGGAACCCGTTGAGGATCGCCGGCGCCGCGCCAGGCAAGATGATGGCGCGGATGATCGTCCGCGTGGACAGGCCGAAACTTTGTCCCATGCGGATCAGGCCGCGTGGCACATTATCGACGCCGCCCATCGTCGCGATCACCGTCGGGAAGAACACGCCCAACGAGATCGTGGCGATTTTCGAGCCCTCGCCGATGCCGAACCAGATGATGAACAGCGGCACCAGCGCGATCTTCGGAATTGGGAACAAGGCGGCCACGACGGCCATGACCGGGGATCGCGTCACGGACCACAATCCGGCCGCGATGCCGGTGGCCATGCCGAAGATCGTGCCGGCGAACCACCCGATCAACAGCCGCGCGAGTGAGGCCGACAGATTTTGCCACAACACCCCCGTCACGGTCAGCCGCCACAATGTCACCGCGATGGCGACCGGTGACGGCAGAAACAAGGTCGGGATGAAGCCAACCCAGATGCCGAACTGCCAGAAGCCAATGAGGATCAGAATTGTGGCGGCGCCGGCGCTCCATCGCTCGCGCGGCTGGAAGCCGCCACCGCGAAACGGGACGGGACCGTCAAGCCGGCGCATCGACCCGCTCCCGTTCGGCCACCGCCGCGTCGTCCCGGATGAGGCGCCAGAGCGTATGTTCCAAATCCTTCAGATCCGGATCGTCAGCGGAACGTCCAGTCAATGGGCGGTCAATCCGGAAAATTTCCCGCACGCGGCCTGGGCGGCGCGACAGCACGACGATCTGTTGGCCCAGCCGCACCGCTTCCGCCAGATTGTGGGTGATGTAGACGGTTGTCGTGGCGGCGCGGCCGATCAATGTGACAAACTCATCCAACAGCAGATCGCGGGTTTGCGCATCGAGCGCCGACAGCGGTTCGTCCATCAGCAGACACGCCGGCCGTACCGCCAGCGCGCGGGCGATCCCGACTCTTTGCCGCATGCCGCCGGACAGTTCCTTGGGCCAGGCATCGGCGAAGTCGGACAGGCCGGTCAGCGCCAGCACCTCCCGCACCCGTTCCGTCCTGGCATCGTTGGCCAGTTTGCCTTCCAGCACGAGCCCGACATTGGCCCGCACGCTGCGCCAGGGCAGCAGCGCGAAATCCTGGAACACGTAGGTCAGCGGATTGAGGCAATCGTCGGCGATGGCGCCCTCGGTCCGCACCGATCCGGAGGTCGGCGCCAGCAGACCGCCGGCGATGTTCAGAAGTGTGGATTTGCCGCAGCCGGAGGGGCCGATCACGACCATGACCTCGCCCGGTTCGGCGATCAGGCTGATGCCGTCCAGTACAAGCAGGGTTTTCCAGGCATGGCTGACCTGATCCAGGATCAGTCGAATACCCGTGCTCATCGCACCGGCAGAAAGCGCGTGTCGATCAACGAATCCGGATCGGCGTCGCCCTTCACCAGATCGCGCGCCTTGAACGACCGCAGTTGCTCTTTCACGTCCGCCACGTCGAGCGCGGCGCCTTCGTCATAATAGCCGACGCCGTTCAGGATCTTCTGGCGTGCCTGAGGATCGCCGGTGAAGACGTAAACGGTGATGTCGGCGATCGCGGCGTCGGTCGTCGCGTCGGTCACCGGCTGGCCGCTCGCGTCCCGGCGCAGGAACGCATGTCGATAATCCGCCACACCGCGTTGGTAGGCTTTGGCGAACCGGTGCAGCACCGCCTCATTCTGTTGGATCATGCGTTCGGTGGTGAACAGCGCGGTGAGCTGATACGGCACGATGTCGCCAATCCAGCCGATGATGTGTGCCTGACCGCTCGCGGCCAATGGTTTCGCCTGCGACGCGATCGCGATCGTCGCGTCCACCTGGCCGCTGGACACCGCCGCGATCATGTTGGGCACCTGTTGCACGGCGCGCAGCTGGACGGTTTTCAGATCGAAGCCGCGTGCCTCCGCCAGCCGGCCGATCAGGTAGTCAAACGACGATCCATATTGCGTGATGGCAAAGCTGTGACCGCCGAGTTTGTCGACCGCGGTGAGGCCGGCGTCGTACGCCTGGTTGGAAACAAGGATGGCCGAGCCCTCGTAACCTTTTTCCTCATGCAGCCCGCCGCCGATGACTTTCAGGATGCCCTTTTCCGCGAGATTGAAGAACCCGCCGGTCAGCGCGGTGACGCCGATATCGATATCGTTCGAGACGGCGGCGGCGGCGATCGGTTGCGCGGCCTCGAAGAACCGGAACGTCACCTCAACCCCCGCGTCGTTAAAATACCCCCTTTGCTGGGCTATATAAAACGGCGCGGGCGACAGGGTCCGCAGCAAACCAAGCCGCACGGCGTCGGCCGCGTTCGCGCGCACCAGTGGCACGGCGGCCAGCATCGCGATCAACGATCGCCGTGTGCAACCCGATGACAAAGCGCGTTCCCCCTTGTGCGATGTGACGCTGTAGCGCCGCGCATGGTTTCCGGCAATGTCGCCGCCCTGTATAGGCAGCGGATCATGCCGCCGCCTCTGCTGTCGCTTCAGGATATCCACCTCACGTTCGGCACCACGCCGCTGCTGTCCGGCGCGGCGTTGAGTGTGTCGGCGGGCGACCGCGTGTGCCTGGTCGGCCGCAACGGCTCCGGCAAATCGACATTGCTGCGGATCGCCGGCGGGCTGATGCAAGCCGATTCCGGCCGCCGCTTCGCGCAGCCGGGCGCGACGATCCGCTATTTGCCGCAGGAACCGGATTTTTCCGAATTCGCCACCACGCTGGCTTATGTCGAGGCCGGGTTCGACGCTGGCGCCGCCGGCGACCATCACCGCGCGTCGTATCTGCTGGAACAACTCGGGCTGAACGGCACCGAGGACCCGTCCCGCCTGTCCGGCGGTGAGGCGCGGCGCGCCGCCCTGGCGCGCGTGCTGGCACCCGAGCCGGATATCCTGCTGCTGGATGAACCGACCAATCACCTCGACCTGCCCGGCATCGAGTGGCTGGAGCGCGAACTGAACGGCCTGCGTTCCGGGATCGTCCTGATCAGCCATGACCGAAGGCTGCTGGAGCGGCTGTCCCGCGTCACCGTCTGGCTCGACCGCGGCATCACGCGGCAACTCGACGCGGGGTTTGCCGGATTTGAGGCCTGGCGCGACACCGTGCTGGAGCAGGAGGAAACCGACCGGCACAAACTCGGCCGCAAGATCGTGATGGAGGAGGACTGGCTGCGCTACGGCGTCACCGCGCGGCGTAAGCGCAACCAGAAACGGCTCGCCGATTTGCATGCGTTGCGCAAGAAACGCCAGGAACTGCGCGGCGCGGCGGGCGGCGTGAAGATGCGCGCGGCCGAAGGCGACTTATCGGGAAGGCTGGTCGCGGTGGCCGATTGCGTCACGAAAGCCTTCGGTGATCGTGTCGTGGTGCGGGATTTCTCCACGCGCATTTTGCGCGGCGACCGCGTGGGGATCGTCGGGCCGAACGGCGCCGGCAAAACGACCTTGCTCAATCTGTTGACCGGTGTGCTGGCGCCCGATGCCGGGACCGTGACGATCGGCACGAACCTCGCACAAGTGACGGTGGATCAGCGGCGCGATGTGCTCGATCCGGACCGGACATTGACGCAGACCCTGACCGGTGGCGCCGGCGACAGCGTGACGGTCGCCGGACAAACGCGGCACGTCATTGGTTACATGAAGGATTTTCTGTTCGCGCCGGAGCAGGCGAACACCCCGGTGGGCGTGCTGTCGGGCGGCGAACGGGCACGGCTGACACTGGCACTGGCCTTCGCGAAACCCTCGAATTTGCTGGTGCTGGATGAGCCGACCAACGATCTCGATCTGGAAACGTTGGAATTGCTGCAGGAGTTGCTGGCGGATTATGCCGGCACGGTGCTGCTGGTGTCGCATGACCGGGACTTTATCGATCGGGTCGTGACCTCGGTGATTGCCACCGAGGGGGACGGACGCTGGATCGAATATGCCGGCGGATATTCCGACATGTTGGCGCAGCGGGGGCCGGCCAAAGCGGTCGCGCCACCGGCCCAGGCGAAGCCAAAAGCGGAAATCCAGCCCCGCGCCGGCACGAAACGCATGACATTCAAGGATCGGCACGCTCTGGAAACGTTGCCGGCGGGCATCGCGGCGCTGCAGGCCGATGCGGCGAAACTGACGGCGGTGCTGGAGGATCCCGACCTCTACACCCGGAACCCGAAGCGCTTCGCCGAAACGACGGCGACGTTGGAGGCCACGCGTCACGCGCTGACGGCGGCCGAGGAACAATGGCTGGAGCTGGAACTGCGCCGCGAGGAACTGGAAGGGTAACGTCAGCGCCGAAACCGCAGGTCCAGACCGCGCGCGATCCACCCGGCCTCGATCGCGTCCAGATCGGTGACCCCGGACGGGTTCGCCTTCGACGGCGCCGTACCCAATCGCGCGATACCCTCGACCCGCCAGATGCCCAGCAACCGCCGCAGTTCCGACAACGGTTCCGCGTGGTCGTCGACGCGCAGATTGAGATCCGGAAAATCCTCGGTCGTGATCATCACCATGGCGGCGGATTGCTTGCCGCGCCGGTCGCCGCCCGCCGCCTCGCCGGCCCGCATCGCCGCCATCAACCGTTCCGGCATCGGCAGATCGTCGCTGGTGTTCCAGGTGCGCAAGGTCTGTTGGATGGTCGGCTCGCCGGCCAGCATGTTGCCCGCGACGCTGATCCCCTCGGCGGAGGCGGAGCCACACCATTCCACGCAGTTCCGGCCGGTCCAGGCCGCGGTGCGGCCGAACCGATCGACCGCGTGGAGCTGGCGGATGCCGCTTCCCGCGTCGCCGGCCAGCGCGCCCTCGATCGCCGCCGCCGGGGGCAGGCCGCGCGCCAGACCATCCAGGATGGCGGGGCCCAAATATCGATTGGTCATCGATTGCGTCGACACCGCCCCGACCCCGGCGCGCACGAACGGGCACGACGCGCCGACCGCGAACGCCTTGGTCGCGACCGCGACGGCGAACGCATCGGTTTTCGCATCATGCGCCACGATGGACCAGGTCATAGCGCGTTCCTTTCCGCGATGTGGGCGATGGGAATCGTCTATACCAGAACACTGGGCGATCCTATGCTCGCGCCATGAGGTCCTCGACCGCGATCACGTTGGTCCTGTTCGGCGGCGGTGTTGTCGCCACCGCGGTCGCGTTGCCGCATCGGTGCGATGATCCGGTGACGGGACAGCCGGCCGCCTGCCCGCCGGGCTTCCATGCAACCGCGGGCGCATCCAGAGGCTTCAGTGGCTTCGTATCGTCCATTGGCGACGTCGCGCGCGGCGGATTTGGTCACGCCGGTGCCGCCATGGTCGCGGGCTCCTGACGGACATGCGGCGACACGTCATTCCGCCACGCCACGATTGGCGTGATCGCGCCCGCGCTCTCGGCTTTTCCTACGCCGAGATCGCCGGTGAACCGTACTGGGATGAAACCGCCTGCTGGGAATTCACCGCCGCCGAGATTGATCAACTCGACGATACGCTGGCGGAACTGGAACGCCTGACCCGCCTCGCGGCGGCCGAGGCGGTCAGGCGCGGCGGCCACGCGATGCTCGGTATCCCGGCAACCGTCTGGCCGCTTTTGGTACGGTCCTGGGAACGCCAGGAGCCGAGCCTCTATGGCCGCATGGATTTGCGCTGGGACGGTACTGGGCCGCCGAAGCTGCTGGAATACAACGCCGACACGCCGACCTCGCTGTTCGAGAGCAGTGTGGTGCAATGGGAATGGCTCCGCTGCGCCTGGCCCGACGCGGATCAGTTCAACTCGATCCACGAGGCACTGATCGCCGCGTGGCCCATGCTGAACCTGCCGGATCGCGTGCATTTCACCTGCATGCGGAACAGCGGCGAAGATCGCGGCAACGTCGATTACCTGCGCGACACGGCGACGCAGGCCGGCGCCGACGCACCGTTTCTGTTCATCGACGAGATTGGTTGGGACGGACGCCGTTTCGTCGACCTGGCGCGAAACCCAATCCACGCGGCGTTCAAGCTTTATCCCTGGGAGTTCCTGCTGCGCGACGATTTCGGCAACCACATCGCCGCCGCCGCCACGCGCTGGATCGAGCCGGCCTGGCGATTGTTGCTATCCGGCAAGGGCATCCTCGCGCTGTTGTGGGAGATGTTTCCCGGCCATCCCAATCTGCTGCCGGCATTCCGCGCGCCTGGCCGTACCGGCGCGCCGGAAATCGTCAAACCGTTGTTCGGCCGTGAGGGCGCGAATATCACGGCGCCAGGTTTGACGACCGATGGTCCATACGGCGGCGAAGGGTTCGTCCACCAACAGTGGATGCCGTTACCGTGCGTTGACGGCCACTATCCGGTCATCGGCGGTTGGATCATCGCGGGGCGGCCGCACGGCATCGGGATCCGCGAGGACACGACGCCGATCACTCGCGACACCAGCCGTTTCGTGCCCCACTATTTTCGGAGTGAGCCATGACCGATCCCGGGAACATCGTGATCTTCCTGCTGTATTTTGGCACGTCGGTCATCTTGCTGGTGGCGTTCCTCGCCGCTTACACATTGGTGACCCACATCCATGAGTGGCGCCTCATTGCTTCCGGCAATACCGCGGTCGCGGTCGCGCTTGGCGGCGCGATGATCGGCTTCGCGTTACCGCTGGCGTCGGCGATCGTGCACAGTCAGAGTCTGACGGACTCGATCATCACGGCGGCGATCGCCCTGGTGGTGCAGCTGGTGTGTTTCGCGGCCATGCGGTTGTTGCGCCGCGACGCCCGCGCCGCCTTGGCGCAGGGCGACATGGCCGAGGGCGTGTTTCTGGCGTCCACCTCGCTGGTGCTCGGCATTCTCAGCGCGGCCTGCCTGTCATAGCCCGAACCGTTCCAGCAAACGCAGCGTGCGGGTCGGCAGCCGCGGCCTCGCGCGCAGAAAGGCGAGCAAATCGGCCGGATGGTCGATATCCAGCCCAATGCCGGGCAACCGCACGATCGTTGGCTCGACACCGTGGCGCCGCGCCGCCAGCAAATGCGGAAAATAACTATCGTCGCCGAAGCGTAACGGCACCGCGAAGGGCGGGTCGCAGATCACCGCGTTGGAGCCGAGTTCGTCATGCGCCGGAACGATGGTGAACGACGGCGCCGCGCGGCGGGACGCCACGACCGCGTCGATTTCCCAGGCGGTGACGCGCGGGATGTCGCCGGGCAGGGTGAGCAGCGCGCCGTGTCCCTCCGCCGTCAGCACGCGTGCCATGCCGTTGACCGCGCCGGTGTGGCCGTCCCGCGCGCCTTCGGTCACCACTCGCGCCCCGTAACGTTCCGCCAGCGCGGCCGCCCGCGGATCGACCGTGTTGACCATGATCCCCGCCAGCCGCGTGGCCCCGGCCAGCGCCGACAGCACGTCCTCCAGCATCGTCTCGGCGAGGACTTCCCGCTGTTCGGGGCTCAACAACGAAGCCAGGCGTTGTTTGGCGCCGGTGAACTCCTTCACCGGGACGCAGGCCCAGACACCCGTCATGGCGAGGGGGTCATCGCCAGGCCTTCCGCCGGCGCAACACGGCGGCGGCGTCCAGCACGGTGCGCGCCAGCGCCTCGCGGTCCTCCATCGTGCGCATCAGCGTTTGCGCCAAAGTGACGCGTGCGTCGATCGAAACGACCTCGGACATGTCGGCGTGATCGATCACGTAACCATCCAGCAGGTCGTGATAGCGATGCGCGACGGTGCCGGCACTGGGATCCAGGCCGAGTTCCTTCATCATTTTGGCGGTCGGGCCTTTGACGGCCTGGCCGGCGATGATCGGCGACACGGCGATGATCGGCGCGTGACTGTCGATCATCGCCTGGCGCACACCCGGGATCGCCAGGATCGGCTCGACGCTGATGAACGGATTGGACGGGCAGATCACGATCGCCTGCAACGACGGGTCGGTCAAAGCGGCGAGGAAATCGGGATGCGCCCGCGCCGCGCCGGCACCCTGGAACAACAACTCGTGCACCACCGGCTCGCAGCGCCGATGCACGAAATACTCCTGGAAATCCAGCCAGCCATCCGGCGTGCGCAACCGCGTCCGCACCGGATCGTCGCTCATCGGCACCACGCGTGACCGGATCCCCAGGCGGCGGCAGAGATCGGCGGTGACGGCGGACAAGGTTTCGCCGCGGCCCAGACGCCGCGTGCGTTCCACGTGCAAGGCGACGTCGCGATCGCCGAGGCGGAACCAGGTTTCGCCGCCCAATGCCTCCATGGTTTCCATGAACGACCAGGTTTCGTCGTGCCGGCCCCAGCCGAGTTCGCGATTGGCGAGGCCGGCCAGTGTGTACGCCACCGTATCGATGTCGGGCGAAATCGACAGGCCGAGATGCTCGAAATCGTCGCCGGTGTTGACGACGACGACCAGCTCCTCGGGCGGCATCACGCGCGCCAGGCCCAAGGCGAGTTTGGCGCCGCCGACGCCGCCGGACAGGGCGATGATCACAGGAACAGATCCTCCTCGGGCGGGCGGACCAGTTCCGCGATGGAGGCATCGGGCGCGGTCCAGCTCAGGCCGCGGATGACGACGACGGGCTGGCCCTCGGCGGCCTGGCCTTGCAGCAAGGAAGCGGCGGCGGCGATCTCGTCGGCGAAACCGATGATGCTGACTTCCAGGATGCGGCCGAACAGGTCGGGCTGGCCGCGTAGGTCGATCAGCGACGGCAGGCCGGCGCAACCGATGGCGACCCCGGCGGTGCCGCGGCGCCAGGGCCGGCCGAAACTGTCGTTGATGACGACACCGGGTTTGACGCCGAATCGTGCCGCCAGCCGCGCGCGGATCGCCTCAGCCGAGCCGTCCGGATCGACCGGCAGCAGCAACGCCCGTTGCACTCCGTCCGACGGCGCGACATTCGACTGATCCACGCCGGCATTCGCCATCACGAAGCCAAGCCGGTGCTGCATGATCATCAGGTTCGGCCGGCTGCGCACGACGCGCACCGATTCCGACAGCACGACCTGGACGATGCGCGGATCCTTACCTACTTCCGCCGCCAGCGCGATCGCCTCCGCCGACGGCGTCACCGTCGCGAGGTCGACCGTGCGTCCTTCGGCTTTCGAGACGATTTTCTGCGCGATCACCACGACATCGCCGTCACGCAACAAAACACCGGCCGTGGCGGCGGCGTCCGCGATCAGGGACGAAAGATCGTCCCCGGCCCGCACCATCGGCAGGCCGGGGATCGCGAAGATTTCCAGGTGAGCGCTCATGGTGCCCAAGGGGGGCAACGCGGTGGCACCAGCTTAGTCGAAGCGCTGGCGCAGCTTCGGCAACACCCGCTCGCCATAAAGTTTCAGGAACCGTACCTGGTCCGGGCCCGGAGCGTGGAACACCAGATGCCGGAAGCCCATTTCGATATACGGTTTGATCTTTTCGATGTGCTCGTCCGGGTCGGTGGAAACGATCCACCGGCTGGCGGCACGCTCGATCGGCAGGGCGTCGGCGAGGCGTTCCATCTCGACCGGGTCCTCGACCGTCATTTTCTCCTCCGGCGTCAGCGCGAGGGCGGCCCAATGCCGCGTATCGTTCAAGGCACGGTCGCGGTCGGTGTCGAACGAGACCTTCATCTCGATCATCCGGTCGTAATTGGGCTTCGGCTTGCTGGCGAGCCCCAGCCCCTCCGCGACATTCGGCAGCAAGGTCTTGGTGTACAGGTCCCAACTCTTGCCGCTGGTGCAGATGAAACCATCGGTCATGCGGCCGGCGTATTTGGCGACCTGCGGACCGGCGCCGGCGACATAGATCGGCACCGGCGTCGTCGGCTTGTCGTAAATCGTTGCGCTTTCGGTGCGATAAAATTCGCCCTCGAAACTCAAACGATCTTCGGTCCACAGCCGGCGGATCAAGGTCAGCGCCTCCCGCAGCCGGGCAAAGCGTTCTTTCGTTTCCGGCCATTTCATGCCGGTGGAAGGAACCTCGTTCAGCCCCTCGCCGGTGCCGACGCCAAGGATCACCCGGCCAGGAAACATAACTCCCAAAGTCCCGAACACCTGGGCAACGACGGAGGGATGGTAACGGAAGGTCGGCGTTAGCACGCTGGTGCCCATGACGATGCGCTGTGTGCTGGCACCCAGCGCGCCGAGCCACGGCAGCACCGACGGCGCATGCCCGTCCGTGTGTTTCCAGGGTTGGAAATGATCGCTGATGAAAACGCTATCAAAGCCATTGCGCTCGGCCTCGACCGAGAAGTCCAGCAGCGGTTTGGGACCAAACTGCTCCGCGGACGCTTTGTAGCCGAGTTTCAGCATAACCGGACCTCCTCATCCCAATCGGCGCGCAAGCTACCGTCCCGGCCTGCAAGCTGCAATCGGGGGCGTGCGTCAGGCGAACGCCGCGCTCAATGCGCCCAGAGCGTTGAGCGCCGGCGGGAAGCCGGTGTATGGCGCGGTTTGGATGATGGCCTCGATGACCTCGGTTTTCGACAGCCCAACATTCAACGCGGACTGGCCGAATTTGCCGGCCTGTTCCGGCAGCCGGAGCGCGGTGAAACCGGCGACCGCGACCAGCGCGCGCTGGCGGCGTTCCAGGCCGGGCCGGAACCAGATCTCCCCGTAGCCGTATTGAATGGCGGTGGGATACAGCGCACCGGTCACCGGATTGTCGGGCGCGGCATAACCCAGACGGGCGCGGTCGCCATGCAGCGTGTGCATCAACGCCGTGCCGCGGCTGGTGAGTTCCTCAAGCGAAACGTCCTCCGGCGGATCGTCCGGGAACGGGATGTCGCGATCGCCCAGGATCTCCGCCAGCAGCGGCAAGGTTTCCTCGGCGCTGGAGAAACCGGCATAGAGCGCGGCCTGCACCAGGATCTCCCGGATCGCGGCGGCGTCCAGACCGTGATCCAGACCGGCATTGATGTACTGCCGCAACGAACGCATCCGCGGTCCGGTGGCCAGCGCGGCGATCGTGCATAGCAGCCGGTCGCTCAGCGCGAGGCCCGGCCGGTTCCACACGCCGCCGAACACCGGCTCGGTCAGCAGGTTGCCGAGGCCAAGGGTTTGCCCGCTCGAACCGAACAGTTGCTGTGAGGTGTTCACGCCATTCTGGCGCAAGGTTTGGCGGGTCATGGCCGGTCCTCCTGACATGCTGATCCCACACTGATCGCCGGTTCGCCGCGCGGAGTCCACCGCGCCGGGATATTCGGCTGAAGTTGCCACCCGGCGGATCAAGATCAATCGCGCCACATTTGATTTAGATCAGCGCCATTCCTGATCGACGAGCGTACCAGTCGGTTTGCAGGACATAAAGCGAACACACCATGGTAAGCATCCCAGGGCTCTTTTTTGTCCTCGCCGCTGACGGTCGCGCGCGTTTCGTGCGACCCGATCCCGAGAATGGCCTGCACACGATCGAGGTTGTCGATTTCGCCGGTCCGCGGCAACGCGACGACGACCCGTCCGCCGGTCCGGTCGCCCGGACGGATCCGCCCGGTCCGCATGAGTCGGAGCCTGGACGGTTCGCACGCCTGCTGGCCCCCCGCCTCGATGAGGATTTCGCGGTGGACCTGTTCAGTCACCTGGTTCTGGTGGCACCGCCGGATGTGCTCCGCGCGGTGATGGCCGCGATCGACACGCCGACCCGCGCCGGCCTGTTCGGAAGTTTGGCAAAGGATCTCATGCCGGTGCCAGACCTCGAATTGTGGCCCCACCTGTTGCCATGGCTTCAGCCCGCGCCGGCCTCCTGGGTACCCTCGGTTCCGTTGACCGAGTGGTGACATACGAAGCACCGCGTCCCTCCGGCGCGGCGTCCCCTCTCCGGTCGCGGGATCGGACAGCAGCGACCTTCCGTGCTGTATGCGGAGCCGCTTGACCGAGATCAACGCGTCGCCCAGCCGCCTGGCCGATGGTGCGATCGATATCACGAGGAGACGGCTTCATGCCTCAACAACACAAGCTTTGTATCGTTATCGCCGATGGCGGCCACGCGCGCTTCGTGCGGCCGGCCGCCGATAATGCACTGCACACGTTCGAGGCCGTTGATTCCGCGACCGTGCACAAAAAGGACCATGACCTCGTCTCCGATCGGCCCGGACGGGCCTTCGAAAGCGGCTCCCCTGGGCGGCATTCCTACACGCCCCGTCAGGATCCGCATGAGACGGAGAAAGACCGATTCACTCAGGCGGTCGCCAGACGGGTCAATGAAGACTCAGCGGCGGATGAGTTCAATGAACTCGTCGTCGTGGCGCCGCCGCATGTGTTGAGCGAACTGACGGGCGCCCTTGACGGATTGACCAAGGCGAAACTGCTGGGGAGTCTGGCGAAGAATCTGGTGAAGACACCCGACCACGAGCTGTGGCCGCACCTGAAGGAATGGGTCAGGCCGGTGAGTCGCCTTTGATCAGGCGAACGCCAGCTCCATGTCGCGGCGGTAGCGTGTGGCCGCGTCGGCCTCGTCCAGGCGGATGTCGGCCCAGGTGACCGGGGCGCCACGTGGGATGTCGTGGATGAGGGGGGCTTTGTTGGCGAGGCCGATCGGCAACCCGCCGAGCCGTAAACTGTCCGTTGCCGGCATCAGCTTGCCCCAAACGCAGGCGCCACCCTCGCCGTCGAGGATTTCGCCCGCGCGCAGGTCGCGTTTCGCGGTGGCGACAACGTCGCCGCGGAAGCCGGTGGGGGCACCGGTGGCCTCGCCCCGCAGCGCGGCGGACAGGATCGAGACGTTCAGTTCCAGGCCAATCAGGTGGAATGGACGATACAGCGCGGTGATCCGGCCGGATGGATCGGTGACGACGCCGTATTCCTGGAAGCAGCGGGCCGCGTAATCGTTCGGCGCCTCGAACGCGACGAACACGCCCCAGCGCAGATCGTTGCGCACCGGAGCGCCGTCGCGGTGGACGCTGGAGATGACCTCGACCTGACCCGCGTGATGCAGCGCGCCGGCGTTGCCGGGCCGCGGCACGTCGGCGAGTTCGTGTGTGCCGCACGGCGGAAACGCAAGCCCGTCCGGCGCCGGCGTCAATCCGGTCGCGTTGGCGACGGCGGCCATTTCGATACCCGATTTGGTGCCGTCGAGGAACGAGTTGAACATTTGTGGGTTCATGCCGCCGAGGCGCGCCTGTTCCGGCGTCAGGCCGTAATAGCCCCACACCGTATCGGGCGTGGAGGCATGGTATTCCGGCATGTATTTCGTGCCCTTGCCGGCGGCGATCACCTTGAACCCGCAGGCCCGCGCCCAATCGACCAGCTCGCAGATCAGCGCCGGCTGGTCGCCATAGGCGAGCGAGTAAACGACGCCCGCCTGCTCCGCCTCGCGCGCGAGCAGCGGTCCGGCGAGCACGTCGGCCTCGACGTTGACCATGACGATGTGTTTGCCGTTCTCGATCGCGGCGCGGGCGTGCGCGATGCCGGCGGGGGCGTGGCCGGTGGCTTCGACGATCACCTCGACATCCGGGCTGGCGATCATCGCCATGGCGTCGTCGGTGATGCGGGTGGCGGCGATGCGGTCCCAGTCCCAACCGACGGCGCGGCAGGCGGCGCGGGCGCGGTCGGGGGAGAGATCGGCGATCGCGGCGACCTCCAGGCCCGGCGTGGTGGGCACCTGGGAGAGGAACATGGAGCCGAATTTGCCGGCGCCGATCAGCCCGACGCGGACCGGCCGGCCGGCGGCGAGACGCTTTTGCAGGAGGGCGTGGAGGTTCATCGCATTTTCACCGGCACAGTTTCACGTCATGGCCGGGCTTGACCCGGCCATCTTTCGCGGCACTGTGCCCGAACCGATGGTCGGGTCAAGCCCGGCCATGACGGGTTTGTAACGATGTGGCACCACCAGGGAGCGGAGCCAATGGCGGAAACGGAATGGCGCAAATTGCGCGCCGACCAGTTGCGAGACCTGTCCAAACGCGACGCCATCGTCATCCTCCCCGTCGCCTCGATGGAACAGCACGGCCCGCATTTGCCCGTCGAGGTCGACTCCATGTTGGGCGAGACCGTCGCCGCCCGCACCGCGGCGAAGGTCGCGGCCCGCGGTCAGGCCGTGGTGGTGCTGCCGGTGCTGTGGACCGGCCTGTCGGAACATCACATGAGTTTTGGTGGCACGATCACGTTGGACAACGCCGCCTTCGCCGCCGTGGTCGAGGGCGTGGTGCGCTCGGTGCTGCGGCACGGGTTCAAAAAGATCGTGCTGTTGAACGCGCATGGCGGCAACGAGAACGCTCTGCGCGCCATCACCGACGATCTGACACCGAAACTGGGCGTGCCGATCGTGCAGTTCACCTATTGGCACGCCGCCGCTGTCGCCATCGCGAGGATCCTCGAAACGCAAGGCGGGCTGTCGCATGCGTGCGAGGCGGAAACGTCGATGATGATGGCGGTGCGGCCTGAACTCGTCGCCGAGGATCGCATACCGTTGGCGAAATCCAACACCACGGGCGACATCGCCGCCGGCCTGTATCGCTGGCGTTCGGTCGGCAGCCGTTCCGCGAGCGGTGTGCTCGGCAACCCGGAAGCCGCGACGAGGGAAAAGGGCGAGCGATTGTTCGACGCCATTTCCACCGTCGTCGCGGACAAGCTGTGCGACAAGGATTTGTGGGACCTGCCCTGGGATTCGGAGAAGTTATGAGCATCGAACTGACGGTCAACGGCGAAACGGTCCATGTCGCGACGGCGGGCGATATGCCGCTGCTGGACGTGTTGCGCAACCATCTGGATCTGAAAGGCTCGCGCTACGGCTGCGGGCTGGAGCAGTGCGGCAGTTGCATGGTGCTGATCGATGGCAAACCGGAATATTCCTGCACCCGCGAGGTCGCATCCGTCGCCGGCAAACGGGTCGAAACCGTCGAATCCCTGGGGTCGCACCCGCTGCGCCAGGCGTTCCTGGAGGAACAGGCGGGTCAATGCGGCTACTGCCTGTCCGGCATCCTGATGAGCGCGAAAGCACTGCTGGATACCAACAAAAACCCAAGCCGGGCCGAGATCGTCACCGCATTGGATGGCCATCTCTGTCGCTGTGGCGCGCATCCCAGGATTTTACGCGCGGTCGAGAAAGCCGCCGCCGCGTTGCGCGTCAGCGAAGGAGTTCGGTCATGAGCGAGACAATGCCACTCAGCATCATCAACAACCGCCGCATGTCCAAATGGGTGGCGTTTCAGCCCGACCGCACCGTCCGGCTCGCGGTAGGCAAGGTGGAAATCGGCCAGGGCGTGCTGACCGCGCTGACCCAGATCGCGGCCGAGGAACTCGATGTCGCGATCGACCGTTTCACCATCGTCTCCGGCGATACGCGGGATGCGCCCGACGAGGGCTCCACCAGTTCCAGCCAATCGATCGAGATGTCGGGCCGTTCCGTCCGGCTGGTGACCGCGGAGTTGCGCGCGCGCATCATCGACCGTCTGGCGCGGCGATTGAATTGTTCGCCGTCCGATATCGCCGTCGACGACGGCGCGTTCTTGCTGGATGACGAACCCACCGGCCACGATTACTGGAATTTCGCCGGCGATCCGGATTTCGCCGACGACATCACCGGGACGGCGCGGCCGAAGGATCCCGCGACGTATAAGATCGTTGGCCAGCCGGTGCCGCGCAAGGACCTGGAAGCGAAGGTCAGCGGCGCCGCGTTCATTCACGACATCGTCCGCCCCGGCATGCTGCATGCGCGCGTTCTGCGCCAACCGGCGCGGGGCGCGAGCCTCGCCGCGTTCGATGAGGCGGCGGTGCGGCGGGCCGCGCGGGGCGATTTCCGCGTCGTGCGCGTCGGTGATTTCGTCGCCTTCGTGGGCGACGACGAGACGGTCGTGCAACGTGCCGCCACCGCCGCGCCGGCGCACGCCAAATGGAACAACGTCCGTCAGTTGGCGCCGGCGCAGCAGGAGGCGGCGTGGTACAAGACGCAACCCTCCGACGATCGTTTCATTGGCGATCCGGCGCCGGCCGCGATCGAGGGCGAGGTGGTGACGGCGACCTACTCGCGTCCCTTCGTGGCGCACGCCGCGATGGCGCCGTCCTGCGGCCTCGCCGAGTATCGCGGTGGGCAGCTACAGGTCTGGTCGCACACGCAGGGGGTTTATCCGTTACGCAATACGCTCGCGGATATTCTTGGCCTGAGCCGCGACGCGGTGACCGTGCGTCACGCGCATGGCGCCGGCTGCTACGGCCATAACGGCGCCGACGACGCGGCGCTCGATGCGGCGGTGATCGCGCTGCGACTCCCGGGCCATTGCATTCGTGTGCAGTGGCGGCGCGAGGAGGAATTCGGTTTCGAACCGGTCGGCACCGCGCATATGACGCGGATCAAGGCCGTGCTCGACGCGGCGGGCAAACCGATCGACTGGACCTGCGAGGTTTGGGCCGGCTCGCATGTGCAACGGCCGGTCTATGGCGGCAACATGCTGGCGCACGAGGCGCTGCCGACGCCGCCCCCGGCCCCGAAGCCGAACGATCCGCCCGAGGCGGCGGGTGGCGGCGGCACGCGCAACGGCATCCCGCTGTACGATTTCCCGGCGAAGCGGATCGTGCACCATCTGGCGCTGACGACTCCGGTACGGACGTCGTCGTTACGCGGCCTCGGCGCGTTGCCGAACGTGTTCGCACTGGAATGTTTCGTTGATGAACTGGCCGAAAAGGCCGGCATCGATCCGGTGGCCTGGCGGCTGGCGCATCTGTCCGATCCGCGCGCGCGGCGATTGATCGAGAACGTGGCGGACCGTTGCGGCTGGACCTCGCGCGGTACGGGTGGCGACGGCAAGGGTCTCGGCATCGCCTGGGCTCGCTACAAGAACAAAGCCGCCTATGCCGCCGTCGCGATTGAGGTCGAGGTGGATCAGGAGGTGCATGTTCGGCGCGCCTGGATCGCGGCCGACGCCGGGTTGGTGATCAATCCCGACGGCGCCGCGAACCAGTTGGAGGGCGGATTGATCCACGCCGTCAGCATGACGCTGAAGGAACAGGTGACACTGGACGGCGACGGGATCACGTCCTTGGACTGGGAGACCTATCCGATTTTGAAGTTCTCCGAGGTGCCGGAAATTTTCACGGTCATCATCCACGCGCCGAACGAACCGACGCTGGGGATGGGCGAGTGCACGTTCGGGCCGACCGCGGCGGCGATCGGCAACGCGGTGAAGCACGCGCTCGGGGTGCGGATCAGGGATATGCCGTTGACGCGGGAGCGGATCGCGGCGGCGATACTGGGAGGTTGATTCGATACGGTCATGGTGTCCGGCCTGGTCGGGCCATCCGCGACAACATGATGGATCGAGAGATGACCCGGCCAGGCCGGACCATGACGGGGAAAAGGCGGCACCACGTGTCGATCTTTAAGCGGGCTGGTCGTACCTGTCGGACACGAACCATGTCTCGCCCGGCGCGCCCGCTCAGCCCGGCATTTTCGCGAACCGCTTCCTCTCGCTCCCGTCGGTCGTCCACGGCTGGGCGCTGCTGCAATACAATTCCATCGCCGGCTTAAACACCGACGTATCGTCAAGCGTGCCGGCCAGCACGAGCGTCACGCCCGGCAACGCCTCGGCCTCGGCGATCACGCCCGATCCGCAGTTGGGGCAGAACCGCCGGTACACGGTCTTTCCGGAATCCCCGGTATCGTTATAGGTCTTCAACGCGCCTTGCACGCTGACCGCCGATGACGGGAACCCAATGACGGTCTCGAAGGCGGAGCCGGTGTAACGCTGGCAATTCCGGCAGTGACACAAACCACTCAGCGCGGGGTCACCGCTCGCGGTGTAGCGAATCTGGCCGCACAGGCAGCCACCGGTTATGTTTGCCATCGCTCGGTTCTCCTCTGGCCGGCCATCGTGGCCGAAGCACGCAGTGTTTCAGCCCGAGATCATTTCGTCAAATCGCCGCGGCCCCCGCGGAAGTCAGTACATATGCTGACCGCCATTGATCGACAGCGTCGAGCCCGTGATGAAATCGGCATCGTCCGCGGTCAGGAACACCACGCCGCGAGCGATGTCCTCGGCATGGCCCAACCGGCCGACGGGGATCTTGGCGACGATCTTCTTCAGCACTTCGCCGGGCACCGCGCGCACCATTTCTGTATCGACATAACCGGGCGCGATCGCGTTGACGGTGATGCCGAAGCGCGCGCCTTCCTGAGCCAGCGCCTTGGTGAACCCATGAATGCCCGACTTGGCGGCGGCGTAGTTGACCTGGCCATACTGCCCCGCCTGACCGTTGATACTGCCGATATTGACGACGCGGCCGAATTTCGCGGTGCGCATGCCCTCGAACGTCAGCTTGCAGACATTGAAGCAGGAGCCGAGGTTGGTGTCGATCACCGCGTCCCACATGTCGCGATTCATGCGCAACATCGTGGCGTCACGCGTGATGCCGGCGTTGTTGACCACGATCTCGATCGGGCCGTACTCGGCGACGATGCTCGCAATCGCCACCTTGCAGGCATCGAAGTCGCCGACATCGAATTTCTTCACCGGAATGCCGTGTTCGGCGTGAAACGCGATGGCGGCCGCATCGTTGCTGGCGTAGTTGGCGATGACGGTCCGGCCCGCCGCCTTGAGGCCCAGACTAATGGCGGCCCCGATGCCACGGGTGCCGCCGGTGACCAATGCGACGCGACTCATGATTTGTTTCCCCTTTATCCTGTCAGCGTTCGACGCACATCGCGACGCCCATACCGCCGCCGATGCACAGCGTGGCGAGGCCTTTCTTCGCATTCCGCTTGCTCATCTCATGCAGCAATGTGACCAGCACGCGCGCGCCCGAGGCGCCGATCGGATGCCCAATGGCGATCGCGCCGCCGTTCACGTTCACCTTCGCGGTATCCCAGCCCAGGTCCTTGTTGACCGCCAGAGCCTGCGCCGCGAACGCTTCGTTGGCCTCGATCAGGTCCAGGTTTTCGACGCTCCAGCCGGCGCGCTGCAAGGCTTTCCGTGTCGCCGGGATCGGGCCCGTGCCCATCACCGCGGGATCGACCCCGGCGGTGGCGAAGGACGCGATCCGGGCCAGCGGAGTCAGGCCGCGCTTCTGCGCCTCCTCGGCGCTCATCAGCACCAGGGCAGCCGCGCCATCATTGATCCCGGAGGCATTGCCCGCCGTCACGGTGCCGTCCTTGCTGAACGCCGGCCGCAGCCGCGCCATGGCCTCCATCGTCGAGTCATCGCGGATGTACTCGTCATCCGCCACGATCACGTCGCCCTTGCGGGTCTTCACCGTCACCGGCTCGATTTCGTCCTTGAAGCGGCCGGACCTGCGCGCCGCCGAAGCCTTTTGTTGCGAGGCCACCGCGAACGCGTCCTGTTGTTCGCGCGTGATCTGGTATTTGCTGGCGACATTCTCAGCGGTATTGCCCATGTGGTAACCGTGGAACGCGTCCCACAGCCCGTCCTTGAGCATCGTGTCGATGAACTCCAGACTGCCCATCTTGGTGCCGTTGCGCAGATGCGCGGCATGGGTCGACAGGCTCATGCTCTCCATGCCGCCGGCGGCGACGATGGCGCTTTCACCGGTGCGGATTTGTTGCGCGCCCAGAGCGACCGCGCGCAGGCCGGAGCCGCAGACCTGATTGATGCCGAACGCGGTCTTGGCATCCGGCAGACCGGCGGCGCGGGCCGCCTGGCGGGTCGGGTTCTGTCCCCCGGCGGCGGCGAGCACCTGACCAAAGATCACCTCATCCACATCCCCGGCCTCGACGCCGGCCCGGGCGAAGGCGGCGCGCAGGGCGATCGCGCCCAACGACTGCGCGGAGAGCGTGCTGAGCGCGCCGTTGAAACTGCCGACCGGGGTACGGGCCGCGGAGACGATGACGATGTCGTTCATGCTGGAGCACTCCCGAAGGGCGGACCATCCCGCCAGAATTCGCGTTGTAGCCGCGTGCCGCGCGGGCAGGAAGATGGCTCGATACGGACGTCCTCTGGTTTGCGCGGAAGGCGTCTGATGACGCCCGCATGCGCGCCCGGTTTGTCATCGGCATTGATCTGGCTCAGGCGCCGATCGGCCTGACCCGCGCGTTACCCGGCCTGGCGTGCCGAGGAAACGCGACGAGATGCCTGGCGCCCGGTTCGCGCCCGAACCGTCCGGCCGTCCTCGATCGTTCGCAGCCAGTCCCGCAGCGGCTCCCACAGAACGCTGACCGCCGCCCGCCCCGCGGTCATGCCCACATGCCCCGCGGCCGGTTCCACCAGTGTCACCCTGGGCAGCAGACGCGCGAGCGCGCGGGCTGACTCCGGCGGCACGATGCGGTCGCGCAGAGGCACCGCGGCGAACGCCGGCACCTGAATGGCGGCGGGGTCGATCGCGAGGCCGGCCACCCGCCATTCCCCGCGCATCGGCAGGTTATCGCGATACCACTCGCGCAGGCACTCCCGCGCCGTCGTGCCGGACAATGGCACGCCGTCGTTCAGCCAATCCTCCAGCGCGACGAACAGCCGCGCCGCGCCGCTGTCCGGGTCGAGGCGGCCGAACTGGCGGAATTTCTCGGCGACCGCGCCGGGATCGTCCAGCGTGAACAACGTCTGCAGCAGGTCGACGGGCACCGTTTTGGCGTCTCGCAACATCGGTTCCAGCATGGCGCACATGGCGGTCAACTTGTGCGAATGCTCGATGTCGCCGGCATGGAAATCCCAGGGCGCGGCGAGCAAGGCCAGGCCGCTCACCAAATCCGGCCGTAACGCCGCCGCCGCCGTCGCGAAGGTGCCGCCCATGCAATATCCGGCCAATACGACCTTGCCGTTGGATTCCCTGGCCGCTTCCATCGCTCGGACCAGGCGGCCGGCGATGTGGTCAGTCAAGGTGAACGCCGGCTCAGGCTCGCCCCAGTCCAGCAGCATCGGATGGACACCCTGTCCGGCCAGCCAGCGCACCATGGAATGGCCCGGCATCAGATCGAGCACGGTCCAGCGGTTCACCAGGCTTGGGACGAACAGCACCACGGGCCCGTCGCCGCCATAATCCAACAGCCGGGCGGTCGCCTCGCGCCAAAACACCGGCGGGTCAGGCAGCTCGCGGTGCCAGGGATGCCCGCGCCAGGCCAGGATGCCAGCCAAAAACGCGGCCTCAGCCGCGACGGCGGCGGGCTGTTTCCAGTTTGGCGAGCCGGGCTTCAAGCTCATCGACCCGGCGAGCGAGATGCTCGACCGCAGCATCGCGAGCGTCAGGTGCAACAGCAGCGGCCTCGGTCCGCGGCGCCGTGGCGCGGTCACGGGAACCGGCCATGGACGACGGCGGCACGCCCACCGTGTCGGCCCAGGCAAGCATCGCCGCGCGCCACATCTCCATCGCGGCCGACATCTCCGAAGACATCCCGCCGTTTTCCATCCCGGCGAGCATCGCCAGCTTCATCCCCTCCGGATCGTCGGCCTGGGCCTGGAGTTCCTCTCGCCACAAGGTGGTCCAGTCCCGGAGGAAACGCGCCAGGTCTGGCTCCCCCTTCGGCTCGTCTGGGCTGGCTTTGCCGGTCATCCCTCATCCCGCCTCCTTTGGGGGCGGGACCATAAGGGTTGCACGGGCCGCGCGAAACGGTGAAACCGCATGCCGCGGTGCAATAGGGCTTCCGCCCGAGCGGTTTGTGCCGCATGTTAGGCCGCGAGAAAGTCACGAGGGATGCATGGCCGACCCCGCCCCGAAGGAAACGGACGCCGGCACCGCCCCAGGCGGGGCCCAGGTGCCACCCGTGGTTGTGAAGAAGTATGCCAATCGGCGCTTGTACAACACCGAGAGCTCCAGTTACATCACGCTCGAAAATCTCGCCGACATGGTGCGCGCGGGCCGCGACTTCGTGGTCTATGACGCCAAGACCGGGGACGACATCACCCGCGGCGTGCTGACCCAGATCATCGTCGAGGAAGAGGGCAAGGGCCACAACCTGCTGCCCACGAACTTCCTGCGCCAGTTGATCGGGTTCTATGGCGGCGCGATGCAGGGGGTGGTGCCGGGCTATCTCGACCAGGCCATGAAGGCGTTCACCCAGCACCAGGAACAGATGAAGGAGACGATGAAGAAGACCGTCGGCTCGATGTCGTCACTGTTCCCGTTTGGCAACCTCGAGGAGATTGGGCGGCAGAACATGGCGATGATCGATCGCGCGTGGTCGATGCTCACGCCGTTCAAGGCGGGCTCGGAGGCCGCGACGGCTGCCCCTCCGCCGGATGCCGCGGCACAGGAAAACGCCGCGCTGCGGACGGAGGTTGAGCGGTTGCGGCGGGAGCTGGCGGCGAAGGAGGGGAAGAAGGGGTAACGGGTCGGGTTGTATGACGACCACGGGGTGCACAACGGACCGGCGATTAAGCACGCATAAGGTGCTTCAAAGGTTACGCACGGACCATCAGTCGCCCAGGTCCGGTTCCTTGCCTTCGTTCATGATGGCGTAGAGCCGATCCATCTCCACGTTGAATTCGGCCCACAGCACTGCTCCTTCTTCTGGCGGCAGCACGTCCTTGCCAAAACGGAACGCATTATCTTCGCGGATAATGGTGAGCATGTCGTTCCACGGCATCACCGCGGCTGCCTTGACCAGCGCCAGCGCGGCTTGCAACCGGGCGCGATAAATGGCCACGATTTCATCGCTGGGTTGCTCGCGAGCGGGCGATGGTGTGCCGAACAGATCGGGCTGTAATGCAGACATTGGGTCCAGATAGCAGCCACATCCGAGTCGGGCCAGCCTTGGCGAATCCCATTCGCCCGCCCATCGTGCCGCGATGACCTGGCACCACGACAGGCTACCGGAACTTGTGCGTGCGATGGCCGGACGGCCGCGGCATGAGGCGTTGCGCGGCCATGTGACGGAACTGCTGCGCTCGGGCTTTGGCGCGCAGTACGACGAAATCGGTCACGAGGTCTACCTGCTGGACGGCAGAGGACGCATCGACACGATGTGGGGCGCCACGGTGATCGAGTTGAAAAGCGATCTGCGGCGAGAACTGGACGACGTACTCGCCCGACTGCCGGTCTATCTCGCCGATGCCGCGGCACGGTCGCCCAGCCCGCGTCCCGTCACCGGGCTCGCGACGGATGGCGCCACGTTCATCGCCTATGCGCTCCGCGATGGCGCGCTGCGCGAATTGGCCCGCTATGCCACCGACCCCGAACGGCCGAACGAGTTGTTGGCATGGCTCGAACCGTTGCTGTCCGACCGGCCGGATATCCTGCCGGAACCGCGTATCGTTGTGCAGGCTTTCGGGCGCGCGAGTCTGACATTTGGCCAGTCCCGAATGGCGCTGGACGCCCTTTGGGCCGTCCTTCGGAATGATCCGGAAGTGCAACTGAAGCGCGATCTGTGGGACGGGCTGCTGCGCGAAGCCTACGGCGAGGACGTCGGCGACGATTCACTGTTCCTCCAGCACACCTACCTCACGATCGTGGTAAAAGCGATCGCCGCGAGAGTGCTGGACTTGCCTGTTGATGACCCGGCCGCGCTGCTGTCTGGCCGGGCGCTGGCGGACGAGGGAATCATCGCGGCCGTCGAGGCGGATTTCTTCGACTGGCCGTTGAAGCTAACGGACGGCGCCGAACTGGTGCGCCACGTTGCCCTGCAAACCGCCCGGTTCCGCCTGCGCGACGTCGAAGCGGACGTGCTGAAGATTCTGTACGAGAGCTTGGTCGATCCGGACCAGCGCCACGACCTGGGCGAATACTATACCCCAGACTGGCTCGCCGCGCGGATTGTCGCGACCGCCATGGATGCCCCCTTGGAGCAGCGCGTCCTGGACCCGGCCTGTGGTTCCGGCACCTTCCTGTTCCATGCCGTGCGTAGGCTGATCGCGGCCGGCCGGGCGGCGGGCTGGACCAGTCCACGCATTCTGGAAGCGTGCGCCGAGAATGTGCGCGGACTGGACGTGCACCCAGTGGCAGTCACCCTCGCGCGTGTGACGTGGTTGCTGGCGCTCGGCGATCTGGCGACGGATCGTCCCGCACGACTGACCGTGCCGGTGTTCCTCGGCGATGCCATGCAGTGGAACCTCCGCCGCTACGTTGGCGGCGCCGACGTGCTGGTGGAGGTTCCCGGCGACGACCGGCCACTGCAAATTCCCGCTGGCTTCGCGGAGGACCAGACGGCGTTCGAGCAAGGGCTCGACGCACTGAATCAAGGCCTCGCCGACGATGCTACGCCCGACTCGGTCGGCCGCGCGCTCCGACGCATCGAAGGGGCCACGCCCGCGGACGCCGATGCGCTGATGGCCACCTTCGCGCACCTTCAGGCGCTTTACCGCGAGGGGCGCAATGGTATCTGGACCTTCGTGTTTCGCAATTTGGTCCGACCGATCTGGTTGTCGCGCCCGGAGCAAAGAGCGGATGTGCTGGTCGGCAATCCACCCTGGATCGTCTACCGTCATCTCGGTGCCGGGATGAAGGACCGGCTGAGGGAGGCGCTACGAGAGTATGGCCTATGGGTCGGTGGCAACCTCGCGACGCAACAGGACATGTGCGCGCTATTCTGGGCCCGCGGGGCGGAGCGCTACCTTGCGCCAGGTGGGTGCATCGCCTTCGTACTGCCCTATGCGGTGTTGAACGCGCCGGTGTACGCGGGCCTCCGAGGCGGCCAGATGAACCAGGTGCAAGTGCGGCTCACCGGCGGCTGGTCGCTGGAGCGGGTCTGGCCGATCTTCGGCGCGCAGTCCGGCAGCAGCACCACGAGCACCTGCGTGTTGTTCGGACGGCGCGAAACGAGCGGCGCGCATCCGGAGATGGTGGATCGCTGGGAAGGCCGCCTGCCGCGGCGGGACGCCAATGACGAGGAGGCGACAAGCGCGCTTACACACAGCCGGACTCCGTGGCCGCGGGCGCGAACGCTGGTGGGAGCCTCGCCTTACAGGACGCGGTTTCGACAGGGTGCCGTAGTGGTGCCTAGACGGTTTTTCATTGTCGATCCCGAACCAGTTGGGAGATTGGGTGGCCGGCGCGACGCGCCACGGATGCGTGGTCGCGCAGGCCAATTAGACAAGTTTCCCTGGACGACGGTGGAACCGCCGCGCGGGCCTGTAGAATTGCAATTCTTGAGGCATCTGGCCCTGGGCGAAACGATTTTACCGTTTCATCTGATGACGCCCGCAACTGCGGTGATCCCTTTGGAGGGGGCCACTGTACTAGATTCAAGGGCCGCCGGTGAGGCAGGTTTTCGTCACCTTGCGGCCTGGTTGCGGGACGCGGAAACAAAATGGGCTGCAAACTGCAACAAGGACGCGCGAGGGGAACCTCGTATGACGTTGCGTGACCAGATCGACTATATGAGTAAGCTTTCCACTCAGGCTGGCCCATCTACGATCCGCGTACTCTACACCAAAGGTGGCACCCGGCTTAGTGCCGTGAGGATCGCGGCAAATGACATATTGGTGGACCACAAAGCATATTGGGCGGCAGCGCGGTCCGCTGAAGAGGCGGCATATTTGACCGTTGTCATCAACAGTGCCGCCGTTCTGGCCAAAGTGAGCGACCTTCAGACGCACGGCGAAGCTGGAACACGGCGCGACTTCGACAATCTGGTCTGGACGCTGCCAATCCCTGAATACGATGACACTGACCCGCTCCACCGCGACCTGGCCGCCGCCGCGTCGCACGCCGAAACGGTCGCCGCTGCTGTCGATCTGACCGATGCACGACATTTCACCGCCAAACGCCGTGCCATCCGCGCCGCTCTGGTCGCTGACGGGGTGGCGGCGGAGATGGAAGCCATGGTGGATGCGCTGCTGCCGCCTTGAACCAAAATCAGCCCCCGCTCACGCCGGGGCCGCTCCCAAGACTCGATCCGGCAAAATCGCCTTCCGCGTCATCGTCAGCGTCGCCACCGCCCCAATCAACGGCAGAAACCCGGCGATATAAAACGCGTTGTCGAAACTGCCGGTGATCTGCACCACATAGCCCGTGATGATCGGCGCCGCGAGCCCGAACGTATTGCCGCCCACCACCGTCGTGCTCGTCACTTTCCCGATATCGCTCCGGTTGCGCACCAAATCCGTGACCAGCGCGAAATTCAGCGCGCTGCCCGCCATCCCCATCGCCCGCATCGCCGCCAGCAGCACGATGATCAGCCAAAGCTGATTGATCAGCGGAATGATCATCAACGTCGAGGCCCCCGCCAGCATCACCGCGATCATGATCCGCCGGTTGCCGTCGCTGACCGTCCTCGGGGTCAGCAGCACGTCGCTCAGCCGGCCCAATCCGACACCGAGCACCGAGGCGACTCCAAACGGGATCGCGGTCAGCATGCCGGCGTTCATCACGCTCAGCCCCTTGGCCTGTTGCAGGTAGCTCGGCAGCCAGGTCAGCAGCATGTAGCCGCCGTAGACCTCGCAGCCCTGGGTCAGGAACAGCCCCCAGGTGCTGCGCAGCGTCAGCAGATACCACAGCGAGGACGACGGCTGCACCGCGACATGGACCGCGAACTCGCCGTCCCGCTCGCGCAGGATCTTGTCGCGCTCGTCCGGGCGCAACCAACGTACGCGCTCGGGGTGATCGAAGAAGATCCACCACAGCAACAGCCAGACGAAGCCGACCGAGCCGGCCGCGATGAACCCCCAACGCCAGCCCCAGGCGGCGACGATGGCGGAGATGCCGACCGCGCCGACCGCCGGCCCCGCCGCCGCGCCGGCCCCGAAAATGGCGTTGGCGAATGCCCGTTCGCCCGCCGGGAACCACTCGCGGATGATCCGGTTGGACGCCGGCCAGGAGGTGGACTCGCCCATCCCCATGACGATCCGGCTGGCCATGACGATCAGATGCGACGGCGCCAGTCCGGTGCACACGGTGGCGAGCGACCACAGGCCGATGCCGCAGGCGTTGACGATCTTGCCGCCGAACCGGTCGACCAGCAGGCCCACGGGAATGAGGCAGAAAACGTAAGCCCACAGAAATGAGGACAGCAGATACCCAACCTCGACCTTATCCAGCCCGAATTCCTGGGCGACCGGCGTCGCCGCGACCGAGAGCGCGACGCGGTCCGCGTAATTGATCGCGGTCAGCGCGAACAGGAACGCGCAGACCCAGATGCGACGATAGTTCCGCATCGTTTCCCCCGGGTTGTTGGGCAGAAGATGCCGCCATTCCATTGAGCGTGCGCCAACGCCCGGAGGCGGTCAATTCAATCGCCCCGCGGGCCATCCGGCCACGATGGCAGCGACGTGGTGCAACCCGAAATCCCAACAATCCACCCGAGCCCCGGCTCCCCGATTGGCCGGGCCGGACACGCTTGATCGAGAACAATCGCATCGGCGAATAGAACAAAGCAAGTACAAATACTTACAGTATCATTTCAGAGAATTGCTCTATTGACGACTCAAATCCCATATGAATAGACTTCGTCCCGTGACACGGTTTATCGGAGATCATATGAGATAGAGCGCGCAGCCATGTCGGTGAGGCGCAAGACCTCCGCAATCCGCGACCAGGCCTCCCGTGCGGTGGGGACCACACGGCGGCTTTCATCAATCAGGGAGAGCTGAATCCATGCCAATCGTTACGGTTCCAGGAGCCAATCACTCGACGGTCAGCTTATCGTATGACCGCGACGCGAATGCTCTGCTGGCGCGATACGTCGCCGGCGTCATCAAAACCGGCCTCGCCGCCGGGACAATCTTCGCGGCCGATAACAAAGCCGGCACGCCGCCGTCCTTGGCGAGCGGTGTGACCGGCGAGCTCGTGGTGAACGAGTCAGGCACCACGATGGTGCCCGCGGGGTACGATTCCATCGTCGACTCAGCGTATTCCGCCGTCATATTCGGCAACGGCGACCCGAATGAGCAAGTGCTGGCGGGTAAACACAAACTGTCGTTTTACGCGACCGGCGGATCGGGCAGCGTCATTACCGGGGGCGGCGACGATCTGGTCAGCATCGCGCCGACCGACGCCGGCAACTGGCTGATCGCGATGGGTAACGGCGACGACTCGGTCCGCGCGTTGGGCGGCGGCAACGACACGATCAGCATGGGTTCGGGAAAAAGCGGCATCCAACTCGGCTCCGGCGGCACGTTCCTCACCACCACCGGGTCGGACACTATCCTGGCGGGCAGCGGCAGCGAAACCATCACGGCGAACGGTTCCTGTGCCACCGAAGTGATTTACGGCAATACCAGCAAGCTGTTCTTCGTCGCCGGCGGCGCGGCGACCGTCTTCGGCGGGTCGGGCAGCGACACCGTGTACGGCGGCAGTGGCTCCGATTTGTTCGAGGGTGGCTCGGCCGGCAACAATTTCCTGCAGGCCGGCAGCGGGCCGGCGACCTTGTTCGGCGGCGGCGATGGCGACCAGCTTTATGCGGGCGGCGACAAGGCGCAGGCGCTGCACGCCGCGTCCGGCAACGAAACGTTGTCCGGTGCGTTCGCGACCGGGCGGGACACCTTCTATGGCGGCTCCGGCTCCGACCAGATCTTTGGCGGCGAGGGGAAGAACACGTTCGTCGCCGGCACTGGCGCCGCGACGATCACGGCCAGCCCAGGGTCGATGAATGTGTTCGAATTCATGAAGACAGTGGGTGGCGGGACCGAGTTGGTCACGGGCCTGACCGAGGCCTCGCAGGTGCATATCGATTTGGTCAGCTATCGCTCGACTGAGGTCAAGTACGCCCTGGACCACCAGAAGGCGACGGGCGGATCGGTCACGATCACACTGTCGGACGACACCACGGTGACGTTCCAGAACATCGCGGGTTTGACGAGCAGCAATTTCTCGGACGGCACGGTCTTGGGCGGTTCCAAGGATCATTGGAAGCATTCGGGGCATCAGTCCTGAACCGGGTCACGCCAGGCAACGGCGGCGGAACGTCTGTTCGCTGACTGCCGGTAACGCGACACACGCCGATCGACGGCGTGTGTCGCGCGGAACATGGAACGGGACGAAAGGCGAGATTTCGGCGCCGGCGTCCCGTCCACCCGCTGACCGGTGCAGTCCTGGCCAGTCTCGGGGAAGTCACTCAACCGGTCGCGCCGGGCAGCCGCCATCGGACGGAAATCGGCCTGGAGAACGTCGGCACCTCCGGGCCGTGCAGCCTGGCGGTCGCCGCGATCCGGGCGTCGGTGACGCCTCGGGGGGAAGCCGGCCCGCGGGCAGGGGGAGGCAAAATGTCCGTCCGGCCCGGTTACCCCGCCAGTGCCCGCATGTCTTCCAGCGCCTCGGCGTATTCCATCATGAAATCCTGGACCACGCTCCGCACCGAGTTCACTCCTTGAACCAGCCCCACCCCCTGACCGACGAAGTAACTGACCAGCGCCCGCGCCTGCTCGTTGCCGCCCTCCGCCGCCTGGGTCACCCGCCGCATCGCCGGCTCCGACAGGATCCCCTGCAACGGCATCGGCAACGGCCCAGGACTGTCCGGCCCCTCCCAGGCGTCGGTCCAGGCCGAGCGGAGTTGCCGCGCCGGCTTCCCCGTCCGCCCGCGCGAGCGGACCGTGTCGC
>Ga0181536_10001245_pt1 | contig 30148 bp, 29 predicted proteins | sample PEATcosm2014_Bin_41_FD_121105 | JGI IMG/M metagenome (GOLD analysis project Ga0181536, IMG submission 121105) | Peatland microbial communities from MTU Mesocosm Facility, Houghton, MI, USA - PEATcosm2014_Bin17_60_metaG | ecosystem: Environmental > Terrestrial > Soil > Wetlands > Peat | place...
CCTAAATAGGACTGTGATCCCGATAGCGCACCGTGGGATCGCGCCTTGCGCTGCTATAATCAAGAATTGCGCCCATGACTGCGAAGCGACTGATACGCTCCACCACGGTTTTGTCGGTACGCCGCGGCGGCAGTGTGGTTCTGGCCGGGGATGGGCAGGTCACGCTGGGCGAGTCGGTGATCAAACACACGGCGAAGAAGATCCGGCGGCTTTACAACGACAAGATTCTGTCCGGGTTCGCGGGGTCCACCGCCGACGCCTTTACGCTGTTCAGCCGCTTTGAGGCCAAGCTGGAGCAATATCACGGCAACCTGGGGCGAGCGGCGGTGGAACTGGCCAAGGACTGGCGGACTGATAAATACCTGCGCCATCTGGAAGCGCTGCTGCTGGTCTGTGACAAGGAGCAGACCTACCTGCTGAGCGGGCAGGGAGACGTCATCGAACCCGACGGCAGCGTGGCAGCGATAGGCAGCGGCGGGTCGTACGCGCAAGCCGCGGCGCAGGCGCTGGCCGAGCACACCCAACTCACGGCCCGGCAGATTGCCGAAGAAGCGATGAAGATTGCGGGCAAGATGTGCATCTATACCAATGACAAGGTAACGATCGAAGAACTGTAGGAACAGGGGTCAGGGCTCAGAGGTCAGGGGCCAGAGAAACTGATCCCTGACCTCTGGCCCCTGACCCTGAATTCTTATGGCCATCTATCTACCCTCCACCGCCGAAGAAGAACAGCTTGCGCTGGACGAACTCACGCCGCGTGAGATCGTCGCCGAACTGGACAAGCACGTGATCGGTCAGAACGACGCCAAACGCGCCGTCGCCATTGCGTTGCGCAATCGCATGCGGCGGCAGAAACTCGCCCCCGACCTCGCCGAAGAAATCATCCCCAAAAACATAATTATGATCGGGCCGACGGGGGTGGGGAAGACCGAGATCGCGCGGCGGCTGGCGCGGCTGGCGAATTCTCCGTTCCTGAAAGTCGAAGCGTCGAAGTTTACCGAAGTGGGCTACGTGGGACGCGACGTTGAGTCCATGGTGCGGGATCTGGTCGAGATCGCCATTGACAATGTGCGCGGGGAAAAGCTGGAAGACGTTGCCGACAAAGCGGAGCTCAACGCGGAAGAGCGGCTGCTCGACATTCTGCTGCCGCCGTCGCCTCCACCGCGGCCTGAGCCTGCGAGCGCGGGCGGCGTGGTCATTGACGGCGGGAGCGCTCTGGTGGAATCCTCCAGCCGGACGCGAGAGAAACTGCGCCAGCAGTTGCGCGAGGGCAAGCTGGACGACCGCACAGTAGAGATTGATGTGCGCGAACGGAACTTCCCGTCGTTCGAAATCATTTCGAACCAGGGCATCGAGGAAATGGACGTCAACATTAAGGACATGTTGCCGAACATTTTCGGGCAGCGCACGAAGAAGCGGAAGATGAAGGTGAATGAGGCCTTCGAATATCTGATTCAGGAAGAAGAGCAGCGGCTGATTGATATGGATCAGGTAACGCGAATCGCGATCGACCGGGTAGAGAACTCCGGGATCGTGTTTCTCGATGAGATTGATAAGATCGCGGGGCGCGAAGGTGGGCACGGGCCGGACGTCTCGCGCGAGGGCGTGCAGCGGGACATTCTCCCGATTGTCGAAGGGACGACAGTCAACACGCGGTACGGGATGGTGCGCACCGATCACATTCTGTTCATTGCGGCGGGCGCGTTCCATGTGTCGAAGCCGAGCGACCTGATTCCGGAATTGCAGGGCCGGTTCCCGATTCGCGTGGAACTGCGGTCGCTGACCATGGAAGATTTCGTGCGTATATTGACCGAGCCCAAGTCATCGCTGGTGAAGCAGTACACAGCGCTGCTCGAGACCGAAGGCGTGAAGCTGGAGTTCACACCCGAGGCGCTGGACGAAATCGCGCACTTTGCCTTCCGCGTGAACGAGAGCACGGAAAACATTGGCGCGCGCCGGCTGCACACCATCATGGAGCGCGTGCTCGACGAACTGAGCTTTGACGCTCCTGAGAAAAAGGGCCAGGCGGTCACTGTGGACGCAGAATATGTGCGCAAGATGCTTACCGACATTGTGAAGGACCAGGACTTGTCGCGGTACATTCTGTAGGCCCGGGGTAGCCGAAAACTGGGGGACGGTTGGGATGCAAGCGTCGTTTGTGGCTTGCCGAAGCACCACCGCAGTAGCTTTTGTTCTGCTGCTTGCCGCGAGCGGCGCCGCTCAGGACCAGGAACAGCGCTGGGTCAACATTGTGCTCCTGGGTGGCGTTCCCTCTGAAAAGGTTCAAATCAACTACGTTCTGTATGGTCCTTTTGGTGCACACGGCGGCTCCACTGCGCCAAAGCCCGATTCTCCTTCCTATCAGATCCCAACTTCCGTAGACGGAAAACTTGCTCACGACGTCAAAGGGGTGATCTGGGCGTCTGGGTGCAAGCTGGTAACTTTCGACACTGCCCTGCCGGACTCGGCAAGCGTCCAGGAGTATTTTTCGTGCCGTCGATTGGGGACGATCGCCCTGGTCGGTCGGATCGATAACCCTCTACTCTGTAAAAAGCCAGTAGAGGTCCGAGTCGACTACCTTGCCTCGTGGGAGTGCGATTTCTTCGGTTTGTGGGACTGCGAGGTGCCGCAAATCGAGCTTGGGACGGTCAGGCCAGATGCTGACGGAGCCTTCGAGATCGAACTGCCCGATTTCAGCTCTGACCCGACTGCCTCCGGCTCGGCAGGAGGCGCACAACTTCAGATTGTCCTCCGCGAGGTCAAGACCTGGAACCGGATCGCGTTCCTGGAGCCGCAAACAGAGTCGCTACGGGCTTTGGGAGGTCTCAAAATCCTCCCTTCCTATCCGAACAACATGGTCTTTTCAGCGCGAAAGACAAAGAGATAGACGCTGCGCGGGCAACTCGCCCGCGGCCACACGGGTCGCCTGCTTGCGGAGGGCCGGGCGCCTGATGGTGGTGTTCTGGTAGTCTGTTTTTTCTGCATGAAACTTTTGCCCCGAAAGCTGCTGCTTGTGCTGGGCATGCCGCTGATGCTCACAGCGTGCGCCACGATGGGCCCTCCGAAACCTCCATCGCTGGAGCTACCGAGGCCGCCGGCCGATCTGCGGGCTGTGCGTAAGGGCAATCGAGTTACGCTCACCTGGACCATCCCTACGTTGACAACGGATCGGCAAACCGTGCGCAGTCTCGGGCCGACGCGAATCTGCCGCGGACTTGAGCCAGTGTTGACCGAGTGCGGGACACCGGCGGCCGAGGTACCAGCGCCGCAGCCGGTGGCGACGAAGGCCCCGGCTGGCAAGAAGCGCGCAGCAACCTACACCGATATGCTCGCGTCAGATCCGCAGCAATCCAATCCTCTGGTTGTCACGTACGCAGTGGAGGTTCTGAATCAGGATGGGCACGGCGCCGGACTCTCGAACCCGGTGCAGGTTCCGGCCGTGGCGGCGCTTCCTCCATTCCTGAATTTTGCGGCAGAGGTTACGGCGCAAGGAGTACGCCTCTCGTGGGCACCTCCGCCGGCACCCGAGGAGGCGCCCAAATTTCGTTCCCTGTTTCGAATCTACCGCAGGCAGGAGGGCAGCGCGGCCGAGAACAAGATTGCAGATCTCGATCTCGAGCACTGTCCGGGGATGACCGCGCCCACGCCCGCCTCGGATAGGCCGCAGGCGGGAGAACCAGCGGCAGAGCTTTGTCCGGTGAGTTTCTTGGACCAGACGTTTGACTGGGAAAAGACTTATTTCTACCGCGGGACCGCAATCCTCGTGATTGCCGAGCCGGGCAAGCCTGCGTTTGAAATCGAAGGCGACGACACCCCTGAAGTCAAGGTTTTCGCCGATGATGTCTTTCCGCCGGCCGTACCTTCCGGGTTGCAGGCCGTGTTTTCCGGTCCGGGGCAGCAGCCATTTATTGACCTGATCTGGGCGCCAGTGACGGACGTTGATCTTGACGGGTACAACGTCTATCGGCATGAAGAAGGCGCGGCGCCGGTGAAGGCAAATACGCAACTGGTAAAGACTCCGGCCTACCGGGATGCGAATGTAGTGTCAGGGAAGAACTATTTCTATTCGGTCTCGGCCGTGGATGTGCGCCGCAATGAAAGCGCGCGGTCAGAAGAGGCGAGCGAGAGGGTGCCATGAGACGCCATCACCCTGGGAAAGAATTCTTAGCGCCTCAGGGGCTGAAGCCCGCGTTGATAAAGGCGTGCCTATCGCAGCGCTGAAAAGCCTGCCCTGAGCGCAGTCGAAGGGCGCTGCGCCACCCCCAATCAGGCCCTCACCCGCAGAAAATACTTTCTTTGGCCACCTTCTGCTTCCACGGATATGGTTAGATAGATGGCGATGAGATACTGCCGATTTCAATTCAATGGCCAGGCCCAGTACGGGCTGGTTGAGCCGGTTGGCGGGCGGGATGCGATCGTGAGGATCCTGCTCACGCCTCCTGAAGAAGCCGACGGCGACCTGGAGAGCCTGCGCACGCGACGAATTGAGGCGATCCCGCTGGAAGAAGCGGTGCTGCTGCCCCCGATGCGGCCGTCGAAGATCGTATGCGTGGGGCGCAACTATCGCGAGCATGCGGCCGAGTTGGGACATGAGGTGCCGAAGGAACCGTTGATTTTCCTGAAGGCCACGTCGGCGCTGCTGGCGCCGGGCGCGACGGTTCGCCGGCCAAAGATTTCCGAGCGCGTTGATTACGAGGGCGAACTGGGCGTGGTCATCGGCAAGACTTGCTACCAACCCGCGGCGGATGCCGACATCCGGCAATACATTCTGGGCTACACCTGCGTGAATGACGTCACGGCCCGCGACCTGCAGAACAAAGACGGGCAGTGGAGTCGCGCCAAGGGCTTCGACACGTTTTGCCCGGTGGGGCCGCTGGTGACGAATGAAATTGATCCATGTTTCAGGACGGGGGCCGGCGTGGGGGTGGAAACGCGGGTCAACGGAACGGTTCGGCAGCAGGGCAACACACGCGACTTCATTTTTGCGCTGGACGTGGTCATCCGGCACATTGCGCAGGCCATGACGTTGTTTCCCGGCGATTTGATCCCGAGCGGAACGCCTTCGGGCGTTGGACCGCTGGTCGCCGGAGATGTAGTGGAAGTGATCGTGGAGGGAGTGGGGACGCTGCGGAATTCGGTCGCCGTTGAGTAGGGGATTGCTCATTTCAGATTTTAGACCGTTTTCAGCTATGGCGTGGACTAAAGACGCTTGTCATCCCGAGCGCAGCGAGGGATCCAGGGGTTTGCCCGCGGCGGCGATACGGGTGGTCCAAGAACCTAGATCCCTCGCTGCGCTCGGGATGACAGTTCCTAATGGGCAACAGTAACTGGGAAATGCTCTGGATTGCAGATTTCAGGTGTGAATCGATTCCCCGCTAGCGCCTGCCGCTCTTGGGTTCTCAATCAACAAATCAACAATCAGCGACGGTTTACTGCAGCCGAAAGCGCTCGCGCATGATGCGCTGCAGGCGCGGCCTGTAGAGCAGATCAAAGGCGAGTTCTTTGTCGGGGAACATGGCCAGGGCGGCGCGCTTGGCGCCGGCGGCCAGTTCGGACGCTTCCTCGAGCGTCAGGTTGGGGTCCTGGCTGATGACCGACGAGACCATGCTGATCATCAATTGCAGGCGGCGGATTTTGCGCGCTTCCTCCTCGCGCGCGCGGCGAGCCTCGTCGTCTGATAGCGGAAAGCCCGTTCCCTGCCCGGCCTGCTGAGGAAAGTTCATGGTGTCCCCACTTTCGTCCCGCTGGTTTAGATGTCGCAACCCACCCCGGCGTTGCGGACTTTGAGCATTGTCGCTCAGCGAAGAAAGCAACTACCCGAAGGTGTGGCTGGATTACCGATGACGGATGTGATCAAAAACCCCACCCTTCGGCTTCGCTCAGGGCAGGCTTTCTCGCCAAAAGCCCGAGAAATGGGGCACCGGGCTTCGGGTGGGCCTTAAGCATCGCGGGAATAGTAAAATCAATCACTGTGTGCAGAACGGATTCGGCCAGCGTCTGCGGTCCGATTCCAGAATTGGAGATGCCATGGCAGAGCCTGACAACGCATCGGCCGAAACGCAGCCGCAGCCGGATCCCAACAAAAAGCTGGTAAAGGTGTTCGACTCCGAGGTGGAACCGGAGGCGATGGTGGTTAAAGGCCTGCTCGATTCGGCGGGCATCGACAGCGACCTCACTGCGGCAGCTATGCTGCAGGATATGTTTCCAGGACTCGGGGGCATGATCATCCTGGTGCGGGAGGAAGATGCGGAGGCGGCGCGACGGTTGATCGCCGAGCAGCGGCGCACCGTGCCTGCGGATGATGACGAAACCGCGGAGATCGAGATTACTGAAGAGCCGCCACAGAAGCCGTGACCGCGCGGCCATCCAGGTAAAACGAGACGGCCCCGTCGAGATCGGTGCGGTAGACGCGGGTTCCGGCTTCTGCCAGGCGGGCCAGCGTTTCCGGGCGCGGCAGACCGAAGGAATTGCCTGATCCTACCGAGATGATGGCGAACTGCGGCCGGGCGGATGACAGCAGTTCCGGCGTGGTTGCGTTCGCGCTCCCGTGATGGCCCACTTTCAGCAGGTTTGCGCTGGGATGATGGAGAGCGGCCACGCGACGCTCCACGCGCTTTTCGGCATCTCCCTCCAGCAACACCGACGATTCGCGGTAGCTGACACGCAAAACCATGGAGTCGTTGTTCTGCGGCTTGGCGCCGGGGGGCAAGTCGCGCGGCGGGAAGAGCACGCTGACCGTGGCTCCGCCGAAACTGAATTCATCTCCCTCCCAGTGCCGCACGACTTTCACGCCCAAGGCTTGGGCGGTGGCGATTACATTCTCCAGAGCCTGGCTCGGCGGCAGAATACCGACCCACAATTCACTCGGCCTGAAATTCTTGAGCACCGCGGCCATGCCGCCGATGTGGTCGGAGTGGCCATGGGTGATGGCGACCGCGTCGAGGCGGGAAAAGCCGCGCGTCCAGAGATAAGGCGAGACGACATCTTCGCCGAAGTCGAGTTGCGAGCCGCCGGGACCGATGGGACCTCCGGCGTCGATGAGCAAAGTGCGGCCTCGGGGAGTGACGAGCAGGATCGAGTCTCCCTCGCCTACGTCAATCGAGGTCACCTCCAGCAGGCCGGGATGAGCCCGCGGCGCAGGAGCGAGGAAAGTCAGGGCGAGCGACGCAGCCAGGATGGCTGCCAGACCGCTGACGGTGAGCACTGCGCGGCGGCGCGCCGCCCACATAGCCAGCACGAGAGCCGCCGCTGCCAGTGCCGTCATTACCATCGAAGGCATGGGGACGCGCAGGTCCGCCAGGCGCAGCGCGCCGAGGCCGTGCACGGTGCCTGTGATCCCGGCGAGCGTGAACGATGTCAGGAGCGCGGGAACCTTGGCCAGCAACGGCGAAATGTAGCCCAGGAGCAGCGCAGTCACCGCCAGGGGCATGAGGAGTTGCATTAAAGGCACAGCGACCAGATTCGCGGGCCAGCCGATGGTCGTGGCGCGATGGAAGTAGTACGCCATGGGCAGCGCCAGCCCCATCTGCATGACAACGGAGATGAAGAGCAGTTCCCCGGCGGCCAGAGCGAAGCCGGCAGCCGCGCGGATCAACCGCCGCGACCATTTCTCGCCCACGAACAGAGCGACGCGCGCGGCGATGAACTGCAAATCCAGGCGGAACTGGGCTACGCGCGGAGGCAGGAGCGCCGCGTAGTCAGGCGAGTCCCAGTTGGCCAGGGCCCGCTTGTAGAGCTGGGAAGTGCGCTGCAGAATCGGGATGCCGATGGCGGCCACGATAAGAACGCAGAGGAATGTCATCTGGAAACTGGCAGCGAAGAGCTGGCGCGGATCGAACAGGAGCAATCCCAGCGCCGCCGCACCGAGCGCGTTGACCATGGCGCGGTCGCGGTAGAGCAGGCGGGTGCCCAGGTAGACGGCGCACATCAGCGTGGCGCGCCAGACGGGCGCACCCACCTCCGTGATGAAGGCATAGGCGACGCAGAACATCACCGTCAGCAGGGTGGCGGGGATCTCGGCCAGGCGCAGGCGGCGGAGGGTCCAGAAGACCACGAAGGCCAGGATGCTGACGTCCATTCCGGAGACCACCAGCACGTGGTATGTGCCCGAACGCTGAAAGTCAATCCGCGTGTCGCGGTCAATAAAGGCCTCTTCGCCGATGACCATGGCGTCAATCAAGGCGGCCTCGCGCGCGGGCCAGAGTTCGTGCACTTTTGCGATGACTCCGCGGTGTAGCCGGCTACGCCAATCATCAAACCAGCTGCCGGCGAAGCCTGGGAGAAGCTCGACGCTCTCGACCTTGACTGAACCCAGGGCGGCGATGCCGTGGTCGGCGAGATACCCCTGGTAGTCGAAGGCTCCGGGGTTGCGAAAAACGCGTGGCAGCTTGAGCTTCGTAGAGAAATGAAGTCGCTGGCCGTAGTGGAAAACGGGCATGGACGCGGTGGCCCAGGCCGGGTCTGCGACGGAGTCCTTGTCTTGGACGGCGTCGTTCGAGCGCCGTCCGTAAATGCTGAGGCGGACGCCGGAATGAATTGGCAGAGTCGCGCCTCGATCGGTGGTGATTTGCTCCGCTTCGGCGTCGAGCGTCTGCCGTATCTCGCCGAGGCCGCCCGGCTGCATGCGGCCGTCGCGCGTGACGTGGGCGATGATGTCGATTCCCTGCCCGTTCGCATAAGGTTGAATACCCGTGTCGAGGCGAATCGAGGATCCGCGGACCTGAACGTGAAGCGCGCCAAAGAGAAAGAATGTTCCGAGAGCAAGCGCCCAACCCAGGCGGGAGCGGTGTCGCGCAAAATACGCCGCGGCGCATCCGAAGGCAACTCCTGACACCACCCACCACAATGCCGGCCGCCAGAGGTAAATCCCGGCCACGATTCCGCAGGAGTAGGCGACAGCCGCCCACAGCATGGGCTGGCGGGGTGCCTTGAAATGGAACTCGGGAGGAGCGGGCGGCGCAATCGTTTGGGTGAAGAGAGTGGACGACGAGCGATGCGACGCGAAGAGGGTCATGACTCAATCCGTGCGTGAAGTTCGCCGGAGAAAGCCGGCATTGGACCTGCGCCCGAGTTCGGGGAATTCAACCACCGGGGCTGAAGCCCGGCCAATCTTCAACGGCTGACGCGGCCCTGAGGGGCCGCTCTTCCACGGCAGGTCCAGAACTCGTTTGCCGGCGCCCGCCGCCCTGTCTGTTTTCACTCGTTAACGCACCAGGTGAACCACGCTCTCCAGGTGGAAGGTTTGGGGAAACAAGTCCACCAGATGCACTCGTTCCAGGCGATAGCCGGCCGCGAGCAGGTGGACCAGATCGCGTGCCAGCGTTGCCGGATCGCATGAGACATAAATGAGGCGTGGCGCGCTCAAGTTCGCCAGCAGACGCGCCACGCGCCCTCCAAGGCCACTGCGGGGCGGGTCCACCACCGCCAGGTCGGGCTTATGAGAGATATGGGGGAGAGCTCTGCCCTTCCCGGTCCGCCCCGAATTTTCCACACGGGCCAGGTACTGCTCCGTTGTGGCCTGGACCGCCTCTCCGTTCGAGCCAAGATTGTAGGAAAGGTCGGCTGAGGAAGTCTGTGACGACTCAACAGAAACGATGTGATGAAAGTCACACAGGGCTGTGGAAAACAGGCCCACCCCGGCGTAGAGGTCCAGGACCAGGTCGCCGGACCGGCCTCCGGTCACGATCTTCACCAGTTCATCGGTGAGATGGCGGTTGGTCTGAAAGAATGAGCCGCCGCTGACGCGGTAAGCCGAGCGCTGCGTTTGATAGGTAAGGAACGAAGCGCCGAGGAAGAGCAGTTTTTCTTGCTGCCCGGCCACGGGCTTCGTCTCGCGGAAAGCCACAACGCCAGCGATTTCAGGCAGAGCCGCACGAAATTCTTCCGCCCATGCTCGCAACGCTGCGCGGTGAGCCTCCAGGGAGCAAGAGAGTTCCACCAACAATTGCGAGTCGTCGGCGTTGGCGAAGAACTCGACTTCCCGCATCCCCTCGGGAACCTTACCATTTCGTCCGCTCTGCCACAGTGCAGAGATGGAGCGGTTGATGAGCGGCGAGCTGATCGGGCATTCCTCGACGGGCAGCAATTCGTGCGAGCTGAGCTTGAAATATCCGGCGGCAAAGGCGGGCTGCGTCTGCAACTGGAGGCGCGAGCGGTTGCGATAGTTCCACGGCGGCGAGGCATGGACCTGAATCTCGCAGGGCAGCTCGATCTTTGCCGTACGGCGGAGCGTCTCGCGCAGGATTTCTTTCTTGATCTCCAGCTGATGCTCATAACTGGCGTGCTGATAATGGCAGCCGCCGCATTGGCCGAAGTAGGGACAGGCTGGCTGAATGCGGTGCGGAGAAGGCTGGATGATCGCGTCAGCGTTCGCGCGCGCAAAGCCGGGCTTCTGTTCGATCAGCGAGGCCTCGATCTGTTCTCTTGCCAGGACGAAGGGCACAAACACAGCCTTGCCGCGGCCGTGTGAGTCGGCGGGCAGGCGGGCCAAACCGTCACCGCCATAGATCAGCTTTTCGATGGTAAGAAGCAAGAAGTGATTCTAAAGCACAGGCTCACAGCGCCCTTCCCGCCGCCGCACCCGAGGCCCAGGCCCACTGGAAATTGAAGCCGCCGAGATGGCCGGTCACGTCCACGACTTCGCCGATGAAAAACAGGCCTGGGATCTTGCGGTACTCCATGGTTTTGGGGGATAGCTCATCGGTGTCTACGCCCCCGGCGGTCACCTCGGCCTTTTCGTAGCCCTCGGTGCCGGCCGGCGTGATCGTCCACGCGTGAATTTGACGTTCGAAATCGGCCAGAGCGGCGTTCGTCCAGGCAGCGGGTGGGCGAAGCTCCAGCCAGCGGTCCGCCAGCCGGCTGGGCACGATCTGCCGCAACTGCGAGCGCAGGACTGACGAGTTACGCGCCGCCTTTGGATCGCGAAATATCGCCGTCACTTCATTCTCAGGCGCAAGGTCGATCTGGATCGGCTGCGGCTTTTTCCAATACGAAGAAATCTGCAGAATCGCGGGGCCACTCAGGCCGCGATGCGTGATCAGCATTTTCTCGCGGAACTGCTGGCCGTCACAGGAAACGACTGCCTCGGTGGAAACGCCCGCCAGATCGCAGTAGTGGGAACGGTCTTCGGATTCGAGCACTAGCGGCACGAGCCCGGGCCACGGGTCGCGAATCTTCAGACCGAACTGGCGAGCGAGGTCGTAGCCGAACGAGGTCGCGCCGATTTTCGGAATGGACAAGCCTCCGGCCGCGACCACCAGTGTGTGCGCGTGAAACTCGGCGTTGGCGGCGCGTATGACGAATTCTGTCGTGCGGCTTACTTCCTGAATCTCTACCTTCAGGAAAACGCTGACAGCGGCAGCGCGGCATTCTGCTTCGAGCATTCCCAGAATGTCGCGGGCAGAATGGTCGCAGAACAATTGGCCCAGCGCCTTTTCGTGGTAAGGAATCTTGTGTTTCTCGACCAGGGCGATGAAATCCGCGGGGGTATACCGGGCCAGCGCCGACTTGGCAAAGTGGGGATTGGCGGACAGGAAATTTTCAGGCTGGCAATGAATATTCGTGAAATTGCAGCGGCCGCCGCCGGAGATGAGAATCTTCTTGCCCAGTCGATCCGCCCGCTCGAGGACGGCAACGCGGCGGCCGCGCTTGCCTGCCTCAATCGCGCACATCAGGCCGGCCGCGCCGCCACCGAGAATCAATGCGTCGAATGACTGGGTCACAGTTCTCACATACGGAACAAGCTCAGCCGCGGCACGCCGTATTTCTCCAGCAGGCGCTTGTGCACATACTGCTTCTGCAGTTGCTCGATCTGCGCTCCGGACATCTTCTGGCGGTAAGGAATCAAGTCACGGTCCGCCTCCGCGCGGACGGCAACGATTTCTTCATCCGGCGTCGAGGCCAGCAGTGCGGCGAACAGTTTTTCCTCGAGGACCGTCAGGCGGCGCTCCAATTCTTCCCAGCGTGCGCCGGGTTTCGATTCGATCTCTTCTGCCAGGCGATGCAGAGTCTTCGCCCCATCCATAGCGACGGTTGGCGTCGAGACCCCGCCGCCCTCGGGCAATTGCGCCGCCTTCAGCAGATCTGCGTTGCGCCGAAGAAATGCCGCAACCGCCTCGGGTTCGAGCCCCGCCGCCCTGCGTTTCGACGACGGCTCAGGCTCCGCTCTCGCGGCGCCGGCCGCCGCTTCTTTCATATCCTCGGCAGCAGCCAGCACCTCCTGCGAGCAGTAGGCGAGGCTGTTCACCTTCTTGGTTTTCGAGGGACGCTGATCGTAGCGATCGAAAGCCGCGTCGATTCCCCGCAGCACCGCCGCGAGCGGAATGCCGGCATCCTTCCAGGTCTCGATCAGGGCCCAGTCAAGAGTCGAGAGCAGAAGCCCGCCGCCGCGCCGGCGCAGAAATTGTTCTTCGATCTCGGTGAAGTAGTTGAAGTAATTTTCCACGGCGGATCAGCGGGAACGCGACAACGGCGCGGCCGGCTCACCGCCGCCATTCTTTGGTTTGGACGCGGCTTTGGATGAGGCCTTGGCTTTCGCCGCCGGGACCTCGCGTCGCGCCGCCGCGTTCCGCTCCCAGATGATGCGCAGGCCTTCGAGGGTGAGGAAGTCGTCCACGTTCTTGATGTACTTTGATCCCGTGCCGATCAGCGGCCCCAGTCCGCCGGTTGCGGTCACGCGCGTCTCCGGGCCCAGTTCGGCGAGCAGAAGTTCGAGAATGCCATCCACCAGGCCAAGATATCCGTAGTAGAGACCGGACTGCAGGCTGCCGACGGTATTGGAGCCGATCACGCGGGCGGGCTTGCGGATTTCCACTCTCGGCAGGCGCGCGGTGTGTTCGAACAAAGCGTCCGCCGAAACGCCGATGCCGGGACAAATCACTCCGCCGAGGTACTCGCCCTTCGCCGAGATACAGTCGAAGGTGGTGGCCGTGCCGAAGTCCACGATCACGCAAGGACCGCCGTATTTTTCGAATGCCGCCACGGCGTTGACGATGCGATCGGCGCCGACTTCTGCAGGATTGTCGTAGTGCACCGGCATGCCCGTCTTGACTCCCGGCTCGATGAAGAGCGGGCGCAAATCGAAATAGCGCTCGCAAACCTGCCGCAGGACGGGATCGAGCGGCGGTACGACGGAGGAAATCACAATGCCGTGAATGCCTCTGGCCTCGAGGCCCGCCATCGAAAACAAATTGCGAAACAGGACGCCGTATTCATCCACGGTGCTGGTGCGGGACGTGGCCACGCGCCAGTTGGCCAAAAGGCGCTCGTAGCGCGGAGGCTCGTCCAGGTCGCCACCCGCGTGAACCTTGGCGACGCGGGCGAAGACGCCCAGCACGGTGTTGGTGTTGCCGACATCGAGGACTAATAGCATCGACTCTCAGCTTCCGCCTTCCAGCATTCGGCACTCAGCATTCAGCCCGTCCGGATTTCCAGGCCGAATGCTGCCCTGCTGAGGGCCTTTCTCACTTCTCCCGCACGGTTCCACTGAAAACCGTTTTCACTCCGCTCGAGGTTCGCACCAGCAAGAAACCGCGGGGATCGAGCCCTTCGGTTGTTCCCTCGAAGGACGAACCGTCCTGTTCAATGCGGACGGCCTTCCCGTTAACCCAGGACGAATTCCCGGCGAAGCGGCGCAAAATCGAACTGCGCGCGTCCGGATCGTCCGTCAACTGACGGTACTCGCGGTCCAGCGATTTTAACAAAGCGGCGGCCAGCTCCACGCGCGACCACTCGCTGCCGGTCGCAAGGCGCAGCGAGGTCGCGGCCAAATCTTTGGGAAAGGTCGCCTGATTCACGTTGATACCGACTCCGACCACTATGTAGTGGACGCGCGTGGCCTCGGCATTCATCTCGGCGAGAATGCCGCAGAGTTTCTTGCCCTCGATCAGCACGTCGTTGGGCCACTTCAGGTCTGCGCTCACGCGCGAATCCACCTGCTGGATCGCCGCCTGTACCGCGAGCCCGGCGGCGAGGGAGAGCACGAGGATTTCCGAGGGCGGCTGTGCCGGCCGCAGAACGACCGAACAGTAAATGCCGGTGGATCGCGGCGACTCCCATGAGTTCGATCCGCGCCCGCGACCGGCGGTCTGTTCCTCGGCCAGAAAGACACTGCCCTCCGGAGCGCCCTCCGCGGCAGCGGCCATGGCAGCGGCGTTGGTGGAACCAATTTTGTAGAAGTGATGCAGATGCGCCCCGAAGATCGTGCTCCGCAGCAGCGGGCGGAGAATCTCAGGCAAGAGCAGGTCAGGGACCGAGCGCAGTTGATAGCCGGTGGCGGGATGTCCGGCGATGTCCACGCCCATGCTGCGCAGTTGCTGAATCAACCGCCAGACTTCTGAACGGCTGGAAGAAATCTCCTGGGCAATCTTGGTGCCGCTGACTACGACCGTGGCGTGCTCCATTAACAAGCGGACGATATGTCCCAGGCGAAGGTCGGTAGGCTGATGCTCGTGGGGTGAAGGCATCCCCTTCGTCAGGCTCGGGCCAGGTTTTGGCGGGAGCTTGCGCACGCGAGTTGGGCCGGTCTTGCTGATGCGGAGAATTATATGCGCGGATTGCGAGGAAACGACAGCGGCTTGGTTGTCAGAGGCCGTCAATCACTGGCCACCTAGGCCTATGGGACCCCGACGACCTCTCTATGTCGCCTATAATCATTCGGGGTACTCATGACCTATGCCATACATTCGCACGATAGCCTCAGCCCTGGTCTCATTGTTCGCGTTCTCTCCCTTTGCCTTAGGTGGTGACTCGATCGCTGACCTGCCGAAAAAAGCGATCGAGCGATCACAAATCACCTTACCCGGTTCGCATCCCTTCGTTCTCAAGGCGACCCTCCTGGAGATCACAAATCCCGCGAATACGAACTACCGAGCAGAAATTGAGGAATATTGGGTCGCGCCCGATAAGTGGCGGCGTGTTGTGAAGACATCGAGCTTCTCAGAAACGCTCACTATGAACGGGAAGAAGACGAGCGAGCAACTTTCCGGCGATTACTACCCCAACTGGCTCCGCACCATCGTGGCGGCCATCTTCGATCCGGGAGATGTATTGCAGGGCGTCGACCTGTCGCGTTCATCGGATAACCCGATGATTGGTGGAACCAAAGTCTGCCGGCGCTTTACGTCCCTGGCCGGAATTGCTCCGGTCAGCAACAAAGTATTTTCAAGCTTCTGCTTCGACGATGGGCTGATCGACTTTGTGGCCGAGCCTGGCTACGAAGCCATTTACAAGAACTACAAGAACTTCGCTGGCAAACACGTGGCTCGCACCATCGTCGAACACATTGAATCGGGAACCAGGCTTGAAGCTGACATTGAAGAGCTCACGGAGTTAACATCTCCCGACGACGCCATGTTCGCTGTGCAAGACACGAGCACTCCATTGCAGACCATCCGGGCAGACGAGCCAACATTGCGCAGCCTTGCAGTGAACCCTCCGGATATTGTGTGGCCCCCCGTCCACGGTGGAGCGGACAAAGGAACGCTCAGCCTCTACGTTTGTCTCGATCGCTCCGGGCACGTTCGGGAAATCTACGAGCTAAACTCCAGCAATCCCGGCTTGAGCGATGTAGCGCGGGACCAGGTGATGAAATGGCAGTTCAAGACTGCCTCCAGCCACGGCGTTCCCGTGCAAGTGGAATCCATTCTCACCTTCGCTTTCCACACCACGACCGCTTCGGATAAGTAAGGACCATCGGACTTAAAGTTTCGGGGAGATTTCTCGTTACCCAATCACGAAGCAGGTGCGTCGATCGGCTGCGGTCGCGAGATGGGAACCTGAAGTTACAGTGTGTCTCGCTCGATGCCGGCGTTCTGATGCTTTACTGTCCTGTACGCCCAGGCCATGCGCGGGGTGTTGTGGGCGATGCCGAAGTGACCTTCGGGATTGAGCACGATGATGCCGCCGTGCCCGTTGAGGCGCTGCTTCAAGTAGTTCATGGCCTCCTGCGCCGCCCACTCGGGCAGATTGCCGGCTGCGATGCGGTCGGCGGTCCACTTGGCCAGCACCAGCTTCATGATGGGTTCGCCCCATCCGGTCGTGGAGGCTGCGGCGCTCTGATTGTCGGCGTAGCAGCCGCAGCCGATCAGCGAGGAATCGCCCAAACGTCCGGGAGCCTTGTTCAGCGTGCCTCCGGTGGAAGTGGCAGCGGCGATGTTGCCGTTGCGGTCGAGCGCGACCGCGCCCACGGTATCGACCGAGGTCGTTGGATCATCAGGCGCGCCCGCGAAAAGTTCGCTGCCGGTGGGGTGGCCCATTTCTGGCGCGTTCTTTGCGCCAGAAGTGGGGATTTTTGCCTGGTATTCGCGCAACCGCTCCACTTCGCGCGAGATGATCAGGTCTTCGTTATTGCACAGCGGCAGGCCATGCTGAGCGGCGAATCGTTCCGCACCCTCGCCGACAAAATAAACGTGCGGGCTTTCGCTCAAAATCTTGCGCGCGGCGCGCACCGGATTGCGCAGGCGTTCGACGCAGCCCACGCCTCCGGCGCGAAGCGTGGCGCCATCCATGATGAGGGCGTCGAGCTGTACGCGCCCGTCGCGGTTGAGAAAGCTGCCGCGGCCGGCGTCGAAAGTCTCGTCGTCTTCCATGATGACGACGGCCTCCTCGACGGCGTCGAGCGCCGAGCCGCCGCGCTCGAGCACGCGCCATCCCGCGGCCAGCGCGTTGCCCACGCCGTGGACATGCGCCTCGACCATGTCATCGGGAATGGCCCAGGCGCCACCATGTACGACCAGAACTGGATCAGTCGGCATTCGAGTCGCGAGTTACGAGTACGGAGTCGCGAGCAAAAGCGAACCGATAGGATAGCAGGTGGGAGGGGGTGACGGGTTGCACGTCAAGAACACAGCGAGTTCGAGCCGCCGCGAGGTTACAGCGGTTTGTGGGTAGTCTCTCGGTCGGGTGATTTCGTCTGACCAGCCTCGAGATCTGAAGTGAGGCGCAGAAGGTGATACGGAAAGACCACGGCTTGGAGCTCCTTAGGCAGCCGGAATCGCCGGCCTCTAGGCGGCGGGAATTCGCCACCGAAGATCCCGGCGCCCATTAACCCAAGCCCAATGCCGACGAACAGTAATACAATCACGGAGCCGAGGACGAGGAACAGCAAGGCATAAACGTCAATCACTGCGCCTCCCGGGCGGAGTGCGATGGGATGAAATAACGTCGGACGATACGTATGCAACAGGTAAGCCGAATAACATACCCAAGCAGGAACAAGGAGGATGCCGAGGCCGATCAACGTTGGAATTAGTTCGAACTCGTATTTCGGTTCTCGTAAGGCGCTGGGCGGTAGCGGCTCTATTCGAACGGTGCGTGGCAGGTCGTCGCAGAGAAGGGTTAGCTGCGAGGGCTCAAATCGACCGCTCAGCAGTAACTTCACTACAAAAAACTCGCCTTTATTCAGTAGCGGGAAGCTTAGCGCGAGGCTGGTACTCTTAGGTTGTAGCGGAATAGAAACAATTTGGGCCTTAAGCTCCTCCGGTTGGCGGTGCACGATTGAGGCGTCGAGTATTTCAACGTCAGCGGGAAGCGTCAGGGTTAGCGGTTCAATAACATCGCGTATCGCTCTCTCCCCATCGTTTGCGACGAGAAAGAGGACCTGCTGCAATTCGCTTACTTCCCGATCTTGGAAACGGAACTGGAGCTGTTTGCGGACATCCGGCGCAATTCCGTCGAATACGAAAGAGTTCAGTAAACTGAAAACTCCCAGCCTTTTGCTGGTGGACCGATGGTAGTAATAGCGCGCTGCAATGACCGTTACGAGGGCCCCGAGGATCACGCCCACGGCGGTTTCCGCTATGCCCACACGTCTGCTCCGTGAAGCACGGTAGTCGGCCTGGGTGAGAAACCGGTACTGGACGCCCCTGTCGACTCCAATGACACCCCGCCAACGACCGCATCAGCGGGGATCGGGAAATAGTAAAGCCCCGGTCATCAGCCGGGGCCTAGTTCAAATACTGGAACGCAGTCCGCGAAACACTTATAGGATAGCGCTGGCGGCGGCGAAGTCAAGCGGATTTGGTTGTGTCGAGTGACTTCGGAGGGCGAGGGACTCGAACCCTAATGGCTGTTAGCCACTCGACGGTTTCGCGGACCGCGTCCAGTACCCACTGGTAACACCCTCCAAACGCTGTCTGCGATAAGGAAATTCTAAGCTTGGGAGCTGCGTTGATCCTGTGAGCGGTGCCGATAATTTTCGGATGGTGCCAATTCGGGAATAGATTGGCCAGCGTCAAAGCATAAGGTCCCTCGACTTCGCTCGGGATGACAATGTAAAGGGATTACGCGGCCTGCCCAGGCGTGAGCGCTACTGGCGGGTCCTGCGTTCTGGTCCAGGTGTAGCGCATGCGGTGGATTACCGTGATCGTGCTTAGAACTGCAATCACCCACAACACTGGCGCCATCCGATTGAATAATGCTCCGAGGATAACCAGGACAAGCCGTTCGGGGCGTTCCATGAATCCGACGCGGCAGGAGCCGATCAGGCTCTCGGCGCGGGCGCGGGTGTAGCTGACCATGATGGCGCTGATCATGACGAAGGCGGTTAGCACCACATAGAAGAAACGTCCGCCGCGGGCGAAGAAGACGAGCAGTCCGAGGAATTGCGAAGCGTCCGAGTAGCGGTCCACCACCGAGTCGAAGAAGGCTCCGAAACGGGTGACGCGGTTGGTGGCGCGGGCGACCTCGCCATCCACCAGATCGAAAAAGCCGGAGAAAATAATGACCAGGCCGGCGTAAATGAACAGGCGCTTCTGATTATCGGCATTGGCCGAGCCGAACAGATAGGCGGCCCAGGTGTTGACCACGAGTCCCATGAAGGTGAGCACGTTGGGATTGATGCGGGAGAGCGCCAGCCAGCGGACGATGGTGGCAAGCAGGACTGCGCAGGCGCGGCCGAAGGCGCTGGTCCAGGAAATGGGCATCAGGCGCCCGCCTCTTCCGGTGCGTCGGCTGCCGCCTCGTCGTGGATGGTGATCAGGCGGAGAATTTCCAGTTCGCGCTTGCCATTGGGACTGACGACGGTCACGGTATCGCCAACCTTCTTGTTGAGCAGACAGCGGCCGATGGGTGAAGTCGTCGAAATCTTGCCTGCCGCCACGTCGGACTCTTCGCTGGTGACCAGGGTGTATTCCATCTCCTCATTCTTGGTGTTGTCGAAGACCTTGACGGTTGACCCCAGCCCCACCTTGTCCTTGGGGATGTTGTTCATGTTGATCATGGAAAGCTCGGCGAGGCGCTTGCCCAGCTGGCGGACACGGGCCTTCAGGTACTCCTGGCGCTGCTTGGCCATGTGGTACTCGGCGTTCTCGCTGAGGTCCCCCAGAGCGGCGGCTTTCTTGATCTCCTTGGGCAGCTCGTGCACCAGCTCGTGCTCGAGCTGGTTCATCTCGTCCTGGAGTTTTCTGCGAATCTGGTCAGTCATGGATTACGGCAAGACTTGGGACATTATAACCCCGTCGGCACGGGCAAGCGGGTGCTGATCATACGAGATGGCCAGCACGAATACGTTTTTACGGAGGCTGCTTGACCGCGAGCCGTTACGCCTGGAGCTCGGAGGCTTCCGGGAAACGCAGCTTGCACTTGGCCAGGGTCTGGGTCAGGACTTCTTCGATCTTAGCCTCTTCGCAGTTGCGGGCCAGGGCCAGCTCGCTTACCAGCAGGTAGCGGGCGCGCTCCAGCATCTTCTTTTCGCGGAACGAGAGCGGCTTGGACTGATGCAGCGCGATCAGGTTCTTCAGGACCCCGGCCACCTCGAAGAGTGAGCCGGTGCGCATGCGGTCGGAGTTTTCTTTGAAGCGGTCCTTCCAGTCGTCCGTGCTGCCGTTCGCGGTACCCGAAAGAAAATCCAGTACTTTCTGGATTTCGCCGTTGCGCACGACGCGCCTCAGGCCCACGCTGCCAGCATTGTGGCAGGGCACCATGACCTTGAGGCTGCTGGCTTTAATATGCAGCAGGTAGAACTTCTCCACCGTCGCGCCCGCCGGACGGCTGCCGATCTGCTCGATCACACCAACGCCGTGATTGGGGTAGACGACCTTATCGCCGATGTGAAAGTTCAAGTCGGTGCCGCTCATAAGTTAGTACCCGGGAAGGCGAAGAGGCGCTGTGGGGGACACAATCCAATTCTCTTATCATGCTACTCCCGGAATCGGTCGAAAGCAAGAAAGTCGCAGTGCCGGTGATCGGACCACAGGGCAGGTTCTAAGCCGTTGAACACGAGCAGGTTGCAGCGAGAATGACCCTGTGTCCGAGGCGGTGTCTGGGAGAGGTCGCCAGGGCAGGCTTTGATCACGAGCGAGTCCGCATATAATCGGCGTGTGGATTCCGACGTCAAAAACTCCCCGCCCGAGGCCGCGGAGGAAGGCGGCAGGGAAAGCGTAGATACGCGTCCTGCCGGCCGGATTCTCGGGATGGACGTAGGCTCCCGGAGAATCGGCCTTGCCGTGTCGGATCCTCTCGGCATCACCGCCCAGGGCCTGGAAACCCTTCAGCGCAGGAACAAGCGGCACGATTTTGGACATCTGCACCGCGTGATCCAGGAGTTTGGGGTGAACGAGATCGTGGTTGGCCTGCCTCTGCGGATGAGCGGCGCGGAAGGAACTCAGGCCGAGAAGATGCAAGCCTTCGCCGAAGAGCTGCGCCAGCGCTTTCGGCTGCCCGTCCATCTGTGGGACGAGCGTCTCACCTCGGCCGAGGCTAACCGCTTGCTGCGCGAGACCGATCTCTCGATCGAGAAACGAGGGAAAGCCGTGGACCGCATGGCAGCGGTGCTGATTCTGCAGGGATGGATGGAGCGGCGGAGCGCGGGAGTCGGTTCACCGCAAGGTTAGGGCTGATTCAGCGTTGCTGTGGCCGCTCGTGTGGGGACGGGCGCCCTCGCCCGTCCAAGCCGAGCGCAGCTCGGCCGCTGCCTGGGTCACAGCACGCTGTTTTCATTGTAGGATTTGTCTCACATATGACTCGCTTTTCCAGCGCACTTCTGGGGCTGATTCTTTTCGGCGCGGCTGCCGCATTGCCGCGGGCTGCAGCCGAAACGGGAGCCGAAGCGTGGCTCCGGCATGCCGCGCTGGATCCTGCAACCGCAAAGAACTACGCGCGATTGCCCGGCCAAACCGTGTTGCTCGGCGACTCCGCTGTGCTCAGGAGTGCGCAGCAGGAGTTGGTCCGAGGACTCACTCAGATGTTGCGGCGGACGCCCGTCGCAGCCCGGGGTTTTCCAACTGCAAGTGCGGTTGTTCTGGGAAAGCTGGCGGATATACACGATCTGGCTCCGCCACAAGAACTGGCTCCTGACGGCTTCTGGCTGAAACGTGTCCGCATCTTCAGACACGATTGCCTGCTTATCACCGCCGCCACCGACCGCGGCGTTCTGTACGGCGTGTTCGCGCTGTTGAGCAAGATCGCGCGTGGAGAGAATGTCGCGGCTCTGGACGAAGTGCGGCGGCCCTATGCTCCTCTGCGTTGGGTGAACCAGTGGGACAACCTCGATGGCGGAATTGAACGCGGATATGGCGGAGCGTCCATATTCTTCGCCAGGGGCAGAGTTCGCGAGGATTTGACCCGGGCCGGGCAGTACGCTCGCCTGCTGGCTTCGATCGGGATCAACGGTTGCGCGATCAATAATGTCAATGCCGATCCCCACATTCTCGATGACAATTTCATCGCGCAGATCAGCCGCATCGCGGATGTATTTCGTCCGTGGGGCGTACAGCTTTCGCTCTCCGTTGATTTGAGCAGTCCCAAGGCGCTGGGCGATCTGGAAACATTTGATCCGCTGGATCCGCGAGTGGCCGAGTGGTGGCGCAAGAAGGTGGATGCGATCTACCGCCAGATTCCGGATTTCGGGGGCTTCGTGGTTAAAGCCGATTCGGAGGGAAGGCTTGGGCCATCGGCTTACGGCCGGACGCATGCCGACGCGGCCAACGTGATTGCGCGCGCTCTCAAACCGCATGGCGGCGTCGTGTTCTATCGCGCCTTCGTGTACAACCACCATCTGGACTGGCGCAACTTGAAAAACGACCGGGCGAAAGCTGCCTATGAGAACTTTCATCCGCTGGATGGCGCTTTCGACGATAACGCCATCGTTCAGATCAAGAACGGCCCGATTGATTTTCAGGTGCGGGAACCGGTCTCCCCGCTCTTTGCCGGCCTGCGCCGCACCAACGAGGCGATCGAACTGCAAATCACCCAGGAATATACCGGGCAGCAGCGGCATTTGTGCTTTCTAGTTCCGATGTGGAAGGAAGTGCTGGACTTCGATCTGCGCATCGAGAACAACGCCACGCCGGTGAAAGGGCTGGTGGCGGGGCGGGTTTTTCACCGTCCCACAGGCGGCTTCGCAGGCGTTGCCAATGTTGGCATGGATGCCAACTGGCTGGGAAGTCCGCTTGCCATGGCCAATCTCTACGGCTTTGGACGCCTGGCCTGGGACCCGAATCTCAGCGCGGAGACGATCATCGAGGAATGGACTCGCCTCACTTTCGGCAATGACCCGCTCGTGGTTCGGACGATCGCGGCTCTGCAACTCGACTCGTGGCCTGTCTACGAAGGTTATACCGGCCCGCTGGGCGCGGGCACGCTCACGAATATTCTGGGAAACCACTATGATCCGGGGCCCCAATCTTCCGAGGAAAACGGCTGGGGACAGTGGCACCGCGCCGATCATGACGGGATCGGCATGGATCGCACGGTGGCGACGGGAACTGGATTTATCGGACAGTACCCGCCGGAGGTGCAGAAGTTGTACGAATCGCTCGCGGCCTGTCCTGACGAATTGCTTCTGTTTTTTCACCATGTGCCTTACAGGTATGTACTGCATTCGGGGAAGACGGTAATCCAGCATATCTACGATTCGCACTACGAAGGCGCGGAAGGCGCGCGAGCCTTTATCGCTCGCTGGAGGACGCTCGAAGGGCGTATAGACGAACAGCGTTACCGCGATATTCTGGCGCGGCTCGAGTACCAGGCAGGAGAAGCAGTGGTGTGGCGCGACGCCATCTGCAACTGGATCTTTCGCCTCTCGGGCATTGCGGACGTCAGGCCTCGGACGTCAGGCCTCGGACCTCAGACCTCGGACCTCAGGCCTCAGACCTCAGACGTCGGACCTCAGACTTCAGGCCGGTCGTCCGCTGACCTATGACTGCAGGAACAGCCGCCTTAGGCCTGATGGACTCGATCAGCGAATTCAGCATCCGACCGGCTTCCGCCGCGTGCTGGAGCAACGAGTCTGCCTCAGGCGCAGGAATGTAGTTCAGTTCCTGGGCGATCAGGATTTGAGTTTCAAGCTCGAGAAGAGAACCTCGTGCTTGCGAGAAAAAGTGAGCTCGGTCGCGATCCGTAAGTCGGCCTTTACCTTCAGCGATATTGCTTGGAACGGAGACGGCCGCCCTCCGCATTTGGCTCACCAGGCCGTAGAGTTCGTCGTGAGGGAAGCGCCGAGTCTGATTGTAGACTGCGACGACCAGTTCCATGGAATGCTGCCAGACTCTCAGATCGCGGTAAGACCGGTTCATTGAAGGACCCTCGGCTTTCCGAACTTCGATTCTGCAGTCGCCATCAACCGATCGCAAGTGCAGTCGTCACAAGTGCGAGGTTTTCCCTGTGGATTACTAGGAAGGCTGTCGGAAGTCTGAGGTCTGAAGTCCGAGGTCCGGGTCTGAAGTCTGAGGTCTGAAGTCTGAGGTCCGAAGTCCGAGGTCTGAGGTCCGGGGTCTGAGGTCCGGGGTCCGAGGTCTGAGGTCCGGGGTCCGAGGTCTGAGGTCCGGGGTCCGAGGTCTGAGGTCCGGGGTCCGAGGTCTGAGGTCCGGGGTCTGAGGTCTGAAGTCCGAGGTCTGCCCTACTACCGCCCCCTTACGGCTTTCCGATACGCCGCCACGTTCTTGTTGTGCTCTTCCAGACTGCGGGCGAAGCGGTGATGGCCCTGGGAGTCGGCGACGAAATAGTAGTAGTTGCTCTGCGCCGGGTGCATGGCGGCCTCGAGCGCGCTGCGTCCGGGATTGCCGATCGGCCCCGGCGGGAGTCCCGCGTTGCGGTAAGTGTTGTAAGGGGAACGGAACTGCATGTCGGCGTGATGCAGGGCGCCCTGGTAAGTCCCGGCCAGAAGTTCGGCGTAGATGATGCTGGGATCGGCGTCGAGAGCGATGTGCTTCTTCAGGCGATTGTAGTAGACGCTGGCCACCAGCGGGCGTTCTTCCGGTACGGCGGTTTCTTTTTCCACGATCGAGGCCATGATGACTGCGCGTTCCACCGGAGTTAGAGAAACGATCTCCGCCGCGTCGCGTCCATTGGCATCATTAAACCGGGACCAGACTCCAGCACATATCATCCCGGAGCCCGTTGGCGCATGCGAGCTCGTTTCGGCCAATTCAGCCGGTGCAGGCGGAATCAGTCCGATCTGGCGTGCCACCTTGTGAAACTGGCAAACCATGGCGAATGCCATCTCGTCCATGGTCATCATGCGGGTGAACTGATAGGTCTCCGGGAATAGATAACCTTCCAGAGAACGGGCATTCGGCGCGATGTCGGCAATCATGCCTGTGTCGGACTGCGCGACCTTCAGGAAATCTTCGGCCGGGCCAAGTCCTGCGGCCTCGATGGCGCGGGCGACGTCGAACATGGTGTAGCCTTCGGGCACGACCACCGTATGGTAGTAGACGTCGCCGCGCCGTAGGCGCTTCTGGATGTCGATGATGTTGGCCGGCTTGTCGAAAAGATATTCGCCGGCTTTCAGCGAGCGCTTGCGGTGGACGTAGTGCCAGAGCACAAACGCCTCTTCGCTGCGGATAATACCGGCGGCCTTGAGTTCGGCAGCGATGCGGTGGGTGGAATATCCCGGGCGCAGCATCACGAATATCTGCCCGGAGGGCTCGACGGGGGTCAGCACCGCCCAGGTGAACCACCCTGCGGCGGCAACGACTGCGACCAGAATCAGCCAGACGATCTTGCGCACGGTAAATACAGTTTAGATGATGCCTGAATCGCCCGTGACCTGCCGATAGTGTGACTGCTTTGGTGCCTTGCCGGCGGGGATCGCCGACGTAAGTGGTCTGTTCTGATAAAGATCGCGGGGAAGCGAGAGAGTCTCAGCAGTGGCTGGGACACTCCCAGAACTGTCCCAGCCATACTCTTGTAACCTTCCCGGCGGCGTATACTCAAATCAGTAAGGTTTTCTTAACTTCATGAGACGCAGTTCGCCTTTTTGGGTCGTAACGTTGTTGCTGGCAGTGCTGCCGGCGGCGGGCTGCCTGTTCCGCACGCGCCCGGTCGAGGAGCAGTACTCGAAGGCCCCGCTCACCGAATCTTCGCAGCAAGGGCTGATTGACAGCATCAACCGGCAAGCCGAGGCCATTAGCTCGCTGAAGGCCACGGTGGATATTGACACCTCGGCTGGCGGAGTCAAGAAAGGCCACTATACCGACTACAAGGAAATCCGCGGTTATGTCCTGGCGCGCCAGCCGGCGTCACTGCATATGATTGGCCTGATGCCGATCGTTCGCACGACGGCCTTCGACATGGTCAGCGACGGGACAGAGTTCAGGCTCTGGATTCCGCCCAGGAACCGCTTTGTGGTCGGCCTCAACCAGATGCCGACGGCGAACGCGGAGCAGCCCATGGAGAACATCCGTCCGCAGAATATTTATGATGCGCTGTTGATCCCGCGCATTGATCCGGAGTTGGAGATCGCGGCCCGGGCCAATTCTTACGAGACCCTCCATGATGGAAAAGGGCACGACATCCTGCAGGAAGACTACGAACTGATCGTGCTCCGGAAGAACGACCAGGGCTGGAAGCTTTCGCGCAAGATCATTTTCCGCCGGACGGACCTGAAGCCGGATCGCCAGTATATCTATGACGAAGACGGCAAGATTGCGACCGACGCGCGCTATGCCGAATACAAAGACTATGATGGCGTGAGCTACCCCTCGCGCATCGAGATCAAGCGGCCGCAGGAGGAGTACGACATTACTCTGAATGTGCTGAAGATGGAGATCAACCACACCCTCACCGATGATCAGTTTGTGTTGGAACAGCCGGTGGGAGCGGAGGTAGTGCATCTGGACCACCCGCAATCGAGTTCGGCCGCGCCGCATGGGGCAAGCAGGCAGTAACCCGTAGGAAATAGCACTCAGCCTTCAGCAATCAGTATTCGGCCCGCGCTGGCGGGTCCGCCGGCCTGAGTGGTTGAGTCGAATCCGGGCTTTCAAGGCTGAGTGCTGACGGCTTTCCTGAGTGCTGACGGCTTTCTAATGATGAATAAAATGGTTGTTGCCAACCTGGTGCACCGGCCGATCCGGTCGCTGATCACCGCCAGCGCGATTGCACTCGAGGTCGCGATGATTCTGCTGGTGGTCGCGGTCTTCTACGGCTACCTGAACGGTTCGAAAGAGAGCCAGCTCGGCGTGGGCGCCGACCTGATGGTGATGCCGCCGGGTTCGTCGGCGCTGATTGGCATGTCTGGCGCGCCGATTTCCGTCAAGGTGGGAGATGTTCTGCGTCGGGTCCCTCACGTTACCGCAGCGGTGCCGGTGATCTGGTGGTTTACCCAGAAGCCGCTCGAGGTCATTTACGGTATCGACGTCGCAAGCTATGACACTCTTCCGCCCAAGTTTCACTATCTTCGCGGGGGCCCGTTTCAGGCGCCCTACGACGTGATCGTGGATGACTACTACGCTGGGATGAATCACAAGAAAGTCGGGGATACGACCGAGATCCTGAACCATTCATTTCGTATCTGCGGCATCGTTCCTCACGGAAAGGGCGGGCGCAAGTTCCTGCCGCTGGCTACCATGCAGGATCTGGTTACAGCAGGAGAAAACAGGGCTTCCGTGTTGTACCTCAAGCTGGATGATCCTGCGAATATTGATAACGTAACGAAGGCGATTCAGGAAATCCCGGGCATGGAGAAGTATTCGGTGCGCTCCATGCAGGAATATCTCTCGATGATGACGCCCGATAACCTGCCGGGGTTTAACGTGGCGATTGAAATTGTGATCGGGATCGCGGTGGTGGTCGGATTCCTGGTGATATTTCAGGCCATGTACACGGCGGTGATGGAGCGCACGCGCGAAATCGGAATTCTGAAATCGATGGGCGCGTCGAAGTTGTACATCGTGAATGTGGTGCTGCGGGAAACGATGCTGCTGGCCGTGGTTGGGATCGTTGCAGGCGTCATCCTCAGCCTGGTAACCCGGCGCGTGATCATGTTCGAGCGGCCCGTGCAGCGGCTGTTCTGGAGCAACCTGTGGATGCTGCGGGCGACGTTGATTGCAATTATGGGTGCGCTGGCCGGAGCCCTCTATCCGGCAGTCAAGGCGGCGCGGCGCGATCCGATTGACGCCCTGGCGTACGAATAGAAGAGCCGAATCCCCGAGCTGATTACGGGCATCTTTACTGAACTGCAGGACAGGACTGCAGGCCCGATACTTCTGGCTCAGGGAGATTTCAACGTGGCTCACATTCTCGCCCCCGGAACTACCGCCCCGGATTTCACCTTGCCTGTGACTCCGGATCAGAGTCTTTCCCTTCGCGATTTACGGGGCCAGCCGGTTGTGCTGGCCTTCTATCCCGCCGACTGGAGCCCGGTGTGCGGAGACCAGATGGCTCTGTACAACGAGATTCATCCCGAGTTTCAAAAATACAAAGCTGAGGTCGTGGGCATCTCGGTTGACGGCGTCTGGTGTCATGCCGCGTTTGCCCACGACCGGCATCTGCATTTTCCGCTGCTGGCGGATTTCGAACCGAAAGGAGCGGTGGCCAAGGCCTACGGCGTCTACCGTGAAAAAGAAGGAGTGTGCGAGCGGGCCCTGTTTGTGATCGACGAAGAGGGCGTGATCTTCTGGAGCTACTGTTCGCCGATCGCCGTTAATCCGGGCGCCGACGGCATCCTCGAAGCGCTGGAGAACCTGAAGGAAAGGAGGCAAAGTCATGGCCAACTTGAAAGTTCCCGTCGCGCCAGCTGACCACAGCCTGGGCGAGGAAGATGCCCAGGTGACTTTGGTCGAATATGGCGATTACGAGTGTCCGCACTGCGGGCACGCTCATCCCATCGTCAATGCCGTGAGAAAGCATTTCGGCAACCAACTCCGGTTTGTGTTCCGGAATTTTCCGCTGACCGAGATTCATCCTCATGCCGAGGCTGCCGCGGAAGCAGCCGAGTTCGCCGGAGCGCAGGGACATTTCTGGGAGATGCACGACGGAATCTTCGAGAATCAGCCGCGGTTGAGTGGTCGGCTTCTCGCGGAATTAGCCGTAGGCCTGGGGCTGTCGTCCGACGATCTGACGGCCGCGCTCGAAGGCCATGAATACCTGTCCAGGATCAAGAGTGACTTCCTCGGAGGCGTCCGCAGCGGAGTGAATGGCACTCCGACCTTCTTCATCAACGGCGTTCGCTATGACGGAGCGGCAGAGTTTGAAGAACTGGTCGAGGCCATCGACGAACAACTCTCGGGGGGGAAGATCAAACGGAGACGCGCGGGCTGACTCCTAACTGTCGTGTACGGTGCGGTTGAAGCTCTCGCAGGTTGAGGAAATGCTCAGGTCCGGCGCCTCAGGGGATAAAGCCCTAGCAGAAAGGAAAGCCCTTATCGCAGCGCTGAAAGCGCTGCGCCACCCCAAGCCGAGTTTTTCCGCAGACGCGTGGACTGATCCTGGCTCGGTGTGCTCGCTCCTGCTAGTCCGGTGATTCGAGCCCGGCACGGCGCAGCATCCGGCGCAAACCGCGCTCGCCAGCTGCGCCGCGCTGTTCCGCGGCGATGTTGCCATCGCGATCCACCACCACATAGATCGGATAGACTTGCGCGTTGTACATGGCGGCGAGATTCGTGTCCTTGGTGAGGACGATGGGAACGGTCCTGGGGTGGTCGGCCAGATATTTCCTCACTCTCTGATCCGGTTCGAGGACGTCGACGGCAAGAACGATCAGGCCCTTCCCGCTGAATTCCCTGGCGATCCCGTCCACGAGGGAAGCTTCTTCGTCGCAGTACTTGCACCAGGTGGTCCAGAATTCGAACAGCACCACCTTGCCCTTGACCGACTCGTTGTTGAACTGCTCGCCGGTCATGGTCTTGGCGCGAAAACGCGGCGCGGGCTGGCCGGTCTCGTCGCCGGCCCTCGCGAAAAATGGGGTCACGAGCATAAATCCGAGCAGGCACGCAACCGCTCTGCGCAGGATCATGCCGCGAAATATAGCACAGGTGCCGGATGCCGGGATCATCCCGCACCTGTACCGTCCTCAAACGAAAAGCCCTAAGACACGTCTGGCCTCGGAGCAACCGCACAAGGATAGCTATGCCCCTAAGTACATGACGTGAACGTAGGTGCCCAGGCGCACGTTGTAGGCGAGGTACCAGCCAATGTGGTCGGGGTCTTCGTAGATCACGACGTCGTCGCTGTCCCAAAGCCAGTCACCGCAGTAATCGAGATCAAAGGGTGCGACGCTGAAGAAGAAGCCGCCGAACCAGAAGCGGCCTGGGCCGCCTCCGCCAAGGTGCCAGACATGGCCGCGGCCGAAGCCGCCGGTAAAGCGGCCGTGCTCCCAAGGGTGGTCGAGGTGAAAGCGGGCATCATTGGGCCCGGCGTCGTGCCCGACCCATTCGCCGTTGTGGTGGACGTGGGGGGCCTCGGGATGGCCTTCCCGGTCGCGATAGGAAGCCTTAGGTGCGGCTGCGTGGGGCGTGCCATGAAAGGCTGGCGGGCCCTGGCGAGGAATGTATCCGCCACCGACCGCATGGCCGCCTCCGCCATGGCCTGCATGTTGCGCCCAGACGGGCAGGGAAAGGACGAGAAGCACAGCTAGAATTCGGGAGACTGTGGTCATAGGAAACCTCCGCCGGATACCTTACCATCGGTTGTTTGGAATGAACACATCGTTGACAATTCTTTGCAGACTCCGGTAAATTAAAGACTTTAGCGGTAGTGTGGTTGCCCGCCTGATGGTCCCGGCGTCCTCGCCGGGGAATCAACGAGCGGTCTTCTTTCGCAGCCTTTTTCAAATCTGGGAGAGTTCCGATGTCAACCTATTTCCCCAAAGAGGGGGAAATTGTGCGCAAGTGGTACGTCGTGGATGCAGACGGGCAGACGCTCGGGCGCCTGGCTTCGCAGGTGGCGCGCATCCTCATGGGCAAAGAGAACCCGCGGTACACGCCGTTTCTCG
>Ga0181536_10001247_pt1 | contig 30122 bp, 28 predicted proteins | sample PEATcosm2014_Bin_41_FD_121105 | JGI IMG/M metagenome (GOLD analysis project Ga0181536, IMG submission 121105) | Peatland microbial communities from MTU Mesocosm Facility, Houghton, MI, USA - PEATcosm2014_Bin17_60_metaG | ecosystem: Environmental > Terrestrial > Soil > Wetlands > Peat | place...
AATCCGGTGTGGAAACCGTTGGTCGAGATGACGCGCTGGCGGCACGTCCGGTACCGGCGCCAACTCGATCAGCGAGAGTCACTTAGGGCAGTTTCAGGGCAGGTGGTGTCGGCCGGAGTCTAAGACTATGTAGCTTTCTCACTCTCGATTCGCTCCGGTTCTGTAGAATTCAGAACTGCCGTGGGAGCGGTGATCGTCTGGCGCGGGAACAAGTATCTGCGTCCGTAACCTTTTCGCTATCTCACCCGTTACTCCTACGTAAGCAAAAACCGCGGAGAATTCGTTGAAGGCTCTGAAGAAAGAAGCGGACGAGCGGCTTCTGATCGAGGCTGCGCAGCAGGACCCCGCCCGCTTTGCCGAGCTTTATGAAATCAATTTCGAGCGTGTGTATGCCTACATCGTGCAGCGAGTGCGCGACCGCGCGGATACGGAAGATCTGACCGCCGAGGTCTTTCATCAGGCGCTGGCCAACCTGAAGCGCTTTGAGTGGCGCGGGATTCCGTTCGCGGCGTGGCTGTTCCGGATCGCGGCCAACCTGATTTCAGACCGGTGGCAGCGGTCAGGACGCGAAATAACCGACGACTCGCAAATCGAATCGGCACACGTCAGTCCCGCGGAGATTGAGGAAGTCGAGCGCCGGGCCACGCTGTTTAAGCTGGTGGATACGTTGCCCGCCGAGCAAAGGCGCGTGGTCGTAATGCGGTTCGTGGAGCAGAAAAGCATAAAAGAAGTGGCGCGGGAGATCCGCAAGACGGAGGGCGCGGTAAAGCAGCTGCAGTTCCGCGCGCTCAGCAGTCTGCGTACGCGCATGGAGGGTGCCGATGCCTAAGCGCTCTCTGCATCCAGGGAATGGCGACCAGAACAGGATCGACCAGAAGAAGATCGAGCAGCTGAACCGGGCTGTTGACGCGATGCTGGCGCGGAGCGACGGCAAACTGGGGAAGGTGAACGCCGAAATCGAGCCACTGGTGCGCCTCGCGGCGGAATTGCGCAATCGGCCGCGGGAAAGCTTCAAGGCCCGATTGAAATCCAGACTAGAGGGGAGAAGTCCTATGTCCGCTATTGCTGAGCCGGTTGCAGCCGTTCGCACGACTGCGTCACCAAGGATGGCGTTCCGGGATCCTGCCAAAGCCATCGAGTTCTACAAGCAGGCCTTGGGCGCGAAAGAAACGTTCCGCTTCGAGGTTGGGGGAAATATTCCGCACGCCGAAATCATGATCGGCGATTCCATCATCGATGTGACCGGAGAGTGGCCCGAGGGCGGCCGCTTCAGCGCTGAAACCCTGGGCAATTCGCCCATCTCGCTCTCCATCCACGTCGCCGACGTGGATAAATTCACGGATAATGCGGTCGCGCACGGAATGAAGCTGGTGCGCGCGCCCCAGACCCAGTTCTACGGGCACCGCGACGCGCTGCTCGTCGATCCTTTCGGCTACTCGTGGAACGTGTGGACCGTGATCGAAGAAATGTCGGTCGAAGAAATGCACCGCCGCATGAAAGGCCTCGAAACCGGCCCCGAGGCCGGCAAGATGCCAACGAAAGAAAAAGGCGTGAGCCCCGTTCCCCGCGGCTTCCGCATGGTCACGCCCTATCTCGTCGCCGCCGACGGAGGGGCCCTGCTCGACTTCGTCGGCAAAGCTTTCGGTGCAGAAGAACTGCTCCGCGTCGAAACGCCTGCGCCCGGAGTGCACGGCGAAGTCCGCATTGGCGATTCCGTGATGATGATCGGCGGCGGCGTCCCGGGCAAGAAGTTCCCCGGATCGCTCCAGCCCAACGCTCTGCACGTCTACGTCGAAGACGCCGATGCCGTCATCAAGAGGGCCGTCGCTGCAGGCGCCACGCTCGTCGACGAGCCTCGCGACCAGGATTACGGCGAGCGCTCCGGCACCGTCAAAGACGCTGCCGGCAACTTCTGGTACATCGCCACCGCGAAAGGCGAAAGCTTCAAGCCCAAAGGTCTGCAGAACGTGAATCCCTATCTGCATCCGCGGCGTGCCGAGCCGTTGATCGCCTTCCTGAAGCGTGCCTTCGGAGCACAGGAGCTGGCCAAGTACGCGTCGCCGGACGGTGTGGTGCACCACGCCCAGATTCGCGTGGGCGATTCAGTGGTCGAGATGGGCGAAGCACAAGGAAAGTACGAGACCATGGCCGCAATGTTCTACCTGTACGTGCCGGACGTGGATGCGGTTCACCGTCAGGCGGTGGCGGCGGGTGCAACTTCCTTCCAGGAACCCACCGACCAGTTCTACGGTGACCGCAGCGCCGGCGTGAAGGATAACTTCGGCAATACGTGGTACATCGCGACCCACATCAAGGATGTGGCGATGTAGCGTTATAAGGTTGCGAGTTAGGATGCAGGGGCGGGCAAATGACCCGCCCCTTTTTCTTGGCGCGTTCTGTGTGGGGACAGCCGCCGTCGGCTGTCCAGTCGAGCGAAGCTCGACAGCGCAGTTCGTCCCCGCCACCAAACTGTACCATTCGCCAGTGAAACCATGCTGTTGAGGCGCCCGCTTGCCGCGTGTTAGCATCGTAGGTTTTGGCAATGGATGTTGGGCTGGCCTGTACCTGTTCTTATCCTCATTCATGGGCCGTTTCTCTTCCCACGCCTGCCGAAGGAGCCGAACTTGAAAGTCTATTCTGGAGAAAACATCCGTAATGTAGCGTTGGTGGGGCATGGGCATGCGGGCAAGACCTCGCTGGTATCGGCGATGCTGTACACGGCGGGCGCCGTTCCGCGCCTGGGACGCGTGGACGACGGCTCGGCTCCCACCGACTATGACGACGAAGAAATCGCCCGCCAGATGTCCATTTCGACCGGGGTGGCCGTGGTGGAGTGGGGTAAGACGAAGATCAACATCCGCGACACGCCCGGGTTCAATATGTTCGTCCACGAGGCCAAGATGGTGCTGCCCGTGGTGGACGCGGCCATTGTGGTGGTGGACGGCGTAGCCGGAGTGGAAGTCGTCACCCAGCGCGTGTGGAACTACTGCGAAGAATACAAGACGCCGCGGCTGATCGTGGTCAACCGCATGGATCGCGAGCGCGCCGACGCGGCCCGCGTGCTGGAGTCGCTGGGTAACGCCTTCGGACGCAGCGTGGTTCCCATTGAGTTGCCCATCGGCGCGGAGAAGAATTTATCGGGTGTGATTGATCTGGTGCGGATGAAGGCCTACACCTACGACCTCGGCGGAAACGGCAAGGGGAAAGAGACGGAGATTCCCGCCAATCTGCAAGCGCAGGCGCAGGCGGCCCACGAACGGCTGGTGGAACTGGTGGCCGAGGGCGACGACAAGCTGATGGAGAAGTTCTTCGAGGCGGGAACTCTGGGCGAAGAAGACCTGGTTCCGGCGCTGCACAATGCGATCCGCGAAGACAAGATCTTTCCTGTGATTTTCAGCTCCGGGCTGGGCAACATCGGTGCCGATCGCGTGATGGATTTCATCGTGGATTACACTCCTGCGCCTTCCGAGCACGAGTGGGTGCAGGGGGAGGCCGGAGACAATGCCGACGCTCCCAAGCGGCATGAAACCGATGCCGAGCCGGTTTCGTTGTATGTGTTCAAGACCGTCTCCGATCCCTTCGCGGGCCGGATTTCCTACTTCAAGGTTTTTTCCGGCGTGGTGAAGAACGAAGCCGGAGTGGTGAACTTCCGCAGCAGTACGGCGGAAAAGCTGTCGCATATTTCGCTGATGCAGGGGAAGACGGCAATCCCGGTGACCGAGTTGCACGCGGGCGACATCGGCGCGGTGGCGAAATTGAAAGACACGCTCACTGGCGACACGCTGGGCGACAAGACGGCGCCGATTCAATATCCGCGCGTGAAGCTGCCGGAGCCGGCGATTACGTTTGCCATTGAACCAAAGACCCGCGCCGATGAAGACAAGCTCGGACCGGGCCTGCACAAGCTCATGGAAGAAGACGCCATGCTGCGTTTCTTCCGCGATGCGCAGACCAAGGAATTTCTGATCGCGGGCACCGGCCAGCAGCACATTGAAGTCACCGTTTCGAAGCTGAAGAAGCGCTACAACACGCAGGTCAACCTGAAAGCGCCCAAGGTACCGTACCGCGAGACCATTCGCGGCAAGGCCGACGTGCAGGGCCGCCACAAGAAGCAAACCGGCGGCCACGGGCAGTTCGGCGATTGCCGCATCAAGATGGAACCCCTGCCGCGCGGTGGAGAATTCGAATTCGTCAACGATATTTTCGGTGGCGCGATTCCCAGAAACTTCATCCCGGCGGTGGAAAAAGGCGTGCGCGATGCGGCGGGGCGCGGGTATCTCGCCGGATTTCCGGTGGTCGATTTCCGCGTCGTGCTCTACGACGGTTCGTATCACGACGTCGACTCCAACGATTTGTCGTTCCAGATGGCCGGCCGCATCGCCTTCAAGAAAGCGATGGAGGTCGCCAAGCCCACGCTGCTGGAGCCCATCATGGCGGTTGAAATCACCGTGCCGGACGATTTCGCCGGCTCCATCATGGGCGATTTGAACAGCCGCCGCGGCCGCATCCAGGGCATGGACAATAGAGCGGGCAACACCATCGTGAAGGCCGAAGTGCCCATGGCCGAAATGCTGACCTACGGTGCCGACCTGACTTCGATGACCCAGGGCCGCGGCAGTTTTAACATGGAAATGCACCATTACGACATCGTCCCAGGACAGTTACAGGAGAAGATCATCGAGAAGGCGAAGGCCGAGCGCGGCGAGGTGAAAGAAGAGGAAGAGTAGCAACGAAGGAGCTTCTCGTGCGGCGGTTCTGGTGCGCGTCCATTGTAGTACTCACGCTCTCCGTTTTATTGCGTGGCGAGACGCCAGAGAAAATTACTATCTGCAAGCTAAAAAACGATCCTGCCGCTCATCGCCACAAGCTGGTTCAGGTGGAAGGTTTTGCCTCCCACGGCTTCGAGGACTTCACTTTGTTCGATCCTAACTGTCCGTATTCGCCCATGATCTGGCTGGAGTACGGCGGGACTGTCGCATCGGGAACAATTTACTGCTGGGGGCCATCGGATGCGAGAAGCCGAGCGAAGGAGTTGGTGGTTGAAGGCGTTTCAGTTCCACTAGTCGATAACAGTCTCTTCCGGCGGTTTGACAAGCTTATCCATGACGAGGCCGACACAGTTGCGCACGCAACGGTGGTCGGCCGATTTTTCCCGGGGGAAAGAGAACCCAGCGCCAATGGCAGCGGAAACTGGGGCGGCTACGGACACTTCGGGTGCTGCAGTTTACTCGTGATACAGCAAGTTATCTCAGTCGACCCGCACGACCGCGAGGACCTAGACTATCGAGCATCCGAGGACCAGCCCGATCTGGACAAGTTGAAGTGCGGAACGTTTCAGGATATTGGGCCCCAACCGTCGGACCGCTTGGTGCTCGATATTCAGCACAGGGCGGAGGCCGGGGAGGGATCGTGGATTCTGGACGATCCGAAGAGAGTAGCGCTGAGCTTTCTTGCACAAGAATTGCGGATCGACCAAAAAACCATCACGGGCCTCGATGAACGAAAAAGTCGCGGACGCGTAGTCTACGACTGGCATCCCGCCGGGAACCACGAGACATACATGGTGGTAGTGAGTCGTCCGTATTGGCTGTCTTTCTATGCGGCCGATGAAAGCAAGGTCGCCTGGGTCGTGATCGCAGCGTATAAGTCGTGTGGGTAGTGAACGAGGCCACCTATGAAAGTCGCATTGATTTTGATCTGTTTACTTGTAGCCATGACGTCAGTGGCAGCTCTAGCCCAAATGCAGGCCTTCCCCACTTCCGCCGGCCCGGTCAAGATCACTCCGCTGAACCACGCCAGCACCCTGATCGAGGCAGGCGGGAAGACGATCTATCTCGATCCCGCCAAGCCGGTGAAGTTCGCGGAGCTTCCCAAGGCCGACCTCATTCTGATCACCGACATTCACGGGGACCACATGGACCCCGATGCGATCAAAGACGCCAGCAAGCCCGACACGGAGATTTTCGGCGCACCAGCGGTCGTCCAGACGGTAACGACCGCCAAGCCCATCGCCAACGGAGAAACGAAAACCTGGCAGCGTTGGACCATCGAGGCCATCCCGGCATACAACCTGAAACGCGGGCCCGCACCAGGAAAGTTCTTTCACGATAAGGGACGCGGCAATGGCTACGTCCTCACCTTCGGCGGCAAGCGCTTCTACTTTTCAGGCGACACCGAGGGCATCCCCGAGATGCGCGCTCTCAAGAACATCGATGTGGCCTTCGTGTGCATGAATCTGCCTTACACCATGCCGCCCGACGAGGCTGCGGACGCGGTCAAAGCCTTCCATCCGAAGATTGTGATCCCGTATCACTACCGCGGCTCTGATCTCACGGTCTTTCAGAAAGGATTGGAAGGCACAGGCATCGAGGTGCGTTTGCTGGAGTGGTATCCGAAGTAAAGACGAGTTGGCTGCGAAGAGGAAGAGTGTATTGGCAGGAGCTAAGCTGAAACTGGTAGTATCGCGCCAGTGGCTGCCGCGAAGGACAATTCCAACCTGAACCCCAACCGCGACCGGCTGGTCTCTGCCGCCCCGGTCGAGGACGATTCCTCGTTTGAGCTGAAACTGCGCCCGCAGCGCTTGGCCGAGTTCATCGGCCAGAAGAAGATCAAAGAGAACCTGCAGGTGGCGATCCAGGCCGCCCGTTCGCGCGGGGAGGCCATGGACCACGTCCTGCTCTACGGGCCTCCCGGACTGGGCAAGACAACGCTGGCCAACATCATCGCCAACGAGCTCGGTGTCCACTTTCAGCCCACAGCAGCGCCCTTGCTGCAGATCAAGGGCGACCTGACCGCGATCATTACCAACCTGCAGGACCGGCAAGTGTTGTTCATTGACGAAATTCACCGCCTGCAGCCGGTTCTCGAAGAACTGCTCTATTCAGCGCTGGAGGATTACAAGCTCGACATCATCATTGGGCAGGGGCCATCGGCACGCACGCATACGCTCGATGTCAGGCCGTTCACCTTCGTCGGCGCGACCACCCGGGCGGGGCTGATTTCGTCACCCTTGCGGGCTCGCTTCGGCATTACCCTGCGGCTGGAGTTCTACACCCCCCAGGATCTGCGGGTCATCGTGGAGCGCTCGGCGGAAATCCTGGGCGTGAACATTGATGACGCCGGCGCCACGGAAATTGCCGGCCGCTCGCGCGGCACGCCCAGAATTGCCAACCGTTTGCTGCGGCGGGTGCGCGACTACGCCCAGGTTCGCGGTACCGGCAAGATTGACCACCCCACCGCGATGGCCGCTCTCGAAATGCTGGAAGTGGATCGGTATGGTTTCGATGAAACCGACCGGCGGCTGCTGCTGACCATCATCGAGAAATATCAGGGTGGGCCGGTGGGCGTGAACACGCTAGCCGCCGTCCTGGCCGAGGAACCGGACGCGATTGAAGAAATCTACGAGCCTTTCCTGATGCAGATCGGATTTCTCAACCGTACTCCCCGAGGGCGCGTCGCCACCCAGCTGGCCTACGAGCATTTCGGAATTACACCGAATCGCAGGCAGAGCACGCTGTTCTAGCCGTCAGCTGTCGGCCCTCAGCCGTCAGCGAAGGCAATGCGAAGGGGCTAGAAGCTGAGCGCTGAGAGCTGATGACGGACGGCTGATAATTGCTCAGTTTGAACTTTGGCGATTGTTTCCGACAGCGTCATCCTGAGCGAAGCCGTTTTTCAGGCGGAGCGAAGGATCTTGCGCGCACAACGGAGATTTGCTGGGCCTAACTGACCACTACCGGGGCTCGCCCGTTTGCTGAATCCCGCATGAATCCTGTAGAATCTAATGATTCGGACCGAGGTTGAACCCCAGATGAAGGCAGCTATTCACCCCTCATACCATGAAGTGCGCGTGCACTGCGCGTGCGGCAATACATTTATGACCCGCTCGACCCATAAGGGCGACATCGCGGTAGAAATCTGCTCCAATTGCCATCCCTTCTTTACCGGCAAGCAGAAGCTGATGGACACCGCCGGCCGCGTGGAGCGCTTCCGCCGCAAGTACGCCAAGGTCGAAGCGGCGAAGGCCGAAGGCGCGAAGAAGTAAGCCCCGCACTCGCACGGACAAACCCAGATTCCGCCCTCGCTTTGGCGGGGGCTTCTACTTTGGATTGCAAGGTAGAATAGCGGTGTGCGGACGCATTCGAAGCTAGCCACGATTGTGGCCCTTTTGGCGATCACGTTTCTAGCGTTGGCGCGCCCCAGGGCGCAAGAGCCGAAAGGGGCGACTATCGAGGGGCTCGTGCTTAGTCGCCAACATGCCATTTTCATTAAGTTCCGGGTTGAAATCGTTAAAGGCAAGTGGCGACGGGCGGGGGTCAGCGATTCCGATGGACACTTTGAGTTCGATGGTCTCGAACCTGGTATTTACATTTTGCAGCCGGAGAAGACGAAGCCTGAGTGTCTAGTTCCGCTGCGCAGGGTAAGGATAACGGTTGTGAAAGACGAGAAGGTGCATGCAGACCTTATGCTGAGACCAGCGGATGACTACGAAGAAAAGTGTGTTGTCGACCAGTCCCATCCGTGAGATGCCGTGAGGATGTCACTTCGTGCGCAAATTCTGGGACAGTTCGGGCGGCGCGGACACTTGTGGCGCGGACACTCCTGTCCACGCACGTGTTCCCCTGCGGCCCGTTCCCGCCAGCCTTTCCATCGGCAGCGTGACCATCGCGCCTGCCACGGTCCTCGCCCCCATGGCCGGCGTGACCGACACGGTTTTCCGCCGCTTCATCCGGAACCTGGGCGGATGCGGCCTCATCATGACCGAGTTCACCTCGGCCGACGGCGTTCTCCGTAAGAAGGACCAGAAGGCCAAGCGCTATCTCCACTTCTACGAAGACGAGCACCCGATCTCAGCCCAACTTTTCGGCAGCGATCCGCGCGTCATGGCCGAGGCCGCGCGCATGGTCGAAGGCCTGGGCTTCGATCTAGTGGACCTCAACCTGGGCTGCCCGGCGAAGAAAGTCGTCAAGTGCAACGGGGGCTCCGGCCTGCTGCGCGATCTGCCTGTCATCGGGAAGATTTTCGAAGCAGTACGCGCCGCCGTGAAGATTCCCTTCACGGTAAAATTCCGCGCCGGTTGGAATGACGAGGAAATTGTCTGCGTTGAACTGGCCCGGATGGCGGAGTCGTCCGGCCTTGCCGCCGTCGCGCTGCACGCCCGCACCCGCGAGATGGGCTATAGCGGAAACGCCCGTTGGGAGTGGATCGCCGCGGTCAAAGATGCGGTGAGGATTCCGGTGATCGGCAACGGCGACATCCGCACGCCCGAAGACGCCTGCACCATGGTCACGCAAACCGGTTGCGACGCCGTCATGATCGGCCGTACCGCCCCCTCGAACCCATGGATCTTCCGCCAGATTCAGCAGTACTGCGCCGGGATGAACGAGGCTCATGTGGGGACAGCCGAAGCATACGACCACCCCACCGAAGCCGACCGCTACCAGATGATCCGCACCTACTTCCAGATGCTGATCGAAGAAGAACTCCCCGACGCCTCCGGCAAGATGAAGCAGTTTGCCTCGTGGTTCACCCACGGCGTCCCCGGCGGCGCTGCCCTGCGCAAAGCGATCTACGAATCGAAAAGTGCCGTCGAGATTCTCAGCCGAGTGGAAGATTTCTTTGAAGCGAGGCTATGTGGCGCGGGCGCTCTCGCCCGCGAAAGCTGAAGAGTACTCCTTCTTGCTCCCGATCGTATCCAGCGGATACAGATCGGATCCCCAGCCCCAGCACGGCTAGGACTTGCCCTTCGCCCCGCCCTCCTGGGTGTCAGCTTTCTTAACGTCCACCGGGCCGCCATCGTCTCCCGCGCTCCATGTTCCGACTAACTTGTCCTCGGTCATGCGCAGGGAAATGGTGCCAGCTGATCCGCCGGCGTCAAATTCGATCGTGACCTCGTCACCCTTGTGAGTGCCGCCGGTGATGGTGAAATCCCCGTGCGACGAATGGATTGCTCCGGAGAGCGTGCCTTCCTTGTCGGTCAGATCGATGGTCACGGTTATGACGTCTTCCGCCTTGTTCTTCGCGGTGCCCTCGTAGCGGCCCGACAAGTCTGTTTTGGTGGCCCCGCTCTTGCCCTGCTGCGCCAGTGCGACGCAACAAAGTACGAGCATGAGGCACGAGATTGGCAACCGGTTATTCGCCAACATTCGACAGACCTTAGCAAGGTTCCTCTTCGGCATTTCAATTACACTCCCTTCGCCACCATCTTTCCCAACTCATCCCGCTCGACATAAGCCCACGGCGTCCTGGGATCGTGCGTGAAAACCGTGAGCCATTTCTCCGCGATCGCTTGAGCATAATACCGCTTCTTGCTCTCAATCGTATCCAGCGGATACAGGTCGAATCCCATGCCCCAGGTAATGTCAATGTGCGCTGTCGTGGGAATCAGGTCAGAGATATAGCAGGCCACCGGAGCGCGAGGGGAATCCTGAGGGTGCCCCACCCTTCTCGCGCTTTGTGCGAGAGGGTGGGGATTTTGACCTCCTCGAATGATCACCGCCTGCATATGCGCGGTATGCCCGGGGAAAGTCTCGACCGAAATGCCCGGCACGATTTTTTCCCCGCCTTTCAGCAGCGTCATCTGCCCACTCGCGACCAGCGGGTCGTAGTTCTCCGCGATGTAGCTGATCGAATCGCGCTCGCTCGGCCGCCGCGCGTACTGCCATTCGCCCTCCGGCGCATAGTATTTCGCGCGCGGAAACGTGGGTACGATCTTGCCGTTCTTGTCGCGGACCGTATTCCATCCGCAGTGATCAAAATGCAAATGCGAGTTGATGACGATGTCAATGTCTTCCGGCGCCACGCCCCCGGCTGCCAGGTTATCGAGCAACTTGGCTGGCTGGCCGTAGAACTTCATCATGCGCTCGGAAAGTTTATTGCCCATGCCGGTTTCAACCAGCACGGCCTCGTTGCCGGTGCGGATCAGCAGCGAATTAAGCCCGGCCCTTACATAGTTCTTCTCGTCGGCCGTGACTCTTTTCGACCACATGACTTTCGGGACCACACCAAAGAACGCTCCGCCATCGAGCGGGTAAGTCCCGTCAGAAAAAATGCTGAGTTCGAAATCGCCAAGCGTGAGCAGGTGCATGCAACTAGTGTGCCACAAAGAACCTCGACCACGGATTACACGGATCGTCCTTGATTAAAGTCAATCATCGGGGTTATCCGTGGAAATCCGTGGCGTTCGTTTTGTTAATCTCCGCCTTATGCAGCGGCCGCTTGGAGTCAGCGTCATTGCCATCCTGTTCTTCCTGGCAGGAGCTTATCTGTGGGCAATCGGCATCCTGATGTTGTTCGTGCCCGGCACAGTGTCGATGATGAGCGGATCCCAGTTCATGTACGGATCGGAACTGGCAGGACCGTACATGGCGTTGCTCGTCGGGAGTGGTTGGGCGCTCGTTGGCTGGGGATTACTCCGGCTGCATCATTGGGCCCGCTGGGCGATGGTGCTCGCCGTCGTCTCGCTCGTGCCCCAAATCTCGATGGCAGAGCTCGGTGTTCCGGTGATCTGGTATGGACTCCACATCGCCTTGCGCGTTGCAGTTGGCTGGTATCTCGCGCAGGCGCCCGCTGTCGTGGATGCGTTCTCTGCGAAACAGAAAAACACTTAGCCACGGATTTGCGCGGATTCACACGGATCTCAACTCTGTCGTCTGGTTCTTATCCGTGAAATCCGTGGCGCTATCCTAGTCTTCGTGCAGTTCACGAATCCAAATGTTGCGGAAGCGCACCGGATCACCGTGGTCTTGCAGCGAAAGCGGTAGTTTTTCCGGATGCAGCTTGTAAGGCGGACGTTTGCCGTTGGCAGTCGGGCCGGTGAGCAAGACGTTATCCTGCACCAGCACCCCGTTGTGCAGGACGGTCACGCGCGCGGGGTGCAAGAGCTTGCCGTCCTTGGTGAAACGCGGCCCGTGAAAAATGATGTCATAGGTTTGCCATTCGCCCGGCGGCCGCGAGGCGTTGACCAGCGGCGGATATTGCCCGTAGACCGCGGCAGCCTGGCCATCGGCGTAAGTCTTGTTCTGGTACGAGTCGAGAACCTGGATTTCGTACAAACCCATCAGAAAGACCCCGCTGTTGCCTCGGTCCTGGCTTTCTCCTGTGGGCGGCGTTGGTTCGGCGAATTCAACATGCAGCTGACAATCGCCGAAAGCAGCGCGCGTAAAAATGTATCCCGTCTCGGGCACGACTTCCATATAGCCGTTCTCGACCTTCCATTTGGCCGGCTTGCCTGCTTTGTCGCTCCATTTCGAAAGATCTTTGCCATCGAAAAGCACCGTCGCGTCCGATGGAGCACGGCCGGGAACGTCCGGGGTGCTGGCAGTGCCGGGATCAATCACCGGAGGCACCGGGCGGTTGAGATCGTGAATTTTCCACTGGGAGGAAACCTGCGCTGCGCAGAGTTGAGTGAGCAGCGTGACAGCTGCGACCAACGGTAGGTGATATTTGTGCATGAGTGTGGCCTCGTCGGCCAACATCATAAACCTTTGCCACGGATTGGCACGGATTCACACGGATCAACTCCAAATAATGGATCTATCCGTGCCGATCCGTGAAATCCGTGGCGGTTTAGCGTTTTGTTTTGGCCGGTTCTTTCTGTCCGACGCGCTGGCTGACTTCGAATTTCATCTTGCCGGCCTTCTTGTCGGCCTCGACGATGACGTGATCGCCGTGCAGGACTTCGCCGTCCAGAATCTTCATGGCCAGCGGATCCTGCACCAGCTTCTGGATGGAGCGCTTGAGCGGACGCGCGCCAAAGTTCGGGTCGTAGCCCTGGGCGAAGAGCAGGTCTTTCGCCGCGTCCGTCAGCTCAAGGGAAATCTTGCGGTCCGCGAGCAGGCGGCGCACGTCCTCCAGGCGCAGCTCGATAATTTTGACCAGCTGTTCTTTGCCGAGCGGGCGGAAGACGATAATGTCGTCCACGCGGTTCAGGAACTCAGGCTTAAAGTGCGTGTGCAGCAGGTTCATGACCTGCTCGCTGGCTTTCTCGAATTCTTCGGGCGTGCGGACGTGGTCGGACTGCAGATAGCTGGAGCCAAGATTCGACGTCATAATGATGATGGTGTTCTTGAAATCGACCACGCGGCCTTTGCCGTCGGTGAGTCGTCCGTCGTCCATCATCTGCAGGAGAACGTTGAACACGTCGGGATGCGCCTTTTCGATTTCGTCGAAGAGCACTACGGCGTAAGGACGGCGGCGGACCTGCTCGGTCAGCTGTCCCCCTTCTTCATAGCCGACATAGCCCGGAGGCGCGCCAATCAGCCGCGCGACGGAGTGCTTCTCCATGTATTCGGACATGTCAATGCGGAGCAGGGCGTGCTCGTCGTCGAACAGAAATTCGGCGAGAGCGCGGGCCAGTTCGGTTTTGCCGACGCCGGTTGGGCCGAGAAAGATGAAAGAACCGATCGGACGCTTGGGATCGCTGAGGCCGGCCCGTGAGCGGCGAATGGCGTTGGCGACGCGCTCGAGCGCGGGATCCTGGCCGATGACGCGCAGGCGCAGCCGTTCTTCCATGTTGACCAGCTTCTTGACTTCGCCTTCCAGCATCTTCGAAACCGGGATGCCGGTCCATTTCGAGACGATGCGCGCGACGTCCTCTTCGTCAACTTCTTCCTTCAGCATGCGCGACTTGCCCTGGCTTTCCATTTGCTTCGTAAGCTTGGCAAGTTCCTGCTCGGCTCGGAGAATGAGGTCATATTGAATCTCGGAGGCGCGCTGCAGGTTTCCCTTGCGCGTTTCCGCCTGAAGGTCCAGCTTGAGCTTTTCGATCTGCTCTTTCAGGACACGAGCGCGGGCGATGAGGTCCTTTTCCTTTTTCCAGTTGGCCTTCAGGGTGTTGGATTTCTCGCGAATCTCGGCCAGTTCTTTTTCGATGAACGCAAGCCGTTCACGGGAATTCGGGTCATCTTCTTTCTTCAGCGCCTGCTTCTCGATTTCAAGCTGCGTGGCTTTGCGTTCCAGCTGGTCAATGTTGGTAGGCAGCGAGTCAATCTGGATGCGCAGCGACGCAGCAGCTTCGTCAATTAGATCAATGGCCTTGTCGGGAAGAAAGCGGTCGGAAATGTAGCGGTGCGAGAGCGTCGCTGCGGCCACGATGGCCGAATCTTTAATGCGCACGCCATGGTGCACTTCGTATTTTTCCTTGAGGCCGCGCAGAATGGCGATCGTGTCCTCGACATTCGGCTCGCCCACAAAAACGATCTGGAAGCGACGTTCGAGAGCGGCGTCTTTTTCGATGTACTTGCGATATTCGTTGAGCGTGGTGGCGCCGATGGCCCGCAGTTCGCCACGGGCCAGAGCGGGCTTCAGCATGTTCGAAGCATCGATGGCGCCTTCAGCCGCGCCGGCGCCAACCAGCGTGTGCAGTTCGTCGATGAACAGAACGACCTGGCCCTGCGAGTCTTCGATTTCCTTCAGAACGGCTTTGAGGCGGTCTTCGAATTCGCCGCGGTATTTCGCCCCGGCCAGCATGGCCCCAAGATCGAGCGCGACCACTCGCTTGTTCTTCAGAACCTCCGGGACGTCGCCCGAGATGATCCGCTGGGCCAGGCCTTCGACGATGGCCGTCTTGCCGACCCCGGGCTCGCCGATGAGCACGGGATTGTTCTTGGTGCGGCGCGAGAGGACCTGGACCACGCGCCGGATTTCTTCGTCGCGTCCGATGACGGGATCGAGCTTGCCCCGGCGCGCCTGCTCCGTCAGGTCGCGGGCGTAGCGCTCCAGCGCCTGATATTTCGCTTCCGGATTCTGGTCGGTAACTTTTTGCGAACCGCGGACCGCCGTCAGCGCTTTCAGAATCGCCTCGTAGGTGGCGCCGTGGCGTTTCAGAATCTGCTGGGCCACGTCTTGCTTGAGGTGTGTGATGGCGAGCAGCAGGTGTTCGGTAGAGACGTATTCGTCCTTGAAGTTGGAGGCTTCTTTGAAAGCCTGCTCCAGTAGCTTGTTGACGCTGTTTGAAAGCGTGGCCTGGGCGGCTTCTCCCGAGACCTTGGGAAGCTTCTCTAGCTCGCTATAAACCTCGGCCAACACGGCTTGCGGGCCGATGCCGATCTTTTCCAGCACCGGCGGAACGATGCCTTCCTTATCCTCCAGCAGCGCAGCCAGCAGATGAGCGGGCATCACCTCGGGATTGCCATGCTCGGAGGCGAGCTGGTTCGCGCGCTGGATTGCTTCCTGCGCTTTCACGGTGAATTTGTCCCAACGGATCGGCATGGGTTACTCCACTGTGTAATTTGGTAATTGAGTAATTGAAAACCGCAGAGTTCAATTGCGCAATTACCAAACTTCCCAATCACAGAATTAGCGGGAGGCGGTCACCTTAACCGCCTCCCGCTGAGTTTACAACTGCCGGGCTTCGCCCGGGTGGACAACCCCTTCGACTGCGCTCAGGGCAGGCTTGCGCGGCTGTCCCCACATGTGCCTCACTGGCAACGGCCACTGACAACCGGCAACTGCTTACGCGGCTTTGCTTGGGCCTTTGCCTTCAATCTGCTTTTCGCCGCCCACATTGACTTTGATCTGCTTGGGCTTGGCTTCGGCCTTCTTGGGCAACGCGATCTTCAGCACGCCCTTGTCGTAAGTCGCCGAAACGTTCTCGGTGTCCACGGTGGTGGGCAGGGTGAAGGTGCGGGTGAAGCTGCCGTACTGACGCTCCACACGGCGGTAATTCTCTTCTTTTTCTTCCTTTTCGATCTTGCGCTCGCCGTGCACGGTGAGAGTGTTGTTCTCGATCTGGACGTCAATGTCTTTCTCATCGATTCCGGGCACTTCGATCTTGAGCGTGACCTGGTGCTCGTCTTCGTAGACGTCGACGGCGGGGGCAAAGGTGCTGGTGGTGAGGGACTCGTCCCGGCCAGCCTCGTTGAAGGACTCGCGGAACAGGCGGTTCATGCGATCCTGCAGAGTGGCGACCTCACGGAACGGCTCCCAACGGGTTAATACGGTCATGGCTAAATCCTCCTTCAGAATTTGTTTGGTCTTGAGACCTCTTGATTTCGAAGCCGGCCCTGGAAACTGCCTCAGAGCTGCGGTCACTTCATTAGACGCATAATTAGCTTAAATGAATCATAAAATATGAGTGTATCATTGTCAATCACTGTAAATTTAGTATTTTCATTAACTTACTGACGCAATCACGCACTTCAAGTAGGCAGTTTCGGGAACATTGAGGAGGATTGGGTGGTCCCTCGCCTGTCCGCGGACCTCGATCAACCGGAGGGTGCGGTGGGCGTCTAGGGCCGCGCCGGCGAGCATTTCGAGGAAATTGGACTGGCTGACATGATACGAGCAGGAGCAGGTCACAAGGATGCCGCCGGGGCGGAGCATCTTCAGGGCGCGGAGATTGAGCTCTTTATAGCCCCGGAGCGCTGCATCGAGGTCGCGCTTCGTTTTCGCGAACGCCGGCGGGTCGAGAACGATCGTGTCGTAACGGCGGTTGGAGGAGGCGTAGTCCTTGAGCAGGTCGAAGGCGTTGGCCTCGATCCACTCAATCTCGGGCTGGCTCGGGTCGCGGCGGTTAAGGGCAGCGTTTCGGTCAGCGACTTCCAGAGCGGGACGCGAACTGTCAACGCCGGTGACGTGATGGCAGCGCGGGGCGAGATGAAGGGCGAAGCCCCCCTGATAGCAGAAGACGTCGAGGGCCTCGCCGCGGGCGTACTGGGCAGCAGCGGCGTAGTTTTCGCGCTGGTCGAGGAAGGCTCCGGTCTTCTGGCCTTCGAAAGCGTCATAGCTGAAATGGACGCCATTCATGGTGAACGTCGTGGCTGTCTTCTCTCCCTGCAGCAGGCCGGAAGCGCGGGGCGGCAGCGTTTCCAGTTCACGCACCCGTGGGTCAACCCGCTCGGCGATGGCGGCAGGCTGCAGGCGCTGGCTGAGCTCGGAGATGACGGCCCGGCGCACGGCGGCGTCATCCATCGCCTGGGTGAGCACCTGGAGGGAAAGAATGTCGTTGTAGCGGTCAACGATCAGGCCGGGAAGGAAATCGGCCTCGCTGAAGATGATGCGGTAGGCGTCGGTATCCCGGACGACGTTCTCGCGGTAAGCGAAGGCAGCCGCAATGCGCTGGCGCAGCAGAGCTGGGTAATCCGCGACCGGTTCGTGAGAAATCATGCGGATGGCGATTTGTGACGAACTGGAGTAGAGGGCTGTACCGAGCGGCTTGCCGCGCTGATCGGAGACGGCGACCAGAGAGCCGGGCAGAACGCCTTCGGCAGAAACGATATCGGAGCGGTAGACCCAGACATGGCCCGCTTTCAGGCGCGCCGCGCCCCGGGGCGAGATTTTCACTTTGGGGGGAGCTGGGGGAACGGGAGTTTGTAACATGCGGACATCTTATACGCAGGCGTTCTCGGGGACGCAGGCTGAAAGCAGTCGAGCTCCGCTGGACATGGCCGGGTTCCTTCGACTTCGCTCAGGACAGGCTGAGACCCCGCCCCACACGAGGATTTCTAGCTGGCGGCTTGCTCGGGACTGATGGCCGGTGGCGCTTCGTGTTTGGCCGAGGCGCGGGAACTCATCTCGTAGCGGGCGGCATCGAGGTCAGCCTGCACGGAGTCGAGAACGACCAAAGGTAGTTCCGAGCCCCAGCCGTCGAGTTCCTCTTCGGTCCAGGCGCCGTTCAGGCGAATAGCGCCGGTGATGTCTTCCGGGAAGGCCTGCCGGTAGTCACCCTCACGAATCAAGATGTCGCCGATCAGGCGGCCGGTGTGAATCTCGTAAACGCGGCGGCTGGCCTGGCTTCCCGCGTTGGTCAAACATATGTAGACTTCCCCGGCTTCCGCGAATTCGGCGCGGTAGTACCAAGCCTGAGGCGCATCGATCTTGGGGTGATGGCGCCGCGGACGGTGCACGGTTGGCTTCTGGTCAACCAGTTCATCGGCAGGATTCAGATAAAGAACGCGCTGGCAGGAGTCGCAGTAGACAATCTGCTGTCCGGAACGGACTTCGTTGTAGGTCTGGGGCCGCAGCATCACCTGGCAAGCCATGCACTTGTGATCGCGCACTTCCGAAATGCCGGTGCCGCGGAACTTGGAGACGCGCTCGTAATGGCGCAACAGGTCGGCGTCTATGCCGGAGCGAAGCTGGTCACGCTTGGCCCGCCATTCGGCGAGAAGTTTTTCGTCTTCGGCAGTGCGCTGGCGCGCTTGCTCTTTCTCTTTCTCGATTTCGGCGGCTTCAGTTTTGAGTTCGGCCTGCGCGGCCTTGACTTCATTGGCGCGGGTGTCGGCGTCCATCATGAGCTCGAGAATCTTGTCTTCGGTGGAGGCGATCTCCTTCTCTGTGAACTGAATCTCGTGCAGCAGCGCCTTGTATTGATCGTTGGTCTTTACGTCGAGGGACTGGTCGCGATACTTGGAGATTTTGCTGCGAAGGTCGGTGATAGAGGTCTCATGCTTGCGGCGCGCGGCTTCGTCGGCCTTGGCCGCGGCCTGGGCTTTTTCCAGCTGGGCCCTGGTGCCGGCAAGCTGCTGTTCAATGGCGGCGACGCGTTTGGGAAGTTCGGCGATCTCGTCCTGCAGGCGGCGGATTTCCTTGTCCGCTTCTTGCAGCCGCAGCAGGTTTTCGATGTCAGGAAGCATCCGGCATTGTGTCTAGGTTGATTCTAACATGCGGCGGGGCGCGGATTTATGGGTCTCTCCCCAACGATAGCGGTCGAGATACGTCCTGCCCACGGGAGAAAGAAGAACCACGAAACAACACGAACTCACCGAAGAAGACCGCCGTGCGAGCGGCAACCGGGGCGGTGTACACTCTTTCCTTCGCACTGCTGCGGTTATCCTTGCCGGTGAGGTCGCTTCGTGAAAAGACATATTTTGCTTCTGGCTTCTCTTGCCCTGCTTGCCCTCGTTTTCGGCCCTTTCGTTGCCACTTCGGCGCACGCTCAAACCCCGCCCACCAAGCCGCTCACCATTGAAACGATCTATCAGCCCGGAGGATTGGCCGGTCGCGGTCCCGAAACCATGGAGTGGAGCCCGGACGGCACCAAGCTCTCGTTCGTGCAGCGCGACCCAAAGGGTGAGCAAGGCGAACTGTGGTACGAAGATGCGGCCACGGGCGAAAAGAAGGTCCTGGTGAGCGCCGAGAAACTGGCGTCGCTGGCCCCCGACGTCAACAAGGTGAAAAACGAGCGCGAAAAGGAGCGGCTGACCCGCTATCATGTGGCGGCGTACCTTTGGGCCCCGGATTCGAAGCGCCTGATTTTCGATTCCGAAGGCCAGCTCTGGCTCTACGACCTCGGAACCGCGACCGCTGTGCAGTTTACTTCCGCACCCGATCCCAGCGGCGATCCCAAGTTTTCACCCGATGGCAGCCATTTGGCCTGCGTGCGCAAACACAATCTGTATGTCCGGCCGGTGAGCGGCAAAGGCGAAAAACAGCTCACCAGGGACACCGGCGACAACCTGTTCAACGGCGACATTGACTGGGTCTATGCGGAAGAGCTGGAGGTGCGCAGCAATTATTTCTGGTCGCCCGACAGCAAAGAGATTGTCTTCCTGCACATGGACGAGACCAAGGTGCCTGCCTATCCCATCACCGACTGGATGCCGACGCACCCCAGCGTGGATCAGGAGAAATATCCCAAAGTTGGCGATCCGAATCCGGTGGTAAAGCTGGGCGTCGTGGATGCCGACAAGGGAAAAGTCCGCTGGCTTTCGCTGAGCAGCGACGAAGATACCTACATTCCGCGGTTCGGCTGGGCTGGCGATGGAGTGATCTGGGCGGAAGTGCTGAACCGGACTCAGGACAAGATGGACCTGTATTTTGTGGATGCGAAATCGGGGAAATCGCGAGTCGTCCTGACCGAAACTACACCTGGGGCGTGGATTGACTTCGAGCACACCGAAGTTCGCTTTTTGCAGTCGAAGGGCCAGTTCCTGTGGCCGAGCTGGCGCGATGGGAACATGCATCTTTATCTCTACAGCTTTGATAAACAGAATCCGCTGGGCGCGGATGCCAAGCTGGAGCAGCAACTGACGCAGGGCGATTTCGAGGTGGAGGGAATTGAGGGCGTGGATGAGGCTGCGGGCACGGTGTTCTTCGGGGCGAATAAGGGCGATCCGCGGGAAGAGCACATCTACTCCGTGAAGATGGACGGCTCAGACTTCAAGAATCTCACGCCGGAAGAAGGTGTTCACTACGGGAGCTTCAGCGATGACGGCAAGCACTATACGCATATGTATGCCGGGCCACACAGAGCACCCGCGCTGACTCTCTGTGCCGTCGAGGGAGCCTGCAAACCCGTGTGGGAGGCGCACGATGAAATTGCCGAGTACGGCCTGCGCGCGCCAAAGTATCTCGAGTTCAAGGCGGATGATGGAACGACGCTCTACGGGCGGTTGTTGCTGCCGCCGGACACGTTGGCCAGCGGGAAGATCCCGCTGATTGTGAGCATCTATGGTGGGCCTGGTGCGCAGGAGGTGAGGAAGAGCACGCCCGACGCGTTCGACGAAATCCTGGCGCGGAAGGGCTTCGCCATTTTCTCGCTGGACAATCGCGGCGCAGCCGGGCGGGATCGCAAGTTCCAGACGGCGGTCCGGCACGAGCTAGGGGCGGTCGAACTGAAAGATCAGCTCACGGCGCTGGATCAACTGCTGGCCCAGTATCCGCAGCTCGACAAGGATCGCATCGGCATTTGGGGATGGTCCTACGGCGGGTTCATGACGCTCTATGCCATGACGCATTCGGATCGTTTCCGCGCGGGCGTATCGGTAGCTCCGGTGACCGAGTGGCAGAACTATGACTCGATTTATACCGAGCGCTACATGGGATTGCTCAACGACAACAAGCAAGGCTACGACAAGTCGGACGTGACGAAATCTGCCGACAAGCTGCAGGGGGCGCTGCTGCTGGTGCACGGCACCGGCGACGACAACGTGCATTTCCAGAACAGCATCCAGATGGTAGATGCGCTGATCAAGGCAGGAAAGCAGTTCCGGCTGATGATCTATCCCAACAAGACCCACAGCATCGCCGGGAAAGACGCGCGCGTGCACCTGTTCACCATGATTGCGGAACATTTCGAGCGGGAGTTGAAAAACCAGTAGCCGGATGTCAGTTGCCAGAAAAATCCTGTGAGGACGGACCGAAGCTTGTTCTGAGCGCAGATGAAGGACCCGCAGGCCGAGAGAAGCTCGGCTGCTTCCCCGCTGCTATTTGTTCTTCTCCGATTTTTTCGAGGCGCCGTCTTTAGAGGTTTCTTTGGAGGAGCTTTCTTTCGCCGCGCCGTCTTTCGAGCCGCTGTCCGATTTGGGTTTATCGTCCTTCTTATCTTTCGAGGAGGAATCGGCGCTGCCGGAGGATCCCGGCGCGTGCGACTTCTTGGGGTAATCGGTCACGTACCAGCCGGAACCTTTGAACTGAACTGCCGGGGCGGAGATCATCTGCTCGACCTGGCCGCCGCAGTCGGGGCACTTCTTGACCATCTTATCCGAGAACTTCTGGATTTTTTCGAAGCGGTGGCCGCACTTCTTGCATTCGTATTCGTAAAGGGGCATGAGTGTGAGACGGTTGGGGGCTGTCTGCGTTTCGATTCTATGGGTGCGGGTTCGGTCGCGTCAATTTGCGCTCGTCCGGCGAAATGATGATCGAGCCCTCACCGATCCTGCCGGACCGCGACGGCTGAGGTGCACCCGGCGCAAGGATCGTTCTTGATGTAGCGGTAGAAGCGAGGCTCGCCTCGCCCGATCCAGTAGCGGGAACGGTAGTCGTCGGTCCCGGGCCCTCGAGTCAGGAAGCTGAAGAAGACATGATGGGAAGGCTGGACGACAATCCCTGCATGCCCCGGCCATACGACCACGTCACCGGGTTGCGGCTTTGAGACACGGCGAAATCCTTCCACGCCGTCGTAAAGATCGTCAGAACTCGCATAGACGTATGGAAAGCCGGCGCGACCGTAAATCTCATGAACCAGGTGGGAACAATCGTGGGCGGAATCGCGCCTCACCTTGGAGTGGAGCGCCACAGCGACCACAGACAGCCCGTCGTGGCGAGTGAGCGTCTTTCGGGCGTGACCCTGGTTGGGGGTCGCGCGCGAAGCGCTGCCGTCTTGCGGCGTCTGCTGCGCTGACAAGAGATACAGAGCCAGGCTGCAGAAGACTGCTACGGCCGCCGTCTTTACCGCACTGCGCATGGTTCAAAGTGTGATGCGGAAATCGATGGCGGGGGTAGTTACGGTAGTGCAAGGCCGATTCGCAGGTCACCGGCGGCTGCAACTATTTGTCCAGCAGGCGTTTGGGCGCGGTGTTGCGCCAGGCGGCGTGAATAGCCTTGGTCAGCGCCTCCTTTTTGACCGATTTCAGAATCATGCTGGTGGCGCCGCGGCGTCCCCACGTGCCTTTTACGGGGATGAACACGTCGGGATATTCCTTGGAAAAGTAGTGCTGCTCTTCGGGCGAGAGCCTGACCATGCCGCGGGATTTATCGGGATACCCGAGCGTGGCGAAGATTTTCCCCGCGACGCGAAAGTCGGGGTGGTCCATGTGCGAGTGCCCCTCGGTCTCGGGAAAAGAGAGCGCGATCTTGCGGAAATCATTGGCGGTCACGGCGAACTCCCGTGAGAAAACTTAGCATACTCGCTCGCTCCGTCAACACCAGTCTACAGCGTCATCCCGACCGGAGCCGGTTTTCAGGCGGAGGGAGGGATCTCGCGTGCACACCGGAAATGTCGTCCGAGCGAGATCCCTCGCCCCGCTGGTGAAAGCGCGGGGCTTCGGGATGACGCCTCTGTCCCTCGCGTGGGCGCGGTTGGAGAGCCAGCGGTGGTAGACTCCGGCCATGAGCGATGCTGCCGCAGGCCCTGCGCTTTATCTGGTCGCCACACCCATCGGCAATCTCGAGGACATCACCCTGCGGGCGCTGCGCGTGCTGAAAGAAGTGGATGTGATTGCTTGCGAAGACACGCGGCAGACGCAGAAGCTGCTCAATCATTATGCGATCGCGACCCGCACCACCAGCTATCACGAGCACAACGAGATGACGCGTGCGGCCGAACTGGTCAAGCAGATGCAGGAGGGCGCGAGCGTCGCGCTGGTCACCGACGCGGGCATGCCCGGGATTTCCGATCCGGGATATCGGCTGATTACGTTGGCCATCCGGCATCGCGTGCCGGTGGTGCCGGTGCCGGGCGCGTCCGCATTCCTGGCGGCGCTGGTGGCCAGCGGCCTGCCCACGGATTCGTTTCGCTTCGGCGGGTTTCTTCCGGCCAAGCGCGGAGAGCGGCGGGCGCTGCTGGAGGCGGTCAAGAGTTCTCCGCGCACACAGGTGTTCTACGAGGCTCCGCACCGCATTGTCGAGACGCTGACTGACATTGTCGAGGTTCTTGGCCACGCCCGCCATGTGGTGATCGCTCGCGAAGTGACCAAGCTGCACGAAGAATTTCTGCGCGGGCGCGCGGGCGAGGTGCTGGAGACGCTGAAAGCGCGGGAAGCGGTGAAGGGCGAGATCACGCTGCTGATCGGCAGAGCCGAGGAAGGCGAAGCTCGTGTAGGGACGGACGCTGTGGGGACGGGCACTCCTGCCCGTCCGACCGTCCGGCAGCGAGTGGAGCAGATCATGGCGGAAGAGAAAATTGATGAGAAGTCCGCGCTGAAAAAAGTGGCGAAGGAGCGGGGAGTGTCGAAGAGCGAGGCGTACCGGGAGTGGCAGAGGGGGAAGTAGCCGGCTCGGCGAGACTAGAGCTCTGCCGCTTCTGCTTCCAACCGAGATGCTTCTTCGTTCTGGCCGAGCGCGCCCTTCAGTTTGGCGTACTCCAGCAGAGTGCTCTTCAAGCGGGCGGTGTAGTTGCTTTTCATCTCGGGCAAGTTCACGATTGCCGCCCGGTAAATGGTGACGGCCTGAGAATAATAAGTGTCGGCTTCTAGGAGTCTGCCCACGGCGGCATACGCCCGAGCAAGGCTCGCGTTTTCGGAGGCGAAGTCGGCGTCGCTGTCGCTTTTTTCGTACGGTTTTCTGATCTCGACCGCCTTCTCGTACAACGGTATCGACTCGAGGAATTTGTGCTGACTATATAGCGCGTGCCCAAGAAACACTCTTGAGTCGCTCCGCTCCAAAACCCGATTGTTCGGCAGTTGGTCCGAGAGCGCGACTGTTTCTCCGCACTTCTTCTCCGCCTCCGCGTCTTTGCTTTGCCTTACCAGCTGATAGCAGGCCTGAAAAGTCGGGTAGTAATCTTTGAGCGCCTTTTCCTGCGACGGCGAATACTTGGGGCTGACAACGTTCCACTCGACCCTCGTAATTACCGACATCGGATGCCCGTCCTTCAGAAACGGTGTGTACTCCCACTTCTTGACAGCCTCGATAAACGCGGGCGCCAGCATGGGGTGTCCGCTTATGAGCGCAACTGAGGTGACCTTGCCGGAAGAATCGATAGTGATGTCCGCAACGACAGTACCGCCGATTCCCGCGGCTTTTGCTAGCGGAGGAACGGCAGGCTCAACCTTCCTAGTCAGATTGTGGCTTGCGACATCCGGTTCGATACGCTCAGGTCTGTCTTGGTCGACAGGGATGGCGGCGACAGCAACCAGCAGACAGAATGTAACCTTCCACATGGGCGAGAACTATAACATTCGGCGATTTTATGTGTCAGGTGCCTGCTGTCGAGCTTTGCTCGGCCGGACAGCCGAAGGCGGCTGTCCCCACATGAACATTGGTGATACCGGCTACTTCCCCGCCAACTCCCGCTTCACCATCTCGCTGACCATCTTCCCGTCCACTCTCATGCCGGCGGCGGAGAAGCGGGCCATGGCATTCTTCATGACCGTGCCCATTTCTTTCATGGTGGGCGCGCCCATTTCGGCGATGACGGCTTTCACCCCGGCGGCGACGTCGGCTTCGCTGGCGGCTTTGGGCAGGTAGGTCTCGATCACGACGATTTCGGCGGCTTCTTTGTCGGCCATCTCCTGGCGTCCGCCCTTGGTGAATTGTTCGACCGACTCCTTGCGCTGTTTGATCAGCGTGGCCAGCACGGCCTGCGATTCCTTTTCGTCGAGCGGGGACATCTTCTCGACTTCGCGAAGCTTCAGCGCGGTCTTGACCATGCGCAGGGCGGAGAGGCGGGGCTCGTCCTTGGCCTTCATGGCGGCGACGATGTCTTTCTGGATTTGTTCGACGAGGCTCATGCGGGAATTATAGATGGTGCGCGGACGGGACGGCTGCCAGGGTGTAACGCCATCTGTGACCCCCATCACGGCGGCGAGGCGGGACTAGAAGTAATCTCCGTGCGTGTCGCGGGGCGGGGGGGCAGTTGTGCTGCATAGATCACGCATTCCCCAGCGCACGATAGAGCGGAGGAGGAGTTGAACATGCGAGTCCTGATTGTCCATGCCAGCCGTTACGGCAGCACGCAAGGAATCGCGGAGCGCATTGCCACCACCCTTAGTCAGCACGGCGTGGAGACTGCGGTGAAGCCGGTGCGGGATGCCGGTGATCCCTCCGCATACGATGCCGTCGTGATTGGAAGCGCAGCTTACTATTTCCACTGGATGAAGAAAGCCTCCGCGTTCGTGCGGCGCAACCGCGCTGTTCTTGCCGAGCGGCCGGTGTGGCTGTTCAGCAGCGGTCCACTGGGCACAAAAACCGTAGACGACCAGGGCCGGGACGTGCGCGCCGTGACCGTACCCAAGGAGATTGCCGAGTTCCAGGAGGCGATTCACCCGCGGGACCATCGAGTTTTCTTCGGGGTGCTCGATCCCAGAAAGATGGGCTTTCTTCACCGCCTTATGTTGAAGCTGCCAGTCAACAAGGACAATGCGATCTTCCCACTCGGTGACTTTCGCGACTGGAACGATATTGACGCATGGGCTGTCAGCATCGCCGAGTCACTGCAGCCCTCCGCCGATGGCGCCGCGGCCTCCGCACACAAAACCGAAATACCGGCGTAACTGACCTTTGAGGATGCTAGAGAACCACGCTCCAGGTGCCTCGCGGGGCCAGCTTCCGGTAAACTAACAGACTATCTCTTACTCATAAGGACTCTGCCAATGTTGCTCAAGAATCGTCTTTTTACTCCCGGGCCGACACCGCTGCTGCCGGCGGCGCAGACGGCCATGGCTTCATTCACGGCGCACCACCGCACCGCCGACTTCAAGGCGCTGTTTCAGCGCGTGCTCAGCGACATGAACGAATTCATTGGCACCAAGAACGACGTTCTGGTGCTGGCCTGTTCGGGCACGGGCGTGATGGAGGCGGCGGTGTCGAATCTGACGTCGCCGGGCGATAAGGTGCTGGTGCTGACGGCAGGAAAATTTGGCGAGCGCTGGACGGGACTCGCCAAGGCATTTGGTTGCAACCCAGACGTGTTGAGCGCTTCCTATGGCGAGACGTTTTCGCTGGACGACGTCCGGGCGCGGCTCAAACCCGACGTGCGGGCCGTGTTTGTGCAGGCGACCGAAAGCTCGACCGGCGTGCGCCATGACGTGGAGGGCATCGCCAAGATCGTGCGGGCTCAGGGCGGGGCTTCAGGAAATGACACGCTGCTGGTCGTGGACGCGATTACCGGCCTGGGCACGACGCACCTCGATGTGGACGGCTGGGGCGTGGACGTGATCATCGGCGGATCGCAGAAGGCGCTGATGATGCCTCCCGGGCTCGCCTATTGCGCGGTGAGCGAGCGCGCATGGAAGCGGATGGATACGACGACTTCGCCCCGCTATTACTTCGATCTGCGCAAGGAGCGGAAAGCGGCGGCCAAAGGCGAGACGGCTTACACTCCCGCGACTTCGCTGTTTGCCGCTCTGGGCGCGGCGCTGGAATTCGTGCGCTCCATGGGAAAGGGCAATCTTGCCCAGGGACGCGAGGAGTTGATCAACAACGCTGAGCAATGTGCCGACATGACGCGCGCCGGGGCGCAGGCTCTGGGATTGAAGCTCTACACGTCGTCACCGGCGGCGGCGCTGACCGCGATTTGCGCGCCCGACGGGCTCGATTCGGGAAAGATCGTCAAGGAATTTCGCGAGTCCTTCGACGCCGTGGTGGCCAACGGGCAGGGCGAAATGAAAGGGAAGATCTTCCGCATCGCGCACATTGGCTATTACGATTACCTCGACACCATCGGCATTCTGGGCGCGCTCGAACACGTGCTGGCGCGGGTAACGGGCAAAAGGGTCGAGTACGGTGCGGCGGTGCGGGCAGCGCAGGAAATCTATGCCCGCACGTCTGAGAAGCGCCAACTCATGGGCGCCTGAGGACTCCTCATGCGGCAGTCCCCGGCTTCCGCTCATTGCCATGTTTCCAAAATGTCACTCGGGGTAAAGGATTGATCGCTCCGTGAAAATTATCGTAGCGGAAAAAATCTCGGGATCGGCGATCGCGCAACTGCGAGAGCCGGGTTGGACCGTTCTGACCGCGGATCAGCTCGAAGGCAAGCTGGCCGAACATCTGGAGTCGGCCGACGCGCTGATCGTGCGCTCGGCAGTGCAGGCCGACGCCAAGCTTCTGGCCCATGCCGGGAAGCTGCGCGTGATCGGGCGGGCCGGCGTGGGCGTGGACAACATTGACCTGGAAGCGGCCACGCATAAAGGCATCGCGGTGATGAATACGCCGGGCGCCAACGCTGTGGCGGTCGCGGAGCAGACGCTGGGGATGATGCTGGCCATGGCCCGCCACCTCTGCCGCGCCGACTTGCTCACCCACGCGGGCAAGTGGGAGAAGAAATCGCTGCAGGGAACCGAACTGCGTGCAAAGACGCTGGGCATCATCGGGCTGGGACGGGTCGGCTTGGAAGTAGCGCGGCGGGCTCGGGCCTTCGGCATGGAACTGGTGGCCCACGATCCTTTCGTGTCGGTCGCGGTGGCGAAGGAACAGGGGATCCGTCTTGCGGGACTCGACGAGCTTTACGCCGCCGCGGATTACATTACGTTGCACGTAGGGCTGACGCAGCAGACGACGGGGATGATCAACGCGGCCTCCATCGCAAAGATGAAGAAAGGCGTGCGGCTGGTGAACTGCGCCCGGGGGGAACTGGTGAATGAGGCTGATCTGGCTCAGGCTCTGAAGCAGGGTCACGTCGCCGGGGCGGCGCTTGACGTTTTTGCCGAGGAGCCTCCCAGGAACTCGCCTTTGCTGGCGCTCGACAACGTGGTGCTCACACCGCACGTGGGCGGGTCCACGCATGAGGCGCAGGAGGCCGTCGGGGTGCAGATCGCGCAGCAGGTGAAGGAGTATCTGCAACACGGTGTAATTCAGAATGCGGTGAACGTTCCTTCGGTCTCGGCGGAGGAATATGCGGCGATGCAGCCCTACATCGTGCTGGCGGAGCGCATGGGGGCTTTTCTGGCGCAGGTTTCGGAAGGCACGATTGAAGAAATCTCCATCCGCTACAGCGGCCACATCGGCGAGTGGAAGACGGACCTGATTCGCAACGGCGCGATCAAAGGGATCCTGAACCAGGCTTTGGAGGAGAAAGCGAACCTGGTGAACGCGGCTGCGATTGCCGCTGCGCGCGGGTTGCGCGTGCAGGAGTCACCCCAAACCAGGGCGTCCACGGGTGGCGCGGGCAGTGTGCTCTCGATTTTTCTGAAAACTTCGACGGAAGAACATATGGTAAAGGGCGCCGTCCTGCACGGAAGCGCGCCACGGTTGCTGCATGTGGATGGGATTGATGTGGAAGCGCCACTCGAGCGCAACCTGATTTACCTGCGGAACCGCGACGTTCCCGGAGTGATCGGCAAAGTGGGAACGATTTTGGGAGAGGAATCCATCAACATCGCCGATTTCTCGCTGGGGCGGCGCAGCGCCGATAAGGACTCAGACCAGCCGCGCGAAGCCATCGCCGTGGTCCACGTGGATGGAAGCGTGCCGCATGAAGTGCTGACCAAGCTGCGGCAGATTCCTGCCGTGCACACGGCGAAAGCCGTGCGGCTGTTCTGAAGATTTCCGATTGGCGATTGCGCTTCGTCCCCGTGGGCGTCTGCGGCCGCATCGTGCTTCCCGGCTCCAGTTACTTTAGTTTTGCCCACACTCCCAACGTAAGCTTGGGTCCCCCGGCAGCCAGAAATACAATCGCCTGTTCGGCCGCTACTGTTCTGTTACAGCAACGACTGACGGAGGCGGATTCATGAGGAAGCTCTTTTTGTTTTCATTGTTCCTTTTTCTTGTATGTGGTGGGTATGCTCAAGCTCCTGCGGCCGGCGCGAGCGGGCAGCCGGGAAAGGCCAAGGTAGTCTTCTACTACAGCCGGCCAGTACCAATTAGGGATTGCATGGAGCAGGTGGGTATTCAGATTGACGGCGCCACCGTGCACCAGATTTTTCAGTGGCACATCTGGCAAACCGACGTGCCCGCGGGAATTCACGTCTTCAGCGATGACAGCCATAAAGATAAAGGCCTGACCAGCACTCTGGCCGCAGGTCAAACCTACTATTACGAACTACGGTTCTGGAAAGGCTTTGGCTTTCCCAAGTGCGACAACTTCTGGGCCAAGGTCGAGGAAATGAAGCCCAAGGAGATTCAGAAGGCCAGCACGCTGCTCGGGAGACCAGGAATTGATGAGACCGCGGCGACCGCAGCGGCCACGGCAGCGGCTGCTGTGCCCGTGCCGGAGACTTTGAAAAACACGGCGCAGAAGCTGCTGATTGAATCGGTTCCGGACAAGGCTGACATCGAAGTGGATGGCAGTTTCCGGGGAAACACGCCGTCCGCGGTTGAGCTCGCCCCCGGCGACCATACGGTTGTCGTAACTAAGGTGGGCTACAAGCCCTACCAGCGGACCATCAAGCTGGCTGGCGGCGACGTGAAGCTGAGCCCGGAGCTGGAAAAAGCCCAGTAAGTGCAGAAGTTAGAAGCTCTCGAATTCTAGACTTAAGATTGCAGATTTTCAGATTTCTGATTGCAGATTCAGCCAGCCACTCCGAATCTGAAATCTGCAATCTGACTTCTGCAATCTGCATTCTGCCTGCCGACTTCTGCAATCTAACTTCTGCAATCTGACTCGGGCCTTTGAGAGTTAAGATTCTGCTTCGTCCCGCTGCAGCTTGCGGCTTTCCGCCAGCAGGGCCATGGAGTGCATCAGGTTCTGCAGCGTGACGATGCCGACCAGGCGCTGGTCCTCGACCACGGGGATCATGCTGGAGTTGCGGGTCGTCAGTTTGCGGAAGGCCGAACTGAGCGACTCCTGCCGCACCCAGACCTCGAAG
>Ga0181536_10001248_pt1 | contig 30114 bp, 28 predicted proteins | sample PEATcosm2014_Bin_41_FD_121105 | JGI IMG/M metagenome (GOLD analysis project Ga0181536, IMG submission 121105) | Peatland microbial communities from MTU Mesocosm Facility, Houghton, MI, USA - PEATcosm2014_Bin17_60_metaG | ecosystem: Environmental > Terrestrial > Soil > Wetlands > Peat | place...
ACTACACTAGCACCTTCAAATAAGCGGCGGGATCGTTCTGATAGATGTCAAGCGCCAGCACGTCCAGCGCCGGCGCCGCCACTTTCCAGATGGGAATCACGTTATCGGTGGGGCCGCCGCTTTCGTATGAGCCCGGCGCGCCCGGCTTGAGGGGATCGCGCAGAGCGGCGTTGGCATACAGCGGCAGAGGGTAGACGGCCTTCCCCGCCACGGCCACTTGCCACCTCGCGGCGACGAACAGCACGAGCACGGCATCCTGCCTCGCGGTTACGGTGGATGTGGCCGGCTGCAAGGTGCCAACCAATACCTGGGAGCAAGATCATCAAAACGATGTTGTCAAAGTATGATATAACAGCGTCATTCGCAAATCTCGTGCGGAAATTCTGCAAGAACTGAGGGGGGACTACACGTGAAGATTCAAGCATATGCCGCCCTGGGGCCGGGCATGCCGCTGCAGCCTTTCGAGTACGAACCGACGCCACTTCAGTTAGAGCCGGTTCAAGTCGAGATCGCAATCTCCCATTGTGGAGTGTGCCACACCGACCTCCATCTCCTTAATAACGACTGGGGATTCACCCAGTACCCAATGGTCCCCGGACACGAAATCGTCGGCGTCATTACGCAACTCGGCCACGGCGTAAAGAACCTACGGGAAGGGCAGCGAGTGGGAGTCGGGTGGGAATCCGGCTCCTGCGGAGAGTGTGAATACTGCCTGCACGGAGAGGAGAACATTTGCCTGGGGTGGAGGGGCACCTGCACACACGGTTACGGCGGTTATGCCGGCGCCATCCGGGTCGACAGCCGGTTCGCCGTTCCCATACCGGAGAGCTTGGCCTCCGAATTGGCGGCTCCGCTGCTGTGCGGGGGCATCACCGTCTACGCACCGCTCGTACAGGAGGTTCGACCCGCCATGCGGGTTGGCGTGGTGGGCGTGGGGGGGCTCGGCCATTTGGCGGTACGGTACGCCCATGCCTTCGGTTGCGAGGTGGCAGCGTTTTCGACTTCACCGGACAAGGAAGCAGAGGCTCGCGGTCTGGGTGCACATCATTTCATTGACGCTCGGGATACGGCTGCCATGGAGAAGGCCGCAAACTCATGCGATTTTGTCATCTCGACCGCGTCTGCCGACCTGAACTGGGCCTCGTACCTGAACGTTCTCAAGCCCAAGGGCAAGCTCTGCATCGTGGGCGTGCCGCAGAAGGATATGCGCCTGCCTGCCTTTCCATTGATTTTAGGCAGAAAAACCGTCTTCGGGAGTCCGGTTGGAGGTCCGTCGCTGATCCGTGAGATGCTTGAGTTCTCGGCGCGCAACGGCATCCAGCCGATGACGGAGCGTTTCCCCATGGCCCAAGCGAACCAGGCGCTGGACCACGTAAGGCACAACCGAGCGCGGTATCGTGTAGTGCTCGCCAACTGAACTGCCTCGCCTGTGACACACAGCCTGATCTGATCGTCTAGCCGTCTGATCTAACGGACCTGAAGCCGTCCAGCTAATGGATCTTTAAGAGCGGACAGGAAATCGAAATTAAAGTGTCGGGTGGCGTGATCGCCCATCCTGCACAAGCTTCCCACGGCGGATGACGACAAGTTCGCCGTTTGGATTCAATTGACGCCGGTTTATTTCACCGCGGGTATGCTTCCGGCTCGCGGCCCAGCCGCAATGTGCCTTTGGACGATTTCCGGTTTGTCCACTGCACCTTCGAAAACCATGGCGGACACATTTATATCGACGGCGGCGAAAACCGGTTGACTGATTTCGTTTTCGAGAACTGCGTTTTTTATAAGGCGTCCAAGCCCGGCCTGCTGATGGGACAGCGCGTGGGTCCCGTTCTGTTCAAAAACGTCAAAATGAACGGCGTGGAGATCGGAAACGCCGAACAGTTGCAGCGCGCCGGTTTCGACGTCTCCGTTCCGGTCAGGATCGAACGCTGAGCGGTCCTGCGCGCGATGCGAGCACCAGGAAACAAAAAAGGTAGAATTCTAGTTGAAACGGTATGAAACTCCTTCCGCTGGCCCTGATCGCCTGCGCCCTGCCGGCGGGCGCCTTGGCTCAAACCACCTATAAGCCGCCGGCTTCGCCGCGCGCCAAACTGAATTTCGACATGAACTGGAAGTTCATCCGCGAGGACGTCCCCGGCGCGGAGGCGCCCGGCTTCGACGACTCCACCTGGACGACCGTCACCACCCCTCACACCTTCAACGATGTCGATTCCTTTCGCCAGATCATTTCCCACGGCGGCGGCGACCGCGGCACTTTCAAAGGAGTGGTGTGGTACCGCAAGCATTTCACGCTGCCGGCCAAATATGCCGGCGGCAAAGTCTTCCTGGACTTCGAGGGTATGCGGCAAGCCGCCGATATTTTCCTGAACGGCAAGCCGGTGGGGCTTTACGAGAACGGAGTGACGGCTTATGGCGTCGACCTCTCCGGCGCCCTCCACTTCGGCGGCGAAGAGAACCTGCTGGCGGTCAAACTGGATAACCGCACCACGTATCAGGAGCGCTCCAGCAATACTCCTTTCGAATGGAATGCCAACGATTTCAACCCCGATCACGGCGGCATTACCCGGCACGTGTGGCTGCACGTTACGGGTAAGATCTATCAGACGCTCCCGCTATACTACGGCCTGGAAACCAGCGGCGTTTACGTGCATGCGGCCAACTTCAATATCGCCGGGAAAAGCGCCGACGTCACGGTGGATGCGGAAGTGCGCAACCAATCCGGCGACCGCGCCACCGTCGCGCTGACGGCGGTGGTGGTGGACCGCAATGGGCGCGTCAGCGCGCGCTTCGAGGGCGAACCGGTGGATATGGTGGACGGCGAAAAGACCGTCCTGACGGCTGCCGGACCGCTCAAGAACGCCCGCTTCTGGAGCCCGCAAGATCCTTATTTGTATGACGTCTATACCATCCTCGCGGTGGACGGCAAAACGGTGGACGCGGACAAGCTGACCACCGGGTTCCGCAAGACCGAATTCAAAGGCGGGGTGGGCACGGGCGGCGTTTATATCAACGATCGGTTCGTTTATTTGAAGGGTTTCGCGCAGCGCGCCAGCAACGAATGGGCGGCGGTGGGCGGAGCGTATCCGGACTGGATGCACGACTTCACCATCAGGATGATGCGCGACGACCACGCCAACTACGTGCGCTGGATGCACGTGGCGCCCCAGCGCGTGGATTCGGACAGCGCCGACCGCTTCGGCATCGTGCAGATCTGCCCCGCCGGCGACAAGGAACGGGACGCGGTGGGACGCCAATGGGACCAGCGCCTGGAAGTAATGCGCGACACCATGATCTATTTCCGTAACAGCCCCAGCATTCTTTTCTGGGAAGCGGGTAACACCGTGGTCACCGTCGAACACATGCAGCAGATGGTGGCGTTGCGCAAGCAGTGGGACCCCGACGGCGGGCGCGTGATAGGAGCGCGCGGCAACGACAACGTGCAGGCTAATACCGCCATCAACCCCATCGCCGAGTACTTTGGCATCATGATCGGCCAGGACCCGCGCACCGATCAACTGGCCACTCCCGACGCCATGTTCCGCGGTTACAGCGCGCAGCGCAGAGACCGCGCTCCGCTGATCGAAACCGAGGATTACCGCGAAGAAGGCGCGCGCCGTTTCTGGGACGATTTTTCGCCGCCCTATTTCGGCTTCAAAAAGGGTCCCAACGACACCTGGCAGTTTACCTCCGAGAGCTTCGCGCTGGGCAGCGTCAAACGCTACTGGGCGTATTGGGAGAATCGCATTTCCAACACCGATCCGGCGCATTCGAAATGGTCGGGATACGGCTCCATTTATTTTTCGGATTCGGACGCCGACGGCCGGCAGGATTCGAGCGAAGTATGCCGCGTGAGCGGCAAGGTGGACGCGGCGCGCTTGCCCAAGGAGATTTATTTCGCCCACCGCGTGATGCAGAACGAGCAGCCCGATATCCACATTCTGGGCCACTGGAGCTATCCCGATCCGCAAGAGAGGAAGACGGTCAAGACCGTTTACGCGATCGCCAACACGCAATCGGTGGAACTGATCGTGAACGGCAAATCGGCGGGCGTGAATTCGGACCCGGTCAACGGCTACGTCTTCGCTTTCCCCAACGTGGAGTATGCGCCGGGGAGCTTGAAAGCCATCGGCCGCAACCGAGGGAAAGTGGCGGCGCAAGAAGAACTCGCGACCGCCGGGGCGCCGGCGCAGATCAAACTCACGCCCATGACGGGTCCCGAAGGCTGGCAGGCCGATGGCGCGGACGTGGCGATGATCGACGTGGAAGTGCTGGATGCCAAAGGCGAGCGCTGCCCCACCGACGATGCGCGGGTGGACTTCGCGGTCTCCGGCCCCGCCGTCTGGCGCGGCGGCTATAACAGCGGCAAGACCGATTCCACCAACAACCTTTACCTGAACACGGAAGACGGAATCAACCGGGTTTTCTTGCGCTCCACTGACACGCCTGGAACCATCACGGTGACGGCCAGCCGATCCGGCTTAAAATCGGGACAGGTCAAGCTGGTATCCAAGCCGGTGAAGGTAGCGGATGGGATCGAGGCCGCGATGCCCCAACACCTGCCGGGTCCGGACGGGAAATGAGTGCTGTTTCGCGGCGGGAAATGCTTGCCGGTATGCTTATCGCCGATCTGACGGCTGCGCGGCCGGTGCACCTGGCCATCCTGGACGGAGTGAAAACCATGGCCGGAGCGCAAACGCCCGATCAGTGCTGCTGGAGGGATACCTGTGCGCCATCGCCGACAGTGGCGCCTGGGACGGGCAATGGGTGGTTTCGCTGGACGCGGATTTGCAAGGTGTGGGTGCCGGAAAAATGTTCTTCGCGCGCTTATGGACGTTGGACTCGGAGGCGCCGAAAGCGCTGGAGATGGCCCCCGAAATTGGCGGCACGAGTCTTCGGCAGCGACATCGAACTGGCCCGCCGCGGCGGCGCGGACAGCACGCGGCTGGATTTTATCGGCGAGGTGAAGGACGCCAAGCGCGCTGGCCGCCACCGTGCGCGACGATATCGACGTCAAACTGAAAGGCGAGAGCGCCGGCCAGCTTGCCCGGCACAACCTGGAGTACGACACCGGCTTCACGCTCCAGCCGGGAGGGCCTGAACGCCAAATCGAAGGCCGTCCCCATGAGCTTCAGCGTCCCGCTGGACAAGTTCACTCCCGGCCGCTACACCTGCCAGGTGAGCGTGATCGAGCCGGCGGCGCAGCGCATGGCGATCTGGCGTTCCCCCATGGTGCTGCTGCCATAAAATCGCACCTTCGCGGTACCGGCTGGTACATCGTCTGGCAACGCGCCTCATCGCCTCCCGGGCGGAAAACGTTTTCGTGAAAATACCGGTCTCTTCCGGCGCATGGAGCGTCTCCAGCCGAGACCGCCGTTGCGCGGCACTGCGCGGCGTGATACTTGAGTAACGGGAGTCTCATGATGCAACGACGCGAGTTTCTGAAAGCAGCGGCCGCCGGCGGCGGACTGACCATTCTGCGCAGCGGGTTGCTGCGCGGACAGACGGCGCCCAGCAACCGTCTCAACATCGCCCTCGTCGGCGTATGGGGACGGGGAACCGCGCACTACAACGTGATGCGCAACGAGAACGTGGTGGCGCTGTGCGATGTCAACGATCTGCGCACCAAAGAAGCGCTCACCATCTTCCCCAAAGCCAAGACGTATTGGGATTGGCGGCGCATGATGGACCAGAAGGATATCGACGCGGTAATGATCTGCAGCGCCGACCACCACCACGCCTTCATCGCCAACTGGGCCATGAATCGCGGGATGCACGTCTACTGCGAAAAACCCATGGGGATCACCGTGGAAGAAGTACGCACGCTGCGCGCCGCTTATCTGAAGAACAGCGGGAAGCTGGCCACCCAGCATGGGACGCAGCGCCACGCCTACCCCAATTTCGAACGCGTGCGCGAGTTGATTCTGGATGGCGTTGTGGGCGACCTCAAAACGATTTACGGTTGGGACAGCCGGCAACTTCCACGCCCGGGTTACCCTGGGGCCGAAGGCAGCGCGCCGGCGTCCCTGCACTACGAGCAGTGGATCGGACCTTCTCCTTTCCATCCCTACAGCCCGCAATATTTCGGGGGCTCCAACGGATTGAACTGCCTGTTCTGGAACATGTATCGCGATTTCGGAGTGGGTCAGATGGGCGACATGGGGGCGCACACCATGGATCTTCTGTGGAACTCGATTGACGCCGGCGCGCCCACCGCCATCGAGGTGGACCGGGAAGTCAGCGACCCATACAATCCCGACATTACACCCGTCAAACTGAAGGTTTCCTTCGAGCACCCCGCGAACCAGTGGCGCGGACCGGTGACGGTGGTGTGGTATCAGGGCGGGCTCAAGCCCAACCCGCCGAAAGATTACATCGACATACGGAAAATCCCCAACGGCGCCATCTTCGAAGGCACCAAGGGCAGCGTTCTGGCGGACTTCACCACCCGCGTCATCATCCCCAATAACGACGATGGCGACCTGACGTACTACCGGCGGCGTTCGAAGGATGACTTGCTGCCGCTGGTCGAAGGCACCGGGCAGGCGACTCAGGCGCCGCCGCGCCCGGCCGGCGCGCGCACCAGCCCGGCGCCTCAGACGGCGCGCAATGCGCCGGCGCTGCCCCCCGGCTTCACCGCCATGCCCAACGCCGAGCCGCTAGCCAATGGCTTCCCCGCCGTGCAGTTCCTGGAAGGCGGCATGCCTGCGGCTCTCGGTTTGCCCAACACCGACGTGCAGCAGATCCTGCGAGCCGAGCAAGCCGGCCGCGGCCCGAACCTGGGCGGCAGCCTCTTCCAAATGGAATGGATTGACGCCTGCAAAGGCAAGAACAACGGCGTGACCCATGGCACCAGCAGCAAGACGCACTGCGACTTCGATTATTCCGGTTCCATGATGGAGCAGATGCTGCTCGGGCTGGTGGCGCACCGCGCGGGCAAGCGGCTGGAGTACGATCGGGCCACCGGACGGATCACCAACGATGCGGCGGCCAACGATTGGCTGAAGCGCGGTTACCGCTCGGGCTGGACGCTCAACGGGTAGCTGGACGGCCCGTCAAGACTTCTTCCTGCGTTTCGGCCGCGCTTTGGGCGACCATGCGGAAACCGCTAAGCGGCTGACGCAGTGTTGCACGAACTGTCCGGCCAACGGGGAATCGGTCTCCCGGATCATGGCGATCATCTGCCGGTGGCGCGGAATATCGGGCAGCCAGTTCCCAATATTTTCCGGCGTTTCCATGATGCGCAGCAGCACGAACGTAAACAGAGGACGCAGCAGGCGCGATAGGATTTCGCCCAGCACCGGGTTATCCGCCGCCTTGGCCAGCGCAAGGTGGAAATCGAGGTCGCTTTCCACCAGTTCCTTTACGTCTTCTTTGGCCAAGGCGGCTTCCATGCGCGCCAACGCCGCATCCAGCGCGCCGAGATCCGCCCCTTTGGCGGCGGCCAGCCGGGCGGCCAGACCTTCCAGCGCGCCACGCACCTCGTAGATGCAGGCCACGTCTTCCTGCGTGTACTGCGGCACGCGCGCGCTGCGGCCCGCGGTCTTGATCAGGAAACCGTCCAGGATCAGGAGATTGATGGCTTCGCGGACAGACGCTTGGGCCACCCCAAACTCGCGCGCCCACTCCGCCTCGATGACGCGCTGTCCGGGGCGCAGCCGCCTTTCGACGATGGCCTCTCGCAAGCGCGCGGCCAGAGTCTCCTTAACCAACACGGATGGTTCGGCTGTGATCATTTAGGCGTTCCTATCTATAAACGTTGCCCGCGCCCGTCATGCCGCTGCGATTTCATCCAGCACGCGGCTTGCCTCGGCCGCCGGGTCCGCGGCGCGCGTGATCTGCCGTCCCATCACCAGGTAATCCGCCCCATTGCGGATGGCCTCGGCGGGCGTCGCCACGCGCTTCTGGTCGCCCGCGGCCGATCCTTCCGAACGCACGCCCGGCGTAACCACGATGGCGCCCGCTCCGCCGATGCGGCGCGCCACGGCCGCCTCCAGCGGGGATGCCACGATGCCATCGGCGCGCGACTCGATGGCTCTGCGGGCGCGCTGCTCCACCAGTCCCGCGACGGCTCCCTGCCAACCCAAATCGTCCAGGTCTTCGGCGCCAAAACTGGTCAGTACCGTGACTGCCAGGATCTTCAGATCGCTCGATCCTTTGCCCTCCACCGCCGCCCGCACTACCGACCCCACGGCGTGCACCGTGAGGAAACGCACGCCCGTACGCGCCACTTGAGCCGTGGCGCGTTGCACGGTTTCGGGGATATCGTAAAACTTCAAGTCCAGAAAAACGTCTTTGCCCTCGCCCACCAGTTCGCGCACGAACTCCATCCCCGCCGCGGCGTAGAGTTCCAGCCCGACTTTAAAAAAACTCACGCGATCTTCCAGCCGCGCTACCAGCGAGCGCGCCTCTTCGATGGATTCCACATCCAGCGCCACGATAATCGGGTTGTGTTTCATACCAGTCGAATCGCCTTTTCGGCGCGCTCCACGACGCGCCCCACGCGGTACGCGCCCGCCAGCCGGCGCTCCAGTTCCGCCGCATCGCTTTCCGGCAGCGCGATCAGCAAGCCGCCCGAGGTTTGCGGATCGTAGAGCAGATCTTCGATCTCCGCCGCCAGCGGACGGGCCGCTTCCACCGCGCCGCCGGCAAACTCGCGATTATTCTTCAGACCGGCCGGCACGGCTCCCTGGCGGGCGTATTCCACGGCGCCATCCAGAAAGCGCACGGCGTCCACCGCAATTTCCAGCGTCACGCCGCTGGCCAGCGCCATTTCGCGCGCATGCCCGATGAGCCCGAACCCGGTTACGTCCGTACAACCGTGCGCATCGAATCGCAGCATGGCTTCGCAGGCCGCGCGATTGGGCTCGAGCATCTGCGCGATGGAAGCTTCCACGTGCTCTTCGCGGGAGATGCCGCGCTTCAGCGCGGTCGCGATCACGCCTGTCCCGAGGCGCTTGGTAAACACCAGCGCATCGCCCGCGCGCGCTCCGGCATTGGCTTTAATCCTCTCCGGGTGCACCGTTCCGGTGACCGCGTAGCCGAACTTGATTTCGTCGTCGTGGATGCTGTGGCCGCCCAAAATCGAGCAGCCCGCCTCCCGCATCTTGCTCGCGCCGCCCTTGAGGATCTCCTGCAAATCGTCCAGGTCGCCCTTGGCGGGGTAAGCCAGAATGGAAAGCGAGGAAAGCGGCCGGCCGCCCATGGCATACACATCGCTCAGCGCGTTGACCGCGGCAATGGCCCCGAAAGTAAACGGATCGTCCACAATCGGCGTGAAAAAATCCACCGTCTGCACCAGGGCAAGCTCCGCCGTCAGTTTGTACACGCCGGCATCGTCGGCGGTCTCAAACCCGATCAGCACGTTTTCGTCGGCCCACCGCGGCAGCGCGGCCAGAACTTTGTCCAATACCTTTGGACTCAGCTTGGACGCTCAACCCGCCGCTTTGACGTGCGCCGTGAGCTTCTTTCCCTGCGTCGTCCCATTCATGATGCGGTTCCTTATTATAATAGCGGCAATGCGACGTACGGCTGTCTTCTCCGCTGTCTTGTTACTGGGACTGGCCTTCACGCTGGTCTCGAAGAATCCGCAAAGCGATCCGCGCCTCAAGAAATCCTCGCGCGCGGCGGAACGCAACGGCTGGATCCAGGTCCACCTGGAAGGCACGCCCAGCCAGATCGGCTTTCAGCACGGCTATTTGCTGGCCGCCGAAATCAAGGACAACTTCGACGCCCTGAGCACCGAAATGATGCACGAGGAAAAGAAGGACTGGAACTTCTTCCGCACGGTGGCCCAGGAAACCTACTGGCCGCACGTGGAGCGGGAGTATCGCGACGAAATCACGGGCATCGTCGAAGGGCTGAAGGCGCGCAGCGTCAAGCTCGACCTGTGGGACATTGTGGCGCTCAACGCCTGGCTGGAGCAGCCCTATTACGACAAGTGGTACGACAAGCTCCACGGCAAGCAGCCCGCCGGCGCGGGAACCGCCGAACATTGCAGCGCGTTCGCCGCCACCGGCAGCTACACCAAAGACGGCCGCATCGTCATCGCCCACAACAACTGGACCAGCTATTCCTCGGGCGAGCGCTGGAACATCGTCTTCGATATCGCGCCCGCCCAAGGCTATCGCATCATCATGGATGGCGCGCCAGGCCTGATTCACTCGGGCGACGACTTTGGCGTGAACTCCGCCGGCATCGTCATCACCGAAACCACCATCGGCGACTTCAACAGCTTCGAGCCCGATGGCATTCCCGAATTCGTGCGCGCCCGCAAGGCCATGCAGTATTCCGCTTCCATCGACGATTTCGCGCGCATCATGAAGGAAGGCAACACCGGCGGTTACGCCAACAACTGGCTGGTGGCCGACCGCAAGAACAACGAGGTCGCCAGCCTGGAGCTGGGTCTTAAGAACGTGACTCTGCTGCGCACCAAAGACGGCTTTTTCGTGGGCTCGAATTTCCCCAACGACCCCAAGCTCATCCAGGAGGAGACGTCTTTCGACCCCGCCAACAAAGGTCTCAGCGCCAATGCCCGCCATGCCCGCTGGCTCACCCTGATGGAGCAATATAAGGGCAAGATCGATATCGCCGCCGGCGAGAAATTCCTCTCCGACCATTACGATACTTTCGAAGGCAAAAACGCGCCCAGCGAGCGGACGCTGTGCGGGCACATCGATCTTTCGCCGCGCGGCGCCGCCGGATGGGTCGGCCCTTACGCCCCCGTCGGGGCCGTGCAGAACAAGATTACCGACGCCGCCGGCGCCGAAAAAATGTCGTTTACGGCGGCATTAGGCCACGCCTGCGGGCTCGATTTCAAAGTCTCCGAGCACCTCGCCAGGCATCCCGAATACGCCTGGTATCAGCCGGTGCTGCACGACATGGATGCGCGCGCGTGGACGCGCTTCACGGCCAGGTGAAACATGAGGTTGACGGACGGAAGCGTCTGCCACTTTCTTCACCGCTCGAACCACAAGAACGTTCCAACCGTGACGGGCGGCCCAAAGGCTCGATATAGGGCAATCTTGTCCGCGTGGCCGGCGCAATCCAGGCACACCACGGCGCAGGGCCGCGGCGGGTTGGCGGGTGCATAGCGCGCGGATGCGTTGGCGACGCCCGTGTGGACGAAGCGGACCAGCGGGGCGCGTTCGAGCAGCAGCGCCTGGAACGGATATTCGAGCTGGTTGCGCGTGATATCGATGCCGACGGTGCGGCAGCCGGAGCGGACGGCCAGCGTCACCGCCGGAAGGTAGGAGGCGCGGTTGTTGAACTGGACCATGTCGTTGAAGTAGTTATCGTCGCGCGCGGTAACAAACAGGTTGTGCGGGCCTTTCAGGGGACGAGTCCAGTTTTGCAGGATGGCGTTGCGCGCCACGCCCAGCAGGAAAAGGCAGGCCAGGAGCGCCAGCGGGCGCGGGCGAAGGCGGTCCAGCAGGAGCGCGGCCAGCGGGGCGGCCAGCACGAACAGCGGCAGCTCCAGGCGGGCCAGATAGGGCTGCCATTTCAAATAAAAGCAGAAAAGCAGGAAGGCGGTGAAGAGGGCCGCGGCATAGATGCACCAGAAGCGGCGCCGCGTGGCGGCCGCGAACAGCGCGGCCAGGAGCAGCAGGAGCAGGTGCCAGCGGTTATTGGCGTTGGCTTCGTGGTTGGCGTTGAGCGGCGGGTCGAAGCGTACCCAGGGCCAGGTGGTCGCGGGGTCCCGCGGATCCAGGCCGAGGATCGCGTGAAGTTTCAGAGTGGCGCGGTAAACGGCTTGGTTCCACGGCTGGCGGCGATCGCCCAGTTGTTCGCTGGTGTTGCGCAGCAGGTTCGAGACGGTGCTTTTTAAGCCGGGATGTTCGTTGCGCCAGCGGAAGACGCCATCGCCCTGGGCCGAATCGAAGCCCAAAGGGGAGCCGCTCAGTTGCAGGTTGCGGGCGTATTGCGGGCCGTTGAGCAGAAGGATGGCGGCGGCGGACCAGGCGGCCAGGCGCTTCCAGCCGGTGGCGCGGAAAAGCAGGAGGGCAGCGAGCAGAGGGGGCGCGAACAGGTACGCGGTCCCCTTGGTGGCCAGCGCCAGGGCCAGCGCCAGGGCGGTGAAGGGGATATTGCCGCGCAAGCCGAAATAGACCAGGCACACCAGCCAAAGCGAGAGCAGCGAATCGTTTTTGGCGCCCGAGGCTTGCAGGATGAAACTGGGCAGCGTGGCGCAGAAGAACGCCGCGAAGGCCTGGCCTTTGCTCCCCAGCCGCATGGCGCCGGCGAGAGCGGAAACTCCCATGATGCAGCCGAGAAAGGCGGCGAACGTCAGCAGGTTGATGAAACGGTCGCCGCCGGAAAGGACGTAGGTGTGCAGCATGAGGTATTCGTTCAGAGGCTGCAGCATGATCTGGTTCAGGTAGGGGGTGGGGAAGAATGCGACACTGCCGGCCTGCGCCCAATAGACCACGCGGGGCATATGGTAAGCCATGGCATCGGCGCTGTTGGGCGGGCTGAGCGCGGCGGCAATGCCCACCAGGCAGGCGATCGCGAAAATGGCGAGCGCGATGGCGCTTTCGATGGGACGCGGGCGTGGGATTACGAATTTGGGACGCCTCTGGTAGAGGAGATATGCGGCGGCGGCGGCCAGGAGGGTCCAGGCGATGGCCAGCGGGACGCGCCGCAGCAGATGCAGCGGGCTCAACGCTTCGGTGAGGAGGAGGGCCGCGACGCCCAGAGCCACAGCCGCGCGCAGGAGGAGATCTCGCAAGTCCTATTTTAGCGGCAAGCCGAAGCTTACCTTACCCCGATGACGCGGCCGCAGCGGCTACTCTCCGCGTCCACGCATGCGGCAAAGCCAACGGATGTCCGGCGGGGCGCCCGCGAGAGGTGAGTTTTCAAACATTTCCGCGCTTGACAATTTTTTTTCGGTCTGGTTTGCAAAAGTGAAATTCGGGTGTAAGATTAACCTCTGGACAACGGGTGCGGCAATCCGCCAACCAGCGATTCGGGATGTTGGGCGAGAGAACGGTGTAGGGGGGACAGGCTCAGTTTCATCAAGTCATATTTGGAGGCCATTCTTTTCCCAATCTTGGGTACTGGTCCTGCGTGAGCCTGCTATCTTGGCCGATTCGGCGCGACGGAACGATTTCGCGGTTGTGGGTCCGTCAACTCAGAGGGAGCAGGCCGGGCAATCCGGCTTTGGGGACAAGATGGCGAATTCAACGTTAGAACCCGCCGGGACGGCGGCGCCGCGGCCTACGAAACCGTCCCTATGGCAAGCGATCCGCGCGATATTCTCCACAACAGAAGAAACCGATGAAGGCAAAAAGATTGCCCGCCGGCGGCGCTTCGTAATGGCGGCCGTGCTGGGCACGCTGGGCGTCAACTTTCTGATGTTCCTGCGATTCTTTTTCCCGCGCGCCCTGTACGAACCGAAGACGCAGTTTAAAATCGGGTACCCATCCGATTTCGGCTTCGGAGTCGATACCAAATTCCAGAACGCTCATCGCATCTGGGTGGTGCGCAACACCGAGGGTATCTTCGTGATCATCGCGATCTGCACCCACCTGGGCTGCACCCCGGACTGGAAACCCAGCGAAAACAGGTTCAAGTGCCCGTGTCATGGGAGCGGCTACGACCCCGAAGGCATCAACTTCGAAGGACCGGCGCCGCGGCCCATGGATCGCGCTCACGTCGAGCTCGATCCGGACGGCCAGATCGCGGTCGACATGAGCCACGCGTATTCCTGGCCCAAGGGCGAGCGCTCGCAGTTCGGCGACCCGGGCGCGATTCTCAGGGTGTGAGGTTCAAGCATGCCGGAAACCAATGGACATAATGGGCAACCTCCCGCGGGCGGAGCCAACAGCGGCGGAGACGGCAACGGCGGCGGCGGCAAACTCGCGAACGTGATTGCCGGCGCCAAAGCCGTGCATGCCAAGGCGCACGAGGAGTTGAAGGAGACGTTGAAGGCGCCGGAGAAAACCGACGTCTGGAAATCCGTGCTCCGCGTGAAGCACGACGAAACGCCGCGCAGCCGCGCGCTGGGCGTGCTCAGCAACGTCTTCCTGCACCTGCATCCGGCCAAGATCAATCGCGACGCGGTGGCCTACAAGTACACCTGGGGCATGGGCGGAATGACGTTTTACGTCTACATCACGCTGGTGTTCACCGGAACGCTGCTGATGTTCTACTACCACCCTTCGAAGGTAGTGGCCTTCCGCGACATCCTGTATCTGGAGAACGACGTTCCCTTCGGCAAGCTGCTGCGCAACATGCATCGCTGGGGCGCCCACCTGATGGTCATCATGGTGGAGCTGCACATGTTCCGCGTGTTCCTGACGGGTTCCTATAAGAAGCCGCGGGAATTCAACTGGGTGGTGGGCGTGCTGCTGCTGGTGCTGACGCTGCTGCTCAGCTTCACGGGATATCTGCTGCCCGACGATCAACTCGGTTTTTGGGCGGTCACGGTGGGGACGAACATGGCGCGCGCGACGCCGCTCCTGGGGCACGCGGGGCCGTTCGGACCTCAGTTGGGAATGACGCCTTTCAACGACGTGCGTTTCGGCCTGTTGGGCGGCTCGATCGTGGATTCGAACGCCTTGCTCCGCGCCTACATCTGGCACTGCGTGGCGATACCGATCATCGCGTCGCTGTTCATGATCGTGCATTTCTGGCGCGTCAGAAAAGACGGCGGCATCTCGGGGCCGGCGCCGGTGCAGCTCGAGCGCGAGATGAAAGAGCCGAGGAAGCTGTAAGTGGAGAGGCTGTCAGAATTGGGGCGGTGAGCTATGGACCTTCATCAACTTTGGACCATCCTGAGTACGCCGGATAATGTTCCGATCGTGCTGTTGTTGTTCGTGGTGCCGTTTTATACGTGGTACGGGCTGCGGCAGGCTTTCGCGAACGACCGCTTGATCGCCGAGCTCGAAGCCAATCCGGAAATGGCCAAGACCCATCATCGCAAGGTTCAGCCGTACAAACAGGGGTGGGCCAAGGAAGTACACGTCTGGCCGTATCTGCTGCGCATCGAATTTCTCGCGGCGATTATCGTCACCGTCATTCTGATTGTCTGGTCGATTACCCTCAACGCTCCCCTGGAAGAACCGTCCAATCCGACCCTGACCATGAATCCCTCCAAGGCGCCCTGGTATTTTCTGGGCTTGCAGGAGATGCTGGTCTATTTCGACCCCTGGATGGCGGGGGTGGTGATGCCCTCCCTGATCATCATCGGGCTGATGGCGATTCCCTATATCGACGCCAATCCGCTGGGCAACGGATATTACACCTTCAAGCAGCGCAAGTTCTCCATCCTGACTTTCATTTTCGGCTTCATCGTGCTGTGGGTCTCGATGATTGTGATCGGCACCCTGATCAGGGGGCCTGGGTGGATGTGGTTCTGGCCGGGCACTACCTGGGATCACAACCGGCTGATCTTCGAAGTCAACCGCGACCTGCCGGATATTTTCGGAATCACGGGACGCATCGGCAAGATCGTTTTCGGCGCGATCGTGATCGCGCTGTACGTGGCGGCGGCGGCTCTGTTGATTCACAAGCTGATCACCAGGACGGAATTCAACCGTAAGATCTACAAGCGCATGAGCGTGCTGCAGTACGTGGTGATGCAGACGTTTCTCGTCATCATGTTATCGCTGCCGGTGAAGATCCTGGCGCGGCAGTTATTCCGAATCAAGTATGTGTGGGTGACTCCCTGGTTCAACATATGAGCGACCAAGATAAGGATCCGGTAGTTCATTCCTCTTTAAGCAGGCCGCTGTTCATCTGGTCGGCGCTGCTGGTGCTTTCCCTGGCGTGGGGGCTGTACGACGAAATGTACGGCATCCGTCCGTGGAAAAGCTATCAGGCCAAATTCGAGAAGTTATACGGGCGCTATTTGAAACAGGCCATGACGCCCGAGGCGCAGGCGGAGCGGCAGATCAAGAGCAGCCCCGATTATCGGAAGCTGGACCGCCAGATGCAAGCCGCGGAACGGCAGGCCATGCCGCGGGCCGGCGAGATCGATAAAGAAGTCAACCAGACCCTGGTGCCCAAGATCCTGGCGCTCAACGACCCGTTTCAGGAAGTCCGCAGCCACATCGGCTCGCTGACTTACGAAATTGAAGTTTCCAAAAGCCAGGGCCGCAAAGATTCCCTGCGCAAACAGATCGACGAACTCAAGGCGGGGACCCGCAAAGTGAAGCTGCCGGGCGAGGACAACGCGCGGGAGATGAAGTTCGCCGAAATGGATGCGCTGCTGCAAGCCATGAAAGCCCGCAAAGCGGCCCTGTTGCAGGAACGCGTCGAGGTGATGAAGGCCGCGACGGAGCTGCGCGCGGCGCGCGATCAGTATTTGTCCGACCGCATTTCCGGGGCGAGCAGCGCTACGCTGGCGAACGTCCAGAATTCGCTCGACAAGTTCGACATCAGGATCCGCCAGATTCACATCAAGGACGTGGACCTGGTGGACCGCTGCGAATCCTGCCACCTGGGAACGCGCGAGCCGGTGCAATTGACGGCGGCGGCCATGGGCGGCAACGAAGTATTCACCAGCCATCCCGACAAGGAGCTGCTCAAGATCCACGACCCGGAACAGTTCGGCTGCACGCCGTGCCATGGCGGCAACGGCGTGGCGGTTTCCAGCGTGGTGAAGGCGCACGGCTATAACGAGCACTGGCTGTGGCCCCTGCATCACAAGGAGAATATCGAGGCCGGGTGCCAGCAGTGCCACGCCAGGGAAATCGTCACCGAGATGGCGGACACGCTCAACGCGGGACGCGAGATTTTCCGGCTGCGCGGCTGCATGGCTTGCCATCGCTACGACGGGTTCGACCGCGAAGCCGACGAGATCTCCGGCGTGAATCAGGACCTGCGGCAGCTCGCGCAGCAAAAAGCCGAAATGCTGCGGCAGGCGGGTTTCGACGATCAGAAGGCCAACAATCCGCGCATAAGCGACGCGGAAGCCAAGAAGCTGTTCCAGGACGCCTCCAATCTGCGCGTGCGAACCACTACCATCGACGCCAAAGTCGAGCAGCTCGACATGCGCGAAGGCGAACTGGTGAAGGAAGTGAAAAAGGTGGGACCCAGCCTGAAGGAAGTCCGCATGAAGCTGAACAAGGCGTGGATTCCGGTTTGGCTGAAAGACCCGCACACCTGGCGCGAGGGCACCAAGATGCCGACGTTCCGGCTGGACGATGACGAGATCCGCGCCATCTCCGCGTTCATCTGGCAATCCGGCGTCGAGGGCGACTTGCCGCACCAGGCGCCGGGCGATCCGGAAAAAGGCAAGGAAGACTTCGAAACGCGCGGCTGCATGGCGTGCCATTCGATGGGCGAAGGCAGCCAGAAGCAGGGCGGAACGTTCGCCGCGAACCTGAGCCGGGAAGGCGAAAAAGCCAATTACGATTACCTGGTTCGCTGGGTGCACAATCCGCGCCAGCGCACCGAGCCGTATTGCCCGTACGAAAAGAAAGACCTGACCGCGGCGGATTACGCCAGGCACGGGCTGCCGTTCGTCTTCGACCTGCAGCACACCAAGTGCCCCAACGACGGGCACGAATTGCAGGTGCAGCAGATGACCCCCATGCCCAGCCTGCGGCTGACCGAAGACGAAGCGCGCGACATCGCCAGTTACCTGATGACCCGCAAGCGCGCGGGCGCCACTTACGCCGACGCCGGTTTCATGGACGACCCGAGCCTCAAGAACAAGGGCCTCGAGAAGGTGCGGTTCTATGGCTGCGCGGGATGCCATGAGATCGCCGGCCTCGAGGAAGAACAGCGCATCGGCACGGAGCTGACGAAGGAAGGCTCCAAGCCCATCGAGCGCCTGGATTTCGCGCTGCTCGGCCACCAGGCCGAAGACCAGGGCTGGTACACCCATAAAGGCTTCTTCGAACACAAGCTGGCCGACCCGGCGGTGTACGACAAGGGCAAGGAGAAAGCCAAGCAGGACCGGCTGAAGATGCCGAATTTCAATCTCTCGAAGCCCGAGATCGACGCCGTCACCACGTTCCTCGAAGGCTCGGTCGATTCCACCATGCCGGCGCGCTATTTCTACGCGCCCGCCGACCAGCGGCAGGACATCATCGAAGGATGGTGGGTGGTGCGCAAGTACAACTGCATGGGATGCCACAAGGTGCATGTGGGCCAGACCACTATTTTCGACAGCATGACGCGCTACCAGGATCCCGACTGGGTGGAGCAGAAGCCGCCTACCCTGATCGGCGAAGGGGCGCGCGTCAATCCCGGCTGGCTGATGCGCTTCCTCAATAATCCGGCGCTGAGCGAGACGGATACGAATCGCGACGGCGTGCGGCGGTACCTGCACGCGCGCATGCCCACCTTCAGTTTCTCGGATGGTGAAATTCGCACGCTGGTGCGCTTCTTCGAAGCCATGTCGTCGCAGGCCGAGCCGTACATCGCGCAGCCGCTGGATCCGCTGACCGACCAGGAGCGCGTAATGGCGCGGCAGTTGTTCTCGAGCGAAGGCGCGCCCTGTTTGAAGTGCCACATGACGGGCGACCCCAAGCACGACGCCAAAGCCACGGCCCCGGATTTCACGGTCGCCAAAGACCGGCTGAAACCGGGCTGGACGCGCCGCTGGATCCTGGACCCGGCCATGATGGCGCCGGGCACGGCTATGCCCAGCGGGCTGTTCCGGGCGCAGGGCGACCACATGGTGTTCGCCGGACCGCTGCCCGCCAGTTTCAACGGATACACGAAAGACCAGGCCGATCTGCTGGTGCGCTACATGTTCCAGTTCACGCCGGATGAACTGAGCCGGATGCGCGCCAGCGCGGGTGGAGCGAAGTAGGGGGGCATGATATTCACCGCACCCCGGAATTGAGAAAGGCTTTATTTTAAGGAGGCTCTTAGAGCTATGAAGAAGATTTGGATCGGAGTAGGGCTCGCCGGCATGTTGCTGCTCGGCGGGTGTGGAAGCAGTTCGAACGATACGGCGAAGACCGAGACCCCGGCCGCGGCCGCGCCGGCGGGCGGCGAGGCCGAGCCTGACATGGCCAACGGCGCGACGGTTACCGGGAAAGTTTCCTTCGATGGGAAGGCGCCGAAGATGGCCATCATCGATATGTCCGACAAACCGGATTGCGTGAAGGCGCACGCCGGCGTGCCGGTGCATTCGCAGGAAGTGGTGGTCAACGGCAACGGCACGCTGAAGAACGTTTTCGTGTGGGTAAAAGCGGGGCTGCCGGATAAGAATTGGAAGGTTCCGACGACGCCCGTCGAGCTCGATCAAAAGGGCTGCATGTACGAGCCGCACGTGTTGGGCGTGATGACGGGCCAGCCGATTTCCATCCAGAACAGCGACCCGACCAACCACAACATTCACCCGATGGCGCAGGTCAACGGCGATTTCAACCAGTCGCAAGCTCCCGGCGAAGCGCCCATCACCAAGACCTACGCGCGCCAGGAAGTCATGATTCCGGTGAAGTGCAACGTGCATCCGTGGATGCGTTCCTACATTGGGGTGGTTGCGAGCCCCTTCTTCGCCGTGACGGGAGACGACGGAACGTTTACAATAAAAGGACTGCCTCCTGGGACATACACAATCGAAATGGTTCACGAAAAGTACGGCAAGCAGGAACAGCAGGTGACTGTGGGCGCCAAGGACAGCAAGACTGTCGATTTTTCCGTCAAGGGGTAATGACATTTGGGGCGGGTTTTGGGAAGCCCGCCCCGGTTCGGATGCATCTGTAAATTATGGCCAACGGCTGGGCGCCTTTCGCGGGCGCTCCACACATACGCGATTACATTGAGTTAACCAAGCCGCGAATCACTTGGCTGATTCTCATGAGCACCGGCGTGGGGTATTTCTATGGGCTCGCCGGGGCTTCCGGTTGGATCGAATTTCTCAAGCACATTCCGCTCCTTGCGTTGTTGCACACGGTGATCGGCACGGGCCTGATCGCCAGCGGCACGGCGGCGCTGAACCAGTGGTACGAGCGCAAAGCCGATCGCAAGATGCGGCGCACCGAGGCCCGGCCGCTGCCTTCCGGGAAGATGACGCCCGCCAGCGCGCTGGCCTTCGGCGCGGCGCTTTCCGTGGCCGGTTTCCTGGAACTGTGGCTGGGAGTGAATCTTCTTTGCGGCCTGATCGGCGCATTCACGCTGGCCAGCTACCTTTTCCTGTATACTCCCATGAAGCAGCGGACGTGGTGGTCCACCACGGTGGGCGCGATTCCGGGCGCCATGCCGCCCATGATCGGCTATGCGGCCGCGGCCGGAACCATCACGCGCGAATCCTGGGCCTTATTCGCGATTCTGTTTCTCTGGCAGTTCCCGCATTTCTACTCCATCGCCTGGATGTATAAAGAAGATTACGCGCGCGCCGGCATCCGCATGCTGCCGGTGGTCGAGCCGGATGGCCGCTCCACCGCGCGGCAGATCGTGCTCTACGGCATGGCATTGATTCCGGTCAGCCTGGTTCCCGGCATCCTGGGAATGACGGGGCGCATCTATTTCATAGGAGCTCTACTGCTCGGTCTGTGGTTTCTGTATTCGGGCGTGCGGGTGGCAGTGGAACGCAACATGGTCCGCGCGCGGAATGTCCTCATCACATCCGTGTTATACCTTCCGCTGATCTACGGGCTGATGCTCCTAGATAGGCCTGGTCTGTGATTCAAGTCGAGAACCTGACTCATCGTTACGGTGACCGCGTCGCGCTTTCGAATATAAGTTTCGAAGTGAAGAAGGGCGAAATCTTCGGCCTGCTGGGGCCGAACGGCGGCGGAAAATCCACTCTCTTTCGCATTCTCGCGACCATGATGGTCCCCACCGAGGGGCGCGCGCTGCTGGCCGGCCATGACGTGGTTCGCGACGCGGCCGCGGTGCGCCGCCATGTGGGCGTGGTGTTTCAGACGCAGAGCCTGGATAAAGCGCTCACCGTCGAGGAGAACCTGCGCGCGCAGGGCCATCTGCATGGGCTCAGCGGCGCCGTCCTGCGCGAGCGCATGGAAGACGCCATGGGCAAGCTGGGGCTGGCCGATCGCCGCAAGGACCTCGTCGAAACGCTGTCCGGCGGTCTGCGCCGGCGCGTGGAAATCGCCAAGGCGCTGCTCCACCGGCCGCCCATTCTGCTGATGGACGAAGCTTCCACGGGACTCGATCCGGCCGCGCGGCGCGACGTTTCGCGGCACGTCGAGATGCTCCGCAACCACGAAGGCGTGACCATTCTGCTCACCACCCACATTCTGGAAGAGGCCGGCCGCTGCGACCGGCTGGTTCTGCTGCACCAGGGGAACATCGTGGCGCAGGGCAGTCCCGCGGAATTGCGTTCGTGCATCGGCGGGGACGTGGTGGTGCTCGATTCGGCCAATAGCGCCGCGCTGGCGGCGGGCATTCAGCAGCGCTTCGGCTTGACGCCGGTGGTGCGCGACGGGCAGGTGCGCGTCGAGATTCCCAACGGCCATCGCTTTATCGCCGAAGTGGTGGAGGCGTTTCCGGGCGCCATCGATTCCGTGGGGCTGCACAAACCCAGCCTGGAAGATGTCTTCATCCGGCAAACGGGAGCGACCATTGAGTAGTTTCTTTTTACCCGCCGCAACCCTCTGGCAGCGCGAGTTGGTGCGCTTCTGGCGGCAGAAGAGCCGCGTGCTGGGGGTGGTGGCGTCGCCTTTGGTATTCTGGCTTTTGATCGGCTACGGGTCGAACGACCTGGCGCGCTTCTACGCGGGAGCGCTGGTTCTGACCGTGATGTTTTCGGCGATCTTTTCGACCATTTCGATTATCGAAGACCGCCGCGAAGGATTTCTGCTTTCCATGCTGGTCTCGCCCGCGCCGCGCACCAGCATGGTGCTGGGCAAGATTATGGGCGCGGCCACACTGGCATGGATTCAAGGACTCATTTTTCTGGCCTTCGCGCCGCTGGCGGGCGTGCGCGTAGGGATCCTCGAGCTGTTCCCCATCGCCGCCGCCATTTTTCTGATTTCCTTCACGCTCACGGGGCTGGGATTTGCGATCGCCTGGAGAATGGATTCCACCTCCGGCTTCCACGCCATCATGAACCTGCTGCTGGTGCCCATGTGGATGGTCTCGGGCTCGCTGTTTCCCATGCCCACGGCGCACGGATGGGTGAAGGCCATCATGTGGGTGAACCCGCTGACTTATTCCATCGCGCTGCTCAACCACGTGCTGCGTCTGCCCAACGCCGCGCCGGGAGAGATGGAAAGCCTGGCGGTAACCGCGGGATTTGGCCTGGTGCTGCTGCTCGTTTGCGGCATGATGGCGGCGCAGAAATCCACGCGCAGCGCGGCATGATGCGGCGGCTGCTTCTGGCGTCCGTGCTGCTGCTGGCCGGCTGCATCCAGCCCAAGCCGCTGGACGACTTCGGCGCGGCGCCGCCGTTTCAATTAACCGACCAGGCTGGGCGTCCCTTCGATAGCCGGGGTCTGGCGGGCCACATCTGGGTGGCGGATTTTATTTACACCACCTGCACCGGGCCGTGCCCCATGATGAGCCAGCAGATGCACCAACTGCAACAATCCACCGCGCAGGAAATGGCGGATGTGAAGCTGGTTTCGTTTACGGTGGATCCCTCCCACGATACGCCGCCGGTGCTGGCCGAATACGCCAGACATTTCGCCGTGGACGCCGCGCGCTGGAGCTTTCTGACGGGCGCGCAGCCGCAGCTCAACCAGGTGGGGCTGTGCTTCATCCTCAATCCCGTGGATGGCTCGTTCAGCCAAAGCCCGCGCTTCGCGCTGGTGGACCGGCGCGGGCACATCCGCGGCTATTACATGACTTCCGAAGACGCGTTTATGCCGCGCTTGATGCACGACATCCGCCAGTTGGAAAGGTAACGCCGGCCTACCGCAGCGCCACCAGCAAAAACCCCACCAATCCCACAATCCCCCCGATCAGCACGCCCAGCACCCGCTTGGCCGCCGGATTGCCGAAGTTGAACGTATATCCCATCCCGAAACGCTGCTGCACCATCAGCGCCGGGTCGTTGGGGTTGTTGTAAATCCCGCCTATGGTCCAGCATTCGTCCGGAGTGTTCTCGGGAGCCTCGCCCGCGGGGACCGGCGCTGAGTAGCTCTTCGCCATAATCGCGACCAGCACAATCGCCGCGGGCCCTAATACAGCCGGTAAAATCCAGGCGGGAAAATGCGCCAGCTCGTTGATTCCCACGCCGCTGAAAACTATCGCCATCAACCACTCCACCGCGAATGCCACCTTCAGGGTGACGCTCCGCGCGTGCGAAGGCCGCGAGCCGCGATAGCCCGTCAAAGCCATGGCGACGATCCACAGACACAACCCTTCGGCAAAGATGAAGAATGCGAAAACGTGCAGCGGCGTCCTGGTGGCCCAGCCGTCCGGCCGGCCGTTCAAACCCCAGTGGATGGGGAAACGCGCTGGAATTTCGCTCCAGTGCGCGGCCAGGTAAGCGGCGGACGCCACTGGTAAGCAGAGCGGCAGGACGGAATATCTAAACCATTCCGGCAGGCCATCTTGTTGCGCCACAGCGGCCACCATTTTAGCGCCGCAGCGCTTCCCGTGCCAGCGAACGGAAGAACCGCCCGCCCAGCATGCCGATCGCGAGCAGCGCGCCGAACAGCACCACCGCATCCACGGAAGCGCGTCCCTGGCGTTCCCAATAGACATCCCGCAGGTTGAGCCAGAGCGCGAACTCATCCAGCGTGAGGGCCGCGCCCACGCCGTACAGGAATGCCATGATGCGCCCCGGCCAGCGCGATTTCGCATGCGCGTCCGTGCCGATCTGCAAGAGCCAGCCATAGCCCACCGTGAGCAAAAGAAGGATGCCCCACACCAGGTGGTGAATGTGCCGCCCGCCCACCTCCACGTTGTGGAACGGGCCGCGTCCCGCGCGAATGGCGTGCGTGAGGATGCGCACCACCGCGAACGAAAGATAAAACGCAATGGCGGCCACCAACTGGCGCTCGCGATGCACTTGGGCGAAATGCAGCCGGTAGAGCTCGCGGACGCGCCGCCATCCGCCGCGCACGGCAGCCGAGAAGACCACCAGCAGCACAGCCAGAACGGCGAATACCACTACCGCGATGCGGGCGGGATGCTCGATGGAAAACGCGGGCACCCTTCCAGAATTGCACGGATCGCGTCAAAACCGCCGAAGATCTCGTGTTGCCCCCAATGCTCCCTCAGGGCAGGGCTGGCGCCCTTGCCCGCGGCCGACGCCCTCGCCGGCTTGCCGCGCCGTGATCGGAGTGCGGGACGGGGGCGTCCGCCTCACGGCTACAGCGTCCGCAAGTGGAATCCGCCGTCCACGTTGATCACCTGGCCGGCGCAATAATCCAGCAGCCCATCGGCCACCGCGCGAATCGCTTTGGCCACGTCCTCGCCTTCGCCCATGCGCCTTTGCGGAAGCAGCCCGGCGGCGATTTTCTCCTCGTAGGCTTTTTCCACTTTGGCGATCATGTCGGTGCGGATCACGCCCGGCCGTACTTCGAACACTCCCACCCCGCAGCCTGCCAGCCGCGCCGCATAAACCGCCGCCGACATGCTCAGCCCGGCTTTCGAAATGCAATATTCGGCGCGGTTCACCGACGCCGTGTAGGCGGATATCGAAGTGACGAATACGATCCGGCCGGCCCCTTGCCGCTCCATCCGGCGCGCCGCGTCCCGCGTGAGAAAATGCGGCCCTTTCAAATTGGCGGCAATGAGTTCGTCGAAACTCTCTTCGGTGGAATCCAGAACGTCGCGGCGCTCGCGCGGCGCCATCCCGGCATTATTCACCAGCAGGTCCAGCGTCGCGAAACGTTCCTGGGCAAAGCGCAGCAGCGCGGCGCGGTCATCGGCGCTCGCCATGTCACAGGGGAAAATCTCGCAGCCGGTTTCGTCGCGCAGGCTCTCGGCGGCATCCGCCCGGGCGCGATAGGTTCCGATCACGCGGTGCGTTTGCGCCAGTTCCGTCGCAATGGCGCGGCCGATTCCACGGCTGGCGCCGGTCACAATTGCCGTTTGCCGATGCAACCTATATGGTAACGGTAACGGGATTGTCCAGGATAAAGGTGAGCAGCGTCTCCGAAGGGATTTTGACTTTCTCGCCCTTGGTGACGGCTTCCACGCCCGCGCCCACGGCCGCCCCCTTGCCGCCGCCCGCCATGCCGCCGATCACCGCGCCCAGAATCGCGCCGCCGGCCGCCATGGTCGCGGTCTTCTTGCCGCGCGAATCGCTTTCCTTCGAAATGTTCTGCGTGTTGATGTCCACGTACTTGCCGTTGACCTTCACCGCAGCCAGTTGCAGGGTCAACACGGTTTTCCCCGCCAGTCTGCCCGATTCCTTGTCCTCCACCAGTTTCACGGTGGCGTCCGCGCCGCGCGGAACTATCATCTGGCCGCCAATCATAATGGGCTGGTCCATGCTGGCGCGATAGATCTGGCCTACGCTGCCGGTGCTGGAGTCCACGGCCTCGATCATGCGGATCACGAAATTGGTTCCCGCCGGAATCTCCACGGGCTGCGGTTGCGCGGCTACCGTCGCGGCTGTGGATGCGGCCGTCGGGCCGGTATCGCTGGGCCGCAGAATCGCTACCGGCTGGCCGGGCGATTGGGAAGCGCTGTCCGAGCGGCGCAAGGTGGGTGCATCGTCATCCGCGGGAGGCGTGCTGGACGCGCGCCGCAGTGTCGGCTGGCCGGACGAATCGTCGCTCGTCGAGGATGCGCTGTCCGATCGCCGCAAAGTCGGGCGGTCCGCATCCGTGTCGGTCGAGGAGGTGGTATCGGCGCGGCGCAGCGTCGGCTGGCTGGAATTCGAATTATCGTCCGCCGATGCGGCCCGCCGCAGCACCGGCCGGTTGACCGGCGCCTCGGATTCGCCCTGGTCCGCCCCGGCGAACTCGATGCGGACGATGTCCGAAACCTGCAGGGTTTCGACGTTCTCTCCAATCTGGACCTTCACCTCGCGCGGCGTTCCGCCCAGATAGGTACCATTGATGACACGGCCGTTCTTCAAGCGGATGATGTCGGCATACGCGGCCGTGGACGCAATCAGAGCAAGCGCAATAGCGGCGTGTAACAGGCGCATATTTATCCTTGTATTGTACGACGCGCGGCCCGCCCCGTGAGTTTACAGGATTGTGGAACAGGCCTCCCGGCCTGTCCTGGCCGGGCTGGGCCCGGCTTGGCAAGCCACCGCGTGCCCCACCCCTAACTCTCTCTTGTGCCGGGAATTAGCGCCGCCGCAACCTGTCTGCCGCGCTCCAGCGCCTGCTGGTAAATGCCGCGCCGCTCTGCGTGCGTATATCCCATTTCCGCGTGGTGCACCCGCTCCAGCACCTTCCCCACCACCACCGTGCCCGCGTAGGCAATCGCGCCCTTGGGAATCAAACCGCCGCCCAGCGGAATTTTCCCCACCAGCTCGCGCGCGATGGCCCTCCATCCGAACGCTCCCGCGCCGATCGAAAGAATCTCCGCCTTCTGGTGCGTGAGCCCCACTTGCTTGCCGCAGACCGCCGCGATCTGGAATGCCATGCGCACCTGGTTGGCCGTGAGAAACGCCATGTCCGAAGCCCATTCGCCCAGCGCCCAGGGCAGCTCCATCAGGTTTGGAATCACGTCCGGCAGAGCCGTGGCGATGGCGAAAATCGCGTTTTCCCGCGCTACCGCCTGAATGATCCGGTCCACCACCGGCTTGCGGAACGGTGCGAAGTGCCGCGCCAGCGCCAGGTGGATATCGTCATTGCCGTCAAGAATCCGCTCCACCGTGGCCGCCGGATCGTTCCCATAAAACGTATAGGTTCCCTTCGCCGCCGGAATGCCCTCTTCGTAAATCACCAGGTCCACATCGGGCGGCGAATCCGGATCGCCCGCGCGATGCACCATCCCCATCAGCCGCACGCGCTCCTGGCGCGCAAGGTCGCGCGGGACGAAGAAATCTTCCATCTCCGCATAGCCCGCCGCGCTGGCCGAAACCAGCCCGATGTGCACCGGCCGGTTGGCCCGGTTGACCACCTCTTGAGAATTCAGCAGGGAAAAAGCGGCACGAGCCTGTTTGACAGCGTTCAGCATAGGTGTCCAACGTTATTTTAGCGCCCGGACGGCGCAAGCCCGCTGGCGGGGCGGCCGGAGCGCGGGGCGCCAGCGGGGGACGATGCTGCCCACTTGGCACATCGGGCACGAATGCCTTAGCCGCCCTCGACACGGACGACACCACTTACCGGCGGTTAATCGGCGTGGTGCCGATAAGCACCCCGCCCCAATATCGGAGGTTTATGCCGAAGGGCTCGACTGCCGGGCCGGAGAGCCTGGGCGCCGGCGCTTAAGACACGCGAGAGCCAAGCCAGCAAACACGAAACCCCACGTGCCGGGTTCGGGAGTCGGATCGCCAGTGACCGTGAATTCCAGCGGAGTCGCGCCTCCAAAACCGCCAAAGCTCTGGTACGGAGCGGAAAGGTCGGCGCCGATGCTCTGGGCATTGCCGAGGTAGGTCACCCCGGAACCTAGAACGATGGTTCCACTCGAAGTTTCCCAAGCCGGGTTGGAAGAGGTGTCGGTTGCGGCGATCGTCAAGTAATAGTCGCCCGGGCCGAGGGTCAAGCCGCTGAACAGCAGGTATGTCGTCGGGCTCGTCACCGTCGTGGGTACCGATATCGTTTGCGTGGCAAACGCTGTGGCTCCCACGCCGTATGAGGTGGAGAGAAACGCCTCGAAATCGCCCGAGGTCGAGCCGAAGTACGACCCGCCATACAACAATGTCGCACTCACGGAAACGTTTTCATACGCCTGGGTTTGCGACCAACCGACACCATAAGTATTGCCCCCATCACCGGCGATTCCGCCGGCCCCGCTGTTTGGACCAGATTGATCGACGACGGTTCCCGCGTAGCTCGAACTCGTCAAAACGAGAACGCCTGAGATCATCAATGCAAGGCCAACCACTCTTGTATTCACTGTCATCCTTTCCTCTGTTGTGCTAGGTTTTTTGGACGGTGTCCCGTCCGTAGCGAGCTATTATACACCCAACGGCCGCCGCTTCTGCCGGCTTTTGGGAATTTGGGCTTTTGGGAATTTGTCTTCGCGTGCGCCTCCGATGGCCCGGAAGGGGCCGGATCTGCTCCTCCCGATACCAAAAACAGTCGCGCCGCGAGCCTCGACTCACCATCTGCGAAGCATGACGGTTAAGCTCCGCCGCGTCCGCGACACTTGGGCCGCGGTTAGCTGCCGGGCATCGCCGCTACGGACGCTCCGCGCCATGCAGCCGGAACATCACGCGCAGTTCCCGCCGCCAGTCCGCCCCCACCCCCACGCGCTCCACTTCGATGGCCGGCGAGAAGTAACTCAAGAGCAGCTCCGTCGCGGCATGGAATTCCAGCGAGGGCGAAACCAGCAGAATCCTGGGCGGTTCCCGGCGCAACTCGATACCCGGGAAATAACCCGCCGCGGAGAACTCTCCTCGGTCCAGGTGCCATTTCACCCGAATCCAATAATCCAAGGCTTGCAGCGGCAGGTGCACATCCTCGGATGCCTTCAACTCCACCACCGCGAGGCGTCCGTCCCGTTGCACCGCCAGCAGATCCAGGATGCCGCGGTCTCCGCCCGCAAAGGCCGGCACCTGCCCGTAAATCGGCGCCGCCAGCAACGCGGCATCGATGGTTTCGATATTCGCCCGTGCCTGCGATTCCAGCCAAGCCTCCGGGAACTGCCGGTACAAGGCGTTTTCTTTGGCCGCATGCGCCGACCGCGCGCGCTCCAGCTCCTCCACCATGCGCTCGATTTCCGCCGCGTGATGCTCCGCTGCCAGCCGCTTTTCGCCCAGCCCGAAAAACAGCGCGCCCTCGCGCAGCTCCGCGAATTCGATGCCGCGCACGCGCAGCCCCACCCGCCCGTCGTGGCGCGCCACGCACTCCACGCCGGGAAGCTCCAGGATGCGGCGCCAGCGCTCCGTGTCCGCGGCCGACGGCCGCCGGCAGGGCTCCAGCCGCGTATCCAGGTTGCCGTGGTCGCGCGCGTCCACGCGCGCTATGTCGTCCTCGTGACTGTATGTGAACAGCTCGAAGCGCGCCGCGGAGGGGTCCAGGCATAGCAGCCGCAGCGCGGCCGTGCGCTCGCTGCCCGCCGGCAGATACAGCGCCAGCCCTTCCACCGTAGTGCGGCGTTCGCGCTTGCGCAGGTAGGAAAGCCAGATCAGCCCGAAGGACAGCACCGCCGCCGCATCGCCTTCCAGCGGACAGGCGATGGCCGCCCAGCCATGCTGCCCGTGCTTGAGAAACGCGCGCGGGAAAGATGGCGAAAGGCTGTGTTCCAGGTTGGCCTCGGCGCTTACTTCCGCCAGGTTCCATTCCGGAAACTGGCGCCGCAAAAACAGCCGGAAGCGTTCGCGGAACACCAGCCGGCCGCTGCGCCGCCCCATCTCCGCTCCCGCGCGCCGGCCCAGATCCAGCAGGAAAAGCTGTCCCTCGCGCCCCGCGAACCGCTGCACGGTCAGCTCCAGCCGGGCCGCGCCGGCGTCTTTCAGATCGATCACCCGCCGCGTGAGATTGCGCGTGCGGTCCCAAGCCTGCAGCGTGAGCCGCTCGCCCCGCACTTCCAGCGCGAAATTCCCCGCCGCCATCGAAAGCAACTCTTCGCCCGGCTCGAGCAGCGCCGGCTCGCGCGCATTCTGGAGGAAAGCCTCGATGGCGGCGCGAGTCTCTGCGGCGCTGCGGCCGGACCCCCGCCCAGGGGATGGCATTGGTACCCGGATTATAACCCGCGGCCTCCTTCCGCGCTCGCATTAGTTAACTTGCAGAGTTCGCAACGTGTCCAGACTGAGGAGCCAAACAAAAATCACCCGAAAAACGCCTGTCCAGAAGTTTGCGCGCAGGCCCTCTCCGCATGCCCACTCCATCGACGTTCATGGCCAGTTTTCGCAAGGACTGGCGCGTCTTCGCGGCCAGCATCGTTTCTCCGTTTTGCGCTGCGCCGTCTGGGCTGCAAGTGAAACCATGATGGTTGCGCACGAAGGCCAGACGTTCCGGCCTCGAACTCTCCGTTTCTCCATTTAATATGCCCCGTTAGTTAACGCGGGTGTTGCGGTCGGAAGGGGCCGAGCGCAACCCCGCAGGCTCTATAGCCGGGCACCGCGCTGTCGCGCTGGTACGCGGGGCTGAAGTCGAATACAATCAGGGATCTTCGGGACTTGCCGATCATTGAACAGCCGCCAGACAGCCATGCCAATCAACGCTGATA